>Ga0316602_10000112_pt1 | contig 83458 bp, 80 predicted proteins | sample OWC_soil_day10_C_FD_203103 | JGI IMG/M metagenome (GOLD analysis project Ga0316602, IMG submission 203103) | Wetland soil microbial communities from Old Woman Creek delta, Ohio, United States - OWC_soil_day10_CT | ecosystem: Environmental > Terrestrial > Soil > Wetlands | place: USA: Ohio...
CTGTTGGAAGTCCTTGGCGATCTGCTGAAGCTTGGGACTGGGTTGGGCCATGAAATCTCGCTTGTCTGGGTCGGAGAATCAATCAGGTTATGCATCACAAGGACCCGATGCCCGGGTTTTCTTTTCTCTGTGCCCTCTGTCATGAAAGGGGGGACCGCCTGCTCGCTGCGCTCGCGATGTCCCCCCTTTGACCCCCACGTGGTGGCCGGGCAAAGCCCGACCATCACGTCTGTGTTGAATCTTTTCCTTCAACATCAGCGGGGACTCCAGGTGTGCCGGATCTCACCGGAGGGACTCAGACCGTTGGTACTGCTCGAGCTGGCACCCAGCTGCAGCACGAAATTGCCGAGACGCCACTCCATCTGGCCGCTGGTGGTCACATCGTTGCCGGACTTCCGGTAGTTGAAAAGAATGGGGGCGCCCCCCAGGGCTTCGACGCTCTTCCCAAGGGTCACACTGGTCTCTGCGGTGCCGGTGGAACTGGGCCGCAGGGAGACATTGACCCTATCCAGACTGAAGATCTTACGTACCCGTTCCTGGAAGCCGGCGATGGTGAGCGTGGTGAGGAGACCGGAGGTGGTGCTGGCCAGGCCATAGCTCATGACGCTCTGGGAGGAGGGTCCGCTGGCGGTGCCGATGGTGGAGGCGATGGAGGGATCAATGAGGATGGCCACCACCTCGTCCTGGCGCAGGGAGGGCGTCGAAGTGGGATTCATGCTGAGCTGATTGAGGCTGCCGTTGATGGACAGGTTCACCACATAGGGGGACACATCCACCCGCCCCTGAAGGTTCAGCACGGGATTGAAGACCCGGGGATCGGTGAAGTCGATGGATCCCCGCTCCAGCACGACGTCCCCCGCAGGCAGCAGGTTGGTGAGACGACCCCCCGGCAGGAAGTCCATCTTCCCCCGGAGACCGGGGCGGGCAGCGGTACCCAGGACCTTGAAGCTGCCCACAGGCCGCCCCTGCAGCTTCAGCAGGTTGGTGTCGAACTGCCAGGGTTCCTGAAGGATCAGGTCCAGGTCTAGGTCAATGCGCGCCAGGGGGTCATCGGGATCCAGACCCAGACCGGAGCTGCTGCCCCCCAGGGCCCCGGCCAGGATCAGGTCTGTGAGATCCAGGTCGGCGTGGTAGAGCATGTGCTTGGCCCAAAGGGTCCCCTTAAGGCGCCCACCTTCCCGGTCATTGCCCTTCAGCGAAGCTGCGAGGCTGCCCTGGAGCTCGAAACCCTCGGGGATATCCCGGAACTGGAAGCCATCCAGCCGCGCCTCCATGGCGTAGTCCGTGAGTCCGCCCATCTGCCAGGCGGCCCGACCCCAGGCCTGGAGGTTCCCTTGGGCCAGGGTCCCCCGGAGGGGCAGCTCGGGGGACATCCAGATCTCCCGCCCCTTGAAACGAACCGTGAAGTCCACATCCTCAATGCTCTGGGGGTAGGTCCGGACATGGAGGCGCCCACCCTTGAGCCCAAGCTCACCATCGAGCAGGGGGTCCGAGTAGGTACCATTGAGGGTCAGGGCGAAGTTGGCACTTCCCGAGGGCTTCAGATCCGCCAGCAGGCTGTACGGACTGGGCTGCAGGATGCGATCCAGGAGCACCTTGAGATCTGAGAGATCGGCGCTTCCATCCAGGCTGAGCTTGAGGGGGTTTTCCTTCAGGAAGGGAGCCCAGCCAGAGAGCCTGACCTCTGCGCCCCCCGCACTCAGAGCCCGTCCCTGGGCGTCCACCGGGTATCCCTTGAGCGCGAGGTCCAGCCCCAGACCCTCTCCGTCACCAGCCAAGCGTGAGGGCTGGGTCTGCACCAGATCCAGACCTTCGAAATGTCCCTCGAAGCGGTCCAGACGCCCCTTCCAGTGGAGTCCCTCCCGGTCCCAGGCCCCCTCGGCCTTGAGGTCCACCCGGGCATCCTTCAGGGCATCCCGGGTCAGCCTGGCGGCCAGATTGGCGGTGTCCGCCGTATTGGAGTTCACCAGGAAGTCCACCGCACCGATCAGATTTTCGCCTGCGCCAAAGGCCTGGATACGTGCGAAGGGGGACGCCTTCCCCTCCATGCCGAACCAGCCCAGAATCGCCCCTTCGCCAAGCTCGACCGCACCTTCCAGGCCCTCCAGGCTCTGGGTCCCAAGGAGCGCCTTGCCCTTGGACAGGGATACCTTCAGCCCTGGCAGCGCGAGGGGACCCACCTGAGACACCATGGGGCCCTCCAGGCGGGCATCCAGGTCGGCCAGGAAGCGGGCGCCGCTCAAACCCAGCACCTCGGAATCCACGGGCCCCTTGACGGCCCCATACCACCGGAGGCGCTCCAGATCCATATCCAGCCAGCCTTGGAGGGCCAAGGGACCCGTGGGGGCCCCATCCGTCGCCCCTAGAGTCATGGGGGATCCCGCTGCCCGCAGATCGCGGATCTCTATGCGGCTGTTCTTGATATCCATGCTGAAGTCAGCTGAGACGGCGGGGATGTCCAGGCCGTATACCTCGGCCTTGACCGCCCGTGCGCTGCCCTCCATGAGCAGGTTCCGGAAGGGTCCGTGGATGCGGACCGTTCCGGAACCCGTGCCATCCACCTGGACGAAATCCACGTCCCCGGCCCTCAAGCCCTCCCGCACGGGAAGACGATCCGCCCAGTAGCACATGTCGATCTGTGGGCTACCCTCGGGCAGATCGGCCCAGGTGAGCCAGAGTTCGCCGCCGCCCCGGCCCTCCCCCTTGGCCAGGGAGATGCCATCCAGTTTCAACTGGCTCCCCTCGATGGAGACATCGGTGGAAAGCCGGTCCGCCCTGGCACCGTGCCAACGAGGTTCCTCGACATCCGCGTGGCCGCTTAACAGGAGTCCGGCCTCAGGACTCCAAGACACCTCAGCAAGGGCCTTGACGGCACCGGACATGTCCAGGTCCACCAGTTTCCATGCGGAGAGACTCTTGGCCACCTGGGCGGCATCGGTCTGGATCTCCCCTGCAGCACTGAGTCCGTCGAGCCCTTTTGCTCCGAGTTTCGCGCTGCCATGTCCCATAAAACGCAGTTCCGGCAGGTCCAGACTCAGGTCATCCAGACGCAGGTCGCCATTTCCCAAGGCCAGGTTCAAGGCGCCGACAGGATGTCCCTGCCTGGTGAAGGCCCCCTTGAACTCAGCCTTCACCTGGTCCAGGCGCGGCAGGGTCCAGGGGGCGCCGGGAAGGTGAAGGGCCCCCTGCAGGCTGGCCTGGGTCTGTCGCAGGCCTTCCGCCTTGGTCAGCGGAACCAGGGGAGCAAGCCCCACCCCTTCCGCTGTGATATTCAGGGTTGTGCCATCCTCCCGCCGCCATTCCCCCTCAAGCTCAGCCTTCCCTTCTGGAGCCGCCAGGGCCAGGCGCTCGAGCTTGAGCTGGGATGCGGTGCCCTGAGCCTCCAGACTCAAAGTGGCACGCCCCAGCCCCGAGCCTGGGAGCAGCATGTCCTTCCCGTTGACTGCGAGGGTCCAGGTGGGACGGTCGGGGGTTCCAGCAAACCTCGCCTTCAGGTCCGCGTCCCCTTCGATTCTGCTCCAGGCTCCCTTGGGGCCCAGGGCAGCCGCCTCACCCAGGTCCAGGTGCCCATTGAGGGAGGCCAGGATGCGCTGGGGCTTGATCTCGTACCGGCCCTCCACCTGGAGCTTGGAACGCCCGAGCTGGATCCCCCCCTTGCGCAGCTCCAGGGTCTGCTCAGACAGATTGGTCTGCAGATCCATGACACCCCGCTGGGCGTGGGCACCCTCGCCGACCTGAAGCCGGGAAGCCTGGATGTGCGCCTCGACCCGATTTGCGCCCTGGCCATAGCCGCTGGCCTTGAAGAAGGCCTCCACCCGGGGCGCTCCCCAGGCCGGTTCCCGGACCGTCACCTGGGCATCCGTGATCCGGAACTCCCCCAGGTAAACCTGGGGCCGGGTCGCCGATTTAGGGCGGGGCTTGAGGTGGATCTGCCCCAGGGTCTCCTGATCCAATTCGATGCGAGGACCGTCCAGGTAGACGTGACGGATACGGGGCCAGCGGCTCAGCAGCGTGAGGGGATGAACCTGGATATCCAGTCTCCGGGCCCGCAGCAGTCTTCCACCAATTGAAAAATTATTAATTATTAATCTACTTTCCAACAGGTGGAATTCCAAGCTCTCAGCCTGGAAGGAGAGCCCGCTCTCCTCCTGGAGGAGACGCCCCACCCGGGTCGAGACCCAACGCGAAAAGAAGGGACGCTGAAGGGTCCAGGAGGCACCCTCCAGCAGGACCGCCCCGGCGGCCAGGACATAGACCATGCGGCGGAAACCGCGCCGACCCCAGACATTGCGGACGGCTGCCAGCCCCATGCCCAGCCCCCTCAGTTCTTCTCACCACAACCCGGGCAGACCTGCGCCAGGCGGGGGAGGGGTTTGTAGCAGTTCCAGCAGAACCGCGCCTGAGTCTTGGCCATGGTGGCCGGACGGGGCGTGGCGGCCATCCGGGGAGCCGTGGGCAGAGATCCCAGGGGACGGGTCTCCTTGCCCATCTGTTCCCGAACCCCCTGTAGTCCCTTGAGGAACTCCTGGGCCGAAAGATAGCGATCCCCAAGGTTCACCGACAGGGCCCGCATGACGACCTCGGAAAGGGCCCTTGGCACCGCCGGATTCTTGCAGTGGGGAGGAACGATGGGGGTGTTCTGGAGGGCCTGGGCGATCTTCACCGGGTCCGCGTCATAGAAGGGCACGGTGCCCGTCAGCATCTCGTAGACCGAGATCCCCACGCTCCAGAGATCGCTTTGGAAGACGGCCCGCCCTCGGAAGTGCTCCGGGGCCATGTAGGGAGGACTGCCGATGCGGGTCCTGGCGAAGCCGTCCCGCTGCATCTCCAGGATGCGGCTCGTGCCGAAGTCCGTGACCTTGGCGATCCCCTCCTTGGTAATGAGGATGTTGGCCGGACGGAGATCCCGATGGAGCACCTGGTGGGAATGGGCGAACTGGATGGCCGTGCAGACATCAATGGCGATATCCAGGGCCCGCCCGGGAGGGAGGCTGCGCTCGCGCCTCACCAGGCGATCCAGGCTCTCCCCATCGATGTATTCCATGACCATGAAGAAGGTCTCACCCTGGCGCTCCACCGTGATCAGCTCGACGATGTTGGGATGCTTGAGGGCCGCCATGATGCGGGGTTCCTGAAGCAGGCCCTGCTCATCCCCCTGGTGATGGGGCACCTTGAGGGCCACCCGCCGGTTCAGAAGGGTGTCCATGGCCAGATAGACAGTCCCGAAACCGCCGGCACCTAGGCGGTCCAGGATCTGGTATTTTCCCAGCATCTGGTCTTTGGAAAGCACGGATACAGCTCCAGTGGTTGAGTAAGGATGCCGTGAAACCGAGGTAAACAGGGAAAAAAGTGGTTCAGCCTTCCCATACCTGCCGCATGCGGCGCAACTCGGCGCCGGGCTCGGGGCTTTCCCACAGGGCCCGAATGAGCGCGACCCCCGAAAGCTGCGGATGGCGGAGCTCCCGGACCTTCGAAGCCAGGATGCCCCCCAGGGCCAGGACACGCCCCGAATAGCCCGAAAGCCCATCCAGAACCGAATGGAGTCCAGCTACCCCCAGATCAGGTCCCTTGCCGGGCACCGGAAAGACCGGGGACACCAGAAGCTGTCGGGCTTCCAGGCGTCCTGGAATCTGGGCAAGCTCATGGAGCGGGCGAGACAGGGGTACCAGGTCCGGAGCGAGGACCGGATAACGTTCCGGGGCATGCAGTCCGCATCCGGCGGCCAGGGCCACATCCAGCCGCCCATTCACCCAGAGCTCCAGCTCCGGTCGCTGGGCCCGCACCCACCGGGCCAGGTCCAGCAGGGGGCGCGCAGCCATGGTCTTCTCCCGGATCATCAGGGCATCGATCCCGGCGTGGATCACCCGCTCCCAGCGCCTGGGATCGAAGCCCTCCCCAGGGCTGATGGCCAGCACGAACATCTATCGTTCCTGAGCCATGACCCGCTCCCGATCCAGGGATGGGATGATCCGCCACTGGCGAGTGGGCACCGGGTTCAGGCTGGGGCGGCCCAGCACGTAGGTCAGGAGGATATTCCGCCACGAAGTGGGGCTCACCCACTCCACCTGGCCCTGGAAGCCCATGGCCTCCAGATAGCCGCCCCGGCCCGCCAGTCGGCGCTCGGAAATCCCAAGGGTGAACTCCTGACTGTCCTTCACGGGCATGCCCTGGTAGTTCAGGGACACGACCCGGCTGCCCTGGGGCTTGGAGATGTCCAGGGCATAACTCACCCCGTCCAGGACATCGAAGTCCTCGGGAGACACGTCTTTGCTGATCAGTTCAGGCAGGTGGGAGAAGTTGTAGTAGTGGGCAGCGTGTTCCAGGTAGGCCCTGAGCTGGGCCCCGGTGATGCGGATCCTGGCCACCCGCTGCTCCGAGGGCATCAGGGCGTAGAACTGGCGCACCGATGTGCTGCCCCGGGGCACGAAGAGGGATGGCAGGGGAGAGGGCACCGCCGTGATCTGGGCCCGGGTGGCATTGCGCATGGTGGTGTGCAGGAGCTGAAGCAACGGACCGTCCTCCATGCGAGCCCAGCGGCCGTCCAGATCCACCTCAAGCTGGGTAGCGAAGGTGTCCAGGTAGGATTCGGTCGCCACCCTCAGGGGGGCCGTCAACTCCACCACCTGGGAATCCACAGGGGTTTCGGCCGCCACCGGGATCAGCTTGGTCGCCAGGGATTTGACCTTCCAACGGCCCCAGTCCTTGTGGAAGGTGCAGTCCGCCACCCCGATCTCCCGGCCGTTGGAACGGGGATGGAGCACCGGGATGCCTGCGGCCTCGGTCTGGCCTCCATGGGCCATCAGGATGAGGTCGACCCCGGGGATGGCCTCCTTCAGAGGCAAGGCACCGTGAAGCGCCAGGACCACCAGATCCACCTTCTCGTTCTGCCGGAGACGGGGCACCAGGGCCCGGGCGGTCTCCACGGGGTCCACCACCCGGATATCTTCGAGGGAGGGCAGGTCGGCGATCCGGGCGGGAATCGAAGTGGCCAGCCCCAGAACGGCGACGGATACACCACCGATCTCCAGCTTGGCGTAGGGCGTGAAGGCTGGCTTGCCATCCGGGAGCACCAGATTGGCGGCCAGGAATGGGAACTGGGCCTGTTCCTCCACCGAGCGCAGATAGGGAAAGCCGAAGGCGAAGTCCCGGTTGCCCACGGCCATGGCGTGGTAGCCCAGGGCGTTCATGATGGCGACATTGGGCTCCGGCAGCTCCGGTCGCACGGCGTAGCGCACGTAGGCGGTGGGATCCCCGGTCAGGGCATCGCCGCAGTCCACCAGGAGGGTATTGGGATTGGCGGCCTTGAGGCCCCGGAGAAGGGTCGCCGCCTTGGTCCAGCCCTGGGGCATGGGCTGAAGGGTGAAGGGATCCGAGGCCGCGACCTGCCCGTGCAGATCGGCGGTGCAGAGCACCTGGATGTGCAGATCCTCGGCCCCGAGAGCCAGGGTCAGGGAAAGGATGAAAAGCCAACGAACCACCATGCCTCCGGGAAGCGACGACAACCAAAACCTTAACTTGGATGCGACCCGGGCAGGGAGTAAACTGGCCCCTACCCCAGAACGCATCCTTTTCGGAGTCTTCATGCAAGAAGTCCAGATCAAGGCCCCCAAGCACGAGTTCACGCTCCTCTGCGATGACATCCGCCAGGAAGTCGGCGGCAAGACCTCCCTCATGGGCCTTTACGACCACCACATCGTCGTCCCCCAGGTTCCCTACGTCCTCCCCAAGGTGTGCTTCTACACCCGCTTCTCCCGCATGGACGGCCAGTTCAAGTTCGGTTTCTCCATCGTGGCCCCCAACGGCGATCGCAAGGACATCATCCGTGATTCCGACGTCCAGATCCCCGATGGCGCCAAGGAAGGCACCTTCAACGTCATCGCCTCCCCCTTCGAGGTGAGCGCCGAAGGCGTCTACGAAGTCATCATGAGCCTCACCAAGGGCGCTGATCGCTTCGAGTATGTCTACAAGTTCGCCATCTCCGACGCCCAGCGCCTCCAGGCCGAGTGGGAGAAGTCCCAGGGAGTCGGCGCCGCCAACTAAAGGGCAGCTGCCAGTTACACTGGAAGGGCGGGCTTCGGCCCGCCCTTTCCATACCGAGAGCCGAAGCCATGATTGACCGTTACGCCAAGCAGCGCATTTTTTTAGGCCGTGAGCCCGAGGCCAGACTCCGGGACCGCCGCGTGGCCGTGGTGGGCCTGGGCGCCACAGGTTCCGTCCTGGCCTCCTGGCTCGCCCGGGCGGGGGTGGGGCACCTTACCCTGATCGACCGCGACCTGGTGGAACTGAGCAATCTCCAGCGCCAGCTCCTCTATGGCGAGGGCGACCTGGGACGCCCCAAGGCCGTGGCCGCGCGGGAGCGCCTGGCGGAAGCCAACTCCTCCATCGAGCTCTGCGCCCAGGTAGCGGACCTGACCTCGGGCAACGCCCGGGAGCTGCTGGCGGGCTTCGACCTGATCATGGACGGCACCGACAACTTCGAGGCCCGCTTCCTCATCAATGATGTGGCCATTCTCACGGGCACCCCCTGGATCTACACCGGGGCCATCGGCGGGGAGGGCATGGTGTGGCCCCTGAACCCGCCCCGGACCCCCTGCCTGCGTTGCCTCATCGAGGAGCCCCCAGCCAGCGGCGATGTGGACACCTGTGACAGCGCCGGAGTCCTGGGCCCCGCCGTGGGCATCGCCGCCAGCTGGGGCGCTCTTGAGGCCATCAAGATCCTGACGGGGCGGGAACCCCATCCAGAACTGGCCCGCTTCGACTTCTGGTACAACGAGCGCCAGTTCATCCAGCCCCCGACCACCCGGTGCCGTTTCTGCACCGACAAGGTGACTGAATTCCTGGATGCCCGGTGGACCCTCAAGGCCTCATCCCTCTGCGGCCTGGAAGGGGTCCAGATCCGGGTGAACCCTCCCCGCCAGCTCGACCTCGCCGCCCTCAAGCCCCGACTGGAGGCCCGCACGGGCCGGGACTGGAAGGATTCGGGCCTGGCCCTCACGGGCACCGAGGGGGAGCTTCGCTTCACCATTTTCAAGGACGGGCGCGCCCTTATCCACGGCCCCATCACCCCGGAACGGGCCAAGGGCTGGTACACCGAAGTCATCGGAGCCTGACGTGAGACGCCTTTGCGAACAAAAGCATAAATTCCACCACCAAGACTCCAAGGGCACCAAGTTTCACCAAGAAAAGCCTGATGTTCGACCGGGACACTCGGGCCTGGTTCCGGGTGGGGCAGGCGGCAGGGGCACGCGAGCGTGCCATGGCGGCCTGTCCCGCCCGGAACGCGTGCGGCTTTGCCGCACGCCCCCGCGTCGCGGGGCGGCCAGCGTGTCCAGCTCTGTGGAGTGCATGGCATGGGCGGGCTTTTGCACTCGCCCCTAGGCAAAGCCATGGGTCACTGGTGAGCCCTTGGTGACTCCTTGGTGCCTTCGTGTCTTGGTGGTGGAAGTCGTTTTTGTGTTTCAGGTTATTGATTGAGAATCGTTATGAAACTGCTGCTTGCCACCCGGAACGCCCACAAGGTGGAGGAGTTCCACGAACTTCTTCCCAGCATCGATTTCATCCCCTGGCCTTCGGACGCCCCGGAGATCCCTGAAAGCGGGGCATTCTTCCAGGACAACGCCCTCCAGAAGGCAACCTATGCCCGGGACTGGTGGAAGGCCCAGGGGCTGCCTCCCGTGGATGGATTTCTGGCGGACGACTCCGGCATCTGCGTGGACGCCCTCTGGGGCGGGCCCGGCGTGCTGTCAGCCCGCTTTGCCAACCACCTTTCCTACGCCGAAAAGAATCCCCTCCTCCTCTCCATGGTCCCCGCCGGTGCTCCCCGCAGCGCCCGCTTCGTCTGCGTCCTGGCCCTGGCACCCACCGCTGGCGAGCCCTTCACCGTGGGGGGCGCCGTGGAAGGCAGCCTGGCAACGGAACCCCGGGGTCAGAGCGGCTTCGGCTACGACCCCATCTTCATCCCCGAGGGCTATGACCGGACCTTCGGAGAACTGGAGAGCGCGGTCAAACATCAGCTCAGCCATCGAGGAAGGGCCGCAGAGGCCTTGAAGGCCCCCCTGGGGCTATAGCCCCTCCCAGACCTGCCTCTGGTGGGAACTCCGCCCCGCCAGGTCCCGGGTCAGGGTCTTCACCCTTGCCCGCAAGACTTCGGGCAGGAGCCGGGAGGCCTCCAGGGCCTGAAGCTTGAGGGGGGGCGCCAGCGCCTCCCAGCCGGATTCCAGGGCGCTCACCCAGGCCTCATCCCCCAGGCGGGCCCGGGGCACCCATCGCCAGGGACTCCCCAGCCCCTCTTCCCGCAGGCTGTTCAGGGCTTCCTCCCCCTGGCCGGTCCGGATCGCAATGAGGCTGAGAGCCTCGGCGGCCTCGGTCCGGGCGAAGGGGTCTTCCAACAGGGAGATCAGGGGCCCCAGGCTGGCGCTACCCCCGATCTGCCCAAGGGCCAGGACCAAAGCGAATCTAGCGCCTTCGGCTGCGGTTCCCAGGGCGGCCAGGAGAAAGGCCTCGTCGCTGGCCAGGACCACGGTCCGCAGGGCTTCGGCCGCCGCTCGCCGGGCCCCGACCCCTCCGGTCTGGAGGGCGTCCAGATAGGGTGCCAGGCGATCCTCCGGGTCTTGGGATCGGTCCGGAGACTTGACCCGGGCCAGGGTCGGCTCGGCGCGATCCTCCTCGCCCCACCCCGGCAGGGGTTCCTCGCCCCATCCAGCGGCCTCGGCGCTCTCCAGCCAGTCCGCCAGCTCCTGCCGGAAGACCTCCATGGAGGCCGTACGCCGCGAGGGATCCGCACTGAGGGCACGCATGAGCATCCCCGCCAGGCGGAGCGGGAAGCCGGGGCGGATGGCCGCAGGGGGCAGCTGGACCTGGCTGAAGGAGTGTCCGGTGCAGTACTCGTAGAGGATGGCGCCGAGGGCATAGACATCGCATCGGCCGTCCACCTTCCGGGGATCGCCATGCTGCTCGGGGGCCATGTAGCCCAGGGTGCCCACCACCATCTGGGAACGGGTGACCCGGGTCCCCTCATTCCCCTCCCATAGGCAGACCCCGAAATCCGTGACCTTCAGGCGCCCGTCCGCGGCGAAGAGGAGGTTCGAGGGCTTGAGGTCCCGGTGGATGACCCCGGATTCGTGGGTGTAGCGGAGGGCGTCCGCCACCGGAAGCAGCCGCCTCAGGATGCGGGCAGGGGGCTCCCCCATGCAGGCCTTGACGCTGCCGCCCGGCAGGAGCTCCATCAGGATGTAGGGCGTGCGCCCTGCCCGTCCGAAGTCGTAGACCTCAACCAGGTGGGGATGGGAGAGCCGTTTGAGAACTTCGCCTTCCCGAAGGAAACGCTGCACCAGTTCTGAATCCGAGCTGGTCTCGGCCCTCAGGAACTTCACAGCCAGGCTGCGCTCAGGATTGAAGAGATCCTCGGCCCGATGGACGAAGGCCATGCCTCCCTCCCCCAGGCGCTGCAGGATTCTCACCCCTCCGATCTGTTTGGGCAGCAGCAAGGTCATAGGGGATCATCGCACTCGACACGGTTCCGCCCCAGGGCTTTGGCGCGATAGAGGGCCATATCGGCCCGGGCGAAGAGGGATCCCGCATTCAGGTCCCTTTCCTGCAGCTGGGCCACCCCGAAAGAGGCCTGGACTTGGAAGGGGGCACTTCCGTCCGAGGGTGAAATGGGCTCACCCGCGATGGCCGTCCGGAGTTCCTCAGCAACGGCCAAGGCTTCCTTGAGCAGTGTCTCCGGCAGCACAATGAGGAATTCTTCCCCCCCGATGCGCCCCGCGTGATCGCAGGTCCGCAGTCGCCGCAGGAGGACCATTCCGAAGAGCTTGAGGGCGAGGTCCCCGGTGGCATGCCCATAGGTGTCATTGACCCGCTTGAAGTGGTCCAGATCACAGAGCACCACCGAAAGGGGTCGGCGGTAGCGTCGGGTCAGATCTGTATGCTTTTCCAGATAGCCCAGCACCGTCGCCCGATTGCTGACCCCCGTGAGGTGGTCCCGAGTGGTCTGGGCCTGTACCACTTGATGATAGTTGCGCTCCAGGTGATCCAGCAGTTTCAGCTTGAAGGCATGGCCCCCCACCCGCAGCACATCCCCATCGAAGAGATGAAGCGCCTGGTCATGGGGCGGCACCCGCTGACCATTGACGAAGGTCCCGTTGGTGGAACCGAGATCCCGCAGCATGACGAGGCTGCCCTCGTCCCCGTGCAGCACCAGGTCCAGCTTGGCGTGGTGCCGACTCACCTCGGCATCCGGCAGACAGAGGTCATTGTCCAGGCCTCGCCCGAGGCTCAGCCCATCCCCACGGACCGCCACCACTTCCCCAATGGGATGCCCGGCATAGCGGATAAGGGCCCATTCGTCATCCGCCCCCACCGCGCCAGTCCCTGAGACGAAGGCGTAGGAGGTCGGGCTATCGGGATCCTCGGTTTGGGAATCGGGGGGGGTAGGCTGGCGCATAAGACTGTTACGGATTCATGGCAGCAGTCTAACAGCGAGACGACACCTTCCGGGAGATGTCCCATCAATTAATTCATCCGGCGGACACCACCCGATTCCGTCCCTTGTGCTTGGCCCCATAGAGGGCCGCATCCGCACGAGCCAGCAGGGCTCCCCCATCCCGATCCTCCGAGGACCGCTCGGCCACCCCCAGACTGCAGGTAACGGCATGGGCAAGCCCATCGACCATCATGGGTTCGTCGGCAATGGTGGCGCGCAGGCGTTCCCCCAGCTGGAGGGCGCCCTCCAGGTCCGTTTCGGGAAGGATAAGGAGGAACTCCTCTCCTCCAATGCGGCCCGCGATGTCCGTGGCGCGGAGTTTCTGGGCAATGCGCTCTCCAAAGGTCCGGAGCACCTGATCGCCACCGGCATGGCCAAACATGTCATTAATTTTTTTAAAGAAATCCAGATCACACATGATCACCGCCATAGGGCGGGAGTGGCGGGCACTCAGCTCAAAGTAGGTCTGCAGATCCCCCAGGGTAGCTCCCCGATTGGAAAGTCCTGTGAGCGGATCCCGGGTGCTCTGGTCTATTAGTGTTTCATAAAACTGGCGCTCCAGGGAATCCATCGCCACCAATTTCAAGACATGCCCCCCGAGAGCAATCCGATCCCCGGCCTCCAACCGGATAGCGCCAACGAGAGGGACACCATTGACGTAGGTCCCGTTGGTGGACCGCAGATCCTCCAGGGTGACGCGTACTTGGCCCTCCTGTATTTCCAGACTCAGACGGGCATGCTGGCGGCTCACCTCTTCATCCATCAGAGTCAGATTGACCTGGGGGGAACGTCCCAGAATCTGCTCGCCGGGCACCAGGGGGAAGACCCGGCCCAGCTGAGCCCCGGCGTAGACCACCAGGGCCCACTGGCTTGGCATGGGTAGCCGTTCTGAAGGTGCACGCCGTCTCAGCGCGGTTTCGAAGTCCTCCCACGCCTCAGCGGGAAGCGTCGGAAACGCCGATTCTGGATCATCAGGTGTGGGCCACCCTGAGTCGGGACGACCGGGAAATTGCGGTACAGACGCCATCAGCCTCCCTCCAGGTAGCAGCTTACAATCGTCCGGTCATCCTTGCGCCGGGCAAGAATAAAAGGCGCCCTCGGAGCTCCGGAGGCAGCTGAACCGAGCTGGATCACCAGCCGCCCGGTCCGGGCGTCGTGACGCAAGCCCGTCACTCCCTTGGTGGGGATACGGTAGATCCCCAGCACATCCAGGTTCCGGATGTTCTCTCCCGTGGCCTTCACGATCTGGAGGGTATAACGCATCCAGAGGGGCTTTGGCAGTTGCTGGGGATCTTCACCCAGGATGGCCATCGGAAGCCCCAGGGCCAGTTCCAGATCCCGCCGCACCTTGGGAGCCTGAAGGGTGGGCTCGGCCTGGAAGGTCCGGGGCCTGGACACCGTCTCCAGCCCCCCCCTTGAGCGGGCCTTCGGGGCATCAAGGGGCAAGTTACGTACATTGGCCCGCCTTGGAAGGGGTGGAATTTGCGAACGGACGCCGGACGCATCCCCGAAAACCGGCATCTCGCAGACCTGGGCCCCGGCAGCCCAGGCCGAGAAGGCGGAGTCCCCCTGCACCCTGGGCTGGAAGGCCACTGTCTCCAGGCCGACCCGGACAGCGAGCCCCAGCTCCGGCTGGACCAGCTCGGCCCGACAGAGGAAATCCGGCCCCAGGATGCGCCCCTCGAAGGGCTCCAGGGCCAGGATATTGAAGGTGTCGAGAGACGGATCCAGGCTGTGACAGGGGGGAGCCGAGAATACCCGCCGCAGGGTCTCCGCCACATCGGAAACGGCCCCCTTGAGGCGACCCATCACCATGACATCACGCGGGCTGTACGAGGGTCTGGAGGGCGGCAGTCACGCGTTCCAGGGGCTCCACCAAGTCCATGTGGTAACCGGCTTCGATCAATTGGGCAGCAGCCTGGTCCTGGGCTGCCAAGTCCACGCTGGAAGCGAAGATGGCCCGGACCGGAGAGGCCCCCTCCACGACCTGGAGGAGCAGTTCCCGGGGGGTGGCCCGAAAGACCTCCCCCAACCGGGCCAGGGGGGCTTCCTGACTCTTCTGGAGCGCCAGCGCCGGACAACGGACTTCGGCATTCCAGCCCCCCGCCAGATCCGAGGCCGGGAGGATGAAGAGATCGGGACTGCCCTTCAACTCCTTGAGGAGCGCCTTCTGGATGACCTCCTCCCGCAGGTGGGACTCCAGGGCCTTGCCGTAGAGGACCGACTGGAGCTTGGTGGGCGTGATGGGTTCGGTATAACGGAAATCCAGGGGAATCCCGGACTCATCGGTGAGGAGCAGCCCTCCCAGAAAGCTGGCCCCCTCCTTGACGACCATGAAATAGGCCAGTTTGAGTCCATCCGCCATGCGTGCCTCGTTGAGAATCTTTCCCAGCATAGCGCCTGACCGGAAATCCTGCCTTGAAACCATGCGAGATGCACGATAGAATAAGGGTTCCTACTGGGGAGTGGTCTAATGGTAGGACAACAGATTCTGATTCTGTCAGGTGAGGGTTCGATTCCTTCCTCCCCAACCACCCAAGGCCTCCGCAAGGAGGCCTTTTTTTTGCCTCGCGGTCTGACGCAGGCCGCGCGGCAGGGCCCAGGAAAAACGGGCAGCGGCATTTTGCGGTAAGTTCACCTTCAGACGTACGGGACCCTTCATGCTCTATCAGACCCATGTTCGCATCCACCTGGGGAACATCCGGGCCAACCTCCGAGGCATCCGCCAGCGGATCGGAGGAGAGCGGAAGCTTCTGATCTCCATCAAGGCCAACGCCTATGGCCACGGTGCCCTGGAGATCGCACGCATGGCACAGGACGAGGGACTGGCGGACTGGCTCGGCGTGGCCACCCTGCCGGAGGCCCTGCTCTTGAGAGAGGCGGGGATCCGCCTGCCCATCCTCAAGCTGACCCCCACCTTCCCGGAAGAGATGACCGAGGCTGTGAAGGGCGCAGTCACCCTTTCCGTCTGCGACGAAGAGAATCTCGCCGCCTTGGAGGCCACCGCCAAGGCCCTGGGAACAACCGCCCGAGTGCACCTCAAGGTAGACACGGGGATGGGGCGCATCGGCGTTCCCGAAGCCGGGGCTCCCCTCATGGCCCGGAGCATCGAGGGTGCCAGCCACCTTCACCTGGAGGGCATCTTCACCCACCTGCCCGTGAGTGACGAGCCCCAGCAGGACGCCGACACCCTGGCCCAGGTGGAACGATTCAAGGACACAGTGAAGCGCGTGGAAAGCGCCATCGACCGCCCCCTGGAACTGGTCCACTGCTCCAACTCGGGCGGCGTCCTGGGCCACGACTATGCCTGGCTCAACATGGTCCGGCCCGGGGTCATCGTCTATGGCTACTACCCGGATGCCACCACGCCCAAGACCATCGCCCTGCGCCCCGGACTCTCCTTCCTGAGCCGGATTTCCTTCATCAAAAAGGTGGCCCCCGGCACGGCCATCGGCTACGGCCACACCTGGACGGCGCCCCGGGAAACCTGGATCGCCACCATTCCCGTTGGCTACGCCGACGGCTTCAACCGCCTCTTCTCCAATACCGGTCGGGTACTCATCGCCGGGCAGTCCTGTCCCGTCGTAGGCCGGGTCTGCATGGACCAGATCATGGTCGACCTGGGTCCCGAGTCCACCGTGAAGGTGGGCGAAGAGGCCGTCCTCATCGGCCGTAGCGGCGATCAGGAGATCACCGCTGACGAATGGGCCAAAAAGCTGGGTACCATCACCTACGAAATCACCTGCCAGATCGCCAGCCGGGTCACCCGGATCTACGATCCCTCCTGAGAGAACCCCATGGCCCAACCCCTTCGCGATGCCCACTTCCTGACCTCCGCCGCCGACGCCAAGAACCTGGGGGTCTGCCATGCGGAAGTGGCCTTCGTGGGCCGCTCCAACGTCGGCAAGAGCAGCCTGCTGAACGCTCTGGCCAACCACACCCAGCTGGCGCGGGTCTCCAAGACCCCCGGCCGAACCCGCCTCATCAACGTCTTCGTGACCGGACCTGACCGCTGGATCGTGGATCTGCCGGGTTACGGCTTCGCCACCGGCCCCGTAGCCGAAAAGGCCAAGTGGCAGGCCATGATCGAAGGCTACCTCACGGGGCGCGAGACCCTGCGCATGGTCTACGTCCTGGTGGACGCCGAAGTGGGAGCGACCAAGCTGGACCACCAGATGATCGACTGGCTGCGCCATTCGGAGATTCCCTGCCGGATCGTGGCCACCAAGTGCGACAAGGTGAAGCCCTCCCGTCAGCTGGCCCAGCGCCGGGATGTCGCCGCCAGCCTCATGCTCCAGCCCACCGATATCGCCTGGGTCTCCAGCAGCAAGGGCACGGGGATGATGGAACTCCGCATGGAAGTAGCAGGGCTGCTGAACCTGCTCTAGCCGATCACATCCTCGGCCTGCTCCATCCGCCACTTCAGGAACCTGGGTCCAAGCTCCGCCAGGAGCATGGAGCCCAGGATGATGGCGCCCCCCAAAAGCTGGAGGGGCCCGAGGGCATCCTTGATCCCAGGCACCCAGCCGCTCATGGCCAGCAGGGCCGAAAAGACGGGCTCGGCCGAATAGATGATGGCCGCCTCCGTGGCCCCCAGGTGGGCCTGGAAGAGCATCATGAGGAAGAAGGCCAGGGCCGTGGCCAGGACGGCCTGGTAAGCCAGGGCGATCCAGACCCCCGGGATGGCCAGAGGCGCCAGGACGAACCCGTAGCGCCCCGGCAGGCAGGCCGTGATGGCCAGCGAGAGCAGGGCGGCCACGAGCACCTGGACGAAGGCCAGGCTCCAGGGATTGCCGCGCCGGGAGTACCGCCCCGTCAGGACAATCTGCCCCCCGCAGGCCATGGCGCAGAGCAGGGTCTCGAAGTCGCCCCGGTTCCAGCCCCCCATGGGCTGGGCCGGGTCGTGAACCAGCAGGTAAAGCCCCACCACAGCGAGGATCGCCCCAAGACCGTGGGAAAGCCGGAGGCGCTGCCCGATGGCCAGGCTCACCATGGGCGTGAAGAGCACATAGAGCCCGGTGATGAAGCCGGACTTGCTGACGCTCGTGAAGCGAAGGCCATCGGCCTGGAGCCAGATGATCAGGGCCAGGAGGAGTCCCAACCAGAAACCGTCCAGAAGTTCCCGGCGTCCCGGCCGCACCCCCTGAAACCAGGCGATGAGCCCCAGACACAGGGCTCCCAGGGTGAAACGCAGGCTCAGCATGGTCCCCACGCTGAGGCCCGACTGGAGAGCGAACTTCATGGCCGCGAAGCTCGCGCCCCAGACCAGGGAAACCAGGAGGGTGCCGATCACCGCCCGACCATGCATCGGGCTGCGGTGCTCCCCGCTCAACGAAGGACGGCGGAAACGCGGAGCTTCAGCTCGGGCTGATCCGGATCATCGGTCTGGAAGGTGATCCACTCGTTCAGGACCCCGCCGCGGTTGTCCGCCCCGAGTACCACCTTCAGTTCATGCTTGGCCGCCGCAGGGGCGCCCAGCCCCTCCACCCGAAGGAGGGGGGAAGTGCACTGGGCACTCAGGACCCGGAAGGGCTTGGCGTCGGCGTGGGTCAGCACGAGGTTCGCCCGCAGCTCCTTGCCGGCAGTATCCACCCAGGCCACCCGTTCCGGTGCCGCGTGGATACGGGCCTTCAGGTCCCACTGGATGCTGGTGCGAACGTAGGGGTTCTGGGGGTTATTTTCAATCTGGGCCGTCAGGGTTTCTACGCCGCTGGTCTTGCCCGGGGGCACGGCCTTGCCCTCGAAATTCACCTCGATCACCGCATCCAGACCGTTGGGCCGGACGTTGGCGGACAGGAAGGGGGCCCCCGGGATCTCGACCCGCTTGACCTTTACGGCCTGGCCATTGCCGGAAGCCAGGGTGAAGGTCGACTTGCGGGTTCCCGTCCGGGGCACTTCATTGAAGAACAGCGTACTCGTGCTGGGGACGATGTCCCGGATCACCTCGGCCTGAAAAGTGAGGGTCTGATTGAAGGGCATAGTTTCGGTCCCGAGCACCTCCCCGATGACCTGCACGGACTTGTGAACCACCCCACGGAAGCCCTTGGGATCGAAGGCAATTTCAAGCTCTGTGCTTTCCCCGGGCTTGATGTACCACTGCCCGGCAACGGTGGAGGTACAGCCGCAGGAAGGCACCACCTGCTTGATCTGCACCGGCACCTTGCCGCGGTTGAAGACCTTGAAGCGATAGCTGGCCCGGCGATCCGCGGAAATCTTCCCGAAGTCGTGGTGAAGTTTTTCAAAGCTGACCCCGTCCTGGCCATGAAGAGACACAAGGGCGGGAACCAAGAGGACCAAAGCGCGCATAAAGACCTCGTAGCCTTCATTCTACCCCAGCATCCATTGTCCGGTCATACTGACGCGATACGTCATGCCTCCACAGCCCCCCGATTCCTCACGCAAGCGCATCCTCCTCGTTGAGGATGAGGAGAGCTTCCGCGAGGTCCTCCAGCTGGGCTTGGAACCCGAGGGGTTCCAGGCGGTGACCGTTTCCGGCGTCCAGGAGGCCAAGCTCCTGCTCAAGGCGACGCCCTTCGACGCGGTGGTCTCCGACCTCCGACTCAAGGACGGTTCGGGCATCGACCTTCTTATCTGGATCAAGGACCAGGGCATGGATACGCCCGTCATCATCATGACGGCCTTCGCCACCACCGAGACCACGGTGCAGGCCCTCAACCTGGGCGCCGTGGACTTCCTGACCAAGACCAAGAACGACATCCAGGAACTCACCAAGGTATTGAAGGGCCTCTACGCCGTGGCCCAGCCCGCCACTGGGCCCGTATCGGACATCGGCGACCTGGTGGGCGTGGGCGACAAGATGCGGCGCATCCAGGCCCTGGTGGGCAAGGTGGCCATCGCCGACACCACCGTGCTCATCACGGGCGAGAGCGGCACGGGCAAAGAGATCGTGGCCCGGCTCATCCACCGCTACTCCGAACGTTCCAAGGGCCCCTTCGTTCCCATCAACTGCGGGGCTCTGCCGGAGAACCTCCTGGAATCCGAACTCTTCGGCTTTGAGCGGGGAGCCTTCACGGGCGCCACAGCCGCCAAACGGGGGCTGTTCGAAGAGGCCCAGGGGGGCATCATCTTCCTGGACGAGATCGGCGAAATGCCCCTGCCCCTCCAGGTAAAACTGCTGCGAGCCCTCCAGGAGCGGAAGATCCGGCGGGTGGGCGCCAACGAAGAACGGCCCATCGACGTCCGGGTCATCGGGGCCACCAACCAGGATCTGCGGACCCGGGCCGAACAGGGGGTCTTCCGCCAGGACCTCTTCTTCCGGCTCAACATCCTGAACATCGAGCTCCCGCCCCTGCGGGAGCGCCCCGAGGACCTGCCGGTGCTGGCGGAACACTTCCTGGCCCGCTTCAGCCGCAAGCTCAACAAGCCGTCCATGAGCCTCACGGACGAGGCCCTGGCGGCCCTGGGCCGCTATACCTTCCGGGGCAATGTCCGGGAGCTGGAAAACCTCATGGAGCGCTGCGTGGCCCTCAACTCCGGCGGCCCCATCGGCGTGGAACTCTTCCCGGACAGCCTCCTGGCGGAGGTCAACGGCGTCCAGCCCGCGACCCGCCCCAGGACCTGCCAGCTCCCGGAAGAGGGCTTCGACCTGGAAGCCTATCTCAATGCCTACAAAGGCCATCTCCTTCGCCGGGGAGCCGAGAAGTGCGGTGGCAACCGGACCAAAGCCGCCCGCTACCTGGGCATGAGCTTCCGGGCCTACCGTTACTGGCTCCAGGAACTCGGGGGCCTTGAAACGCTTCCGGCGGGCTGTCCCCAACCCGAGGATTTCCCGCCCAAAGCATCGATCGAGGGGGAGGGGGAAGCATGATTCCTTGTAAATTAGAGGAAGTGTGGCACACTGGGATGCTTGGGTCCCCTGACCCGGGAGCTCATTCCATGTCCCCGAAACACCGCAAATCACCATCGAGCGCGTCCCGCCAGCGGGGCTTTTCGCTCATGGAGCTGATGATCGCCCTGATGATCATCGGCGTGATTGCGACCCTGGGATTCAAGGCCTATGGCAAGTACTCCGCCAAGGCCCGCTATACCAAGGCCCAGGACACCATGAAGACGGTGGCCGAGGGTCTGGACCAGCACTACCTCAAATACGGCAAATACCCCGATCTCGGCAGCTTCGATGCCATGGTGGACGCCAATTCCCCCTTGGTGAAGCAGAACATGATCCCCGTTAACACCCCCGCCAAGGATATGTGGGACCAGCCCTTCGAGGGCAAGTCCACCAAGGCCACTTACGAGCTGAAGTGCCTGGGTGACCCCACTGACCAGGAAGACCGCCCCCCATTCACCCGGGAACCCGGCAAGATCGGCGGCGCTTCCACCACACCAGGCGGCGAGGCTGCCGGGGGTACCAAGTGATCGATTTAAATAAGCTGACCCCCGAAGGTCTCCGCCTGGAAGGCTCCACCGAACGTCTCGAAATGGACGGCGGCAGCGCCCTGCGGGAACTTCGCTGGCAGATCTTCGCCATGCCTTCGGGCAAGGACGTCTTCCTGGATATCAAGGGTGAAGCGGTCATGGAGTGCACCTGCTCCCGCTGCCTGGACCCCTTTGAGATGCCCCTGAAGCTGGAAAGCCAGTTCCTGGGCAGCAAGGACGGCGATCTCGTGGCCCGCGGTTCCCATGTCCTCGGGAGCCAGGACCTCGATGTGGTCTATCTGCCGGAGTCGGAACTGGATGAGGAGGACCTGGTCAAGGACCAGTTCCAGCTCCAGGTCCCCATGAATCCCCTCTGCAAAGAGGACTGCCAGGGGCTCTGCCCCCTGTGCGGCAAGAATTGGAACAAGGGCCGTTGCGGTTGTCGCCCCGAACTCAATCGGGAACCCAGCGCCCTCGCCCAAGCACTTTCCAGGTTGAAACTGGACCTGGAGCCCTGAAAACTGTTTTCTAATTAGGAGTTCGCCATGCCGAATCCGAAGCGCCGCCATTCCAAGGCCCGTCGCGACCGCCGCCGGACCCACGACTCTCTCGATGTCATGAGTTCCAGCACCTGCCCCAACTGCGGCACCGCCAAGATGCCCCACCGCGTCTGCCCTTCCTGCGGCTTCTATCGCGGCAAACAGTCCGTTCGCGTCCAGCAGACCGTCTGAGGGCGTGGGGGTGGAAACGCCATCCATGTACCGCATAGCGCTGGATATGATGGGCGGAGATCTCGCGCCCTACGCCACGCTTGAAGGCGCCTATGCGGCCCTTAACAGACACGAGGACCTCCGCCTTCTCCTGGTGGGGGACGAGGCCGTTCTGCGGCCCATGCTCGCCTCTTACGGGATCAAGGGGGCCCTCGCGGAACGCTGCGAGCTGGTCCACGCCCCGGATGTGGTGACCATGGCCGACAAGGCCACGTCCATCCTGAAGGAAAAGAAGGGAAGCTCCATCCGCGTCGCCGCCCAGCTCGTCCGTGAAGGCCGGGCCGATGGTGTCGTGAGCATGGGCCATACGGGAGCCGCCATGGTGGCCTCCAAGATGGTCGTGGGCACCCTTCCCGGCGTGGACCGCCCCTGCCTGGCCACCGTGCTGCCCAACACCAAGGGTCGCCCCACCGTCCTCCTGGATGTGGGCGCCAACGTGGACAGCAAGGCGGAACACATCGCCCAGTTCGCCCTCATGGGAGCCGTCTATGCCGAGGAAGTCCTCGGTCTGAAGTCTCCTCGGGTCGGCCTCCTGAGCGTCGGTGAAGAGGACGGCAAGGGCACCGAGGTCACGCGCGGGGCCTCCAGCCTCCTCAAGGAGCTGGACCTCAACTTCCTCGGCAACGCCGAAGGACGGGACATCTGGAACGGCAAGTTCGACGTCATCGCCTGCGATGGCTTCGTCGGCAATTCCATTCTGAAATCCAGCGAGGCGCTTGCCGAAGGTATTGTCCAGGGCATGAAGGAAAGCATCATGGAAGGTCTCTTCTCCCGCCTGGGAGGGGCCCTCATCAAGCCTGCCATGAAGCGCTTCATGAAGAAGCTGGACTATGCCGAATACGGCGGTGCCCCCCTGCTCGGCGTAAAGGGTGTCTCCATCATCGGTCATGGCCGCAGCGACGGCCGCACCGTGGGGAACGCCATCCGGGCCGCCCTGGTGGCCTGCGAACACCGCATCAACGATCGCATCCATGATTCCCTGGAACGTCTCCTGCCCCAGGCGACGGCCAGCGAGTCCTGAGGTTGCGCGGCATGCTTTCCATCCGCCCCGAGTCATCGGGGCGTTTTTTTGCGTAAAAATGATGGGCCGGTCCCATCCCATGAACCTGGAGCTTCCATGAAATACCGTCGCATCCTGCTGAAACTCTCCGGAGAGGCCCTCATGGGCAACCAGGGCAATGGAATCGATCCGGAAGTGGTCAACCTCATCGCCAACCAGGTCAAGGAAATCCGCGAACTGGGCGTGGAGGTCTCCCTGGTGATCGGCGGTGGCAACATCTTCCGTGGCGTCGCCGGGGCCACCAAGGGCATGGACCGGGTCACCGGGGACCACATGGGCATGCTGGCCACCATGATCAACGCCCTGGCCCTCCAGGACGCCCTGGAACAGAAGGGCCTCCATGCCCGGGTCCTCAGCGGCATCGAGATGCCCAAGGTGGCGGAGAGTTACATCCGCCGCAGGGCCATGCGTCACCTGGAGAAGGGCCGGGTGGTGATCTTCGGCGCAGGAACCGGCAACCCCTACTTCTCCACCGACACCGCCGCCGCCCTGCGGGCCAACGAGATCAACGCCGAGGTGGTCATGAAGGCCACTAATGTGGACGGGGTCTACGATTCCGATCCCCGCAAGAACCCCAACGCCGTGAAGTACGAGACCATCACCTTCCAGGAGGTCCTGGAGAAGGATCTAAAGGTCATGGACGCCGCCGCCATCGCCCTCTGCCGGGAGAACAAGCTCCCCATCCTGGTCTTCAACATGATCGAGCCCGGCAACCTCCTGGCCGCCGTCCAGGGCAAGGCCGTGGGCACCCTGGTGAACCAGGGATGAACGCCCTCACGCGCCTCCCGGATGCCACCGTGATCCTCGATCCGGAAGCCCTGGAGGCGTACCGGCGGGACGAATCCCACGTGGTGGGCTGCGCCCCCCTGGCGGTGGTGAAGCCCCAGGGGCCCGCCGCACTCCGGGAGCTGCTGCGCCTTGCCAAGGGTGAGGGCCTGACCCTGGTTCCCCGGGGGGCCGGCACCGGCAAGGCCGGGGGCTGCACCCCCACCCCGGGCTCCATCGTGGTGGACTTCTCCCACTGGCCCGGCGAGATCGAACTCTCCCGGGCCGACCTCTGCCTGAGGGCCCCCGCCAGCGCCATGCTGCGGGATGTCAAGGCCAGGGCCCTGGAGGCGGGCCTCTTCTACGCCCCGGATCCCAACTCCTGGGACCAGTGCTCCTTCGGGGGCAGCCTGGCCACCAGCGCGGGCGGGGTGAGCGCCTGCAAGTACGGCATGACCCGCCACTGGGTCCTGAGCGTCGAGGCCCTCATGGAGGATGGGGAGATCCATCGCTTCGGCATCCCCACCGTGAAGAACAACTCCGGCCCCAATATGGCCCAGCTCCTGACCGGGAGCGAAGGGATCTTCGGGATGATCACCGGGGCCACCGTCAAGCTGATCCCCACACCCCAGCAGCACCTCACCCTGCTGCTGCCGGTAAAAGACTGGCATGAGCTCCTGGATCTCCCGACGGCCCTGACGGACGCGGGCTTCCTGCCCAACGCTTTCGAGTTCTGGGATCCCGCGGTGCTGGAAGACCTCCGTCGCCACGGCCCCGAGACCGCCCGCCGCATGCCCGGCGAGGCCCTGGCCCTCCTGGAGTTCGATGACCCCCATTGCATGGAGGAGGCCTTCCTGGAGCGGCTCCTGGAGGTCCTGGGCCCCGTGGCCACCGATATCCAGACCGCCACCGACGAACGGCAGCGGGAGGCCCTCTGGTCCGTGCGCCGCACCACCTCCAGCCACCTCAAGGAACGCTTCCCCAAGAAGGTCAGCGAGGATGTGGTGGTGCCCCGGAGCCGGATCCGGGACTTCTTCCGGGTCACCGAAGCCCTCAAGCTCCCCATGGTGACCTATGGCCACCTGGGGGACGGCAACCTCCACGCCAACCTCCTGGCCGCCGGAGAGACGGCCCCGGAGGAGCTGGAGGCCCAGCTCACCAGCCTCTTCCGCACCTGCCTGGACCTGGGGGGCGGCCTCAGCGGCGAACACGGCATCGGCCTCGCCAAGCGCCAGGCCTTCATCACCATGAGCGACCCCTACCTGATCCAGAGCCTACGGGGGATCAAGCAGGCGCTGGACCCCCAGGGAGTGTTCAACCGGGGGAAGGTGATCTAGACCCGCCCAAGAAGATCCCTTGTAGCCGAGCACGCTACGCCTCCCGGCAGAGCGAACCCCCCAGGCTGGATGGCCGCCTGGGGGGTTCAAGCGTATCGATGCGGCTAGGGGATGGTGATGCTGTAGTAATCCACGCTGGAGGAGACCATCCTGCAGTTGTAGAGCTGATTCAAAGAGATCCCCTGGGGACTTGCCTTGACGGTGCTCTGACTGCCGAGCAGGGCGGTGGCGTCGGGACTGACAAAGGATCCGGGGGCCGAGGCCAGCGGGTAGAGACCCGGCCCGACCCAGAGGGCATAGTCCCCCACCCTGTTGTTGTAGGGCTCGATCCCTATGGTGTAGGTTCCGGAAGGCAGTAGGATGGGCAGAGTATCGAGATAATCGACATCATAGGAGCCGATCAGCTCATCCGATGCGTTCCAGACAGATATCATCGTGTCCTCCGTGCCCGTGCTTCCCGCATCTGCGAAAGTCTCGATGTTGTAAATCGGGAGGCTGAACGAGATGGACTTGGCCGGGATGACCTCACCCTGGGCGACCTGGAAAACGCCAGTGCTGCCCACGTTGCCACCCAGCGTGCTGGTGGCGAGATAGTAGCCGGGCTTGAGGAGGTTGAAGTACGCCGAGCCGCTGGTCCCATTGGTGACGCTGTTTGCGACCGACAGGCTGCTGGCGACATAGTTCGTGATACTGGTGCCGGTGGCATCGCACTGGTAGAGGTTCACGGTCATGCCGCTCAGAGGATAGTCGACGCCCTGGACGGTGTTGGCGACCTTGACCTCGATCCGATAGTCCACATAGGAAGTGCTTGGAGTCGTGTCGGCATTGCGGTCAGACACCACCGCTGCAATGGTATTTAGCACATTCACTCGGCCCCATCCAGTAGCCGCAGTGTAGCCCGTAGCGCCCTCAATATAGTCCGCGTTGGCCTCCAGATAGGTCTTGATCTGGTCGGGGCGGAGATCGGGGGCGAAGGTAAGCATATAGGTCACCAGGCCCGTCACGAAGGGGGCAGCCATAGAGGTGCCGGATTCGGACTCGTAGGCATCGGCGCCCGTGTTGTAGGTAGAGATGATGTTATAGCCAGGGGCGCTGACCGAGATATTCGGTCCCGTGGTTGAAAAGTGCACCTTCTTGTCGGCCCCATTCGTGGCGCCCACCGCAATGACCCCTGCGTATCCGGCAGGATACTGAGCCAGGTTCTGCCCGGTGTTGCCCATGGAGGCGATGATCACCACATTGTTCTCGAGGGCGTACTCCACCATGTCGGCCGCGAACTGGCTGGCGTAGCTTCCGCCGAGGGACATGTTCACGGGGATGGTGTAGGGATAGTAGGCTGTCTTGGTTTTCCAGTTGACGAGGTGGTACAAGGACCCGTAGATGGCCCAGGTGCCCCCAGAACCGCCATCGGACAGTCCCTTGTAGCTGATCAGGTCCGCATTCCAGCAAACGCCGGCCACACCAAGTCCGTTGTTGCCGGTGGCGGTGATGGTGCCACCAGTGTGAGTGCCGTGGCCGTTGCCGTCCGTGCTGCCGTAGGTTTCAGAGGCAATGTAGTCAATCGGCTGCACCGTATGGTCGGCGCTGCCATCGATGAGAGCACCGGAGTTGTCCAAGTCGTACCATGAATAGGCATGGATAACCTGGTTCGCCAGATCCTCATGGCTGAAGTTGACCCCGGTGTCAATGTCCGCCACGACCGGCCGATGGGGCCCGAAACCGTACGCGCTCCATGCATCCTTGCAGCGGGTGATCGCCAGGGAGTATTCCTCACTCAGAGCCCTGGGATCGGGGTTGTCGTACGTGATGCCCGAGTCCTTGGTGATCGCGAGTTCCGGCTCGGCGAAAAGGATGCCCTGGACCGTCTTAAGGGCCTTGAGGGCGGTCAGGACATCGGCATCCTTCTGGAGATGGTAGTAAGTTTTCTCCCCGACCGTGAAGCGGCCGACGACCTTGAGGCCAAGCTTCGAGAAGACGCGCTCGTTCAGCGACTTGTCGGCCTTGGCGATGAGATAGCCATAGGTTGTCTGGCTCTGGAGGTCGGCTTCAGAGCCGGGCGTGAAGAACTGGTAGGCCACGGCGGGCGCGGTCGTCGTCGTAGTGTGGCTGTCCGACTTGGCAGCAGTGGCCTGGTGTGTCTGGGTGCAAGCCAGCCCCAGCAGGAGTCCTGCGGTGGCAGCCAGGCGGGAAAGGCCTGAGAATCGAATCAAGTTCATGGCAATCTCCCTGGGCTACTGGGCATTGGGGGCAATGGTCAAGGTGAAGTATCCGTTGACGGCACCGTAACTCTTCTCATACGTGCTGCCGAGAGACATCCCGACCTGCGACGTCAGACCGCCGTAGTATTTGATGAAATGGCTGGCATTCCGGGAACCGTATGCGATGTCGCCGTATGGAGACAATCCAAAGATGCTCCACTCATACGTCTCGCTGGGCACCAGGAGAGCAGCATCCTCGAACGGGATGCTGATCGTGGTGTGGTCATCGCTGATGGAACATGTCGTATCCGTGGGCCAAGTGCCGCTGTCGTACCTCTGGAAAGTCCCCGTCGCAAACGAGTATCGGAAGTTGTGGCCATAGATCTCGTTGCCGACCTTGTCCTTGACGTAGAGGTAGAAATAGAAATAGTCGGAGACAGCGGGATCCCAAAGCGTGGGATCCGAGATCTGGAACCGGAAGGTGGGCACGGTCGTGGTTGAAACCGCTCCATTGGCGGGCGCGCTCAGGGTCGTCTTGAAAGGCGCCAGGAACTTGGAGGAACGGGTGTTGGATTCCAGAGAATAGCCTCCGTTGCCGGTCGTGTTCGCGTTGAAGGCCTTGACCTTGTAGGTGTAGGTCACCCCAGGGGCCAGGGTGGGGTCCAGGTCGTTGACGCTAATGGCGGACGAGGTCACCAGGGAGGGGTAGTTGACGGTCTTGACCTTGGTGAAGTTGGTGCCATCACTGGAGCGATAGAGGTCGAAACCCCGGATTCCCCTGTAGCTCCCGCCCGCGTTAACAAAGAAGCTGACCGTGGTCATATAGCTGGTGTCTCCCCCGTCCAATGAGGGCACGACGAAGATGTCCCGGGTGAGGGCATAGGTCGACATTTGGACCAGGTTGACCGTGGGGGTGGCCGAGGAAAGATCGTAGTCCCCGGTGTTGGTGACAGCGTCCGTCACGGTCACCGGGATCTTCTGCTCGGTGCGGTTGTTGGCCACGTCATAGATCACCAGATCGATGTAGTGGGTCGTGGCCGCATTGGCATTGGTGAAAGAAACCGCGAAATCATAGGTGGAGCGGTAGCGGGACTGGCCATTGTAGGTAACGGGCGTCGAGTTCTCGACTTCGTTGATCGCCGGAGTGTAATCCCAGGACCAGGCAGCGCGGTCCACATTGATGCCCATGCCGAAGCCGGACCAAGCCGTGGGGCTGATACCCGCGGTCCCGATCGCCGATACGCGCAAGAACCTGATATTCGCCAGGACATCCGTAATGGCGTTCCCGGTGACCGGCGTCCAGGTGGTGCCGTCTGCAGAATAACTGAGAGCCGTCACGACCGGCGCCGAGGCGGGATAAGAGATCATCCCCAGATCATGGCAATAGAAGTCCGCTCGGGTGTTGGCATTGGGGTCGAACAACGCTGCACACGACTGAGCGGCCCCGGTAGCCTGGGAATACAGGAAGTATTTCTTGGTGGTGTCGAGCCCCAGGGTCGTGGTGCCGGTACTTCCCACCGCGATTCCGCTCTCCAGGGTCTGCCCCGTGTCATCAGCCACGGTCAGCGTGGCCCCGGTCACCACGGATCCGTTGCAGGAGTCCAGGACATAGACCGGCGTAGTTGCTGGAAGACGATTCACCGTCAGGGTGGTGGTCGTTGTGGTCCCATCCTCGGCAGTTACGAGGATGGTGATCGTATTGGTCCCATCCGCCAAGGCAACGGAAGTTCCGCTGCCTGAGGCGACTGTCACCCCATTCACCTTGACTGCGGCCTTGCTGCTGCCCGTCGTGGGAGTGACCTGGAGGCTCGCCGCCCGAGAATAGATCGTCGTGGCATAGGTGGTGACAGTGTCCGAGAACGCAGGGCTCATCACTCCGGTGGAAAGGGACAGACCCGCCAGCTTGCTATTGCTTTCCTTGACCACCGTTGTCGAACCCGAGTGGGATCCACCGCATCCCGTCGACAGAACCGTCCCCAGGAGCAGGCCGGTTGTGATTGGCAACCACCTGCAGAATTTTACGTATTGCATAGGCATGCCTCCCCGCATGAAAAAAAACCGATAAACGGCATGAGTATAATAAAAATGTGACTTTTTTCTACATCCTTTTTTGAGGTATTTTTATAAAAATAATATTCAAGTTAACGAATTGGAACCGCCTATCTCGGTCAATATTTTTTACAATTATATAATTATTTATGAAAATTTCCTGCGCAGACCTCGGCACCCGCCTCGACACCGAGTAATGGCGCCCCCCTCCCGAGTCGAGTCGACATGCGCGATCGAAAGAAATGTCCCTCCAACCCCTTCCGGGGCTGGAGGGACATGGGCGACAATCCCCAGGCGCCCTCCGGCGCCTCAGGAGGATCCATGTCGCTCATCCTTGGTCATCGCGGATTCTCGGCCCGCCATCTTGAAAACTCCATGGAGGCCTTCCAGGCCGCCCTCGCTGCGGGCATGGATGGTTTTGAACTGGACGTTCAGCCCACCAAGGACGGGGTCTGCATGGTGCTCCATGATGATGAGCTGGGACGCACCGCCCAGGGCGACGGGGTATTGCGCCAGATGAAGTCCACCGAGCTGCCCCGCCTGAAGAACAACGAAGCCCTGCCCCGCCTGACGGACGCCCTGGACCTCCGGGCCAAGCTCATCAATGTGGAACTCAAGGGGGAGCCGGGCTGGAAGCAGGCCCTGGCGACGGTGGAGGCCTGTGAGGCCATCAAGCGGGTCCTCTTCTCCAGCTTCGAGCCCAGTGAAGTGCTCCAACTCTGGGCCGCCTGCCCTGAAGCCCAGTGCGGCTTCCTCTGGGAGACCGACGAAGCCATGGAGCTCACGGAGGAGGAACTGGCGGACCTTCCCCCGGCCCTGTATTTCCATATTCCCCTCGCAGCGGTCGTGGCCCGCCCTGAGTTCTGGCGCCCCCACGCCAAGCGCCTGGCGATCTGGGGCCTGAAGACCCCTGCGGAAGCCAAGACCCTGGGCTTCGAGGCGGCGATCCTCATCGTGGATGGCCTCTGAGCTGCCGGCGACAAATTTCGTGACAGATATCGGCGCCCGGGACCCGATAATCGGGTTTGGTTTTTTCGGGAGTCGACCATGAGAGCCTCTGCATTGGCATCCTTCGCACCCCTGCCCTCCCGGGCGGGCTTCTGATGGATCCGGCGGCCCTGCTCGAATCCCTGGTCTCCATCCCCAGCATCTCCGGGGAGGAGGGCCCCATCGCGGACTACCTCTTCAAGCTGCTCTCGGTGGAGGGTTTCAAGGTCCACCGCCATGGCCACAGCCTCTGGTTCCAGGTGGGAGAAGGAAATCCCAGACTCCTCTTCGTGAGCCACCTGGATACGGTCCCCCCCTGTGAGGGCTGGACCACTAATCCCTGGGCCCCCCGATGGGAGAGCGGCAGGCTCCACGCCCTGGGGGCCAACGACGCCAAGGGCTGTGTCGCCACCCTCATCCTCACCGCCAAGAGCCTCAAGGATGTCCCTCTTCAGGGTTCGGCGATCTTCGCCTTCACTGCCGAGGAAGAGACCGACGGCCGGGGCATCCGGGAACTCATGCCCCTCCTCCAGCCCCTCGACGCGGCAGTGGTCTGCGAGCCTACGGGCCTCCAGGTCTGCATCGCCCAGCGGGGAGAACTGGTGCTCCGCTGCAAGGCACACGGCATCTCGGCCCATGTGGGCCACGCCCACGAAGGGGTGAACGCCATCGCCATGGCGGCCCGGGACATGGTGAAACTGGAGTCCATGAGCTTTGATGCCCACGGACTGCTGGGCAGCACCCAGCCCGTGGTCACGGAGATCAGTGGTGGCCGGGCCCACAATCAGGTGCCGGACCGCTGCGAGTTCTATGTGGCCCTGAGAACCACCCCCAACCTCAAGGTGTCCGAGGTCGTGGCCCGTATCGCCGCGGAACTGGAGAGTGAAGTCTCCGTCCACTACGACAACTACCTCCCCCAGGCCACCGATCCCGGCCAGCCCATCGTCCAGGCCGCCCTGGAGTCGGCGGGACTGTCCGAGGGCATCGGCTCCAGCACAGCCTCCGACTGGGCCTTCCTGAACAATATTCCCGCCGTAAAGGCCGGCCCCGGTGACACCCACCGGAGTCACCGACCCGACGAATGGCTGACACTCGAAGAATGCCTTCAAGGTGTGGCATTCTATAGGAGTCTGGCCAGCGCGTACTTCCGTCGAATGGCCGAATGAAATGCACGGGGCCTCGTTGCCCCTGCCGGGCGAAGTGATCACTGCATAGCGCACGATTGGCGTTCCAGGGACGCCAGTTGTGATCGAGCCCTGCTGCAAGCGATCTCTGGCACAACAAAATCGAGAAATAAGCACCCCATGAGGAGGATCACATGGTCGCTTTTGACAAGAAAGTTCTTTGGATCGGCTACGGCTCTGTGGGGCAGTGCACGCTGCCCCTCTTCCTGGACCTGCTCAAAGTGAAGCCCCAGCAGGTCACGGTCGTGGATTTCGAGCCCAAGCAGGAAGCCATTGCCGAGTGGACCGCCAAAGGTGTGACCTTCATCCAGGAGCGGATCACCCGGGAGGACCTGGCGAACCAGCTGGCCAAGTATCTCGGCGAAGGCGATCTCCTCATCGATCTGGCCTGGAACATCGACTGCTGCGAGCTGCTCCAGTGGTGCCATGACCACGGCGTGCTCTACATCAACACCTCCGTGGAGGTCTGGGACCCCTACGAGGGGGCCGAGACCGCCCACCCCACCACCAAGACCCTCTACCACCGCCACATGGCCATCCGCAACATGGTGTCCGGCTGGTCCGAACCCGGCGCCACCGCCGTAGTGGAGCACGGGGCCAACCCCGGCCTCATCTCCCACTGGACCAAACGGGGGCTCCTGGACATCGCGGCCAAGCTGCTGGCCGATGGCCTGGTGCAGGGCGACGAAGCCGCCGAGATCAAGGCCCTGGCCGAGAGCCGCACCTTCAACAAGCTGGCCCAGAAGCTCGGGGTCAAGGTCATCCACTGCAGCGAGCGCGACACCCAGATCGGCGACAAGCCGAAGGCCGTGGGCGAGTTCGTGAACACCTGGAGCATCGAGGGCTTCCGGGAGGAGGGCACCACCACCGCCGAGATGGGCTGGGGCACCCATGAGAAGACCCTCCCTGCCCTGGCCTACCAGCACGCCGAAGGCCCCCAGAACCAGATCTGCCTGGCCAAGATGGGCATGAACGTCTTCGTGCGCTCCTGGGTCCCCGACTACAACATCCACGGCATGATCGTGCGCCACGGCGAGGCCTTCACCATCTCCGACAAGCTCACGGTCTGGGAGAACGGCCAGGCCGTCTACCGCCCCACGGTCCACTACGCCTACTGTCCCTGCGACGCCGCCATCGCCTCCCTCCAGGAACTGCGTGGCAATGACTACGAGCTCCAGTCCAACCTGCGCATCATGGGCGACGAGATCACCAGCGGCAGCGACATCCTGGGCGCCCTGCTCATGGGCCACGCCTACCAGTCCTGGTGGACCGGCAGCGATCTGAGCATCGAGGAATCCCGTCGCCTGGTCCCCGGCCAGAACGCCACCACCGTCCAGGTGGCCATCTCCGTGGTAGCCGCCATCTCCTGGATGCTCGAGAACCCCGCCAAGGGGGTCCTGGTGCCCGACGATCTGCCCCACGACTACATCCTGGAGATCGCCGACCCCTACCTGGGGAACTGCATCTCCACGGCTGCCGACTGGACCCCCCTGAAGCACCAGAACAACCTCTTCCAGGGCTGGAGCAAGACGGACCTGGACCAGGAAGACCCCTGGCAGTTCAAGAACTTCCTCGTGACGAACGACGGGAACTGAAAAAAGCACTTCCACCACGAAGTCACCAAGGCACGAAGAAAAGCGGAAGAAAGAACAGCATCTTTCATTTCTTCGTGTCTCCTTCGTGTCTTAGTGCCTTTGTGGTGGAATTCATCTTTTGGAGTACAAAATGGTCGACAAGGCGCTGCTTTCGCGGCTGGCTCAGGAGCACGGGACACCCCTGGTCATCATCGACCATGAGCGGCTGCGCCAGAACCTGGCGGAGTTCCGGGAATGGCTGCCCCGGGTGCAGCCCTACTACGCCGTGAAGGCCAATCCCCATCCCGCCATCATCAAGACCCTCTACCAGGCTGGGGCCAGCTTCGATGTGGCCTCCTTTCCCGAGTTCAAGCTGGTCCACGAGAACATCAAGGACCTGTCGGACCAGGAGCGCCAGGACTTCATCTGGGACAAGATCATCTACGCCAACCCAGTGAAGGCCATCCCCACCCTGAAGGAACTGGACCAGTACAAGCCCCTGGTGACCTACGACAACTTCGAGGAGGTCCGGAAGATCCAGCAGCACGCCCCCAACGTGGGCATGGTGCTGCGCCTCAAGGTCCCCAACCTGGGGGCCATGGTGGAACTCTCCTCCAAGTTCGGCGCCGACCCCAGGGAGGCCATGGATCTCATCGAGGCCTCAGAAAAGGCGGGCCTCACTGTGGAAGGCCTCAGCTTCCATGTGGGCAGCCAGACCACCGACTTCCAGAACTACGCCGTGGCCCTCAACCTGGCCGCGGAGATCTTCAAGGAGTCCCGCCGCCGGGGCTACACCAAGATGAACCTCCTGGACATCGGCGGCGGCTTCCCGGCCCCCTACGACGAGAACGTCCAGCCCCTGCGGGAGTGCGCCAAGGTCGTCAACGCCGAGATCGAGCGCCTCTTCCCGGAGGATGTGCAGATCCTGGCGGAACCCGGCCGCTTCATGGTGGCCTCCGCCGTGACCCTGGTGGCCGAAGTCATCGGCAAGGCCGACCGCGACGGCCGCCGCTGCTACTACATCAATGACGGGGTCTACCACACCTACTCCGGTGTGATCTTCGACCACTGCCACTACCCCGTGAAGGCCATCAAGGAAGGCCCCACCCAGATCTGCGCCGTCTTCGGCCCCACCTGTGATGCCCTGGATACCATCTCCCTGACGGAAGAGCTGCCGGACCTGGAACTGGGCGACCTGGTCTACAGCGAGAACATGGGCGCCTACAGCCACGCCTCCAGCACCTTCTTCAACGGCTTCCCACCCGCGAAGGTGGTGCACCTGAACGAAAAAGCATAAGAGCCCGTTCTTACCCATCCCCCCCAGCATCCGATAGGGATTCAGGCATCGAATCCTTTGAGATCTGGGGGGTAGCCATGTCCACCAACCTGAAGGGCCGCAGTTTCCTCACCCTGCTGGATTTCACTCCGCATGAGGTCCGCTTCCTCCTGGACCTGAGCCGGGATCTGAAGGCCAAGAAGCGCATGGGGGTCTGCAACGACCTCCTGCGGGGCAAGAACATCGTCCTGCTCTTCGAGAAGGCCTCGACGCGCACGCGCTGTGCCTTCGAGGTGGCCGCCCTGGAGGAGTCGGCCCATGTGACCTTCCTGGACAGCGACAGCTCCCACATGGGCAAGAAGGAGAGCATGGAGGACAGCGCCCGGGTCCTGGGCCGTTTCTACGATGGCATCGAGTACCGGGGCTATGAGCAGTCAGCCATCGAGAAGCTGGCCAAGTTCAGCGGGGTGCCCGTCTGGAACGGCCTCACGGACATCGAGCACCCCACCCAGGCCCTGGCGGACCTCCTCACCCTGGAGGAGCACTGCGACAAGCCTTTGCATCACCTGAAGCTGGTCTACTGCGGGGACATCCGCAACAACATGAGCTACGCCCTCATGAACGCCGCCGCCAAGACCGGCATGCACTTCGTGGCCCTGGGCCCGGAAGAGCTGGCGCCGGACCCGGTGCACTTGGGCCGGGCCCGGGAGGCCGCCCGGGAGACCGGTGCCAGGATCGATGTCACGGGGGATCTGGATGCCCTCCAATGGGCCGATGCGGTCTACACCGATGTCTGGGCCTCCATGGGAGAGGAATCCCTGATCCAGGAACGGGTCAGGCTGCTCACCCCCTACCGGGTCACTCCGGAACTGCTGGAATTGACGGGGAATCCCGATGTGATCTTCATGCATTGCCTCCCGGCCTTCCACAACTTCGAGACCCGCATGGCCCAGGAGCAGATGAGCCTGGGCTGGGACATCCGGGAGGTGGCGGACGAGGTCTTCCGGGGCAGCCACTCCGTCGTCTTCGACCAGGCCGAGAACCGGATCCACACGATCAAGGCGGTGATGGTGGCCACGCTGTGAGGCCGCATGGCCTCACAGCATTTCTTTCGACCGGACTGGCGATATGCTTAGTCGACAAAGAGGCAGTCTATGAACCTCCCGCAACCCAGACACCCCGGCTACTCCCTGGAGGATTGGCAGACATGGGACGGCCGCTGGGAACTGATCGATGGCGTCGCCTACGACATGACACCAGCGCCTAGCCTTGAGCACCAGCGAGTGAGCACTCGCTTGAGCGCCAGGGTCTTCAGCGCCCTAGAAGAGGCCAAGCGCGGGCATTCCGGCGCTGAGTGCGAGGTCATCGCAGCCCCTGTAGATGTCTACCTGAACGGAGGAGTCGTTCAACCCGATCTGGTAATCGTCTGCGACCCTGCGAAGAAAACCCCCCGGGGTATCGAAGGTGCTCCCGATCTCGTCGTGGAGATCCTGAGCCCCAACACCGCAGGGAAAGACCACAGCACCAAACGCTGGATGTACGAATCGGCGGGCATTCCGGAGTACCTGGTTGTCGATCCAGAGGAACGAATCGGCATCCTGCTTCGCCTACAGAACGGCCGCTACCAGGAGGCCTCGCGGGTCGAATGGGGCTCCGTTGTCGCCCTTTTGGATGGGAAGCTCCCAGTTACCTTGGATTAACGGTCCGATGTGGCTCCCCAAGGGCAAGAATGTCCGGCGCCCCGCTAAATCGGGGCTCCGGACGGTGTTAATCTGACCCTTTACCAGAGGTTTCCATGCTCGATCCCGTCCTCCTTCGTCAAGACCTGGAATCCGTCATCCAGGGTCTCTCCAAGCGGGGCTACACCTTCGATCGAGACACTTACCAGCGTCTGGATGAAGAGCGTCGCCGGGTGATTCAGGAGGCCGAGGTTCTCAAGGCCGAGCGAAACCGGGTCTCTGACGAGGTCGCCCAACTCAAGCGCGCCAAGCAGAATGCCGACCACCTCATCGCCCAGCAGCAGGAAGTGGGCGGCAGGCTCAAGGCCCTGGAGGCCGCGGAGCGCGAAGCCGAAGCCGCCTTCCGGAACTTCCTGGCCACCATTCCCAATGTGCCCCATGAAAGCGTTCCCGTGGGCAAGGACGAACACAGCAATCTGGAGATCAAGCGCTGGGGCACCCCGGTCGCCATCGAGAGCCCCAAGGACCATGTGGACCTGGGCACCGCCCTGGGCATCCTGGATCTGGACCGGGCCGCCAAGCTCAGCGGTGCGCGCTTTTCGGTCCTCAAGGGTCTCGGCGCCAAGCTGGAACGGGCCCTCATCTCCTTCATGCTGGACCGGCAGACCGCCGCAGGCTGGGGCGAAGTGCTGACCCCCTACATGGTGCTGCCCCAGAGCATGTACGGCACCGGCCAGCTCCCCAAGTTCGAACAGGACCTCTTCAAGACCACCCGGGGCGAGGACACCCTCTACCTGATCCCCACCGCCGAGGTGCCCGTCACCAACCTCTATCGGGACGAGGTCCTGGCCACCGCCACCCTGCCCCTTCGCCACTGCGCCTTCACTCCCTGCTTCCGGAGCGAAGCCGGGAGCTATGGCCGCGACACCAAGGGCATCATCCGCCAGCACCAGTTCCACAAGGTGGAGCTGGTGGCCTTCGCCGCGCCGGACCAGGCTGAAGCCGAACTGGAGCACCTGACGGGCTGTGCCGAGGCCATCCTGGAAGAACTGGAGCTCCCCTATCGCCGCATGCTCCTCTGCTCAGGAGACATGGGCTTCTCCAGCCAGAAGACCTACGACCTTGAAGTCTGGCTCCCCAGCCAGAACACCTACCGGGAGATCAGCTCCTGCTCCTGGTTCGGCGACTTCCAGGGCAGGCGCGCCAACATCCGGTGCAAGGGCACAGAGCCCAAGGCCAAGCCCCAGTTCCTCCACACCCTCAATGGCTCCGGCCTGGCGGTGGGGCGCACCTGGGTCGCCATCCTGGAGAACGGCCAGCAGCCGGACGGCAGCATCCGCATCCCCAAGGCCCTGGTGCCCTATGTGGGAACCGACGTCCTCCGATAGTGCCCTTGAGACTGAAGACCTCGGGGTCCGCCGCGGACAGCGCTGGATCCTGAGGGATCTCTCCCTCCAGGTGGCCCCCGGCGAAGCCCTGGGCGTCATCGGCGAAAGCGGGGCGGGCAAGACGACCCTGGCCCTGGCCATCCTGGGCCTCCTGCCTCCGAGTGAGGGCTCCATCCGCATGATGGGGCTCCCCTGGTCGGATATGAGCGAAGCCCAGCGCCGCCCCCATCGCCCCCTCCTGCAGGCGGTCTTCCAGGACCCCATGGCCTCCCTGCCCCCCCACCGGACGGGCTGGGAGATCCTGAAGGAACCCCTGGCGGTCCAAGGTCCGGGGGATGAGCACCAGCGAAGAGAGATGGCCCAAGCGATGGCAGAACGGGTCAAGTTCCCGGTGGAGGCCCTGGGTCAGAGACCCCATCAGTGGTCAGGCGGCCTGGCCCAGCGACTCTGCCTCGCCCGGGCCCTGGTATTGAAGCCCCGGATACTTGTCCTGGATGAACCCCTTTCAGCCCTGGACCCGACCCTGGGGAGCTACCTCATGAGCCTGCTCCTGGACCTCAAGGCGGAGGGCCTGAGCCTCCTCTTCATCAGCCATCACATGCCGGCGGTAAGCCGAATCTGTGACCGCCTGCTCCTCATCGGGCCCGGTCGAGCAGCACCAGGGTGACATCATCCACGAAGGGGTTGGGGCTGTGGAAGGCGCGGGCCTGCTCCAGGAGCTGCTCCACGGCGGCCTCACCATCACTGGGCAGCTGTGCGCAGTAGCTCATCAGGCCATCGTTCCCCAGGTATTCCCGGTCCTCCCGTTCCACTTCCACCAGGCCATCGGTGTAGAGAATGATGCGATCCCCGGGCTCGAAGGGGGCGCTCAGTTCCATGAAGGGAAGAGATGCGTCGATCCCCAGCATGAAGCCCTTGCCCTTAAGCGCCTCTGGCGCGGCCCCAACGGGGATCCGGAAGGGAGGCTCGTGCCCCGCCACCACGTAGCGCAGGAGGTTGGCTTCCGGATCAAAGTGGCCCAGGAAAGCGGTCGCGAACTGTTCCTCCAGGGTATTGTTCACCAAATCCAGGTTCATGCCTTCGGCCCATTCCCGGGGATTGGAGGACAACTGGATCTGGTTGCTGAAACTGGTCTTGACCATGGCCGAGATCAGGGCCGCGGTCACACCGTGGCCACTCACGTCCGCGATCATGATGGCGACTCCGCCATCCAGAGCGGTGCTGATGGCATAGATGTCCCCCCCGATCCCCTCAGCCGGAAGGTAGCGGTGGTAGTAGCGGAGACAGGAGACCTCCCCCGGCGCCTCCGGCAGCAGCCCCATCTGGAGCTTGGCCGCCAGCGAGAGCTCGGCGGTCATCCGTTCCTGGAAGCGCGTCAGGATCTGGTTCTGACGCTTGATCTCCTTCTGCATCTGGATGATGCGGAAGGCCGAGGCCACTTTGGCCATCACTTCCTGAGCGTGGAAGGGCTTGGCGATCATGTCATCCGCCCCCAGGTTCAGCCCCCCGATGCGGGAAGCGGAACCATCCATGGCGGAAACCAGCACAAAGTAGATATCCCGGGTGGCGGGGTCCCCCTTCACGATCTGGCAGAACTCATCCCCGGCGATCTCGGGCATCCGGAGGTCGGAGATGATCAAGTCGGGCTGGAGCTTGGCCATCTCCTCCAGGGCCTGGCGCCCATTCTCGGCCAGGAGGACCTGGTAGCCAGCCCGCTTCAGATAGAAGCTGAGGATGTCCCGTATGGGCGCCTCGTCATCTACGACCAGCACCAGGCCTTTATGCACTTCAGGCCCCCCGGAGGGCGTCCTGTTCGGTGGCGAAGATCGAGAAGTAGTTCGTCAGGTTCGTCTGATCGAAGGTCTTCTTCACCTGGGGGGGAAGCCCACAGAGGTGGAGCTTGCCGCTGTTCTTGTCGACGCTGTTGCGGGCGGCGACCAGGAGTCCCAGGCCCGAGGAATCGATGAAGCTGACCCCTTCGAGATTGATGACCAGCAGCTTGGGCAGCAGGGTGGTCACTGTGTCCCGGATGACATCCCGCAGCTGCGCGGTGACCTCGAAATTGACCTTGCCCTGGATGGTGACCACCGAGGCGTTACCTTCCTGGCGGGTCTGGATGTTCAGCATGAGCCCTCCTGCGTCATGATGCCTTGCAAAACTCGTGTCCGTGCGGCTTCACGCTGACGCTGCTTGTATTCGGCGTGTGAGGCCGGTCCGGAAGTGATTCCCTCGAACCCTGTCTGTTCCATGATTTGAACTTCGTGTGCGAAGAAAAAAGTATACTCCTCCTGCTCCTGGATCAACTCCGGAATGCGAAGAAGATCCCCTATTTCTGGTTTTCCCATGGCCAGGAGCCTGGCCTGCACACGCTCCAGGGCTGTCACCGCTGGCCCCGGCAGGCGGATCAGGGTGGTGGTCGTGAATTGAAGCGCGGAATAACTACTGGCAGAGAATGGGTTAGTATCGGGTCGCCCCTCCTTCATCGTGAGGGAGCCTGAAATCCTCGACCGCTCCTCTTTAGAGAGTGTGCCAAGGTCGAAATCCGCTGGCATCTTGGAAATCCATCGATCCAGGGCCGCCAGGTCCACCATGAGGTTGCGGGTCCGCCCCACCTTGAGGTGGTGCGGCATGATGATGTGATGGTCCAAGAGGAAGCGGATCACCATCAGTCCCCCGAGAAGGTCCTCCGCCACGAAGCGGAGCCCCAGGAGGTCATAGACCGTTTCCGCCACATTCTCCGGTTTGTGGAGCAACTTGAGGAGCATGGAGACCCGGTCCTTGTTCTCCTTGCGCCGGAAGGCCAGCAGGGGCACCTCGTACTGCCCCTTGAGCTTCCAGGTCCCGTTCGGCCCAGGCACCAGGTAGTGCTCATAGCGATCGAAAACCTGCTGCTGAATCTCCGGCAGAAAGCGCAAGTACAGGTTGTTGTCCACATGGACAAGCGTATGCATCACCCGCAGGATGGCACAGGCCCACCGTGCCCGCTGGTCCCGGGGTGCCTTCGATGCCCAGACCAGGAGTTCCGCTGGGTCCTGGACCTCGAAAAATTCGCGGGGAATCTCGATGTTGACCCCTTCCAGGATCACTTCCTCCATGAAGGCCAGGGCGTCCTCGAAGACCTTGACCACATGATCCCTCTGGTGGGGAATGGAGAGATCGTAGCCATAGTGCAGGGCGAAGTCGTGGGCCTGCTCCATGTCCGCGATGTGCAGGGTTTCCTGGTCAATGAAAGAGCTCCCCCCCAGGAAGGCCCGGGCGATGCTCAAAGGAAGGGGAGCGTAGGGGACACGGAGCATGATCACATCTTCTATCGGATGGAGCCGATTGTTACCCAAATATTAGAATGGGCGCCTGTGGGTGCCCCTTTCAGGAGAAAACAGGACCCCTCCTGCCTGGTGGATCTCAACGGAGGGAAGTCCAAGGGAGAGGCTTAATCGGAAGGTGATTAGCACTGCGGCGAGGTAACCGGTAAAATCAAGCACCGGACCGAATTCACAATCTTTGATTGACCGCTGGCGAACGGCCCGCATGGACCGGATACGCCATCAGGAGTTGCCATGCACGAACGAGCTTTGCCCCAGCGCCTTCTTAGATTGTCCATAATCGGCCTGTTGGCGTGTGCGGGCTTGTCCCTGGCGGCGGCCTCCGAAAAGGGGTCGCAGCTTTGCCAGGCCATTGAGAGAAACCGTCTGGACCAGGCCCAGGCGGCTCTGGCGGCCGGGGAAGACGTCAACCAAGTGTTCGAAAAGGACACCATGCTGTGCCGGGCCATCGCCGCCAACCAGGTGGACATCGCCAAACTGATCCTGCAGTCGCCCAAGGTGGACGTGAACAAGCGCGGAACATTCGTGGACGGGTTCAACAACCAGTGGGAGCGCACCCCGCTCATCCTCGCCAGCAAGCGCGGCTTCACCGAACTGGTGGACCTCCTGTTGGACCGGGGCGCCGATGTCAACGCCCGGGACCGCATTGACGGCTCGCCCCTGGAACGGGGCGGCACCGCCCTGATCTGGGCCGCCTCGGGTGATCACCTGGAGACGCTCCAGGCCCTGTTCAACCATTCAAAGAAGCCTGATGTCAACCTGCGGAACAAGGATGGCGCCAGCGCCCTCTGGAAGGCCTGCGAAAACGAGAGCCTTGAGGCTGTAAAGCTGCTCCTGGCCAAGGGAGCCAAGCCCAACCTCACGGACTACACGGGCCGGTCGGTGCTCACGACCACCTTCCTGCACAAAAAATTCGAAATCCTGGATCTCCTGGCAGCCAATGGCGCCGACATCAATCTGGCGGACACCACCGGGTCGACCCCGCTCATGGCAGCCATCACCAGCAATCACAGCAAGAGAGACATCGTCCTGAAGTGGCTGGAGCATTTCTTCGCATTCAGGCCAAAAGTGGACCTGCAGCCCGCAACGGCCGAAGGCGGCGGGGAATCAGCACTGTTGCAGGCTTCCCGGGTCGGCTTCCTGGAAGCCATGAACCTGCTTATTGAGCATGGGGCCAACGTCAATCTCGCGTCCAAGGGCACCGCCCGCACTCCCCTGGCCACGGCCGTCCTGAGCAAAAAGCCAGAGGCAGTGAAGCTTCTGATCAAGCATGGCGCCAAGACCGAACTGGCCGACAAGAGCGCCTGCACGCCGCTGCTGCTGGCGGTGCTGCAGGCCGATCCAGACATGGTCCAGCTCCTGCTGGAAGGCGGCGCCCAGAGCGACTTCAAGGCCGCCGCCCACAACATCACTCCATTGGTGGCCGCGGCAATCAACCTGGACCCATTCAAGCACGGCAATTGTTTGAAGATCATCAGGATCCTGCTGGAGCACAAAGCCGACATCAACTTCCAGGCTTCGGATGGCCGGACCGCCTTGATGGGCGCTTGTGCCAGTTCCGACCCGGGCAAGGGCCTGGAGACCGCCACCCTGTTGCTGGATCGTGGCGCAAACGTGGACACCGTCAACAACAAGGGGGAATCCGCCTTGATGCTGGCCGCAGGCAATGGCAGCGAAAAGGTGGTGAAGCTCCTGCTGAAGAAAGGCGCCGACGTCCAACTGAAGAGCGGGGCTGGGGAAAGCGCCGTGAACTTCGCCCAGCGCTCCGGCAATGCCGGGGTGGTCGCGCTACTGGAGGCGAAAGGGGCAAAGGCCAGCGCGCCGACAGCCCTGGCCAAGGTGATGGTCCAGGATCTGCTCGGCACATGGGTGGGGCAGCAAGATGGCATGCCCCAGGCCATCTTCAACCTCACCCTGAAGAGGGACAATACCTTCGACTTCGTATCCCGGTTCACTCCGGAGACCCTGAAGAAGTTCCCCAAGGGCTCCGTGAACCCGGTCATTGCCGCCCAAAAGGGCAGCTACACGATCAACAAGGACATCCTGGTGCTGAACATCCGTGGCGCTGCGCCGTTCTCCCGGCATTGGAAGCTGGACAACGGGCAGTTGATCCTGGACAACCTGATCCGGCTCAAGCGCACCAAGTAAGCCCCGGAGGGTCAAATCAGGGTTTGGCAATACAACAAAAAGACCTGAACCAAAGTTCAGGTCTTTTGTGAAAACGATCTGATGACAAGTAGGCTAGGTTTTTGGCTGTGCCGACCGTATCACCAGACCGCGCAAGTGCTATTTATCTACTACTTGATGGCGAAGGCGGCCACGAGCACGTAGATCACCAGGGCCTCGATGAGGGCCAGACCGATGATCATGGTGGTGCGGATGTTGCCGGCGGCCTGGGGGTTGCGGGCGATGCCTTCGCAGGCGGCGACCACAGCCTTGCCCTGGCCCAGACCGCAACCGGCGGCGGCGATGGCGAGGGCGACGTGGGCCAGGAACTGACCCTCGAAGAGGCTCTTGGGGGCGGCGGCGGGAGCACCCTGGGCGAAGGCGAAGGCGGCCACGGTGAACAGGAAGGCGGTGACGAGGAACTTCTTCATGGGATACCTCTTTGGTATGGGTGGCGCCGGGGTTCGGAATCCCGGAGCCGGGTTGACTAGGGAAGGATCAATGCTCGTGGGACACGGCCCCGCTGAGGTAGATCGTGGCGAGCATGATGAAGACGAAGGTCTGGATGAGGCCGAAGAAGAGGCCCATGGCCATGATGGGGAGGGGCAGGAAGACCGGCAGGAGCATGAAGAAGATGCCGGCCACCACGTGTTCGCCCGCAATGTTGCCGAAGAGACGGAGGGAGTGGCTCAGGATCCGGGAGAGGAGCCCCAGGATCTCGAGGGGGAACATCAGGGGAGCCAGCCACCAGATGGGACCGGCGAAATGGGCCCAGTACTTGGCTACGCCCTGTTCCTTCATGCCGTGCCAGTTGTAGTAGCCGAAGACCACCAAGGCGCAGCCCAGGGTCACGTTCCAGTTGCCGGTTCCCGAAGGAAGACCGGGGGCGAGGCCGAAGAGGTTGTTGAGCAGCACGAAGAAGCCCAGGGTGCCGATCAGGGGCACATACTTCTCAGGGTGATGGGCGATGTTGTCGGAGACCAGCTCCCGCAGGAAGTTCACCACGAACTCCATGCACTGCTGGAAAGCTCCGGGAACGCGCTGACGCTTGGTCAGGCTCACCAGGAGAATGGTCACCAGGAGGGCCAGCACCGCCGCGAAGAGGTGGTCATAGCGCTCCAGAAGCGACAAGGGCGCACCGTGGGCGAAGCTGCCCCAGGCATGGCGCGGCAGACGCAGGAGTTCCGTCAGAATCCAGGAGAGATACGAGGCGTGGTGTTCCATGATTCAACCCTTTTTCCAACTCGGCTTCATCCGTTCACCCCGGAGGAGGGGTTGAAGACAAGCCGTACTGCTTCAAGAAGAATGCCCGAGACGAACAGGAGGACGCCCGTAACCAGGGGAAGGGTTTCCCCCGGAAAATGTTCCATCATCTCGTACAGAACCCCGGCGATCAACGCCAGCTTGAGAAGGGCCAACACCGCATAGAACCAGCGGAGCCTAAGGGAGGGCGTGAGCATGCGGGCCACGATCCAGCGATGGGCGTACCAGAATCCCAGGCTTGCCGCGCCCCCCACCAGGAAGACCAGGGAGGCCCGCCAGGACTTCAGGAGCCACAGCAGGGCCCCCAGCGGCAAGAGCGCCAGCTGGAAGCGACCGATCCAGACCATGTGAATGGTCCCGGGATCAGGGCTCATGGGGACCGCGAGGCTTGTGGTCATCAGAATCGTTGTCCTTGTCCATGCGTTCCATGCGCTTGGTCACCTTGTAGAGTTCCCAGAAACCCGTGGCGACGCCCCAGGCCAGCCCGACGAGGATACCGGCCTTGGGATGCCCCAGCTTGGTCCCGGCCCAGCGCCCGATGAAGTAGCCCAGGACGATGGCCGCCGGGAAGACCATGCCGAGGGACATGAGATCCCCCCAGAGGGCCCTTTCCTTGGGGTCCGCATCCTTGGGCTTGGGGCGGAAGAGCATGGGGCTCCCTAGGCGAAGTCATCACACTAGACCAGTACGATCCGGGCCGTCCAGTCCATGAGCCAAGGGCCCAGGCAGGTGCCCACCAGCACGAGCAGGCAGGTGGCGAAAACCACGATGCCCAGGCCCGAACCCAGGGGCTGGCTCTCGCCCTCGGGGGCCTCCTTGAAGTACATCGTGGCCACCACGTTCAGGTAGTAGTAGGCGGAAATGGCACTGGTGAGGAGGGCCAGGACGGTGAGGGTGACGAAACCCTGCTCGATGGCCAGCTTGAAGAGGTAGAACTTGCTGAAGAAGCCCACCAGGGGCGGGATGCCCCCCAGGCTCAGCATGAAGACCAGCATGGCGAAGGCCAGCACGGGACGCCGCTTGGAGAGGCCCCGGAAGTCCTCGATGCGCTCCCCTTCCCCCTTGCCTTGGAGGTAGATGATCACGGCGAAGACGCCGGACTGCATCAGGAGGTAGGTCAGCATGTAAAGCCAGATGGCCTGAGCCCCGGCCTGGGAGTCGTGGGAAAGGACACCCAGGAGCATGTAGCCCACGTGGGCGATGCTGGAGTATGCCAGGAGGCGCTTCATGCTCTGCTGGCGCAGGGCGGCGATGTTGCCCACGATCATGCTGGCCCCCGCCATGAAGGAGAGGGGGGCGGCCCAATCCCCATGGACCCCGCTGAAGCCCGTGCCGAAGAGGCGCACGAAGGCACCCAGGGCCGCGGCCTTGGGGGCCATGGACATGAAGGCGGTGATGGGCGTGGGAGCGCCCTCATAGGCATCGGGGCTCCACATGTGGAAGGGCACCGCAGCCACCTTGAAACCGAATCCCGCCAGCACCAGGAGCACGCCGGTGAAGACCATCAGCTCGCTGTTGTGGGGTGCCAGGGCCAGGGCCTGGTTCAGGGCCGCCAGATTGGTGGTTGTGCCACCGGCCGCGGCGAAGATCAGGGACATGCCGTAGACCAGGAGGCCGCTAGAGAAGGCCCCCAGGAGGAAGTACTTCACGCCGGCCTCGATGCCCCGGTCCTGCTCGCGGAGGTAGCCCACGAGGATGTAGATGCAGAGGGCCATCAGTTCCAGGGCCATGTAGAGGCTCACCAGATCCGTGGCCCCCACCAGGAGCATCATGCCCGAGGTGGAGAAGAGGATCAGGGCGTAGTACTCGACGGACTGTTCCTGGAGGGCGTTGAGCTGGGGCTGGCTGAGGATCACGGTGATGGCCGCAGCCACCACGGACAGGATCTGGAAGCCCTGGGTCAGGCCATCCACCTTGAACATCCCGGAGAAGCCCGACGCCATGGGCGTCTTGATGACCAGCACCAGGGTGATTAGGAGCACCACGAAGGTGATGCCGGACCACTGCCGCTTGGGCATGGCCTTGAGAAGCCAGGAGCCCAGGGGCCAGAGCATGAGGGTGCCCACAACCCAGAGGAAGAGCACCGGAACGAGCAGGGGAAGGTCTGAGACCAGGTTCCCCCAGAGAGTCTCAGCGAAGGGCATCAGTGTTCTCCGTGGGCTTCGCCGGCGGGAGCCGACTCGTGGGACTCAGCCTCGTGGTGAGCGGGGGCGGCCATGCCAGCCATCCCGACCCGGGCAGCCTCGGCCTGGACCTTGGCCAGGGCTTCGCGCTGATAGAAGGAGGGATCCACCTGGGTCACCAGCTTTTCGATGGGCTTGGCCAGGACCTCCATGATGGGGGTGGGCTTGAGGCCGATCCAGAAGGCCGCGACGATCAGGGGCGCGAAGTAGGCGATCTCCCGGGCGTTGAGGTCCTTCATCTTGAGGTTGGTCTCGTTGATGGGCCCGAACATCACGCGCTGGTAGAGCCAGAGCATGTAGGCGGCACCGAGGATGATGCCCGTGGTGGCCACCACGGCCCACCAGGGATGGGCCTGGAAGGCGCCCATGAGGATGGTGGCCTCACCGATGAAGCCGTTGAGGCCCGGAAGACCGATGGAGCTCATGGTCATGATCATGAAGATGGTGGCGTAGACCGGCATGGACTTGGAGAGCCCGCCGAAGTCCGCGATCATGCGGGTGTGGCGCCGCTCGTAGACGATGCCCACGATGAGGAAGAGCCCGCTGGTGCTGATGCCGTGGTTGATCATCTGGAAGATGGCGCCCTGCAGGCCGTTGGGGTTCATGGAGAAGACGCCCAGCATGCAGAGGCCCAGGTGGCTCACGGAGGAGTAGGCCACCAGCTTCTTCATGTCCTTCTGGATCATGGCCACCAGCGCCCCGTAGATCACGCCGATGAGGGTCAGAGCCAGGAACCAGGGCATCAGCGCCTTGGTGGCGCTGGGCACGATGGGCAGGAGGAAGCGGACGAAGCCGTAAGTGCCCATCTTCAGCAGGATACCGGCCAGGATCACCGAACCCGCCGTGGGGGCCTGGACGTGGGCGTCCGGCAGCCAGGTGTGGAAGGGGAACATGGGCACCTTGATGGCAAAGCCCAGGAAGAGGGCCAGGGCGATCAGGGTGGCGAAGTTGCCGCCCTGGGCCGCAATCACGGGCGCCATGGCCTGGAAGGAGGCGATGGAGAAGTCCAGGCGACCGGTGGTCTTGTACTGGAGGAAGTAGATGGCCAGGATCGCCACCAGCATCAGCACCGAACCCGTCAGGGTGTAGAGGAAGAGCTTGATGGCGGCGTAGAGCCTCTGCGGCCCGCCCCAGATGGCGATGAGGAAGTACATCGGCACCAGCATCAGCTCCCAGAACAGATAGAAGAGGAACATGTCCTGGCAGATGAAGACGCCCAGCATGCTGAACTGCATAATCATGAGCCATACATAATACTCTTTATGCCGCTCCTCAATGGCCGAGAAGGAACACCAGACGGCGATGAAGCCGATGAAGGTGGTCAGCAGGAAGAGCATGAGGCTGATGCCGTCCAGGCCGATGCTGAACCGGACGCCGAGGCTCTCGATCCAGGGCAGGCTGGTGACCCACTGGACCGCCGCAGTGCTGCGGTCGTACTGGAACCACAGGGGCACGCTCAGCAGAAAGTCGAAGATGGTGATGGCCAGTGCGCCCAGCTCGAAGACCCGGCGCTTCTCCTTGGGCACAAGGAGCAGGATGAGGGCCCCGATCAAGGGAACGGCGGTGACCCAGAGGGGTAGGTTCTGGAACCAGGGGAGCGAGGGATTCATGGCAACTCCGGCATTCATCAAGGCAAAGGGGGATGGGCGAGGTTCAGGCCAGGAACTTCCAGAGGGCGAAGACGAGGAAGCCCAGGAACATCACGAAGGCGTAGTGCTGGACGCGACCGCTCTGCAGTCTGCGGAAGAGGCCACTGAAGGCCTGCAGGATCCAGGCGACCAGGTTCACCAGGCCGTCCACGATCTTGGCGTCGAACCAGAAGCTGATGTGGCTCACGACCAGGGTGAGACGGGCGGCGCCGTTCACACAGCCGTCCACCGCCCAGGCGTCAAAGGCCCAGAGCTGGGCCCCCAGCTGCTTGCAGGGCCCGATGATGGCCGCCTCGTAGAACTCGTCCACATAGTACTTGTTGTGAACCCAGCGGAAGAGGTTGGGGAAGCGGGTCACGAAGGCCTTGGCCTTGGACCAGCTGGGATCCACCTTGTAGATCCACCAGGCCAGGACCATGGCGCCAGGAGCCCAGATGAAGGTGGCCCAGAACATGAGGACGTACTCGATGGCGGGGGCCCCGCCGTGGTGGGCGTGGACCGCGGCTTTCTGGTAAAGAAGGGGCCCGATCCACTCGCTGAAGTGGGCGCCACCGATCCAGTGGAGGCTGTGGGGGATGTTCAGGAAGCCGCCCACCAGGGCCAGGAGGGCCAGGATGGCCACCGGCACCCACATGTTCCAGGGCACCTCGTGGGGCTCGTGACCGTGAACCGAGTCGTGGTCCGCGGGATCGTCGTGCCCATGGGCCGCGTGGGCATCGTGGTGGTGGTCCTCCACGGGCTTGCATAGGTGGTAAGGGTCGTGCCCCGCGCCCCGGTATTCCCCGAAGAAGGTCATGACCATGAGGCGGGTCATGTAGAAGGCCGTCATGAAGGCCCCGATCATGCCCATCACCCAGGCGATGAGGTTCAGGGTGTGTCCCTCGGTGTACCAGCCCTCGAAGACCTTCCAGAGGATCTCATCCTTGGAGAAGAAGCCCGAGAAGGGGAAGATGCCGGCGATGGCCAGGGTGGCGATGCCCATGGAGGCGTAAGTCCAGGGCATCTTCTTGCGGAGCCCGCCCATGTTGCGCATGTCCTGCTCGTGGTGGCAGGCCATGATCACGGAACCGGAGCCCAGGAAGAGGGCGGCCTTGAAGAAGGCGTGGGTGAAGACGTGGAACATGCCCGCCGTGAAGGCCCCGGCCCCCATGCCCATGAACATGAAGCCCAGCTGGGACACGGTGGAGTAGGCCAGCACCTTCTTGATGTCGTACTGGGCCAGGCCCATGCTGGCGGCCACCAGGGCCGTCAGGGCACCCACGAAGAGCACCACCGAGAGGGCCACGGGGGCGTTGACATAGACGAAGTTGAGGCGGGTGATCATGTAGAGGCCGCTGGTCACCATGGTGGCGGCGTGGATCAGGGCCGAGACCGGGGTGGGACCCGCCATGGCGTCCGGGAGCCAGACGTAGAGGGGGATCTGGGCGCTCTTGCCGCAGGCGCCCACGAAGAGGCAGCAGCCGATGAGATTGAACCACCAGGTGGGGGCGTGGGTGATCCCGAAGACCGTGATGTGGGGCTGGGCCAGCAGATGCCGGGTCATGCCCATGAAGGTGTCGAAGTCCAGGGTCCCGTAGAGCATGAAGAGCAGGAAGAACCCGAGCATGAAGCCGAAGTCGCCGATGCGGTTGGTGACGAAGGCCTTCTTGCCCGCGATGGCCGCGGAGTTGAGATCGAAATAGAAGCCGATCAGCAGGTAGGAACAGAGCCCCACCCCCTCCCAGCCCAGGAACATCATCATGATGTTGGCGCCCAGGACCAGGTTCAGCATGCTGAAGACGAAGAGGTTCAGGTAGGTCATGAAGCGGTAGTACCGCCCGTCATGGCGTTCCTCGGCCATGTAGCCCGTGCTGAAGAGGTGGATCAGGAAGCCCACCCCCGTCACCAGCAGGGTCATGCAGGCGCTGAGGGCATCGAACTTGTAGGCCCAGTTGATGCGGGTCTGGGTCAGGCCGCCGAAGACCTTGGCTCCGCCCAGGTCGAACCAGGTCCAGAGGTTCTGGCTGAGGGAGCGGGCGCTGGGGTCCAGGGTGAAGAGCTTGGCGAAGGCCACCACCGTCAGGAGGAAGGCGATGCCCATGCTCCCCAGGGCGATGATGTCCACGGATTTGGGACTGGGGGCCTGGTAGCCCCGGGCCTTGCAGATCAGGCCCCGGACGCCGTTGATGAGGGCGCCGAAAGCCGGGAGGAAGGGTATGAGCCAGAGCCAGGAGATCTGGGTCGTGGCGCTCATGGCCGCGGTTTCCAAAATCATGTAGTTCTCCTAACCCTTGAGCAGATTGATGCCGTCCACCTGGACGGTGTCCTTCTTGCGATAGAGAGCCACCACCAGGGCGAGCCCGATGGCCACCTCCGCCGCCGCCAGGCCCATGATCATCAGGGCGAAGGCCTGGCCCGCCACCGTGCCGCTGTGGCGGGCGAAGGCGATGAGGTTCAGGTTGGCGGCGTTGAGCATGAGCTCCACGCACATCAGGATGATCAGGGCGTTGCGCCGGATCAGCACCCCCGCCACCCCGATGGAGAAGAGGAGGAAGGAGATCAGCAGGACTTGATTCATCGGTACCATGTTCAGCCCCTTTCCGACTTAGCCAGGACCACGGCACCCACCAGGGCCACCAGGAGGATCACCGAGAGGATCTCGAAGGGCAGCAGGTACTCGGCGAAGAGTCCCCGGCTCACGGCCTGGACGTTGTGGGTGGCCGCATTGAAGCCATCCGCGGTCAACTCCGGCTTGAGGGTGAGGGCCGCCTCGGCGCTCTTCCCGAAGATCGTCTTCAGGAAGACCCCCAGGAAGGTCACGGCCGAGATGAGGACCACCACCAGGGCCAGGGGGGTCTGGGTCTGGAAGATCTTGCGTTCCTTGTACTTGGTCATCTCCACCAGCATGACCACGAAGAGGAAGAGCACCACGATGCCCCCGGCGTAGACCAGGATCTGGGCCATGGCCAGGAACTCGGCCCGGAGACAGAGGTAGGCACCGGCGATGGAGAGCATGGCCAGGAGGAAGCCGATGACGCTGTGCACGGCGTTCTTGCTGAAGATCATGGCCCCCGCGCCCAGCACCGCCAGGGTGCCGAAGAGCATGAAGACATGCTTGGTCAGGAGGGTCGAGAAGAGATATTCGAGCTGTTCCATGGGAGACCTTCGAATCAGGCGCAGGGGGTGGAATCAGGCTTCATCGGAATAGGAGAACTTGCCGACGGGACTGGGTTCGAGGACGTTGTGGGCTCCGTGGAGCCCCAGGGAGAAGTCCTCCCGGTCGTAGGCAGCCAGCTCGAACTGATCGTTGAGCTTGATGGCGTCGAAGCTGCAGGCCTCCACGCAGTAGCCGCAGAAGACGCAGCGCTCCATCTCGTAGTCCCAACGGGTGGGAATGCGGGTCTTGCGTCCTTCCTTCTTCCCGCCCTCGATGGTGATGACCCCAGTGGGGCAGGCCTTGGCGCAGGCATTGCAGCAGACGCACTTGGGATCGCCCACCTCATCCAGAGTGAGCTGGACCCGGCCCCGGAAGCGGGGTTCCAGGGGAGCCGGCACCTCGGGGTACTCGGACACCACGTGCTGCTTGACCTTGGCTCGGTTGGCCGTCAGGAAGACCTTGACGAAGTAGGTCCCCGTGATGGAGAGCCCCTTGGCGATATCGAAGGGAATAAGTGTTCTCAGAAGCTTCTTCATGGTGCCCCTCACATCGCCAGCCGGACGGCCGCCGCCAGGACGAGATTGACCAGCGTCAGCGGGATGAGATATTTCCAGGCCACGGCCATGACCTGGTCGTAGCGGTAGCGGGGAATGGTGCCCCGGACCCAGATGAAGACGAAGAGCAGGAAGATGATCTTCAGGGCGAAGAAGGCGGCGTGGGGTTCACACAGCAGGGTCAGCAGCCAGGAGGGCAGCCAGGTGAGGTAGGGATTGATCACCCCCTGGAGGCCGAAGGGCAGGAGCCAGGAGCCCCCCAGGAAGAAGCCCGCCGCCATGGCCGAAACCACGGTCATGTTCACGTATTCGGCCAGGTAGAAGAACCCGAACTTCATGCCCGAGTATTCGGTGTGGAAGCCCGCCACCAGCTCGTTCTCGGCCTCCGGCATATCGAAGGGCACGCGGTTGGTCTCGGCGAAGCCGCAGGTCAGGTAGATGAGGAAGCCGAAGAGCTGGGGGAAGACGGCCCAGATGGGCACATCCAGCGCCATGGCTTTGCTCATCTCGCTGAACTTGAGGCTGCCGGAGATGAGCACGGGCACCAGGAGGCTCAGGGTGAGGGGCACCTCGTAGCTCACCATCTGGGCTGCGCTGCGCAGGCCGCCCAGCAGGGGGTATTTGGAGTTGGAGGCCCAGCCCGCCAGCACGATGCCGTAGACGCCCACGGTGGCCATGCCCAGGATCCAGAGCAGGCCCACGTTGACATCGGCGATGCCACCGGTCACCGGCAGGCCGCCCAGGACGGGAACCCAGTGGGGGAAGGTGAAGAAGGTGCCGGGGACGAAGGAGATGGTGGCGAAGACCACCACCGAGGCCACGAAGCTGATGGCCGGGGCGATCCAGAAGACGAACTTGTCCGCCTTGGCGGGGACGATGTCCTCCTTGAGGAGCATCTTCAGGACGTCGCCCACCAGGCCCGGAAGGCCGCGAAAGTAGGAGAACACGGGCACCTTGCCCAGCGTCCACATGCCGCGGTTGAGGACACCCGTGAGGCCGGTATGGCTGCCGGCGATGCGGGTGGAGCCCAGGCGCTGCTGGAGGTAGCCCAGGACCTTTCGTTCGGCGAAGACCGTGAGGGGCACCACCACGAAGATGAAGACCACCACCAGCACGCACTGGATGAGGGAGATGAGGAGGGACTGGGTCAGGGAGATCGTTGGCATGGCTCAGTTCCTATCGATCAATCTCGCCCAGCACCACGTCGAGGGTGCCGATGGCGGCGATGACGTCGGCGATGAGGCTGCCTTCCACCATCTTGGGGAGGCTCTGGAGGTTGAGGAGGCCGGGGGCCCGCACGTGGAATCGGTAGGGCCCTGCCCCGCCCTTTTCGCCCACCAGGTAGTATCCGATCTCGCCCTTGGGGGCCTCGGTGGGGTGGTAGATCTCGTTGACCTCGGTCTTCAGGAGCTTGGGGATCTTGGCCATGATGGGGCCTTCCGGCAGGCCGTCGATGCACTGCTGGATGATGCGGACGCTCTGCCGCATCTCCTCCATGCGCACCAGGTACCGGGCATAGGTGTCTGCCTCGGGCTTGGTGGGGACGTCGAACTGCATCTCGGAGTAGGCCGCGTAGGGGAAGGCCTTGCGGATGTCGTAGGCCACCCCCGCAGCGCGGAGCACGGGGCCCGTGACGCCCAGGGCGATGGCATCCTCGGCGCTCAGCTTGCCCACGCCGATGGTGCGTTTCTTCCAGATGCGGTTCTCGTTGAGCATGTTTTCGTACTCATCGATGCACGCCGGGAACTTGGCCAGGAAGGTGCGGACCTTCTGCTCGAAGCCCTCCGGAAGCTCCTGGGGGATGCCACCGATGCGGAAGGCCGTCGTGGTCAGGCGCGAACCGCAATATGATTCATTAATGTCAAGGATATCCTCGCGCTCCCGGAAGGCGTAGAGGAAGACCGTCATGGCCCCGATGTCCAAGGCGTGGGTGGCCAGCCAGATGAGGTGGCTCGCCAGACGGTTGAATTCGGCCAGCAGGGTGCGGACGTACTGGGCCTTGCGGGGCACGGTGATGCCCATGAGCTTCTCGCAGGCCTCGGCCCAGCCCAGGTTGTTGGCCACGGCGGAACAGTAGTCCAGGCGGTCGGACCAGATCTGGCCCTGGGCAAAGGTCTTGTTCTCGCAGATCTTCTCCACGCCCCGGTGCAGGTAGCCGATGATGGGGCGGCACTCCGTCACCACCTCGCCATCGAGCTTGAGCTTGAGCCGCATCACCCCGTGGGTGGAGGGGTGCTGCGGCCCCATGTTGATTTCCATCTCCTGGTGCTTGAACACGGGGCTCTCCTACTCGGCCTTGGGACGCTTGAGGTTGATGCCCAACTGGCCCGCCTTTTCCAGGGCGATCCGATTGAGCATGCCGGAGCGGTCCTCGCGGAAGTCGACGTCCCGCTGACCCCAGCCCACCACGGGATATTCCTTGCGAAGGGGATGGGCCTCCCAGTCCTCGGGACAGAGGATGCGCGTCATATCCGGGTGGTTCTGGAAACGGATCCCGAACATGTCGAAGATCTCCCGCTCCAGCCAGTTGGCCCCGGCGTAGACCTGCACGGCACTCTGGGGTTCGAAGCCCTCCGGGATCAGGATGCGGAGGCGCAGGCGCTTGCTGCGGCTGATGCTGGTGAGGTGGTAGACCACGCTGAAAGCGAAGTCCTTGGCCGCAGGAAAATGGGTGGCGGTTTCATCCGCCAGCATTTCGTACTTGAGGGCGGCATCTTCGCGGCAGAGCTTCAGAGTCTCCAGAAGACGTTCGCGGGCCACCTGGCAGGTGAGCTCCCCGGACTGCTCGAAGGCCTCCTCAACCCCATCGCCGAGAAGCGCCATCAGGCGAAGCAGATCAGGATCCTTGGCCTCCGAGGGCACGGGCACCGTGAGGTCCGGTTCCTTCTTGGGCTGCACCCGCACGGGAGCCTTGGGCTCGGGGGCCCCTTCGGCTTCCGCCTTGGCCTTGGCGGCGGCGTAATCGGCCTGGGCCTTCTGCCACTTGGCCTCCTCGGCGGCCTCCAGGGCGGCCTTTTCGGCCAGATAGGCATTCAGGCCCGATAGGGGCACCGTCTTGGGCATCACCACCTGGCGGTTGGGCGAGGTCTTGTAGTCGTAGACATAGGGCGCAGGGGGCGCCTGGGGGGCACCCAGGGCCTTCTCCAGGGCCAGATCGATCTCCTGGTCCACTTCAGGCTGGACGGGCTTCTCGTTCGACATCCCCTACTCCACCGGCTCGAAGACCTCGCGGTAGCGATCCGCGAGACTGCTGTTCATGATCTTGTCCTGGAGCTTCATGAAGCCGTAGATCAGGGCTTCGGGTCGGGGGGGACAGCCCGGCACGTAGACATCCACGGGGATGATCTTGTCCACGCCCTGGACCGCGTGATAGCTGTCGAAGGGGCCGCCACAGGTGGCACAGCTGCCAAGGGCCATCACCCACTTGGGTTCGGGCATCTGGTCGTAAAGCTGCTTGATGACGGGCGCCATCTTGTAGCTGACGGTGCCCGCCACGATCATCAGATCCGCCTGCCGGGGCGAGGCGCGGAAGATGCCGGAACCGAAGCGGTCAAAGTCGAAGCGCGCCGCACCGGCGGCCATCATTTCGATGGCACAGCAGGCCAGGCCGAAACTGAGGGGCCAGACGCTGGTGGCACGGGACCAGTTGAGCACCTTCTCCACCTTGGTGGTGATCAGGATGTTCTCAACGATCGAGGGTTCTCTCATTCCCATGTCAGGGCTCCCTTGGACCAGATGTAGCCGTAGCCGAAGAGCAGAAGGAACAGGAAGATCCCGATCTCCACCAACCCAAAGACCGCCAGTTCCTTCATCTGGATGGCCCAGGGCATGAGGAAGACGGTTTCCACGTCAAACACCAGGAACATCACGGCCACCAGGTAGTATCGGACCGTGAACTTCTCCCGTGCTTCCGACACTGTGACAATGCCACACTCGTAAGTCGAAGCCTTGGCCGCGCTGGGCCAGCTCGGCCTCAACAGCCAAGAAGTGTTCCAAATCACAACCGGCAGCGCGATGGCTACCAATATGAGGAGCATGATGGGGGCGTACGATGGCAAGGCGACCCTCCAGTTATGGACAGAGCTTCATTCTGTCCCTTGGAACCATCAAGGGTCAACGCTTGATTTTACTGCCGACGTGTGTGCGCAACTAAGTGTCTGGACACCATGTTATAATGTTTTCAATACCTTTCAATCGATAAAAACCCTCGAATCTAGTGTGCTGATATGACGAATCAGATTTATCCAACCCTTGACCTTACCCGTGAACCCGTGGACTACGGTCTATTCCATGCGGTCTCCCTGGACCTGATGCTCAAGCACCGCTTCGTGCCGGTCCATGAGCAGGAAGGGGTCCTGGTGGTGGCCATGGCGGACCCCCTGGACGTCCTCACCCAGGACCTCCTGAGGGTCCACTTCAAGCGCTCCCTCCGCTTCGTGGGGGCCCCGGCGGCCCAGATTCAGGAAGTCTTAAAAAAGTCCGAATCCGGGCAGAAGGTCCTGGATGAGGCCGGAGAAGCCCTCAAGGTCCAGGTGCTGCGGGAGGAGGATGTCGACGAGGACGTGCTGGATCTGGAGCACCTCACGGACAAGGACGAGGCCCCCATCATCCGCCTGGTGGACACCACCATCTTCAATGCCCTCCAGCGCCGAGCCTCGGATATCCACATGGAGAGCACCGCGGCGGGCTTCCAGATCAAGTACCGCATCGACGGCAGCCTGTACCCTGCGGCCGAGCCCATCGACAAGCGCTTCGCAAGCCTCATCATCAGCCGCATCAAGGTCATGTCCGAGCTGGATATCGCCGAGAAGCGCAAGCCCCAGGACGGCCGCTTCAAGCTCAAGGTCCGGGGCCGGGCCATCGATTTCCGGGTGAGCATCATGCCCACCATCCACGGCGAGGACGCCGTGATCCGCATCCTGGACAAGGAGAATCTCAGCGAAGAGTTCAAGAGCCTGAACCTGGACATCCTGGGCTTTTCGGCCAATGAACTGTCCCGTATCCGGCGCTTCGCCAAGGAGCCCTACGGCATGTTCCTGGTGACCGGTCCCACGGGGTCCGGCAAGACCACCACCCTCTATGCCGTTCTCAGCGAAATCCGCAGCCCCGAGGACAAGCTCATCACTATCGAGGACCCCGTCGAATACCAACTGGAGGGGGTTGCCCAGATCCCAGTGAACGAGAAGAAGGGCCTGACCTTCGCCGTGGGCCTGCGCTCCATCCTGCGCCATGACCCGGACAAGATCCTGGTGGGCGAGATCCGCGATAACGAGACCGCCCAGATCGCCATCCAGTCGGCCCTCACGGGCCACCTGGTCTTCACCACCGTCCACGCCAACAACACCCTGGACGTGATCTACCGCTTCCAGCACATGGGCGTGGAGGTCTACAACTTCGTCTCCGCCCTGAACTGCATCCTGGCCCAGCGTCTGGTGCGGGTGCTCTGCCCCAAGTGCAAGCGGCCCCACCAGATCACCGCCGAGGAACTGGCCGAGAACGGCCTGGAGCCTGGCTGGGCCCAGCGGGCCACCCTCTTCGAAAAGGTGGGCTGCGTGGACTGCAACGGCACCGGCTACCGGGGACGGCAGGCCATCGTGGAATTCATGGCCATGAACGACGACATCCGGGACCTCATCACCAACCGGGCCCCCCTCAAGGAGATCAAGTCCACTGCCCGCCGCCACGGCATGCAGACCCTCCGGGAAAGCGCACTGGAGAAGGTGCGCATCGGGGTCACCACCTTCACCGAGATCAACAAGGTGACCTTCCGGGAAGGGGCCTAGAAGGTCGCCACAAGGCTGGTCGTCAGCAGCGTGTCCATCTTGCGGGCCGGGATGTAAACCTCTCCAAGGGGTGTGCTGGCATCCTGGCTGGAGGTCGCCGCAACGGCCACCAGATTGGGTCTATTCCGGTACTTGAGCTCGTAGCCCACCTTGAGGGCCAGGCTCTTGTTCAGAGAGGCCGTGAGGCTTTGCTTGAGGCAGAGCTGACTGTCGGCACTATCGGAAAGGTCCTCGATGGCACTGACTTCCAGGCTGTAGTGGGCCGAAGGGCCGATCCGCTGCTTCAGCTCGGCGTTACAGGCGGCGGTCCAGTATCCGCTTCGGGTGGCAGGGGTCTCCACGACGGGGTTCTCGTCCGTGAAGCCGAACCCCAGATCCGTTCTGAACCGGGTATTGGGCGAATCCACCAGGATGCGACCGAAGCCACCACTGCCGGCGAAGCGATCCTCCAGGCCAGTCGGGCGGTTCCGCTCCCATCCGACACCGGAGAACCAGTACCAGCGGTCATTCCGGGTCAGGCGATTGTCGTTTCGGAGGTTGAGGTAATAACTCTCGGCCGTGGTCTTCCAGGTCCGAGTCTCCGTGACCGTGGCCCCCTCCAGATCCTCACCACTGGCACTGCGGGTCACCGTTGCCGAGGCGACCTTGAGAAGCCCCGCCTTGAAAACCACTGCGGACTTGCTCCAGCGGTAGCTGCACTCGTTGGAGAACCCAAGGGTCTTGCCCTCGGAGTTACCGGAAGTGGCCACATAGGAAAGGGTCGCCACATCGGACCAGGGGCTCCGGGGCGATTCAGGGAGCGGACGCGGCACTTCAGAGGAAGCCGCTATCGGCAGCGTTGCCAGAACAAAGAGACAGAGGGAAAGATTTTTGGGCTGGATCATGTCACAGGGGCGAATGGGTTATCGCCTGGCCAAGAGTGGAGGGAACGGTCCGAACAGGTCGGCACCCTCCTAGATTGCCACAAGACGATCAGCCACCTTTGGCATCCAAACTTGAACCGGAGCGAATAAATTCCATGACCCGAGCATTCTCTGACCTCAGTGACCGTGAAATCCTCGCCCTGGCCATCAGCCAGGAGGAGGAGGATGGCCGCATCTACTCGGATCTGGCGGAAGCCCTGAAGGACAACTATCCCGCCACCGCCGATATCTTCCGGAAGATGCGGGATGAGGAGTCCGGCCACCGCCACCAGCTCCTGAGCCTCTACCAGAACCGCTTCGGAGACCACATCCCCCTGATCCGCCGCCAGGACGTCAAGGGCTTCGTGGATCGCCGCAACTTCTGGATGGGGGAGATCATCCACCCCGAGACCGCCCGGCGGCAGGCGGAGCTCATGGAGTTCGAGACTCGCCGTTTCTACGAGACGGCTGCCCGGAAGACCACCGATGCCAGGACCCGCCAGCTCCTGGGAGATCTGGCCGCCACGGAGGAGGGCCATCAGCACGCCTTCGCCACCACCGCCAACGAAGTCCTGGATGCCGGCGCCCTCGGTGAGGAGGAGCGAACCCGCAAGCGGCTCTTCGTCCTCCAGGTCGTGCAGCCCGGTCTGGCGGGCCTCATGGACGGCTCGGTGTCCACCCTGGCCCCCATCTTCGCCGCCGCCTTCGCCACCCACAGCAGCCATAATGCCATGCTGGTGGGCCTGGCGGCCTCGGTGGGTGCCGGCATCAGCATGGGCTTCGCCGAGGCCCTGAGCGACGACGGGAGTCTCAGTGGCCGGGGCCGGCCCTACGTCCGGGGCATGGTCTGCGGCCTCATGACCACCCTGGGCGGGATCTTCCACACCCTGCCCTACCTCATCCCCAGCTTCTACCTGGCCACCACCATTGCGGTGGCCGTGGTGGTGGTGGAACTCTTCGTCATCGCCTGGATCCGCAAGCGCTACATGGATACGCCCTTCCTCGCGGCGGCCTTCCAGGTGGTGGTGGGTGGCCTACTGGTCTTCCTGGCGGGGATCCTGATCGGCAGCGCCTAGCGGCGGACAGGGGTCACTCTCCTCTGGTCCGAAGTTTCCCCGATCGAAGACTGATAAGACCGGAGAAGGGAACCCTGGGACAGCAGGGGCACGAGGCGTTGACCAGAAGGTTTGCGGTTGTCCTCAGCTCTCCAGCAGGCGGACAGCAAGCTGCTGCCCAGCCCATTCAGCGGCTTGGCGGTCCGGGGCAAGAACAAAGCCGGTGATGATGTGCCGCCCTTCCCGGGCCGGACACTTCCCGGCATCGAAGGCCCGGGTTGGAATGAACCACCCTTCCGCGACGGGACCGTGGAGTCGCCCCACCAGGGCGTCGAAGGGCGAGGTGGCCTGAACCTGGAAGGAAAGGCTGACGGGGAGTCCCGAACGAGCCGCCGCCGAGTCGTGGAACAGCACCTGGGTGGTAGAGGAGTTGAACCGGAAATTGGGATCAAACACGATGAGCCGCCCGTCCCGGGTGCGCCCAATATCCAGCCCGGCCAGTCCCCGGAAACCACGTCGCCTGGCGGCCTCCCCGACCCTTTCGGCCAGCCGCCGTCCCTCCTCCGGCAGGGCCCAACCCGGATCGATCAGACTCCCGGACTGGTGACCCGGCGAAGCAAACAACTGCTCTGCCCCACCGAAACAGGTGGCGCCCGCGTCGACAATGCCCAGGGAAGCGCACCAGCAGCGCTCGACCTCCATGGCCTCCTCCACGATCACGGCAGGCACGTACTCGTGTCGCTCGGCCATCCAGTCCCGGGCCTCGAGAAAGGACTCGCGGTCCGGGCAGAATCGGACAGCGAAACCCCAGCCCGTCGCTAGGTCACCGGCGGACTTCAGGTAGACGGGTGCCGTCGGCTCGAAATCAGCGAGCGCCTGATGACTCAGGATCTGACGGGGAGCAAGGTGCTCGGGGGGCACAAGGTCTGCCAGAGAGGCCTTGGCGTTGAGGCTGCGCCAGGTCTCGACCGGAACCAGGTGAGCGGTGTTTGGGAAGCGTCCCTCCGGGGCGGGATAGGGCCAGAAGAAGCGTTTCCCGGCGTCAGCCAGTCCATCCGCCAGCCGCCAGGCCTCCTCCGGCGTCCGGTAGACCAGGGTCTCTTCCTCCACCGCAAGGCCTGCCCGCCGCATCAGGTCCAGCGCTGGCGGGGTAACCCCAGCCTCGTGGCGAACGGCACTGCGCCCATTGATGACCCCCAGGAGCAGGGCGGTCACCGAATCCAGGAGGTCCGGGGTATAGCCGAGCATGCGCGTCTGGTGGAGATCCGTGCGGGCCATGTAGGCAGCCTCGGGCGGAAGCAGGCCGTCCGTGAGCAGACTGGGAAGGATGGGGTCCAGGATCATGGGAGCTCCAGGAAATCCCGCAACCCCTCAGCGAGCATCCGGGTGCGCGGGGAATCCCCCGTGGAAAGGGTGGGGGTCTTGTTCGCATCCAAGAGGACGGGTCTGCCCTCATGCATGACGTAGTCGAACTTGCCGAAATCAAACCCGAGCTTTGCCCGAAGGGACTCCAGCTCCGGTGGAGGCTCCCCCAGGATGTCGAACTTCACCATGTTGCCGGCCTTGACCACCGGAGACGGCGAGAAGAGGCGATAGGTGTATCCTCGGCTGCCAAAGAACAGCCAGCCCCGGATGGCGTATAAACCGCCCTCGCGCTCCGGCAGGAAACGCTCGACCATCAGGCCGGTGTCCTCCCAGACCCAGCCCGGCACGGACTGAACCCCTGGCAGGACGGGGTATTCGGAGGGGGGCAGCCGTCGGGCAAGCCTCCAGTTGCGCCTGGCCAGCTTGCGCCGCATCCGCTCAAAAAAACCACGGTGCCCCCCCCGCCACTCAGGCAGACCGAAGGCATTCAGCAGGCCCTTGACGATCACTGGGCCATCCCAGGCGTCTCCAGGGAACACCCGGAGTTCCGAGTAGCGGTCCTTGGATATGTCCATCACCCGCCCATTCAGGAGAGGGACTCCTGCCGGGTTCTCGGGAAGGTCCCCGGCGGACAGGCGGGTCCGGTCGATATGGAGGAGGCCGAGATCCCTGTCCCGGAGGCTTCCAGGCCCGATGGAGACCTGGTACCCCGCCGCCTCCCAGAGCCGGGCGAGACGGGCGATCAGATAGGTCTCACCGAGGGGGCCAGGGGTGCATACGTGGAGATGGACGGGCATCGAAGCTCGCTGAATGTTTCCGCATAATCGCACGATAGGCCTGGGCTGTGCCAGAACGCCAGAGGCTGGGGACCTAGCGGCCGCCCAGCACGTATTCCTCAATGGCCAGGGCCACCCGCTTGGAGACCTTGACGGCCTCCACCACAGTCCTAGCCCCATGGACCACGTCTCCGGAGGCAAAGACACCCTCCCGGGAGGTCCGCCCCGACTCGTCGGTGGAGCAGAGGCCCTGGGGGTTGCGCTCAATGCCCTTGGCTGAGGCGACAATATGGTCCCGGGGCCCCTGGCTGATGGCGATGATGACGCTATCGGCCTCCATCACCTCCTCGGTGCCCTCGAGGACCGCCCACTTCGGCCCCTCCGCTCCGCCACGCTCCGTGCGCCGCACCTTGATGCCCTGGTCCAGGATCTCGACGGTGGACCGGTTGAAGAGGAACTTCACGCCGTCCATCCGGGCCATCTCAAGCTCTTCAGGAAGGGCCGACATGGTGCCGGGGTCACCGATGTGGACCACGGTGACCTGGCAGCGGCTCTTGCGGAGCGCGGTGCGGGCCACATCCATGGCCGTGTTCCCCGCCCCGATGACCACCACCCGTTGCCCCAGGGTATAGACCTCGGGGTTCTTCAGGTAATCGATGGCGTAGTGGACATGGCCCAGGGACTCCCCTTTGACGTTGAGCTTCCGGGGCTTCCACACGCCGGTGCCGATGAAGACGGCCTTGAAGCCGTCCCGGAAGAGATCATCCAGGGTCAGGGTGGGTCCGATCAGGGTGTTGGGGCGGATCTTCACCCCCATGCCCAGGAGCTTCTCCTTGAGCTTCTCCAGGAGCTCCTTGGGAAGGCGGAAACCCGGGATACCGTAGCGCATCACCCCGCCAATCAGGTCATGGGCCTCATAGATGGTGACTTCAAAGCCCTTCTGGGCCAGAAGGAAGGCCACCGTGATCCCGGCCGGGCCGGATCCGATGATGGCGATCTTGTGGCCGTTGCCCACGGAGGGACGTCCCTCGATGTGGCTCAGGTAATAGCTCGAGATGTAGTGCTCGATGTCGCTGATGTGAACCGGGCCGGCCTTCTTCCCCAGCACACAGTGCCCTTCGCACTGGGACTCTTGGGGGCAGACCAGGGAGCAGACCACGGAGAGCGGGTTGTTCTCGAAGAGCATGGCCCCGGCGGTGAGGATGTCCTCCTCCAGGAAGGCCTTGATGAAGGCGTTCACGGGAGTCTGGACGGGACAGCCCTCCTTGCACTTGGGCGCCTTGCACTGAAGGCACCGCTTGGCTTCATCGACGATGTGTGAACTCATGCAGGCGACTCCAGTCCGCAGGCTACTCTTTCGATTACTTGTCGCGGCAACCGAAAGAGTAGCCTCGAGTCCCCCGGGAGAGGGTCACAGCTTTTCAGTGCCAAGCGTCAAGAGTTCCCAGCGGCCTCCCGTGCCAGTTTGGCCCGGGTCACTCGGGAGCCCAGATAGTACCCGATGAAGCCAGCCCCGATGGCCGCCTGGAGGGCGAAGAGCAGAGAGCCGATCTCCGAACTGGGCGGCGTGATCAAGGGCCGGGCCCAGGGTTTGTAGGTGGGCGAAATCCTTGAAACCATCTCCTTTGCCTGATCATCAGCCCCCAGGAAGATTTCCACCTCCTGGCCGTCTGGACCGGGAGTCGGGCGCTTCACAAGCTTCAAGGGCAGGACCACCAGGGCCACCACTGCTAGCAGCAGAATGAGGTTTGTCCGCGTATTCATCCCTGCACTCCCTTGATATCCAGTTCCTGGAGTTCCTTGGGATTGAAACGCCGGAGCGCATTGAAGATGATCACCGTCAGCAGGCCTTCACTGATGGCGAGGGGAATCTGGGTGAGGGCGAAGACGCCCAGAAACTTCAACAACGAGGCCTTGAAGCCCCCCAGGGGATCAGGGAAGGCCATGGCCAACTGAACAGACGTTGTGACGTAGGTCAGCAGATCCCCCAGGGAGGCCGCGAGGAAGACCGAGACCCCGAAGGGCAGACGCAGCGCCCGCCCGCCTCGAAAGATCAGCCAGGCGGCAATGGGCCCCACGATGGCCATGGAGAACACGTTGGCCCCCAGGGTAGTGAGCCCACCATGGGCCAGCAGAAGGGCCTGGAAGAGGAGCACGACGACGCCGATGGGGGCCATGGCCGTGGGTCCGAAGAGGATGGCCCCCAGACCGGTGCCCGTGGGGTGGGAGCAACTCCCGGTCAGAGAGGGCATCTTCAGAGCCGAGAGAACGAAGGTGAAGGCCGCTGACACCCCCAGGAGCATGCGCTGCTCGGGACGTTCCTTGACCTGACGGTTCAAGGTCTTCACGCCGTGGGCGATGAAGGGCAGGCAGGCGACCCCCCAACCGATAGCGTGGGTGACGGGAAGAAAACCTTCCATGATGTGCATTGATACCCTCCCTCGAGGATCCGGGGGTCAGAGAGAGGATGGGCGAATGACTTGGTGCCCCCCCCTGCTCCCACGGCAGGTTATGGAATGCACAGGCCGGTCTCCGGACTTGCGAAATGGCCGGATCTGACGATCCTCCAGGGTCTTCCCGGTCTCCCAGTGATCCTGGCTGCTGGCCGCACACCCAAAGGCGTGTCGCTTACCGTTGCGGGGCAGTGCCGGACTCTCACCGGCTTCCCGAACACCATGTGCTGCTGTCCCGGAAAGGCTATCACGACCTGGTCTGACCAGTCAGGACATTTCAGCCATCCGCCGGGTTCACGGCCCTGCCGTGCGCCCGAATCTCAGAAGGTGTATTTCACCCTCATGGCCCAGGTTCTGGGCGGGATGACATGGGTTCCTCCAAAGACGCTCAAGAAGTTGTACAGACCTTTCTCGTTGAAGGCATTGAGGAGATCGGCACTCAGGGTGAACTTCTGATTCCCCTTCACCGAGATTGCCTGGGCGGCGCTGAGGTTCCAGGTGGTGCGGGACTTCACTCGCCAGGTTCCTTCCGAATCCTGCCGAACGTACCGACTCCCGAATGCAAGGTCCGCATTGCCCACCGCATCCGCCGGGTCCCCGGCCACCAAGCCCGAATCGTAGCGTCCCTGGACCTGGCACGAGAAGCCATTGAATTCGTACCGCAACCCCACCTGAGCGGCCAGCTTCTGGTCATGATCGATTAGGAAGCGCTCGCCAGGTGCTGCCTCCGGCGCCTCCAACTGCAACCCTCCGACCACCGGAGCCTGGAAGACAGCCCGGGTCTTGCCAAGACTCAAATACCCCGAGAAGCCATGGACCGGCACAAGGTCGAAGCGGGCGTTGCAGCCGCGAAAAGTCCCCTTCTGGGCACTGATGGGAAAGAGAATCCCTGTATTGAGGAACTGGGAGTTGTCTCCAGCATTCTCCGAGTCCTTGGCCCAGTACTCGAACATGAATCGCCCCAGGGGCCCCAGTTGCTGCTCCACCCCAACCGTGTAGCTGTCCTGGAGCTCTGGAAGCAGAGCGGGAACAGGGCTCCCGGCATATGGGCCAAGGTCCCAGGCCTTCCGGGAGGTGGCCAGGGCCAAATTCTCGTTTTCCCGGGTCACCAGGAGACGATCATAGGAAGCCCGAAGAACGGTTCCGGTCTGGAACTTGTAGGAGACGCCCAAACGAGGCTGGAGCTGGTTCTTTGCGTCATCTCGCAGGGTGTAGCGATCATAGCGAAGCCCCAAGGCCAGAAGCCAGGAACCCAGGTGCAGATCGCTCTGCACGAAGGCCGAGCTCAAGGTGGGCTTGATACGCTCATCGAAGTTGAAGATGTGCCCCCCACCACCGGGAGTGTACGCATAGAGCGGGTCGGAGGGGTCACTGACCAAAGCGTCATCGGTGATGGCGAAGCGGAATGACTCGTGGATAGGGCAGGCCAGGTACTGAAGCCCGGCCTTCACGGTGCTGCCGCCTTCGAAGCGCCGCGTGAGAGCAGCCAGTGCGCCCCAGTTCTCCAGGCTACGATTCTGGCGGACCCATACCGGGGTATCGGCCGCAGCGCTGAACCCCTCCTGCAGGTCTTCCGTGGGAATCAACGCAGAAGTGGAACGTCGATGGTAGAGCGCCGCCTCCAGGCTGAGGTTCCCGCTGAAGCTGTGATTCCATCCCACGTTCACGTTGGAGTCGGTGGTCTCTGCGGCCTGATTCATGCCTGCGGCCTCCTGGGAAGCCAGGTTGGCAACCTGACGCTTGGTGCGACCTCCGCTGATGGAAGCCCGGATAACGTCCTTGTCGCCCAGGATCCAATCGAAGCGCGTGGATAATCGCCCAGTGCTTCCGTGGTTGTGCAGGTTCTCGAAATTGACGGGATCCAGGAAACGGTCGCTTTCGCTGGCAGCTCCGGAAACAAAATAGCCGAACCTGTCGGTGCATCCCCGGACCCCCAGGCCTGCTTCCCGCGTGCCGAAGCGGCTCAAGCCGATGGAGACATCCCCGGCGACCCCTCCGGGGGTGCCCAGGCCCGAACGGGTGGTCATGTTGATCACGGCAACAGGCTTGCCGCCGTACTCAGCGCTAACCCCGCCCGTGATGACCTCCATGTTCTCCACTTGGGCCGGATCCAGGCTGTTGGAGAAGGTGGCATGAAGCTGATCGGACACCGGGATGCCATCGATGACGTAGGTGGCCTGCCCATGGCTGCCCCGGAAATGGAAACGCCCATTCTCGTCAGCAATGAAACCCGGCGTGGTGAGGAGGATGGATTCCATGGCCCTGCTCTGCACCGCTGCAGGCATGTGCTCAATGGTGCTCCTGTCGATATCCAGATGGGTGGAGGGATGATCCTCGACAAGGCCAAGCGATTCCTCAACGGCCACCACGGCCCCCCTGGGCTTCAAGGGAATCGCCAGGTCCAGGGGGAGGCTGGTTCGGAGTTCCACCTCCCGATGCAGCTCCTCCATTCCCTGGGCAAAGACCTCCAAGTGGTAGGCATTGTAGGGAATGTTGTGAAACGAGAACTGCCCCTGGGCATCGGACTGACCCGTCTGGACGTAGCCTGCCACTCGGTTTACAAGGCGGATTCGGGCCTTGCCCACGGGATGGCCCTGCGGATCCACCAGACGGCCCACAAGACTTGAGCTGCCAGCCATGGCGGGAAGGGCCAGGATCAGAGCCAAGGGGCTCAGAACAGTCGAAAGGTTTCGAAGGCACACGGAGGTTCTTTTCATATGCTGGGCCCAATCAAATTTTAATTAATTATTTATCATTATCAACATCTCAGTGCTTGCAGGGCCCCTCATGAGCTTCCCCGCAGGCCTGGTGACCGTGTTCCCGCTCAACAATGAGCAGGCGGCCCTCCTGGAACTGCCCGACGATGCCGAAGGTGGCCATCAGGCTCTGAGGCGTGAGGATCTCCGAGCACGGCCCGAAGGCCACCACCCTGCGGGCCAGGAGCATGGTCCAGTCGTAATCCGCTGCCTCCTCGATATCGTGGGTGGCGACAACCACCGCCTTCCCGGCCTGGGCGCATTTGCGTACAAACCGCCGGTACACCGCCTGGGCGGGCGCATCCAGATTCGCCGCTGGCTCATCCAGGAGGATCAGATCCGCCTCTTTGGCGAAAGTCTGAGCCAGGAATACCTTCTGTCGCTGTCCCCCGGAAAGGGTGTTCAGGGGCTTGCGTGCCAGATGCTCCACCCCCATGACCGCCATGGCCTCCTGGACCGCTATTTCGTCCGCAGTCCCCAGGCGCCCCAAAAGGCCATGGCGGGCAAAGCGGGCCATGCGCACGATATCGATGGCCCGTAGCGGAAGCATGAAACTCGAAGGGTGGAACTGACCCATGTAGGCGACCCGCTCGGGGGAGGCCAGGGGCCGCCCTCCCAGCACCTCAACAGCTCCGGCCAAGGGGGGCAGAAGCCCCGCCAAAGTCTTGAGAAGCGTAGTCTTGCCGGATCCGTTCGAGCCCACCAGAGCCAGGGTCCTCCCGGCCTCCAGGCGGAAATCGAGATCGGCGACCACCGTTTCCCGGCCATGCCCAATAGAGAGCCCTCGGGCGAGCACCGCCACAGGGTGGAGATGCCTCTCGCTCATGCCTTCTCCTTCCGGGGAACCAGGGCCTGGAACAGGTGCTTCCCGGCGAGCATCACGAAAAAGATCACCGTTGCAGTGAGCGTAATGGCCGCCCCAGCGGCGATGTCGCCGTGGTAGCTGACAAGGAGGCCGATGTAGACCGAGCTGGCGCCGATCAGCGAGGCCACAACAATCATGGTGATGATCTTGCGGGAGAAGAGAGAGGCGGAAGCAGCAGGCGCAAGCAGGATGCCGAAGACCAACAGGGTGCCCACCGTCCTGAAGGACACCACCACGGTCATTCCGATCAGGATGAGCATGAGGGCGTGGTAGAAGCGGGGCGAGAAGCCCGAGACCTGGGCCTGCTCAGGACTGAAACAGAGCAGGAGGAAGGGGCGATAACAGACCACCGCCACGAGGGCGATCACCAAAGTCGCCACGGCCTGGATGATCATCTCCCGGGCGTGGATACCCAGGATCTCGCCAAAGAGGATCCGCATCAGATCCCCGGAAAAGGCATGGGAGCGCGACACGATAACCACACCCAGAGCGAGCATTCCCACAAAAAGCAGCCCAGTGGCGGTGTCCGAGGAAAGACTGGATCGCCGGGTGATGAAGCCGACACCGAGGATCATGGCCAGCGCTCCTGCTGCGGCTCCGAGCATTCCGGGCAGACCCAGGAGCATGGCGATGGCCACCCCCGGCAGGACCCCGTGGCCAAGGGCATCCCCCATGAAGGCAAGGCCCCGCAGAACCGTAAAAGTCCCAACGATGCCGCAGGCAATGGAGACCAGGACGCCCGCCAACAGGGCATTGGCCATGAAGGCATTGGCCGTGAACGGCTGGATCAGGCAGTTGATCACTGGAGCCCCCCGAGAATCGTGTTGGCCAGTTCGCGCCCGAAACTCAGGTAGGATCCGTCCGCAGGCAAGGTGTGGGTCGCGAGCGGCAGGGCCCGGACCTGGGTCTCCCGCGCCAGGGCCTCCACGGTACGAGGCGATGTCCCCACTTCCGTGAAGATGGCTGTAACACCCTGTTCCCGGATGAGTCGCTTCAGCCGAGCCATGCTGGCTGCCGACCCCGCCCCTTCGGTGCTCATGCCGGGAATGACGGCCCCCACGAGCGTGAAGCCGTAGCGTTGGGCGAAGTAGCCAAGGGACTCATGGCCGGTCACCAGCTTCCGCCGCTCCACCGGAAGCGCATCCACCGTCTTCCGGATCTCGAGGTCCAGGGCGTCCAAGCGCGTGCCCAGCTCCCTGTTCCTCGCGCTGAGGTCCCGTCCGAACCGCCTTTGGATATCCCCGGCCAGGGCTCCGGCCACGGCCTTCACGGCCAGGGGGTCCGTCCAGAGATGGGGGTCCCGGGCACCGGGCGCCTGGTCCGGGTCCCCTGTAGGGAGCCCCTCGCCGGCCCCGACAATCCGGACTCTGATGTAATCGCTGGCGGTGAAAAAGGGGACGCCGGCCTTACGAGCCTGGTCCAGGGCCTTGCCCAGCCCACCTTCCAGCCCAAGCCCGTTTTCGACGACCAGGTCGGCCCTGGTCAAGGCCTCGATGTCCCTGGCCGAGGGCTCCCACTCGTGGATGTCCAGGCCATTGGGGATGAGGGTCCTGACCTCGAAGTCGTCTCCTGCCAACTCCCGGGTGATCGAACCCAGCACCGCATAGGTAACCACAATGGTCCTGCGCCCGACTTTGGCCGCCGGACGCCGATCGCACGCGGACAGGCACGCGAGCAGGCAGAGCACGCAAACCTGCATGGCCTTATTCATGTCCCCCTCCTTGAGGGTCCTTTTCAATGCCCGCAACAAGGCCGAACACAAAAAGAACTCATTTCTATTTACGCCTCCGGCCAAATGAAATCAAGTTCTATTCAGATCTCACCCGTGACACCAAAAAAGGATTCGTGCTACCATTTGCGCGGGGGAACCAGCTCCGGCCAGAGACGGCTCTCCCAGCACCAGGCAGCCCATGGCCCCGCTGAGCCCGATAGGGCTCTCCCTCAGATTGGTCTCCGGGGGAAGGTTCAGGGTGGTGTCGCTGCCTGGTGCAGCCCTACAGCTGCCAAGCTAGTGTGGTGGCCGGCTTGGAGCTGGTCCCAGTTATTCCGGGCCACCACACCAGGACTGCCGAGGGGGGGCGCCCAGCGGAGTCAGAACGGCGGCCAGCCTCTCCAGGTGGGTGTGGTCGGTGCCACAACAGCCACCAAAGATCCGGAAGGCGTGGTCCCGACGCAAGGCCATCATGGATTCCACCAGAGAATCCGCGCCATCGGACCTGATGACACCATGGTTGTTCAGTTCCTCCGGACTGAGGCAGGAGGTGTTGGCCTGGAGGCCGATGAGACGAGTCAGGGAGGGGTGCCCGCGATTGATGTCCGCCACCAATGCCGTGCGTACGTGGGTGGGGTGGACGCAGTTCACCATGAAACAGAGCGGTGCGCTGACGGCGTCGATGGCCTCCATGGCCACCCCCAGGGGCGTCCCGTCCAGGAGAGTGCCCGCCCCATTGATGACAAAGCTGATGATGAAGGGCAGCCCGGTCTCCCCCATGGCCCTGGCCAGTCCCTTGGCCTCGCTCAGGGCTGGCATGACCCCAGCCATGAGGAATTCCGCGCCTCCTTCGGCGCAGGCCTGGCATTGGGTACGGTGGAATGCGAGGGCCTCGGCCTCCGGGAGCGCCTCCTGAGGCAGGAAGGCATCCCCCCGTGTCCCAAGGAGACTGCCGAGGAATACGGAGTCCTGGTCATCCCCCCGCACTTCCCGGAGGAACCTCACCCAATCCTGGTTGACCTGCCGGTGGGCATGCCGGGAAGCAGCGACCCGGTCAGGGTTGGCGCGCCGGGTGGACGTGGTGAGCAGGATAGGCATGGCCGCACGCCGGGCGATTGCGAGGTAGCCGCCATAGATGCCCGCCAGCGCCTCCCGGCCCTGGGGCTCATAGATGGCACCGCCGTAGACCAGGTGCTCGTCCACGGGGATTCGGAACTCATGGCGCATCCGCTCCACGATGGCCGCCTCGGTCAGGAAGCACTCCCCCGTGGCAAAGCGCGTCTCAAGCCGCTGAGTCTGGTTCACCGAAACCTCCTGACTCGATTGTTAACAGGAAGCATCGAGGTCGGGTGACCATGGACCCCAGGATCGCGATGACGCCGGCGATCTCCCGGCTCCGCTGAGCCGTAGGCGAAGCGGGAAGTGGGCTCCGGGGGAGCCCACGATAGCCGGGAGGCGAGGCCATGGCCGAGCCGGCTCCGCTGAGCCGCAGGCGAAGCGGGAAATGGGCTCCGGGGGAGCCCACGATAGCCGGGAGGCTGATCGCCCCCCACCGACGACCTAACGGTCGAGTTCACCTGCAATGACATTCATTGAGCCAAGGATCGCAATGACGTCGGCGATGAGCCGTCCCTTCACCTGCTCATTGAGGCTGCTGAAGATCGGGAAGCAGGGGGGGCGGACGTGGATGCGGTAGGGACTCTTGGCGCCGTCGGAGACGAGGTAGAAGCCCAGTTCGCCGTTGGCCGCCTCGGTGGCGCTGTAGACCTCGCCCACGGGCATGTCCATGCCGTGCATCACCAGCTTGAAGTGGTGGATGAGGCTCTCCATGCGGGTGTAGACCTTTTCCTTGGGGGGGAGGGCTACCTTGTAGTCGTCCACGATGATGGGGCCGCTGACCTCCCGGAGACGCCGGGCACACTGCTCGACGATCCGAAGGCTCTGGCGCATCTCCTCGGTGCGCACCAGGTAGCGGTCGTAGACGTCGCCGCAGGTGCCGATGGGGATATCGAAGTCAAAGGTATCGTAGCCCAGGTAGGGTTGGGCCTTGCGAAGGTCCTGGGCCACCCCGGCGGACCTCAGGCAGGGGCCGGTATAGCCCCAGCCGATGGCCTGCTCGGCGCTGATCCTCCCGACCCCCTTGGTGCGATCCACCCAGATGGGGTTGCGGGTCAAGAGCCGCTCCATCTCGTCGATGCTTCGGGGCATGCTTTCCAGGAATTGATCCAGGAGCGGCAGGAAGGCCTCCGGGAGATCCCGGAAGAGCCCCCCGATGCGGGTAAAGCTGGTGTGCATCCGCTGACCCGCCGCCATTTCGAAGAGGTCGTAGAGGGTCTCCCGCTCCTTGAAGAGATAGAGGAAAGCGGTGTAGGCCCCGATGTCCACAGCATTGATGCCCACGCAGACGATGTGGTCCCCGATGCGGGCCAACTCCGACACCAGGACCCGGATCAGCTCGGCCCGCGGGGGGATCTTCAGGTCCAGAAGCTTTTCCACGGCCTGGGCATAGCCCACGTTGTTCATCAGGGAGGAGCAGTAGTTCAGGCGATCCGTCAGGGGCACGAACTGAGCATAGCTTAGGCTCTCACCCAGCTTCTCCACCCCCCGGTGCAGATAGCCGATCTCGGGGGTGGCGCTCAGGACGTATTCACCCTCCAGCTCCAGGACGATGCGCAGGGTGCCATGAGTGCTGGGGTGGGAGGGCCCCAGATTGACGATCATCCGGTCATCGTCGAGGCGTTCGAGGGTGGGAGCGGTGCGTTCCATGGGCGCCTCAGGGGTTCAGCGTGCAGGCGCGGCCCGCATAGGAAGTGTCGGTGTCGCCGTTGCAGAAGGCATCGCCACCATCCAGCGGGAAGTCCTTGCGAAGCGGGTGCCCCGGGAAGTCCTTCCACAGGAGGAGCCGCTCCAGGTTGGGGTGGCCGGTAAAAGGAATGCCGAAGAGGTCGAAGACCTCCCGCTCGGACCAGTCGGCGGAGGGGAAGCGACCGGTCAGGCTGGGGACGGCCTCCCCATCCCGCACCTGCACCTTGAGCCGCAGCCGCTCCTGGCTCACCAGATTCAGGAAGTGGTAGACCACATCGAAGCGGGGATCCCGCTCGTACCAGTCCACAGCGGTCACGTCCAAGAGCTGCTGGAAGCCTTCCCCGAAGAGGACGTCCCCCAACTGCACCAGATTCGCCGTCGTCACCACGACCGTGCAGTCCCCTCGGAAGCTGTGGTGGTCAAGCACTACGCCCGGCATTGCGGATTCCAAACGCTCGATGATCATGCCGCCCCCTACCAGATCCGCTGCTCGCCGGCTTCCCCGGCCTCAAGCAGCATGTCCCGCACCGCCTGGAATTCCGAGCGCCCCAGGGCCTGCCTTTCCTGTTGGCGATCCCATGACTGATAGAACGCCTCGAGGTGCTCCTTGCGATCCCGGAAGGATTCCTTCTCGATCTTCTCCTGGAGCTTCATGGCCCCCAGGATGATGGTCTCGGGCCGGGGCGGGCAGCCCGGCACATAGACATCCACCGGGATGATGCGATCGATGCCCTGGAGGGTGGCGTAGGTGCGGTAGACCCCGCCGGAACTGGCGCAGGCCCCCACGGAGATGACCCACTTGGGCTCGGCCATCTGGGCGTAGATCTGCCGCAAAACCGGGGCCTGCTTATTGGTGATGGTCCCCAGAACCAGCAGAAGGTCCGACTGGCGGGGGCTGAAGCGCAGGGCTTCGGCGCCGAATCGGCTGAAGTCGTACTTGGAGGCCATCATGCTCATGAACTCGATGGCGCAGCAGGCGGTGCCGAAGGGCAGTGGCCAGAGGCTGTTCTTGCGCCCCCAGTTGAGCACCGCATCCAGGCGCGTGGTCATTACGGCATCGTTCAGAAGGGTTTCCGCCATATCAGCGCTCCCAGTCCAGGGCGCCCCGGCCCCAGACGTAGATGTAGCCCACCAACAGGGTGCCGAAGAAGCTCAGCATGGGCCAGAAGGTCCAGAGGTGGCCCTTGTACTGAACCGCCCAGGGGAGGAGGAAGGCCGCTTCCACGTCGAAGAGGATGAAGAGCATCGCCACGAGATAGAACTGGATGCCGTAACGGTGGCGGGCCCCATCCTGGAGGAGCGGAACGCCGCATTCGTAGGGGGTGAGCTTCGCCGGGCGCGGGTGGCTGGGCTTGATGAGGGCCGGGAGGATCTTCCCGGAAATCACCAGAATGGCCGCGCCCACAACCAGGGCAGCCAGGAACAGCACCAGCACCGGGAGGAAGGGATGTACGGATTGGCTCATGGGATCCACCTGGATGGATCATACCGCTAGTGAGGTTCTCGAATGAGCGACATCAATTCACCCCCAGGGGAAGACGGCAGGGGGTATATCAGGGAAAGCGTTCAAGAGGCTATCATCCACCCATGCTCGAACGCGATTCCCAGACCCTCACGATCAGCCGCCAGGGATTGCTGCTGGTGACGGCCATGGGCGTGGGGCTTCTCACCCTGGTCTACGTGCTCGGGGTCCAGGTCGGCAAACAGAGCGCCTCCCTGCGCCGCGCCAGCAGCAAGGCCTCGGGCGAGGACCTGATGGAGCTCCCTGCCCCCCTCGCAGAACAACTCAAGCCCTTCGAGGCCAATGCGGCGGCCGAAAAGCCAGCCCCCAAGGCAGAGACCTCGCCCCAGCCGACTCCGACCGAGGCACCGAAGCCGGAGCCCAAAAAGGAAGAAGCCAAGAAGGAGGAACCCAAAGCCCCTGCCAAACCAGAGCCGGCTGGCAAATGGAGCGTCCAATTGGTCTCCACCACCGATGCCGCTGAAGCCTCCAGGGTCGCCGCCAAGGCCAAGGCCGCCGGATACGCCACGGTCATCGTGAAGGACCGAACGCTCCACAAGGTCCGCCTGAGCAAAGCGACTTCCAAGGAGGCAGCAGACGCTGCCGCAAAAGCTGTTAAAGCTAAGGGTTTCAAGCCCTTCCCCGTCAAAGTCGACTAGTCCCTCTGGACGGGAAAGCCTTGAGGCCCCATGATATTCCCACGGCCGGGACTTGATCCGATTGGACGTCGGGTCGCCACAAAAGCCTGGACCAGGAGCACCCATGCTACGTCATTTCATGATCGGAAAGATTCACCGCGCCACCGTTACGCGAGCCGACCTGGATTACGTCGGATCCATCACCCTGGATCCCCTGTTGATCAAAGCAGCCGGGTTCCTTGAGAACGAGAAGATCGACATCCTGGATGTCACCAACGGCGCGCGCCTCTCCACCTACGTCATCCCGGGCATCCCCGGTTCCGGTGAGGTGGGCATCAACGGTGCCGCAGCCCACTTGGTCAACGCCGGAGACTTGGTGATCCTCGTATCCTACGGCTGGATGAGTGAAGCCGAGGCCAAGGAGCATCGCCCCAAGGTGGTGTTCGTGAATGGCCACAACCAGATCACCTCCAAGGAATCCCAGGAGCGGACCCCGGCTGTGAGCAACGCCTTTGCATGAACCCTTCCCCTTTTGGGGGGAACTTGGTAAAAAAGGGAGCCGCCCGGTCTGGTATGGCCGGTTTGGTGCAGGGGGTCTCCAGGGTCGGAGGCTCGCCGAATTCTAAAGAGGTTATAGCCATGGATGTCCGCAGGTCCCTGGTGGTCAATTCGACCCCGCTGGAGACTCGCATTGCACTGCTCGAGAACGGGCAGCTCTGCGAATTGTTTATTGAACGTTCATCCCAAGTCAGCCAGGTGGGAGACATCTACAAAGGTCGCGTGGCCAAGCTCCTCCAGGGGATGCAGAGCGCCTTCGTGACCCTCGGAGGCCCCAAGGACGGTTTTCTCTACCTGGATGAACCCGAGATCCACCGCATCGGAACCGAAGAGAGCCCCGAGGAGGATGAGGGGCCGGAAAGCGCCCTGGAGCTGCCCTCTCTCCCCATCAATCTGCCCCCCCTCAAGGAGGGGGAGGAAACCCTGGTACAGATCGTCAAGGACCCCATCGGCAGCAAGGGCCCCCGCCTCTCCCGACACCTCAGCTTCCCCGGGCGCTTCCTGGTCCTCATGCCTGGCATTGAGCATGTGGGCATTTCCCGGAAGATCACGGCCCCGGAGGAGAGGGATCGCCTCCGCCAACTCATTAAGGGTCACGCCCTTCCCGGCGAAGGTTTCATCGTCCGCACCGCTGCCATCGGCGAGAAGGATGAGGATCTGATCGGGGATATCACCTACCTGCGGGAACTGTGGGCCGAGGTCCAGCGCCGTTCCCAGAGTGCAGCCGCCCCCAGTCTCATCTGGCATGATCTGCGCCTTCTCCAGAAGGTGCTCCGGGATCTCTTCCGGGAGGAAGTCTCCAGCTTCTGGGTTGACCGGGAGGATACCTACCTGGAGGTCCTCGAATTCGTTAAGCGACTCCACCCCGAGTGGGCGGAGCGGGTCAAGTTCTTCACCTCCGACTTGCCCATCTTTGAAGCCTTCGCCATTGAGAAGGAGATCGAGGCAGCCCGGCACCCCAAGGTTTTCCTGAAGCACGGCGGGAGCCTGGTCATCAACCAGACCGAGGCCCTGGTGAGCGTTGACGTCAACACCGGCAAGTTCATGGGCAAGAAGGATCTCGAGGACACGGTCTACCTTGCCAACCTGGAGGCCGTGCCCGAGGTGATCCGCCAGCTCCGCCTGCGCAACCTGGGGGGCATCATCGTCATCGACTTCATCGACATGATGGAGCCCGCCCACCGGGCTGCCGTTATGAAACGCCTCCAGGAGGAGCTGGCCCGGGATCGCAACCATGCCCGCGCCGTCGAGATCAGCGATTTCGGACTGGTGGAGATGACCCGCAAGCGCACGGGCCCCAGCCTGGAGCGCATGCTCACCACCGCATGCCCCCACTGCGAGGGTTCGGGGCGCCGCCTCAGCCCTGAAACCGCCATCCTGACGGTCTATCGGGAGATCGCCCGCCAGGGTGAACGCCTGCACGGGGCCACCCTGCGCATCCGCATCCATCCCGAAATGCTGGAAGCCCTCCAGCAGGAGGTCCGGGAAGGGCTGCTGCACCTCGTCAAGGCCCTGGGCGCCAAGCTCCAGTGGGATGAGCGCCCCGAGATCCCTGTGGAACAGGTGAGCTTCGAGATCCGGGGCCCCAAGGAAAAGAACTAGGTTTCACGCGGAGGCGCGGAGAGCGCGGAGAAAGCAGGGACCACGGCTTTTCCTCCGCTTCTCCGCGCCTCCGCGTGAGATCAAAGCTTCTCAGGCTTGCAAAGGCACTTCTTGTCGTTACAGGCCCGCCCGCACTTCAGGCAGAAGTGCGTGGGCTCGCGGAGCAGCTCCTTATAGCCCTCCAGGTCCTCATCCAGCACCTCATCCTTGACGAGCTTGCAGAGGGTCTTCCCCTTGAGCTTCATATCAGGCGGGGGTCGTTCCTCCGGCCTGGGGCGTACCGCCCCCACCGAAGGACTGGAGGGCCAGGTAGCTGGGGCCAAGCTTCTGGATCTTGTCCATCTCCTTCTCGTACTGGTCGAAGTGCCGCTCCTCATCCAGCACCAGGGCCTCGAAGAGCTGCTTGGAAGCGGCGTCCGCGTTGGCGGAGCAGGCCAGGGCTGAAGCGTTGTAGCTCTCCTGGCTGCCATCCTCCATGGCCATGCCCTTCCTGAGCATCTCGATGGGATCATGGATCTTCTCCACCGGCCCGGCCACCACCATCTCCACCTCGCCCTTCAGGAAGAGGATGCGCTCGGCAAGGCGCTCCACGTGCAGCATCTCCTCGATGGCTGTGCGCTTGAAGAGCAGGGAGAGGGGCTGAAGGTCCATATCGTTCAGCCAGAAGTGGAAGTACATGTACTGGTGCACAGCCTGCAGCTCGTCGGCTACGGCCTGGTTCAGAAGAGCGATACTCTTGGCGCGATCCATGAAGCCTCCGGGAATTTGCGATATGAGTCTATTCCACCTTAGGGATTTTGTGATGCTCGCGTGGCGATTCTGTTCCCCAGGGCGTGGAACGATTACACTGGATGTTCCACGCCGAGGTGCTCCGTGAATCCCCTGCCAGCCAGACCAGCCATGCTTGTGCCGGAGGCCTGAGATGACGGCAAAGATCCTGGTGCTGGCCAATCAGAAGGGGGGCGTGGGCAAGACCACCACGGCCATCAACCTGGCCGCCTCCCTGGCCATGATGGAGAAGATGGTCCTCCTGGTGGACTTCGATCCCCAGGGCCACAGCACCACGGGCCTGGGTTTCCCTAAGCCTGACCGCCGGGCTGGTTCCTACGCCCTCATGAAGGGGGCCCCTGCGGAAGCCCTGATCCTGAGCACCGAAGTCCCCATGCTCCAGGTGATTCCCACGGGCAAAGACTTGGCCCAACTGGAGTTCGAGCTCTTCGAGATGCCCCAGCTGAAGGAGCTGCGCAAGGCCCTGGCCCCGGTCATGGAGCGCTTTGACTACATCCTCATCGACTCGCCCCCGGCCCTGGGCATGATCACCCTCAACGCCCTCACCGCCGCCGACGAGGTGCTGATCCCAATGCCCTGCGAGTTCTTTGCGCTGGACGGCCTGGCGGAGCTCATGGAAACCATCCGCCGTATCCAGGGAGGCCCAAACCCGGCCCTCAAGCTGGGGGGCATCATCCTGACCATGGCCGAAGAGCGTACCAACCTGGGTTCGGCCGTGGCCCAGGAAGTACGCCAGGCCTTCCCCGGCAAAGTCTTCCAGACCACCATTCCCCGAAACATCCGCCTGGCGGAAGCCCCCAGCCACGGCAAGCCCGTCGCCTTCTACGACCTCCGCTCCAAGGGAGCCCAGGCCTACCTGAACCTGGCCCGGGAAGCGGTGGGACTGATGGAACCGACCCAAGCGAGAGAGAGCTGATATGAACCTCAAGCGCCCCGCCCTCGGCCGAGGACTCACGTCCCTCATGAGCCAGATCAGCCCCGAGGACGCTCCCCAGCGGGAGCTGCCCATCGGCTCCCTGGTGCCCAATCGCCACCAGCCCCGCACTTACTTCGACGAAGAGGCCCTGGAAAACCTGGCGGCCAGCCTCTCGGTCCATGGCATGGTCCAGCCCATCGTGGCCCGCAAGGTGGGGGAGCAGTACGAGATCATCGCCGGGGAACGCCGTTGGCGGGCTGCCCGCCGGGCCGGACTGGCAATGGTGCCCGTGGTCCTCAAGGAGGTCTCGGACGACCGCCTGCTGGAGTTCGCCCTGGTGGAGAACATCCAGCGGCAGGAGCTGAATCCCATCGAAGAGGCCAAGGCCTACTGGCAGCTCGGAGAGCATCTTCGCCTCACCCAGGAGCAGGTGGCGGACCGGGTGGGCAAGAGCCGCCCCCAGGTGGCCAATACCCTGCGCCTCCTCCGCCTGCCCTCCCCCATCCAGGATCACGTCGCCACCGGCAGGCTCTCCACGGGCCACGCCAAGGTCCTCCTGGGACTGGAGGAGATCCGGGTCCAGGAGCAGTTGGCTGAAGAAGTTATTAATCACCAATTAAGCGTGCGAGCCCTGGAAGCCCGCATTCTGCAGCTCACCCGGACCCGGAAGGTCAAGCGCAAGCACCCCCAGGCGGTCTTCCTGAAGGCCGCCTCGGAGGAGCTGACCCAGGCCTGGGGCACAAGGGTGGAGATCAAGCCCAAGGGGAAGGGAGGGGCCCTCACCCTCCACTACGGCAACGAGGCCGAATTGGACCGCCTCTTCGAGGCGATGAAGCAGGGACCTCGGAAGGGCTGAAGCCATGGACATCTACCGGAAGATCCAGAACGTCGAATCCCGGGGCCACTGGGGGATCAAGCCCAGCCTGGCGAACCCGACGGCCCTCCTGGAGGGCCTGGGGCACCCTGAGCAAAGTTTCCCGGCGGTGCTCATCGCCGGCACCAACGGCAAGGGTTCCACCGGGGCCTTCATGGCCAGTGCCCTCAGGAGCGCGGGGCATCGCGTGGGCTGGACCACCTCGCCCCACTTGGTCTCCCCCACGGAACGCATCTGGATTGATGGCGCCCCCATCAGCCTGGAGACCCTGGACCGCCTGCTGGACGAGGTCCTGGCGGCCGAGGCCCGACTGGGCATCGAGGGCACCTACTTCGAGCTGATGATGGCTTGCGCCATCCTGGCCTTCCGCGAGGCCAAAGTGGACATCGCCCTGGTGGAAGTGGGCATGGGAGGCCGTTGGGACGCCGCCAACGCCCTGGACCCCATCCTCTCCGTCCTTACCAACATCGCCCTCGAACACACCGCCTTTCTGGGGGACACCCGGGAAGCCATCGCCCGGGAGAAGCTCTGCACGGCCCGCACAGGAAGGCCGCTGGTCCTGGGCGACACCCTGGAACCCGCGTGGATACAGCCCCTCCTCGAGTGCCAGCCCCGACTGATCCAGGCCTCCCGCCAGATCGCCGAGACTCTGGCCTGGGATCACAGTGTCGTCCAGGGCCATCGCATCGGTCTGGCGGGTCCCCACCAGCTCAGCAACCTCGGCACGGCCCTCTGTGCCCTGGACCAGCTCCGCCAGCTGGGCTTCCAGCTGCCGGAGGAAGCCCTCTGGCGCGGGATCGAGACCACCCGTTGGCCGGGCCGATTCTGGCAGGTACCAGGCCTGGATCGGGTGTGGATGGATGGGGCCCACAACCCCGATGGCGCTGCGGTGCTGGCCCGGCATGCCCGGAGCTGCGGCGTGAAGCCCCACCTCTATTTCGGCTCCATGGGCGACAAGGATCTGGAAGGGGTGGCCCGGGAACTCCGGAGCATCGCCCCCCTCTCCATCACCCTGGCCAAGGGGGAGAACGAGCGCTATGCCACCGCCGAAGCCCTGCTCGCCATCTGGGGAGAGGATCTGCGGGTGCTGGACATCGAGTCCCTGGGCCAGGAGCTGAGACAACCTTGCGAGGCCCCCCGCCTGGTGACGGGCTCCCTCTACCTCATCGGGGACATCCTGCGGACCATGGGCATCGCCCCCTACGGAAGCGACTGAGACCCCATGCGCTGGCTGGCCCTCTTCCCCCTCCTCCTGAGCCTGGCCTGCGCCGGGTCCCCCCTGCGGATCAGCTCCGTGGAGCGCCTGGGACAGCCCCCCTATGAGAACAGCGAGCGGCTCTACCGGGTTGCCGGTGACGGGTGGGAGGACCTGAAGGTCGGCGGCAACCTGGACCTCCGCCGCCCCGGAGACCGCCGCTCCCTGGGGCGACTGGAGGTGGTCTCCGTGGGAAGGGGCTTCGTCATGGCCCGGGTGGCCGCCCCCGGCGACACCTATCCCCTTGTGGGCGATCTGGCGGTCTCCCGGGATATCCGGCCCCAGCCCCTTCCAGACTGGCCCGAGTTTGACCCCAATCCCCTGCCGACCCTGGTCCGTTTGGCCCCTTCGGCCCCCAAGGCGGACCTCCGCCTCCAGGAGCCGATCTTCTTCCTGAAGGGCGATGGTTCCCTCTCCCCCGGCGGTGCCAAGAAGCTGGAGAACTGGGTACAGGCCTACGGCCGGGACGGGCATTGGTTCCTGCTCTGCCCCACGGACCCCCGGGTGAGCCCTGAACTGGTCCAGGCCCGCTGCCAGACCCTTCGGACCCGGCTGGAGCAGCTCGGCATCAGCACCCTGGAGATCCGCACCGGACCCTTCGAGACCCACGAGAAATACGACTTCGTCCGCGTGGGAAGGGAGCCGTGAGTCTGGCCCTCGGCACCCGTATCGGTCCCTACCTGATCCAGGCCCGCATCGGCGCGGGGGGGATGGGTGAAGTCTTCCAGGCCCGGGATACCCGGCTGGATCGGCAAGTCGCCATCAAGGTCCTGTTGCCGGCCTTCGCCACGGACCAGGAGCGCCTCCTGCGCTTCGAGCGGGAGGCCAGGGTCGTGGCCCAGCTCAACCATCCCGGCATCATCCATGTCTACGATACGGGTCTCCACGAAGGGATGCCCTACCTGGTGATGGAGCTTCTCGAAGGGAAGACCCTCCGGGGCTGCCTGCAGGAGGGCCCCCTGCTCCCAAAGAAGGCTACCGAAATCGCCCTCCAGATGGCCAAGGGACTCGCCGCCGCCCACGAGAAAGGCCTCACCCACCGGGATCTCAAGCCTGAGAACATCTTCCTGACCCTGGACAATCGGGTGAAGATCCTGGACTTTGGCCTGGCCAAGCTCCGCCCCTCCCAGGAGGAGGAACTGGATCTGACCCAGGCCGGGACCGACCCGGTGCTGGAGACCCGGGTGGGGGTGGTGGTAGGCACCGTGGGCTACATGTCACCCGAGCAGGTGGGGGGTCGACCCGTGGATCCGCGCTCCGATATCTTCGCCCTCGGCGTAATCCTCTGGGAAATGCTCAGCGGTCGTCGTCCCTTCCAGCGGGATTCGGCCGTCGAAACCATGCACGCCATCCTGAAGGTGGACCCCGATCCCTTGGAGCTGGGACCGGGTCTCTCTCCCACCCTTGAACGCACCCTGATGCGCTGCCTTCAGAAGAATCCCCAGCACCGTTTCCAGTCGGCAGCGGATCTGGCCTTCGACCTCGAAAACAATACCCAGACCAGTGCGGCCGGTCTTTCCGGCGCCATCCGGACGCGACCGTCCCGCCCTTTCCCCTGGAAGAAGGGCGCAGGGATCGCCCTGGTCCTGGCCCTCCTGGGGGCCTCCCTCTGGGGGGGCTGGACCCTGCATCACCAGGCCCCGCCCACCGTCCAAAGGCTCAGCTACCAGAACGGGATCATCCAGAACGCCCGCTTTGCAGGCGACAGCCAGACCTATGTCTTCGCCCACCGTAAGGGAGGCCAGCCCTCGGCACTGTATGTGGGCCGGGTGGATGGCACCGGGGTGCGCCCCCTCGATGCCCCCAAGGGGTCCAAGATCCTGGCGGTCTCCAGTCTGGGAGAGATGGCCCTCCTGCTTCCGGGTGGGATCCTGGCCAGGGCCGCCCTGGCGGGCAGTGCTCCCCGGGAGATCCTGGAAGGTGTTCTGGACGCGGACTGGTCGCCGGACGGCCAGGAACTGGCGGTCCTCCGAAGCCTGCCAAGCGGCCAGAAGCGTCTGGAGTTTCCCATCGGACAGACGCTTTTCCAGACCGAAGGCGGACTGCCGCTCCTCGAGCAGGTCCGGGTTTCGCCCCTGGGCGACCTGGTGGCCTTCACTCATCATCCCGGGGCCGGCCAGGGGGAACTCTGCGTCGCGGACCGGGCTGGCAGGCGCAAGGTACTGGTGCAGGGCAACCCGGACACCCTGGCCTGGGCTCCGGACGGGAAATCCATCATCTACACAGCGCGCATGCTGGAGGACCGCTATGAGCTGCGACGAGTTTCGCTCTCCGGCCAGTCCAGGACGATCTACCCCATCATGGGGCGTCTCGATATCCAGGACGTCTCCAGAGACGGCCGGGTTCTACTGAAACAAAGCATCTCCAAGCAGAGCCTGAGGGCCCACCGGGAGGAAGATGGCGGCGAAAGAGACCTGGCCTGGCTGCAGACCTCCACCGTGGCCGACCTCTCCCGGGACGGGCGACGACTCCTCTTCGGAGAGCTGCATGAAGGCTCTGGCCCAGGCGGTGCATACCTCCGGGACCTGGTGGGGGGCGAGCCTATCCGCCTGGGGGACGGGGATCCCCTGGCGCTGTCTCCGGACGGGAAGTGGGCCCTGGTGGCTAGCATCTCCCCGGGGAGCAACTGGGTGCTGATGCCCACCGGGCCGGGAAACCCCCGCTGGCTTCCCATGGAAGGGCTCCGTGGCGAGTGGGGGATCTTCCTGCCGGATGGCAAGGGGCTTCTCATGGGGGCCGTGGGTCCCAAGGGCTTCGGCTACCACTTCCTTGACTTCTCATCCTGGAAGCTCCGGGAGTGGGGCTCTGAAGCTGCCGAGGCGGCCATCGGCCTGGTCTCCCCGGACAGCAGAAGGGTCGCCCTCGGTCCCGTCCAGGGCTGCCTGGAACTGAGGAGCATCGAAGGGCATAAGCTGAAGTCCCTACCCGGCCTCAAGGAGACGGATATCCCCGTCCAGTGGCACGCCGACGGAAGAAGCATCTTCCTGGCGAACACCCATACCCTCCCGGCCCAAATCCACCGACTGGATCTGGCCACCGGACGCCGGACCCTCTGGAAGGAAATCACCCCGCCCAACCCCGAAGAGGTCCTGGCCATCAGCTACCTGGCCCTCTCGCCCAGCGGGACCAACTATGCCTATTCCTACCACCGCACCCTGGCGACCGACCTGTACCTGATGGATGGGGTGTTCTGAGGGGTGGAAAGGCGCGACTCACGCGGAGGCGCGGAGCGCGCGGAGAAAAACATGGTGTGCCGACCAGGCCGAAGTTCCATATGGAGTGAGGAGCAAAGCCAGTCGTGGTGCGGGATGGGGTAAATGTGGTGTTTTTATGTTGGCATGTAAATAATTCAAAATTCACCTTGATGTAAGGCATGTATGGCATACATTGGTGGCATGTTCATCGCCACCATCCCAAACCGGAACTCCCCGCCTGCCATTCTGCTCCGCGAAG
>Ga0316602_10000117_pt1 | contig 79846 bp, 86 predicted proteins | sample OWC_soil_day10_C_FD_203103 | JGI IMG/M metagenome (GOLD analysis project Ga0316602, IMG submission 203103) | Wetland soil microbial communities from Old Woman Creek delta, Ohio, United States - OWC_soil_day10_CT | ecosystem: Environmental > Terrestrial > Soil > Wetlands | place: USA: Ohio...
CAGGAGTTCCGCTGCATCTTCGCTATCATAAACATAAATCTTCCGTTCGCTCATAAATCCAACTTCAATTTTTAGTTCTCCCCGCTCAATCTTGTCTATAACGCTCATTCGCTTACCCCTCCCACCACAATACCATCATAATCTTTAGGCATTAAGCAACATTCCATTTTGTTTTTACGTCCATAGGAAACAGCATATTTCCCTTTGATTTCGCCAATAATTTTGTATTTTTTGCCCGCTTTAAAATGCAATTCGTTATCACAATACATATCAGTTTTAAAGATTACGTAATCCTGCATTCGCTTACCCCTCCCCGCATAAACCCAGCCTAGCCGGGTATAATATTACCGTAACGTATCCATGGTCCTTCTCCTTTGAACAAGGCCACGCTCCATCAGCAGGCCTTGTTCTTTTATTCCCGGCGGCACATTCACATAAATCTATCCTAGCCGAATATAATATTACTGGTGGTGCATTTATTACCCATTAGCTACCTTTCAACAAAAGATCAAGGTCATTACCAGCTGGCCTTGTTCTTTTGTTTGTCAGCACCTACCACACCACTCCACTCCTGCATAACCCCGGCACATCCAGGGAATAATATTACTGCAACCCTTATCCCGGTTGCCTGTTCAATAAGAGCAAGGTCAGCGACGTGGCTGGCCTTGTTCTTTTGTCATTATTCAATGGACTAGCGAACATTAGTTTGATATAATTATGAAAAGGGGTGATTATATGGGATTAGAATTAAACAGCAAAGTTATGGGCTCAGTCGTCGAAGAGCTTACTAGAGCAGTATCCAGAACCGGAAGAAGTTTTTATGATATAACAAATTATCTATCAACCATATATCCCGAAATCTTATTTACCTCTGATGATTGGGATCAGTTACCATATAGAGTAAAAGACGGCATTATAAGCAGAATAATTAGTTCCTTAGAAACCCTATCTTAGCCACTGGTATGTTTGCTTTTTGTCTCCCCGAATAATCCCGGCACACCCGAGTATAATATTACTAGTACCTTTTCATTACCTTTACCCTAGAACAAGGCCAATTCACCCTTTATTGGCCTTGTTCTTTTGCAATATATAAATCACAAATTTTGTTTGTTGCCATTACTTGAACGGCAATACGTTCAGGTTTCACGACCCAGGCCGGGCTCTCTAATGTTGGTTTGCATTCATAGCAGACCGCAATGCCCTTGGTTTTGCCACGAATAACTCCGGCGTAAGTAGTAGTATTAAAGCTTTGACAATCTCTACAATGCGCCATCATTATTTAGCACCTCCGCTACGCCCTGCATTACATAGTCCGGGCAAGGTTGCGCCATACCGTTTCCGAGGGCTTTATACTCTTGGGTATCACTGCCGCCAGCTGTCCATCCGTCAGGAAGTCCCTGCAATCTCTCGCATTCAGTAGGAGTCAACCGGCGGACTTTGTATCCCACTCGAACCGGATTTTGATAGTTTAAGCTGTAGCCACCATTTGATTTAGACTGAAGTGTTCCGCTTAATTCTTTATTTTCATTAAGGTTTCGAACGTCTACAGTAGTAACAGCTAGGTTATCCATGTCTCTTCGATAACTTAGGTTTCCTTTAGCTAACAAGGTATTTGCTACCTCGTCGTTTTCTTCATTGCCATAAGCACAAGTTACTGCATGTCGATCAATTGTGTTGAGCGTAAAACTTACTTCCTTATTTACCCCTTTGCCGTTCCCTCCATTTTTAATTTTTCGGTCAATTGTATTACCAGCAATACTATAGCTAATTACAGGAACTTGATTCCCGCCTGTACCCATTCTGGCATTTAAAGTTTGAACTTTACCACCCATTACCGGGCACATGATTTCATTGGCATGTGTCATGTCCCATATTTCAGTCTCTAAAACCGCCATTCCACCCTGATTTTTAGAAGGGCAAGGATATGTTGTATCAATACATTTTGATATGTCTACCTGTCTGCATCCGCTGTGAGGGTTACTTGATTTCATGCTATTGCTTGATAATGAATCAAACGAATATGCTACATTGCTTGATTTTCTAGCGCTTGTTTCAGCATTTCCGGCAACTCTTTCCCTCGTTGCTGCGCTCTCCGCAATATGCCAGCGCAAGCCTTCGGGCTTAAATAATATTTTTCCGGCACATTGTCCTGTAAAATCTGCGACAAGAAAGATTCTCTTGCGGCGCTGGGGCACTCCCCAATATTGGGCATCCAGGACTCGCCAAGCGATTTCAATTCCGTTGCCTCTAACCAGCCCTGTCCCCCCCCCATCGTCCAGATTTAGGTATTGAAATTTTACTTTCTGTGATTTCTTCAAGCACAGTTCTAAAATCGGCGCCCTTATTACTGCTGAATGCTCCGGGAACGTTTTCCCAAACCATGAATCTTGGGTACTCTCCATTTGTTGCCTCCTTCATTTCTCTTATGATTCTTACAGCCTCCATAAAAAGGCTAGAACGTTTACCATCTAACCCTTCCCGCTTTCCTGCAACGCTCAAATCCTGGCAAGGTGATCCTAATGTTACGAGGTCAACTGGTTCAATCTCATTACCTTTGATAGCTGTAATATCTCCGAGATGTACCATTAGAGGAAAATGCTTTTTTGTTACCGTTATGGGAAAAGGTTCTATTTCACTTGCCCAAATCGGGGTAATACCAACTTTGCCTGCCGCTAAGGGCCAGCCACCAATACCGTCAAATAAGGATCCCATCGTTATTTCTTTCATAGTCGTTGCTCCTCAGTATTCGAATTCGAATATTTACTGATATACGTAATCCATACTAATCCTTTCTATAATACTTAGTTTCAAACCCAGCCGCCCTTAGTGGCAAACCCGGTGCCCAGCTAAGTTCTCGCCCCATAATTGAGCGGGCTTCTCCCACTGATCCCCAACCGTCCGGCACTTCCATTACGCATTCATCATGCACATGCATTACTGTATGGTATCCTTCGTTATCTAGCGCCGTCATAGCATCCCGTAAGCAGTCTCGCGCTATTGCCTGGATCAGATTTTCCACCAACTTGCCCCCGTATGTACTAGTACGGTGCCAGTTCTTTGTAGTTTGATCTACGCCTTCATAAGTCAACGCCAACGCCTCATGGCCAAACTTCTCAACTTGTTCTAACCTTGGCCGTACATAAGCTAACCGTCGGCTGGATGGCAGTTTTGCAAAGAGAATACCGTTTTCGTAAATGTAGTAGACACCACGCTGTACCTCAACAGTGGTTTTATCCTGGACCGCTTTGTGCGCTGCCTTTTCTGCTGTCTTCCACAACTTAACTATGTTAGGGCTGGCTTTACGCCATGCTTTTATAATATCTGGTAACTCTTCCTCACTTAGTCCAAACTTCAACGCTCCCATATTAATGAGTGCCTGCGGACCACCCCCATAGCCACACGCAAGTTCTGCCACCTTGCCCTTAGCCCGCAGTGCGTATTCCGGATTACCTTCTTTGATTTTTTCAATAGGTACATGAAACATAGCAGCTGCTGATGCTTCATAAATTTTGCCGGTGCCGTTAAATATCTCAAGCCGCCATTGCTCACCAGCTAACCAGGCTATTACCCTCGCCTCGATGGCGCTAAAATCAGCCACTACAAAGTGATATCCAGGTTTTGCTATAAACGCTGTCCTGATTAGCTGGGAAAGGACATTTTGCGAACTGGGGTATAGTAAGTCAATCAATCCAAGCTCCCCGGCCTTAAGTAGGTTTCGTGCATCGTCTAGGTCCTCAAGGTGGTTCTGCGGAAGATTTTGCACCTGTACTAATCGTCCGGAAAACCGACCTGTCCGGTTAGCTCCGTAGAACTGCAGCAATCCTCTAACTCGGTTATCTGGCCCCAGCGCGTTATCCATAGCTTGATACTTTTTAACACTGGTTTTCGATATTTCGGTTCTAAGCTTCAATGCTTTTTTAGCTTCGGGACTATCGGTGCTTTTCATAATTTCTGGCACGGTCTCTTTTGTTAAAGAGGTTATCTCCATACCAGTTACATTAGTTAGCCACTTTTTAAGCTGCGCCCCACTATTGGGATTCTCAAGACCGGTTAGGTTAATTAGCTCTGACATGTTTTGCTCTTTGTCTTGTTCGTCACATATCAGAGCTTGTTTTACTAAATCAGTATCTATTAAAATACCGCGGTCATTAATTTTCTGGTCTAATACCCAGAAGTTTTGTTCCTCAGGAAGTGGGGCAAATTTGATCAGTTTATTCCGAATAGCTCTTTCGGACTCTACGTCTTGCATACAATATTCTTTAAATAGCCGCCACTTATCTGGTGCGTCACTCGGCATGTTGCGTGTACGGCCACCATTGGTCTTAGTTGGCTTACACGGGACACAGAAGTATCTAATTAAAGCTTTGCCTGTTGCTAACTTCTGCTTATCTTCAGCCAAATTCAGTGCCTTGCCGATAGCATCTAAGCCAGCTGGCAGGCCAAGAGTCAAACCTAATACCATCGTGCATGCCCAATCATCAGCAGGTAGGTAGCCGTCATATCCGAAATGGCGTGATAAACATATCCGTTCAAATGGAGCATTATAGGCTGTTTTCAATATTTGGTGGCTAAAAATTCCGTTCACCACATCATCCGGTAGTTTTTCGCCCTGAGCTAAATCGACAATCTGCACCGGACCATCATTCCAGGCGTAGGCAAATAACAGTATTTCAAATTCGTCGTGGGCAGCGTATGCGTAAGCACCAGTATTTTTTATAACTGCAGGAGAAAAAGTTTCAAGATCTATACTAAGCACATCCATGGTTAAAGCCCTAACAGGTCATCAAGTTCCATTGCCTTACGCGTTTCCTTATAACCCGCCGTATCTACTTTCTGTACTATCCAACCCTCTGCCACTTGTGAAACTTCCTCCGCTGGCCATACCGATAACACATGGCCAAGTCGGTAATTATATTCATGCATATCGCACACAACCAAATTGCCTGGTTCTAAACTTTCACCAGGCAATATATTTACTACCGCCTCATCCTTGCAGTACTTACCGTCCTTAACAAGCCCTTTAAATGATACTCTTACAACGTTATCCAAATTAACACCCCTTCCTTTAAGGCAAAGGCGGCTGTGACGCCGCCCCTTCCCATATAATATTTATCCTAAAAGATCGTCCTCACCATCGTCACCGAAATCTGTTTCCGGCGAACTGTAACCGCCAAGCGGCTCACCCTCGGCCAGTTTTTGTACATTGTTCAAGCCAGCCCCAATACCTTTGCCGCCGCCTTTGTTAAAGGCAAAAAAGTTTACGCTTACGCGGGCATACATACCTGAGTATATTTCGTCAGGATCGATTATCTCATTAAGGTCCTTGTCTACCACTTTAGGCTTACGATTAGCCGCCGAACAGTTAAAGAAATAATGATCTGCATATTCTGGCTGTTCATCGGCTTTTACATCGCCATCGCGAAGTGCGCCTTTCATTTCGCTATTCCATTTTCCGCCCCAAATTTTCTGGCATTTTTGATCACTTTTCATTGCATCGATTACGTCTTTAATTTTTTTCAAGGTGACTTTATCACTTTTGGGTATCAGCACTGCAACCGAGTATTTTTCTTTGCCGTTATCATCGGTCTGAGGACTAACTAAATGCACATAACTTAATCTACATTTTCCGGTCACAACTTTATAACTTTTTTTCGCTTCACTCATTATTTTAATTCCTCACTTTTAATATTTTCGTCTTGATCGGCCCCTAGAATCGCATAGCCGCATACATCTCGCCACGGACTTTCACCAAAGGCTTTTTTATTTCCCCGTGTTATCCGGCCAATCTTATCCATTACACGAAGAACTAGCAAAGCGTCGGGGTACTGATCTGGCTTTATCCCATCTGGGTATAAGATTTTAAATACTTCTTGGTTCCCGCGAATCATGTCACCATAGGCTGCTTGTTTCTCAGTCACCAGGCCGCCTACTTGTTCGCCGATTAGTTCATAGTTGTGGGGTAGCTCGGCGTAACTTTTGTTTGGTGAAATAACCTCGCCTTTATGTCCACTAGCTAAAGCCTTGTTAAACACGTCAAAGCTATCATAGAAATATACTTTAATAGCGGTTCACCTACTTTCCGAAGTCTTCTATTATGGAGTTAAGCGCAGGGCGCTTGTCCTCTTCCGGGGCAAGGGTTGGTCCACCCGGGGGTTTAGTAATAAAAGCTTTAAGTACGTCGGCTATTTTTGCTTTACCAAATTTCTTTTCGAGTGCGGATATGCTCAACAATTCGTCTTCGAATATTTCATGAGATAAGTATCCCGCGTTTAGTAGAGCTGCTGCCGCTAATCCTTTATCCGTGTAGACCCTTCGGCTTCCACCCTCTACGACTTTCCATCCCGGCCAAGCAGCTCCATGGTTTACCGCCTGATCAAGTGCATATTTTTTTACATCATCGATCCATTTCGCAAGTTCTGGTATTCGATGTAGAATGTCTGCGATTTCAGTAGGTTCGAGTATCTCCGGTTGCTTAAATTCATATTTGGCTATTTCAAGGTTCTTTTCTGCCCTTGCCCGGCAGACGTTTTTTGCTCTACAGAATCGACAATGATCTCCCGCACTGAATTCGCCTTTACCTTCAAAAGCTAGTTCGGCTTTAGGCTTAACCACCGTTTCGCCCCAGGCAATCAGATCTTTTGCACTTATTTCATCGGTTGATATACTATCTAGCCGGGGCTGGATGATAGTCATTCGTACAGTTTTGATGTCATAAAGTAGGTCGAATTCGTTGATGGCACCCAGACCATAGAGCCGCATTTGGGTATTGCCTTCCGCCGATACCGGAACGCCCTTACCATATTTCAAATCACATATTTCAACGATGCCATCCGCGATTATTACCATGTCACCCGTCCCAAATCCATCCCTAACCCAAGGGGAGAAATTTAGTCGTTTTTCTACAACAGTTATAGCATCCACGGATATAGCTCTTGCTGCGTTTATTTTCTCGATACAAGTATCCATATAGAGTGCAATAGCGTCTTGCATTTCCTTATCACATTCACTCTGTAGCACACTGGCTTCTTCAATATCGGCCCCGTCATTACCACCTAGATACACCCTCAGTAATGCCTCTGCTAAGCTATGCGCTTTTGTTCCTTCGTCAGCATATGAACTGCTTTTATTCGGAAACTTTTCTTCTAGCTTTGCGCTACGAGTACATTCTAGCCACCGATGACTAGAAGATGCAGACAGTTTTGCATGTGCTGTAGGCATTAGCCAATTTCCTCCGCTGCCGTCATCAATTCACTATATTTAGTTTCCGGTACTTCTGATAACTTTGTATAACCAAGGTCATTGATAAGCTTTTTGATTTCTGCCTGATGACCAGCCAACCCTAATTTTTGCAGCTTGCCACGGACATCTAGGAGTGTATATTTCGGAGCTTCCGGCTGGGATTCTGTTGTAGACAACTCTGCTGTTTCTGTAGTTACTTCTTCAGCAGATTTAACTTCTTCCGGTGTATCTTTTGTTTTCCGTTTACGGGTTCTGGTGTGCTTAGCCTCTTCAGCTAAGTCTGCGCTTTCCATCACGACTGGTGTGTTAGGGACTGGCACCGTAATTGGCGATAAGGGTGCATCCTGCGGTGCAGAATAGGTTACTTCAACACTTCCCCCTATTATTTCTTTTAAAACCGTATGGAACTGATCAAGGGTTTCCGCTTCGATATTTAAAACAATTTTCATTCGTTTTCATCCTTTCGAATATTCATCTTTACTATTGGGCATATATAGTCACAGTAGTACACGCTTGGAGGTCTACATCCAGCGCATTGGGGCAAATCGCCGTATCCATTCATGTGAAAAGTCTGTAGGCGATTATAAGTCCAGCCCCAGCACCGAAGGCTATGAAAAAACCCTGTTCCAGATAATACAGTGCATACTCGATATTGTTAAAGAACTCTTTCATTGTTTAACCGATCCTTTCTGTAAATTTGACGGCTCAAACGCCGTAGTTTATAATGAAATTGATATTTCTAAATATGCGCCGATATTTTGGCCACACCGCCTTGCAGGGCGGTTAGTTTTTTATACAGCGAATAACATATTCGGTCATCACGGCAAACCGGCACGGTTCTTTTCTGTTTTCCGTCGTACATCAAGTGGAAGTTTTGGCGTTCCAGTGATTTACCGCAGATAGCGTACTTTCTCGGTTTCGACGTTTTTATCACCTTCCTTCAAATAATGCCTCTAACACCCGGGGCTTATAGTTACGATTACCATCTACATACAGCGCTTCTTTTCGCATCTCCCCCCTTACCTGGTCCAGCTTGTTTAGCACTACGCCATTGGCTTTGATGAACTCCCCCAGGGGTTTTAGTACGCATAAATTATCTGATGCCGTTCTGCGGCGCTTACTGTATTCCCTTAACGCTTTAACTAGCTTACCATTCATAGCTCTGTTGGTTTTATTTAGCTCTGCGTAGTGACGAACGTCACAAAGTGCTTTGTCGCAGATGCTAATCTCTTCCTCATAGAACTTTACGGAGTTAGGGACTTCTCGACATATCCTCGAAAACTCATCCGCAACGTTCCGGGCTTCCTTATACATTGTTTTCACCTCCCTTCACAGCTTAATGCTGAAGAACAAAACCGCCAAAATTGTTCCAATCACCTCCCAAATATTCAGATCGCTGATGACATATTTTCTAATCATCTGCTGAACACCACCAATACCACCAGGATTATGAAGCCTACGATTGTAATTGCCGCATGGGCATAATCCCTGTTCTCTAAATTAAACATGATTCGCACGCTTGGCCATTGCCATGTCGTTTGCTATGGCTAAAGCATTAATACCATGGCAACCCATTTTATGCCTTTGCAGGTAAAGTATCCTTCCCTCGCTCTCTTTCTCCTCGTAAGCTATCTTGCTGCAAATAGGGCAATACTTTTGGTTGCTACTGGCCATCCAGAACGGATCCCCACAGCGTTTGCAGTTTCCGACCTTTTCCATGTTACCCATCTCCTTATATTCATTTTGGTATATGATATAATTTGAATATGAATGTATTGACAAAGAAGGGAATTTAAAATGTCAATCGGTGAAACCCTAATTAGAATTCGCAAAGAGAGAAATTGTTCCCAAGACAATCTAGCTAAGCGTTCAGGCGTTACTCAGGGGCGCATCAGTCAAATTGAGTCTGGAGCGACCCAGCATCCTACTTCAATAACCTTGCAGAAATTAGCGACAGCTCTAAATGTCAGCCTAGACGTGTTCAGCGATAGCCAAACTGGTCGTTTAATTGAAAGCGTAGAACGCAGAGACTTGGACGACGATCAGTTAAAAGCACTGAATCTTTTTAAGCGTCTCCCTCATGATGCACAAAGCGATGATGTAGAGGAGGCTTATAAACTGTACCAGCGGATTAAAAGTCTTCCTGCAGAAGATAGAATCGCGCTAGAAATGCTTCTTAAGAAATTTATAAGTTAAATAACTTCATACCATCTTTTAGCCCTTGTATGTAACAAGCACGGATAAGTAGGTTTCGCCTTTCGGTGGAAGCCGATTCATAGTCAAAGAATAGTTCTACGTGGGTTTTTGGCAATTGGTCCCTGATTTCGTAAGATGACGCAATAGCTTTATCAATAAGCTTAACGTACTTACCGTCAGGGTCTTTTTGTGTTGCTTCCTCAATTTGATCCAGCCGATCATTGATAAGGTCATTTATACTTAGCACGCCAGTACCTCCCCTCAAAATCTTTGGTATAAACCCCGGTAGTATTGGATATACATATATTGCCGGGGTGTGCCCGTTTTTCGACTAACCGGTTATTTTTTTAGGGGCTTCGAGCCCCGCGAAAATCTCTTTCAATATATCCACGTGATACGTTTTTACATGACCAAATCTCGGATCATGGGTTTTACCAGTTTCGTATCCATATTCCACACTAAGCTTCGATGCTTTACGTCCCAGTAAGCTCGCTTTGCTAACATCGACGTTTATTCCCCTTAGGCTGGCGTAACCGGCTATTGTGTAATAATCGGTGTTGCGGGTTTCAGTTTTGGCTTCAAGCTGTTTGATGGCCTCGCCTTGCTGAGCAATTTGGAGCCGAACTTCTTTCATGGACTGAGCCTGCATGATAATCAAATCTTCAATTGATTGCGGCTTTGATAATTCTTTTGCCCTTTTCTCAATCTCGATAAAATAGTTTCTTGCCTGCTTACCCTTGGCTGACCTAGACAACATGCACAGGTGCTTTGCAAAATCGATTGTTAGCTTATAATCCTTGGTTTCATTACCGTTCGCCATGATGGCGAACCCCCACCAATCAACGCCTTCTTGATAAAATTCATCCTGTTCAATATTACTTTTAGCCCACCTAGCAAAATGCGTAGGATTAAGTTCCAAAAAATCGTAAGTTTCCTTTGCACTAATCTTTCCCTCCGAGTCAATACTAATCAGGTCATTCAATATGTTTCTCCCCTCCCGCTATGTATTTAGATTTATTTAAATCCTCCTTTTTCTTTCCAGGCTTCGTACTTGTCTTTATCAATCCGGTATTTCTTCCGATATGGGCAGTCACTAATGTTGATGGCTGGAAATCCTTTTTGGTTTACCAAGGCATATGCTGCTGGTTGAGAAATATTCAAATCCGTTTGGATATCTCGAACAGTCAAAGTTGCCAATTATCTCGCCTCCTTATAATCATAATCGAATATTCATTAACGTATATTTTTAGTTATATCAACCCCTTAATTTTTTCTATATTAAGTTAGTTTTTGAAGCTTACCATCTTTGCCTGCCTTAATATTAATCGTTTACGATTATTTTGTCAATCGTTTTTGAATATATTTATTTTCGAATGCATATGATATAATTCAAAAATAAATGTAATATAACACAAAGGGAGAGTATTATGACAATAGGAGATATTCTACTTCGAATACGTAAGGAAAAAGATTTATCCCAAGAAGAACTAGCTAAATTATCGGGAGTTACTCAGGGACGCATCAGTCAAATAGAAAAAGGGCTAACGGCATACCCTACTGCGCTTACGCTACAGAGATTGGCTTCGGCTCTTAACGTTAGTATGGATATTTTTTATGAAGATAAAGCAAGCGACTTAATAGAAACGGCTGAACAAATGGAGTTGGATGATGAGCAGAAAAAAGCTATGGACAAGTTTAAAAACATGTCAACAGCTGATCAGCAAAAAGAAATTGAATATGCAATGAAAGTATATAAACAAATAAAAAGTCTCCCAGTCGAAGACCAGGAGACTTTAGAAAAGGTTATTAAGGCTTTTGTTGCAAATGTACAGAAATGATTAGGACTAAAATTTCGCTTTCACTCAAAAGTAATCCTCCTCCTATTTTTTGGCATAAAAGGTAATTACTTCGTGTCCATTTTTGGTAATTCCTGCTAATTATTTGGCTCAGTTAGTAGATCTTTGGAAATTTTCAATGCTCTTGCAATTCTATATAAATCAGAATCAGATGCAGGAGTCTTATGGTTTTCCATCTCCCCTATGCTACCTTTTGATAAACCCGTTAAATCTGCTAGTTTTCGTTGAGATAACCCAGCTTGTTCCCTGTATTTTTTAATATAATTTGTTTTTATGATTACTACTCCATCTTGTGCTACCCATGACATAATATTACTAATTTCGATATTATTCTTCAACAGGAGGTAAATGGAAAAGTGTCTAAACGTAGAGGAAATGGCGAAGGAACTATTACCCAGCGTAAAGATGGTAGATGGATGGCACAAATATCATTAGGACGGGACGAAGTTACAGGCAAAATTAAACGTAAAACTGTTTATGCCGATGGGCAACCAGAAATAATTGCTAAGTTAAAGCAATTAAATGCAGATCAGCTAAAAGGATATGTAGAAACGCCCGGGCTTGTTACTTTTGGTGAACGGCTTGACTTGTGGCTAAAGAAGAAAAAGGCCAATGTCAAATTAAGTACATGGACATATTTAGAAATGTATTCGCGTGTTCACATAAAACCGCGATTTGGAAATAAATTAATTAATAAAATAACAAGATCACAAATACAGGACTTTATATTGGACGAGCAGTCTAAGTTAGCGCCCGGAAGTGTAAAGAGATTAAAAATAATTCTTAATGCTGTTTTCGAAGAGGCAGTCTTGGATGACTTGCTATTGAAAAATCCTGTATTTAAGATAGAATCACCGCCAATAAAGCCACGTGACGTTGCCCCTTTAACAGAAGAAGAAACGGAAATACTTTTAGCCACCTTTATGGGGACTGAACTATATCCGGTTGTCTACTGCCAACTTGGCGCAGGGCTGAGGCTTAGTGAAATGTTGGCCTTAGAATGGAAAAACATAGACCTTCCTAACAATACCATTACAATCAAGAAAGCGTATGTCGTAGAGGGCAATAAGGCTGTTATGCGCGATGATACAAAAACCCCTGACAGTAAAGCTACCATCCCCATACCTGAAACAATTTCACAATATATAAATGAATTACCAAGAGTAAGTGATTACGTGTTCAACTACAAAGGTGAGCCAATAACACCTCAATATTTCCGGCAACGCTTTCGAAAAGCGGTGAAAAAAATAAAAAAAGACCACCCGAATCTAGATGGTCTTCGTTTCCATGATCTGAGACATAATTACGCTTCAATGCTAATGGCCTGCAATGTCCATACAAGACTAATCCAATCTTTGCTAAGACATACAAGTTCAGCTATGACAAACCGCTATTCACACCCAACTATAGAGGGACAGCAAAATGCAGTAGATTTACTAAATGATAAGCTTAAAATTTTTGGTGCAGTAAAAATTGCAGTAAAAAATGATAGTATCCCATTGATAGCGTGGTTAGAAGGCAATTTTTAACCATCCTCCGCGGATAGGTTTCGGTTTAGTTTAGTTATTGCTCTTTTTTCAATTCGGCTTACATAGGACCGAGATATTCCCAGCAATTTTGCAATGTCTCTCTGGGTTTTTTTCCCTCCATCAGGCATGCCAAACCGCATTTCTAGCACCCATTTTTCCCGGTTACTTAATCGACAGATTTGCTTATTAAGACGTTCTTGCTCACATTGTATTTCGACCGCCTCAGCAACCACATCGGGAGCAGTACCTAAAACATCAATAAGTGTAATCTCATTTACCCTTGAGGTTTATCTGTTATTTGTTTAAGTTTCTTTAGTCTTGCCCGAAGAAAGAAGTTGAGTAGTATAAGTTATTTGACTTGTTGGTAAATACCATATCCAAGGTTTTGGGGTAAAAGCTACTCGAATAAATGGAATCAAGGTATTATCTTTGCTATAAGCTGAGCCAAAATATGTATAGCCGATAGGATATGGTTCAGTATATTTGCCTCTTATGTCTATGCCATTATTTTTCAAGGTGTTATTCAGCCATTTATCTAACAAGACGGTTATATTTATTTCAATAGCGACATCCTGGGTAAATGGTAAAAACTCTTGCTCAAGAGCCGGATCTAAGTCTATCGGACAAGCATTCTCATAGGTTGTAAAGGAGCTGAAGGGCTTTAATAACGGATATATGTTGAACACCGGCACTGGCGAATTGAAAAAATCAGCAACTTTAAATAGCACTAAACTAGCCGATACCAACGATATGTTAATAGGAATTATGCCGATATCAAAAAAAAGGTAACTATAATAGTTATATTTTCCTTCCCAGCCAACCATTATTTTTTTATCTTTTATGTTGCTCCCAGGGAATTTATTGGATAGAGTTAAGCTTTTACTTGCGGGGACGTTGATAACAGCCACTTATCAACACTCCTTGTGTGACCATCTCCCCTTAGTATATGTTTTAGTCGCTAAAATGGTTTTAGTTCCCGGTGATTTTTTATTTGAACAGATGATATTCTACTTACGTTATCTTCGCTCTGTCTATACCTCTACTCAGAATATGTAAAGAGCTTGGTGGTTTAAACCAAACCCTCAATGTAAATTATTTATGAAGTAAAACCAATACCTACATACACATTAGATACCGAATAACTTTCGCTACCAATACCCAACGACATTGTTGTCGAAGCGCCTGCCGCTAAGCCACCAATTGTATCTGTGAGAAAATAATCAGTCGTTGTTCCATCATAAAAAGCAGTAGCAACAAAAGTACCTGCAATAGCTGTGGTAGCACTACTATTACTAAGCGTTATCCTTACTATACTGCCACCATCACTAGTATAATCTAAACTAAGGCCATAATCACTTACACCAGCCATTATTTTTCCTCCTAAGATTTTTTTTTATTGTATTTATATTACATAATATTTAAGAACATCTAGAAATGTTACTAGGAATATCTTTTTGACTGCGCTAATCGAAAATCATTATTTTATACATAGTTTTTCATAAATAAATCAAAAAGCCAACGGACTATTACATCCATTGACCTTTCTTATTTTTCGACTGATACTACATTAAAGCCATGCCGGATTATTTCCGGTACTCGAATTTGGTTATCAAGATGCATGCAGTAAACTTTTTCTCGTACTCTCGGTTCAAAGGTTTCCATCAGCTTTTTTAATGACAGGTGGCTGTTACCGGGATAATCCAGCCCACAGGTATCTTGATATAGTCTATCGAGGCTACCAGACCACAGTTTATTTACAATTTCATCGGCAATGGCACTGGCATCTCCACTATAATAAAACATTTTTTCCTTACACTTTAGGATCAAGCCATATGCCGGTATTGTGTCAACATGCGGCACCCGGATAAATTCAATGCTGACTTCCCCCAGGTTAGCATCAGTCCAGTTTACCTTGGCAGCACTTTCTAGGGCATACATATCACAGCTAACACCAATACAGGCTAAAAAGCTCTCCATCAATTTTTTATCAGGGAAAAAAACTTTCGGGCGTTGGTGTAAGATATAGTAGGAATAAAAAATTATCTCACCCAGGCTGCCGACATGATCAGGATGAGTATGGGTAATTACAATGTAGAAATTGCGCAGAGTTTCAAGCAAGCGCAGTTCTTGCAACCGGGAAAATACGGTACCGCCACAGTCAATCAACAGCAGACTACTTTTCTCGGTTACGAAGGCTGCGGTATTTCCCATTCTTGTATTGAACGCACTGCCACACCCAATAAAATTAAGCATAGGTTTACCCCCTAGCTATTTTTCCAAGCTAATACCATTATTAGTCATTATTTTATCTGACCAAAAACCGGCGCGTGGGATTGCCGATTTTTAAATACTTGGCATAAATTTCCGGATGGCTGGCTTTAAGTTCTTTGCTGTCTAACATCTCCCGCCCCTTAACATTAACCCATTCCACGACTTTGATACCGTTAATATAACCGACTTCATTGTCACCGAGAAGTTGTTTGAGATTATTTTCAGCTTGTGCTTTCCGCTGTTCGGCAGCTTCCAGGTCAACTATAGCGTTCAATCGATAATTTAGCCAAGTTTCGGCTTCGACCGGCAAAGTGATTGTTTGGCCATTGGCCTTAGGATACAAGGTAAGCAATTCTTTGCCAGAGCCTGCTGCAACTGCTATTTGAGGCTTTGTTTTAGCAACTACCTCCTGCCAGAAGGTTTGTTCTTTTGGGATCATCTCAACGATAAAGTTGTCATCGCGAGGAATATATTTAGTAAAAAAGTGTTGCCCACCAATTAAAACAGCCACGTGGCATCCAACCCAGCCCATAACCGCGCAATCATGTTGCATCTGAACGTAGCTATTTTGGGGAATGTCGCTGCCCTGCCAATAGCGTGATTGATTTAAGGCGATATTCTTTATTTTAAGACCTTCTTGTTTACCGATTATTTCTCGATCTATATCGGCAAGCATAAAGGAGTATTCGGCATGCTGAAACAAAGCTCTACGGCGACGAATTTTATTTTTTGTTTTTTCTACATATAAGTTGGCGATAGCACTTTCAATGATTTTGTAGATTATGACTTCTTCAGCATTAGCCGCATCGCCAAACGGAACTTGCCCGGTTTTATGCAGCCACAAATCTACCGGGCTGAGGTACGGATCTTCGCCGATGGCGCTAGCAGCGTCAGATCCGCATAGGCCGCATAATTTTTTTTGCCACCATTCTTCGTTAGTTTTATCTCGAGCACGACACACTATCACAGGTTTCATAATCCACCTCCATTTAGACTGCACCAACCTATAATATTACTTTAAACTGACATCTTGCTTAAAGCGTTGCTGATCTACTGGGATGGACTGCCAAATTATCCAAAAAGCTTTATGCCAGGCTTCAATAATACTGGCTTTATCAGCGTCAGATACCGGCGGAGGATCAACAATATTAATAACTGATTTGCCATTATTAGCATAATAAGTTGCCGCGTATTTTTGCTCCATAAACTCACCTCTACGACTATGTTTATGCATTTAATAATGGCGGACTACCATGCAGAATAACATTTTTGATCATTTCCTGGTTTTACTTGCCAAAAAGTTACTCATCACCCGTTCTCGTTAATATTAGCATGTAAAGACTTTCCCAAAGTGACAGTATAGTGGCATATTAACAAGCCGTATTGCTATATGAATAAAAAGTATCCACAATATACTGCAAACCGGTCTTCTACTCAGTATTTTACAGAAAGGGGGACATTTTATGACTAACAGATCATCACCCATTGTTTTTGAACCAGCCTGTTTTTATCTGCGTAAATCCCGCGAAGATCATGAGGCGGAAACTCGCGGCGAAGGCGAAACGCTGGCCAAACACCGTAAAGCATTATTCAAATTGGCTAGCGAATACGGCGTGACTATCGCCAAGGTTTATGAGGAAATTGTCTCCGGCGAAAGTGTTATTCACCGCCCCGCGATGCTGACTCTTTTACAGGAGGTTGAGATTGGCCGGTGGCGGTCGGTGTGGTGTATGGATGTTGATCGGCTAGGCCGCGGCGGTATGCAGGATCAAGGCCTTATTATTGATACTTTTAAAACTGCCGGTACTAAGATTGTTACCCCGCGAAAGATTTATGACTTGAGTGATGAGTTTGATGAAGAATATACTGAGTTTGAAGCGTTTATGGCACGCAAAGAGCTAAAGATAATAACCCGTCGGCTTCAAAGCGGCCGACGCCGTTCCGTCGAGGACGGCAACTATATTGCAGCTAAAGCGCCTTATGGTTATGTAATCGAAAGTTTACCAACCGGACGCACGCTTGTCCCCCACCCCGAGCAAGCCACCGTGGTTCAGTTGATTTTCGAGCTGTATACTAATGATCAGCCTGAGCTTAGGCTCGGTAGCACAAAAATCGCTAATGAATTGAATCGTCTGGGGTATGCTACTTATACTGGCAAGAGCTGGGATGCTTCTACAGTGTTGTTTATCTTGAAAAATGAGGTCTATGCCGGCAGGGTACAGTGGCGCAAGCGGGAGGAACAAAAAGCTTCATCCCCAGACAAAAAAGAAGTTATCCGCACCCGCCCCCGTGAGGAATGGATTGATGTACCAGGAAAACATCCACCTTTAATATCACCAGCGCTTTTTGCTAAGGCCCAGCAAATACTAAAAGCCAAGTCACATGTTCCCTGCACTAAATCAAGGGGTATGACTAACCCACTAGCCGGTTTGATTAAATGCGGTCTTTGCGGAAATTCGATGGTTTATCGAAGCTATACCCGACAAAAATATTCTCATTTGGTGTGTTATAACCCTAATTGTATTAATAAAAGCAGTCGTTTTGATTATGTCGAAACTGCGGTGTTAGAAGGGCTGCGGTCTTGGTTAGGCGCGTACCACACCAAATTTTTAGCAGCCCCCGTCCCTAATTCTTGTCTGGTAAATGTCACCACAAAAACTCTTCACCGCTTAGAAAAAGAACTAACCGCTTGTAATTTTCAAAAAGATCGCCTGCAAGATTTATTGGAGCAAGGCGTTTATGACAGTGCCACTTATTTCGCACGTTATTATAAAATAACTATGCGCATCACGGAACTCCAAATGGCTATCCGCCAGGCAAAGCTACTTATCACTAAAGAGCAAGCGACCAATTGCAACCATGAACTTACAACCATTCCGGATGAAAAACTTATAACTGCATACGAAAAAACCGCCGACCCCAGTTTAAAAAACAACTTGCTTAAAGTTGTACTGGAATACGCGGTTTACGTTAAGAGTCCCGACCAGCGCGGACCGGAATTTGCTTTGACCTTATTCCCCAGACTACCGCACTAACTTGGATTCACATTTTTAGTTTACTGTAAATACAGTTAATGATAGAGTGGCATCTCATTTCCTTCTTTATCAACACCGATCGGATCATACAGACTAACTTCTGCTCTAGTTCGTCGCGTGCTTCTAAAATGCATAAGTATTTCATTTTCAATACACCTGGCTGCATATGTGGCTAGCCGCGTTTTTTTCCCGGAATCAAAGGTATTTATTGCTTTGATTAGGCCAATAGTTCCGATAGATATTAAATCATCTACTTCTTCGCCGGTATTGTCAAATTTTTTGACAATATGGGCGACTAAACGAAGATTGCGTTCAATCAGTACATTTTTAGCTGTTTCTTCCCCCTCTTTCAGCTGATTTAAATAAATACGTTCTTCTTTTTCTGACAGTGGTAATGGAAAGGTGTTGTTCGTTAAGTAGGCGACAAATAAAGAAAGTCCCGTGACAACTGATGTAGCCAGGGCCATAAAAACAGATACCAAAACCTTTCACCCCCCGTTTGGACTGTGTTCTATTGTATGGGGGTGCTTTAGGTAACGTGCCTGTTAAAATATTCTAATATTTTTTTAGTAACAGCGTTACAGGGTACTCTGGGCAAACATGGAAAAATATTGTATAATCGCACCAGGAGAGTGATATAATGACGTCTTATATAGGCGATATTGGTATTCTTTTTTCTATTGTAGTGGTAATTATGTATCTTTTGTGGGACGATTTATTCCCGAATTAGCCGAACCTCTATAGGCAGCAGCTTCACTGGCACAGACTTCCCGATATGCGGTTAGGATAGCCAGACTGATAACTTTACTAAGTTTTACTACTATGGACAGCGGGGTACTGTGCAGGTCTAGATATCCTAGTTGCCCTCCGGCGTTGACTACGCCGATAATTGCGATATCACCAACGCTAGGAAGCCGGTTACCGACTGCGATTCCAGCTTCAATCCCGCCTGTCCAGGCCTCAATATTTCCCACTTCCCCGATCTTACCCAAACAGGCATCTACGGCAACTAGGACCGGATGATCATGATTATTAAAGATCGTCCGGGCTGTATCTACTAAGTTTCCGGCATGCACCGGACTATCCAGGCACCCATAGATGTTTTTTACGCCTTGTTCTGCAAGATAGCTGCCTACTAACGGTCCAAGAGCATCACCGGTATAGCGATCGGAACCAATACACAAAAATACCAAGGGTCGACTATTTATACCTTTTTCTTGGTCCATTAGCCGCAACAAGTGCTCAGTGAGTTTTGGAGCAGCACTATCTTCGCCTAGTTTGACAACTATTTTATTGACAACTTTTTTTCCCATTCTATCTCTCCTTCGGCCAGTCTCATAAAAACTATGCGGCCAAGTGCCGAATGTTTCATAAAAAAAGAGGCCGTCTAAAAAGCAGTGCTACTTTTTAGGCGGTCTCTTCTCACTCAAAACCACCAAAGATATTTAGACAGTAAATTACATGGCTATCCGCATAGCCATGTAATCATATTCTAATAGTCTCTTATATTTAGTTTATCACTAATTACATTAATTGTTAATTATCCATTTATATGAATTTTATTATCTTTTCTTAGCGATAATGCGGCTACCTTAGCAAAACTGTACTACCGTCATCTAGTTATTTATAAATGTTATACTGCTAATACTTGCCTGCCTTGGGGCGTTCTTTAGACCTTGGAGCAAAGGACTTTTTACTTGTACTATACCCCCGCGCACGCCTAGGCGCTTCTTCAATGTGTTTCACCGGAATAGCTTCTGTTTCTTTGGTAAGCATTTTTAACGCAGCCGCAAGTAAAGAAACCGAGTCCATTTCCGCAAGAAGTTCTTCCGCTCGTCCTTTATACTGGTCATAGTTGCCTTGCTCAATTTGGCGGAGCAATTTATCTACAGCCAAACGTCGTTGCCCCTCCAACGCATCAATCATAGTTGGCGCGGACATCCGGACGATTTTCCGTTTGGTAGTACGTTCAATGTACCGCAGTTGGTTTAATTCGCGCGGGATAACAAAAGTGAGCGCCACCCCAGTTTGTCCAGCCCGTCCAGTGCGGCCAATTCGATGAACATAACTTTCTGGGTCTTGCGGAATGTCAAAATTGTACACATGGGTCACACCACTGACATCTAAGCCACGCGCGGCGACATCTGTGGCAACTAGGATATCAACCACGCCTTCTCTAAATTGCCGTAAAACCCCATCTCTTCTGTTTTGTGTTAGATCGCCGTGAATGCCTTCAGCAGAATATCCACGTTTTTTTAGGGCTTCAGCAAGTTCATCAACTCGACGTTTGGTTCTAGAAAAAATTATTACCGATTCGGTAGGCTGGGTATCTAATAAGCGACACAGGACATCAACCTTTTCACGATCGTGAAGTTCAATGTAATATTGCTCGACTAGAGGGATAGTCATTTCCTTAGCCTTAATCTGAATTAACGCTGGGTTATGAAGAAATTGCTGAGCCAGATTTTGAATCTGTCTGGGCATAGTGGCAGAAAATAGAAGGGTTTGTCGTTCACCAGAGACCGCGCTCAAAATTTTCTCGATATCTTCGATGAAACCCATGTTCAGCATTTCATCAGCTTCATCCAAAATGACGGTTGTGGTGTCCCTCAACCTAATAGTTCTGCGTGCCATATGGTCCATGAGGCGTCCCGGTGTTGCTACGATTATTTGGGGGCGCTTTTTTAATGCTTTGATTTGACGTTGAATATCTTGGCCGCCATAAATCGGCAATACATGAACATCTGTAAATTGTCCGATCTTGTTTAGTTCTTCAGCAATCTGGATGCAAAGTTCACGGGTCGGCGTTAAAACAATTCCTTGAACCGCTTCTATACTATGCTGAACCTTTTCAATTAAGGGAATGCCAAACGCTGCAGTTTTCCCAGTGCCGGTCTGGGCTTGTCCAATCATATCCTGCCCATCAAGCAAAACAGGTATCCCTTGATGCTGTATTGGCGTTGGCTCTTCAAATCCCATGTCGTTTAGAGCCATTATAATTTTTGCACTAATTCCCATTGCTTTAAATTTTTCCAAGCTAGTTGCCTCCCTTAAAAGTTTTGTAACAAATAGTATAGCCACTAATAATTATTGATATGTGATTTTTCACTGGCCTGTATTTTAATAATATTTTTTGACAAAAAACTCCCCTGCATTGCGCAGGGGAGCCATCGTTCCTACTATTATTATCTATTATTATTTTTAGTGAAACAGTCTCTGCAGTAAACAGGACGATCACTGCTCGGGCGGAAAGGTACTTGGGTCTGTACACCACAAGCGGCGCAAGTCACATCATGCATTTCGCGCTGCTGATAGCCACCGTTACGACCAGAGTTCTGCTGTTTGCGAGCTGCCCGGCATTCTGGGCAACGACCAGGCTCATTAGTAAAGCCTTTTTCAGCAAAGAAATCCTGTTCTGATGCTGTAAAAACGAACTCAGCACCACAGTCACGGCAAGTTAAGTTTTTGTCTTGATTCATATTTGAATCCCCCTTAATTTTTCTACCCAGTACAGTGTGGATAATCCTCATCAGAGCTTCCCTCACCAGATAGCTTAAGAAGGATGAATGAAACTTCACCGAACATGTTTATGGGTTACTTGTGCAGTATACCCTTTATTTGGCATAAAGTCAAGCAAGCAAATTGGCTATTTGTAAATTATTTGTAGGTCTACCATGAAATTTGTTTTTACCTCCTGGCTGGTCCTTCCCCTTTTCAGGCGACAGCTTTATCCCCTCTGCTCATTTAAGCTCAATATTTACATAATACTTTCATATACTATACAAACACCATAATTTCCGGTGTATAACAAAATACGGAACCACTTATAAATATTGACTCCGGCACTTTAGAACTAAAGCCCCCATAAGGAGGTGCGCCAATGACTTATCGTAATGCCGTCAAAGATGACCATAGGTTTTCAATTTTTACCTGGCTGCCGTGTGATTCCTGGCGATATTTTATTATACTTGGCCTTACTCTTTTTATTTGGCTATTTTATCCTCTGGTGTTTATCATTATCTTAGTTATTTTCTTTCTTTGGTACACTGCATAACAGCAAAAAAGTATAGACCCCCCGCGGGAATCTATACTTTTTTGCTGTTATATCAACGGAGGATTCTGGTATTGGGGCTGTTTAGCGGCGGCGGCCAAGGCTTTTATAACGAAGCCAATATGCTCATTTAGATCAATGCCAAGATCGGCTGCACCATTTTTTATATTATCCCGGTTAACAGCCCGAGCAAAAGCTTTATCTTTCATTTTTTTGATAACGGATTTAACTTCGAGATTATCCAGGCTTTTATCAGGGCGAACCATGGCACAGGCAATGATAAAGCCGGTCAATTCGTCTACGGCCAACAACGCCTTTTGTAGCAACGTTCTCTCTTTTGGCCAATCGCGAGCATGAGATTCAATGTTGGTAATAAAGTCATCACTATAGTTATGCGCTAGTAAAATTTCCCGTGCATGATTGGGATGGTCATCAGGATATTGATCAAAGTCAACGTCATGCAAGAGTCCTACCGCACCCCAATAGTCAGTATCGTTTTCAAATTTTCCCGCGTATGCCGTCATAGCTGCTTCCACAGCCATAGAATGTTTTAACAGAACATTACTGGTAACGTATTTTGTTAGTATTCCCCATGTTTCTTGGCGTGATCTTTCCACTAATCATTCCTCCTTGGATGGTATGCATCTTTATTATACCAAAAATCATTTTAGTTAAAAATTAATCTGCTTATTAATATCCCTCAATGCATAGATATAGTTATCGGCTGATTTTATGGAGGTTAGCCATGAATAGTTTACTGACGTTCCTGGCAGGGATAGGGCTGCTTGTGGGCGGTTTATTTATTATGCGCTTTGGGCTAACGAACATTTTTTCACACGGTTTTCAAACTATCTTGACCAGGCTTACATTAACACCGCTTAGAGGAATTATGTTCGGTGCGGTTGCTGCTGCAGTTATGCAAAGCAGCACCGCGCTTACCCTGGTTACGATTGGTTTAATTAGCGCTGAGTATTTAAGTTTTTATGCCGGGCTGGGGATTATTTTGGGAGCCAATATCGGTACTTGTTCGACCGTACAGTTGTTAAGTATTCCCGTGCCTGCGTCGCTTTGGGTGCCGATTTTTGTTCTGAGTGGAATAGTTGGATTTATAAGCAAAAAGCATCGTTCAATGGCATTGGCAATAATTGGTCTAGCCGGGATGTTTGGCGGACTTAGTTTGATTAATTTTTCATTAAGTAATTTTGTGGCGTTGAATACTGTTGTTTTATGGCTTGAGACCGCCAGCCACAACCCGGTTTATGGTATCGGCAGCGGTATATTTTTGACTTTTTTGTTTCAATCCAGTAGCGCCGCAACAGCGTTGTTAATGGCCCTAGCTGACCAACATCTTATTGATCTTTTGGGAGCTGCTTATGGAGTATATGGCAATAATATCGGTTCTTGCCTACCTTCACTCATTGTCGGGCTTGCCGCGCCCCTTGCCGCGAAAAGAGTTGCGGTGGCCCACTTTTTACTCAATTTACTGGGAGTTATAATTTTTTTCCCATTTACTCATTTTTTAACAGAAATGACTACGCTGCTTTCTGGTGATCTAGCCGGGCAGGTAGCCATACTTCATACTTTGTTTAATGTTATTTCGTCGTTAGCAGCCTTAGCAGTTATCCGCTACTACGCAAAATTAATAATTTTTCTTATCCGCTGACCTACCAGCTGCCCTGGCAGTTTTTAGTAGTTTAGATATTGCATTACCAAGCCCAGAGAGCAGTATCAGATAGATGGCTACTGCTGTTATAACAATAGTCCCGCCCGGAGCGATATCAAGCTGAAAAGATAGTATTAACCCGCCCAGAACCGAAATTATCGAGAAGACTACCGACCACGCCAAGGTTGCTTTAAAACCACGCCGCATAAGATGAGCCGCCGCTACAGGAATAATCATTAGCGAACTTACCAGCAAAATCCCGACTACCCTCATTCCTACTACGACAACCAGGGCCGCCATCATACTAAAAATAGTTCCCACTAGGGCGGTGTTGATGCCAGCCACACGGGCGACATCTTCATCGAAAGACATTAAAAATAACCGACCAAAATAATAATGCATTACAGCTAATACAATTATGGCACTGCCAGCAATTAACCATATGTCACTACTGGTAACTGTAAGAATGCTGCCAAATAATACACCAATGATACCATTGCCTGGAACCCGAGCCATACTACTGAAAATTACAGCTAAGGCTAAGCCTGTATAGAAAAAGATGGCCAACGCGGTATCGGCATGTCGCGCATGACGATGCCTGACAAACTCAATAGCGCCTGCACCGAGCATGGTTACAAGGGCCGCAACCGCTGTCGGATATACACCTAGTACATAGCCACCCATCACTCCGGCAAAAGCAATGTGCCCTAAGCCATCGCCAATCATGGCTTGGCGACGAACTACAACAAAAATGCCGATCAACGGACAGACTATCGCAGTAATAAGTCCGGCAATCAGCGCTCTTTGCATAAAGTCATATTGTAACACTTCCACGGTTATCAATCACCTTTTTATCTTTTTAAATTAGTGCGAGCTAGATTATCTCATATCACTTAACTTGGTACGAAAAGAAATGTGGCTCACTGGCATGATTTTTACGAAATTCTGAGCTATCGCCGTAAAAACATATACCATTATTAATGCAAGCTACTTTGCTGGCCACACGGACAACTTTTTCAATATCATGCGAAACTGCAACAATCGTTATACCAAGGTTACGGTTAAGTTCTCCTAACAGCCCATAAATCTTTGTACCAGTGTCGTAGTCCACACCGCTAGTAGGCTCGTCTAATAATAGCACTCCTGGATTTGCAGCTAGCGCCCTAGCCACCATTACCCGCTGCTGCTGTCCGCCGCTCAGTTCTCCGACAAGTCGACGGCGCAGCTCTTCCATTCCTACTAATTTAAGCATATGAGTTACGATATGCCGCGCTCCGTCTCGATTGACTTTTTTGGTCCCATCAGAATTAAGGCCCAGGGCAACAATTTCTTCAACAGTTGCCGGAAACCCCGCCGTATTATTAGCATAATGCTGAGGCACATAGCCGATTTTCCCGGCTATGCAGGCGGCAACAATTTCTTTACCCGCTACCCGCACTATGCCACCGTCCGGTCGAACCAGTCCGGCAATCATTTTTAGCAACGTACTTTTCCCCGCGCCATTAGGTCCAACCATAGCGACAAAATCACCAGCGGCTATTTCGAGCGACAGGTTGTTAAGTACCTGATTGGCCCCATAGGCGAAAGTAACATCTTTTATTGTTATATCAAACATAATAAACCTCTAAACTCTTCTCTGTGCTTTTACCCACCGCAGTTAACAGTTTATCCGACACTAATTTCTCCATGCTCTATTGCTTGGGCATAGCTGCCGCCTTTCACTAATAGTTCTTCATGCGTGCCTTGTTCTGTTACCATGCCACCGGATAGATAAACAACTTTGTCTGATGCCCTAAGGGTTGACAGACGATGGGTAATGATAAACGCAGTTCTACCCGCACTAGCCTTACGAATAGCTTCCATTACTTGTTGTTCGGCATAAGCATCCAATGCTGCGGTCGGCTCATCTAAAAGCAAGATCGCCGGTTCAACAACAATTGCCCTGGCAATAGCAATACGCTGACGCTGTCCGCCGGAGAGTCTGCCCCCCAGTTCTCCTACCGCTGAATTGTAGCCTTCTGGCAATTCCATGATAAACTCATGGACATTAGCTATTTTTGCAGCCCTTTCCACTTCACAATAAGAGGCTGTAGGTCGTCCATAACGAATATTTTCAATGATGCTGGCATTAAAGAGGATTGGTTCTTGCTGGATAAAGCCAATATTTTCTCTCAATGCGCTAATTTTAAGCTGCTTAATATCGATTCCGTCAAGATATATAGAACCTTGTTGGGGATCATAAAATCTAAGTAGCAAATTCGCAAATGATGACTTTCCGGCCCCGCTTGGACCAACCACGGCAATAACCTCGCCAGGGCCAGCTGAAATATTGATGTCATGTAGCACTTCAGTCCCGCTATTGTAGGAAAATGATACATTTTTAAAGTCCACATGACCAATGCACTCTGGCAATTCTAGTGTTCCTTCCACTACAGTAGCAGGCTGAAAATCAAGTTCTTTAATTCTCGACCACGCCACTAAGCCAAGTTTCATTCGGGAAACTGCCTGAGTAATTTTCCCAACCGGTGCCGGCACATTAATAATGTACACAAGAAAGGCGAACATCCCGCCAATAGAAAGTTTACCGCTAATAACTTCACGACTGCCATACCAAATGATAATGGTTACGCCAATGGCGGTAAGAAACTCTACTAAAGGTATTAAAACAGCATTCCAACGCTGTACTTTAAATAAATCCAGCGCTGCTTCTTGAAGCTTTTTACGGAATTTATCATACTCATAATCTTCCCGGACATAACTTTGCACAAGAGAAACTGATACAATCGACTGGTGCAATAATCCAGTTACCTTGCCCAACGCCTCTTCATAGAAAGTCCCGAACGCGGCAATACGTTTATTGAAATAGCTAACTACACTAATAGTAAACGGCAGGGTGGCAAAAGTAACTAAGGCCAGCTGCCAATCAAAATAAAACATGACGGCCATAATAGCGACAAGATTTAACGATTCTACTAATAAATCGGGAATTCCCAATGAAACTGCCTGTTGAATTAGCCATAAATCATTAGTAAAGTAGCTTATTACATTGCCAGTTGAGGCATTGATGAAATACCCATAATCCATGGCATGAAGTTTTTTAAACATTTCATTGCGCAGATTTCGAATCATCATATTTCCGGCTTTAGCCATATTATAGCTGTAATAATAGGAAAAAATTGTGCGTATGGCATACAACCCCGCCACACTTATGACAATGACATTCAATGCCCCCAGATTTTCACGTTCAAGAGCAACATCAATTAGAGATTTTAAAATCAAAGGCACCGCCAAAGTTGCTGCCGATGCAACAATAAAGCTGACCACTGCCGTTAAGGTCAGCGCCCAGTATGGAAGGACAAATTTTGTCCAATAAAGCCTAAACATTCAATTAGCCTCCACAACCTGACCTGGAATCGATCATGGCTTATAAGTTTGTACTACCAAAAATAAAGCTGCAGTAATAATAACATAGCGACCGATGCCCCTTTATCGTGTGTATTAATAATACACATTATACCAGGCTATAAGCTACTATAAGATAAAACAGGGGAGGCATTGCCTCCCGCAAACTTATATCATTCTGCGCGCTCCGATGTAGCGCGTTCCCCAGTAACCACTGTCTAAACAATCAATAGCCACACCCTGGCTAGAAGTAGCGCTTATAAAGTTGCCATCCCCTAGGTAAATTCCGACATGCGAGACACCAGAAGTATAGGTGGTAAAGTAAACGGTATCACCTGGCTGTAACCGACTCCGGCTCACTGGACGACCAAAGTCGTATTGTTCATCAGCAGCTCGCGGCAAATACACTCCGCTATTTGCAAAAACATACCGGACAAAGCCTGAGCAATCAAATCCGGATGGCGTTGTTCCACCAAATACATACGGAACCCCTTGATATCGTAAAGCAGTTTGAATTATGCGTCGTGTATTAAGTGTTGAACCGGCACGGCTAACAGAAATCTCGCGTCCCATTAACGCACGATAGGTGGCTGAACCGACCACGCCATCAGCTTCTAACCCCCGGTCTCGCTGGAAAGCGATAACAGCCTTTAAGGTAGACGCCCCAAAATCTCCGTCTACATTTCCAGCATCATAGCCACTAGCATTTAGCTGGGCTTGAATTTCGGCGACATCCTGTCCAGAATCTCCTTTTTCCAAGGCAGCGGCATAGGCTACTGTCCCCACCGAAACTAAAAATAAAACTAACACTAAGGTTTGTAGTAATCTACTCACTACTCGTCTCCTCTCATATGCCTCCGGAGTTAGCTGACGGGCTGGGACAGAGAGTTGTCCTACTTTTAAAGTTTCGCCCCAAATTTTGGTTCCCCCGTACCTGAGCAGGATTCGGCAGTTTCGCTCATTATATGTTATTCGCTATTCAGTAAAAAAATCCTTCCTTATTTTTTATTTTTAGTATTATGTTGGGTAAGCTCTTCACGAACTAAATACAGCGGACGTTGTTTTACTTCTTCAAAAATTCTTCCTACATATTCACCTATAACCCCGATAAAAAGCAACTGCAAGCCGCCTAATAGCAAGATGCTGGCAGTAATAGTGGCCCAGCCGGGAACAGCTTCATTAGTGAACATTTTTATGTAGAGGACATGTATCGTCAAGATAAAGCTAATTATTGCGAAAGCGAGTCCGATATAAAATGATATCCGAAGTGGCATTTTGGAGTAAGCAGTTATACCATCAAGCGCAAAATGCAGCATTTTTTTTATAGAAAATTTGGAACTTCCAGCAAAACGCTTAGGTGCGATAAATTCCATTTTTATTTGCCGATAGCCAATAGCACTTATCATACCCCGGATAAATCTGGCCCGTTCCCGAAAACGACGAAAACTATCTACGACCTTTATATCCAACAGCCGGAAATCGGAGCCTCCTTCTTGCACCTGAACATTGGACATGGCATTCATTAGCCGATAAAACAGACTGGATGTAAAGTTTTTTAGCCAAGAGACCCCTTCGGTGGTTAGTCTGACAGTTTGTACCACTTCAAAGCCTTGTTCCCATTTTTCAATAAGCTTCGGCAACATTTCTGGCGGGTGTTGCATATCTCCATCCATAGTAATAACGCAATCACCGTCGGCATTATCCAAACCGCAGCTTAGTGCCACCTGATGGCCAAAGTTTCTCGCCAATACTAGTCCCCTAACTCTCTGGTCCTGTCCGGCCAGCCGTTCTAAAATTAAAGGCGTCGCATCCTTTGAGCCATCATCAACAAAGACTATTTCAAAACAATATGGCAACGCTTCCATATTTTTTACTACTTCCTGGTAAAAAACATCAATATTTTCTTCTTCATTGTATACAGGAACGACAATAGAAACTAGTTTCAAACCAAAACCTCCCATCCCCCAGATTACTAAACCCAAACCCCTTTCAATCGATACCATCATTATCATAAATAAGTTGGTTCACACTAAATTACAAATAGCAGATATCTAGGAAAGTATCGTTCCTTATTAATATTATCCACAACCCGCTCTCCCATGTATTTTCGTACACCATTATAAAAACATTCCAGTTTTACTCTAGCACCTGTTTTATATCGACCCGCAAAGTACGCGCGCCACGTAAATATATATGACGAATTTCTTTGGCTGAACGATCAGTGTTCCACAGTATAAGTACCCGGACGCAGAGCGCAAGTCCCTGAGGATGTTCTATTTCCTGCGTTCCAAATAGCGGAACTTCAGCCCAGCCAATAGCTCTAGCTGCCGCCGCCGGAAAAGCGGCGTTTAAGTCAGGCGTTGAGCTAAAAATAACGGCCGCAATATCTTCTAACGCAAATTTATTAGCTTCTTGAACCGCTGTTAAAAGTTCAATTACTCGTTCAGTAATTTCTTTTTGTTCATTGACATCAACTGTGATTGCTCCCCGAATACCGCGTAGCAACATCAACCACCCCTTTTTACAGAATATGATAACTTTCGCGGCTACAGGCAAATATCCTCTTTATAGCAAAAACCCGGATTGTATCTCTCCGGGTTTTTGCGGTCCTTTATTTTGCTGAAAAAGTGTTACAGTTAGTTTGTTGACTGGCCCGAGCACTTTGCCCACCGCCATCAACATTCACTTCTATGGCGGAAGCCGAACATAGATTGTTGGAGTCATTATATGTACAGTTAGACACTGTACATTTTACGCCTGATAAAGCCACACTATCACCCCCTAACTTTAGCGATGCTAGTATTTCTATAAGACTATAACTTTATACGGATAAACTATTATCCTGCTTCCACATTTTTTCATTGTAACTCGCTTCTTTATTTTTAAAATATGTAAGTATTTCATCTTCCATAACTACACCATGGTTCTTCAGCTAAGTAGTCCCCATCGGCATAGTAATACGCCCTGGCCCGACAACCACCACACACATCATCATAACCACATTTGCTGCAGGCTCCAGTAAGTGGCTGATTCCTAAACTCATCAAACAGCAGACTATTACTCCATATTTGATCAAAGTCCGTAACTCGTACATTACCAGCGTTAATCGGCAAATACGGACAAGGCTGAACATCGCCGTTTGGCAAAATTACGCAATAGGCTGTTCCGGCTAAGCAGCCTTTTGTAAACCGAAGTGATAAGTTACGTTGTTTGGCGATCCGCATAAATTGCGGCGCACAGGTTGGTTTTAGTTCGATTGATACCTGCTGTTGTTTATCCAAAATCCGTTCTAACAGCGTTTCATATTGGGCTGTCTTTAGCGTAGTTTTTTCGATATTTTCCCCCCGCCCGGTTGGAACGAAGAAGAAAATGTGGTGCGCCACTGCCCCTAACTTTATCGCCAAGTCAGTGATGTCAGTAATTTCACCCTCATTCCAGTTGAATACCGTCGTATGTATTTGAAATGGCAGACCAACTTCCTTGGCGGCTTTGATTCCAGCTATGGTCTGTTCCCAAGCCCCATTTTGTCCACGAAAGCAATCGTGTCGTGCTTTTTCAGTACTGTCCAGACTGATTCCCGCACAGGCTAACCCGGCGGTTTTTAGCTTTACTGCTACTTGGGAAGTGATTAGCATGCCGTTAGTCCCAATGACTGGCCGCAAGCCAACATTTTTAGCATAGCTGATAAGTTCGTAGATATCCGACCGCAAAAGTGGCTCCCCGCCACTAAAAATCATAATTTTAAAACCAGCTTTAGCAATTTGGCTTAAGAGTTTTTTGCCTTCAGCAGTGTCAAGTTCGTCAAAACGTTTTGCGCCTGCGTCACGGTAACAATGACTGCAACTAATATTACAAGCCTGAGTGGTGTTCCAGGAAATAATCATGAATTTACTCCTTCCAATCAGTTAGGTAACAAGCTGGGTCTTCTCCCCAAATATTGCCCGAGACGGCTTCAGCTCGAATGCGGCAGCCACAACACAGGCTTTTATACCGGCATTCGGCACAGCGCCCTTCGACATGGCTTTCTTTACTACGTATTTTAAGGATAAATTCACCTCTGTTTTTTTGCCAAATGACGCTAAATGGTGTTTGGCGAACATTCCCCAGCGTTTCATGCCCCCAGAACTGGCAAGCATGAACATTTCCTAATGGATCAACATTCGCCATTTTTTGTCCAGCGGAGCAGCCGCCATGCATTTCCAAGAGGGCTTTAATTTCCGGCACTCGCTCAGGGTTCGTGCGTTCAATGTATTTTAATATGTAAATTCCGTCGGCATGATTATCCGTAGTCAAAACCTCAACCTCAATGCCTCGCTCGTGAAAGTCCAACGTTCGCCTAATTAATAATTCTATTGTCTGGCGTTTTTCTTCGGCGGTAGTATCAAGTGCTGCTATACTTTTGCCCCGTCCGGCGTAAACCAAATGGTACATACAGAATCGCTGAATTTTTTCTTGTTCAACAATATTTAGGATATCCGGCAAAGCCGCTTGATTAAGTCTATTAATGGTAAACCGAATACCTGTTTTGTTCCCCGCGGCTAAGGAATTTCTAATACCATTGATGGCCGCTTCAAATGCCCCTTTTTGTCCCCGGAATTTATCATGAATTTCTTCGTTACCGTCAAGGCTGACTCCAACATACTGAAACCCACTTTCTTTTATTTTAGCAGCTATCTTGGATGTTATCAGTGTTCCATTAGTAGATATTACCGGGCGCAGTCCCTTCATCGCGGCATAAGCACCTAATTCAAATAAGTCCTCACGCAATAACGGTTCACCGCCGGAAAATAACAACACCGGAACACGGGATTGGGCTAAGTCGTCGATAAAGGTCTTAGCTTCGTCGGTGGTTAGTTCACCATTGTAGACTCGGTCTTCAGCCTCAATATAGCAGTGCTGGCAAGCCAGATTGCATCGGTTGGTGGTATTCCAAACCACAATTGGCGTGGTATCTGACGAAAACTGCAGCATATGTGGCGGTAGATTACGTGAACTACGACCATATTTTACAATATCCGAAACAGTAGCCGTACCGCAAAGTAGTTTTGTACATCCAATCACCCAAAACCCTCCTAATACTCTGTAGAGATTTTAAAAAGCCCACCGTGATATTTAGATCTTGATTAATCTTCACAAGACCTGTCCCTAATCATTCTTGCTATCCATAGCACTAAAGGCTACTTATATGCCTAGGCAATATAAAGCAGCCTTTTATATTAGAATTAACTATTTTGGGGAACCAAAGTTCATAACCTTTAGCTGCTTTTTTAGCAGTCTAAAAACTTATGGTTTTTTGTATCAATAACTAAACAGCGGGTACCCCGCTTTTATAGTATATTATTAATCGCCGCCTCAAACTGTCCTCTAGGACGGAAACCGACTAACCGATTTACTTCTTTGCCATCTTTGAAAATAAGAATAGTGGGGATACTCATTACCTTATAAGTTTTTGCCATTTCTTGCTGTTCATCGACATTTACTTTAACTACAGTAGCCTTTCCCGTAAAATCCGCTGCCACAGCCTCCAATTCCGGAGCAACCATTTTGCATGGTCCGCACCAAGTAGCCCAAAAGTCAACAACAACCGGCTGCTTTGATTCTAAAACCTGCCTTTTAAAGTCCTCCGAACTGCTAATATTGTTTACACTCATAATTAGTCCTCCTTATCAGTTTAATTCTATGATATGAAACAAGTAATATTTTTTATATCATCCCCCACAGAGATGGTTAATTGCATTGTAGATAACTTTTTCTTAATTGTCAATGTTTTACTATTATTGTAACCTAAGGTCTTTGCGTTCTAAAACTTTCCATGGTTATCGCCGTAATAACTTTAACATTTCTCCTATATCTAGCGTACTATATTACAACCATAATAGAGTTACTACAAGGAGGCATATCATGAATCTTCGCTCATGTTTCGGCCCTGGCGGCGGATTTGGCGGCGGTGGCTTTATCATCGTCATTGTCATTATTATCATCCTGCTCCTACTCTTTGCTGGAAATGAAGAATCTAGTTCTGTAATATAAAGTTTTAGTTAGTCACTTTTGCCACCTCAAACAAATTTATCTAATATTTACTGCGTGACGGGGATAACCCCCGTCCTTTGCTTTTCTATCATCTACTATACGTACTTAAAGGAATCGGCCACATTTTAGTGCACCGATTCCTTTATAAAAGCTTATTTATTAAAAAACCTATTTATATTTCTTACATATATTGTCCTGGATGTGGCATGCCATGGTGCATGCCATGGGGCATACCGCAACGTGGACATTGCGGGCGATGATCGTGTCTATACTCACAACCGCAATGCGGACATACCATTACAACATTATAGCAGCATGATTCATATACTCTGAATTTTATTTCCCCCACGCATTTTTTAAAGCAGTTACTTTTACACATTGGCTTACAGCCTTCATACATTGTTTAAACCCCTCCTTTCTACTATACGATATGCAAAACCCCTGGAACATGTTATGTATATTAATATTTTTTTTATTTTACCGCTAATTACAGCAAACCAATAATTAGCGGTAACAATATTTCTGCTTTGTTCATACAGTATAGTAAGTTAAATAACATTCCGGCAGGGAGGTAAACATTTATATGAGCATTTTTAGAGAACTTTTAAATCCCGCTCTGGTCAGAGAGTTAGAGCGCGAATTTAATACTGATGTGCTTTTATTTGGGTTTGATGGCTTTACCTATTTCGGCAATTTGCAGGCTATTGATGATTGCCGCATTGCCATTTTAACCCCGGCGGTATCTGCAAGAAGCGGCAATGTTGAAATTTTAACGCCAGGAGGCGAGCTCGTCGAAGTTAGATTTGCCCGGGTTGATTTATGGCAATTAGTAGGTAAAGGTACTGGTATTGTTTCCAATCCCCTAATCTCATCACCGCCTGATGGGCCTATTGTGTTACAACAAGTAGGTATGGAAGCAACGGAACGCCAGGAAAGCAGTGACTTACTCAAGTGGCTAAGTCGTCAGCTTGGCGATGATGTCCTAATAACTACTCTTGGCGGATTCCTAGTCGAAGGTACACTTAGTGAACTCAATGATTGTTTGGCAGTTTTATCGGTAGATGATGTCTTCATTCCTGGTACTAGTTCCAGTATTTCAAGTGACACTTTGCGTTCGGTTGTAATAAATCTCAAAGCCATCACCTCGGTTTCCGGAGCTACCTAATATTGCTTTTCTTCTTGAATATACAAAGGACCCGGTTGATTTGATACCGGGTCTTTTATTAATTATCCTTGAAGGAGGCACGCTTATGCTTATCGCGGTTGAGTATCTTGGCGAAGTCGGAATCGGAGTAACAGCGCCGCATTTTTTTCGGGCTGATGACGGTAAGGTTTATGTGGTTAAGTTTAAAACTAACCGTCTTGGCCCCACAGTATTAGTTAACGAGTTTATTGCCGCCCAGCTTGGCAATATTATTGGACTATGTTTTCCTTTAAGCGATGTTATTTTGCTTACTGATTCGTTGATTTCAAAAACGCCACAACTTATATCTATCGGTGTAAACGCTGGGCAGCATTTTGCCTCACAGTATCTTACCAATACCAAACATCTGGACAAAAACAATTTGTCACTGGCAATAAATATAAAAGAGCTAGCCGGAATACTTTTGTTTGATCATATGTTTCACGATCTTGATCACTTCGCTAATAAAAATAATTTTTTATTGCACCGTGAAGAAGTTGGCTGGCGAATTTATGTTATTGATAATTCGCACTTGTTTAAAAGTGGACGCTGGACACTACAAGTTCTCGATAAACTGGCCAACAACAAAAAAATTTACTACCGACATCTTTTCAAGGTGTTGTTAAATGACTGTCTTGTTCCTTCAGATTTTGTTCCGTATTTGGAAAGGGTAAAAGGTCTTAGTGATATTGCTATTACAGCTATTACAGATGGTATTCCCGCTGAATGGCTGACCGAGGAGGGTGAACGTGAAGCCTTAGCACACCATATAAGCCTGAGACGAGATATTGCCGAGCAACTGTGGCATCGATTATGCCGCCATATTCCACTGGTACACGGTGGGCAGCGGTCCTCTGCTGCGCGTATTATTCGCAGCACCGAAAAAAGTAAGATTTAGGCGTTAAGAAAGGACCCCGGCCTCTGCCTAAAACAGGCAAATGCCGAGGTTCTTGTTTATTCCAAGTGATCATGAACACTATATCCGTGATTCTGGCATAACAATTCTTTTTGAGTACGTTTTATATCTTCTTGGACCATCATCCTGACAAGTTCGATAAACGTTGTTTGCGGCTGCCATCCTAGTTTATTTCTGGCTTTATTAGAATCTGCCACCAATAAATCTACCTCCGTAGGCCTAAAATAGCGGTGATCGATTTTTATGATGGTTTTACCGGTTAAAGTATCGATTCCTTGTTCAGCAAGACCTTCGCCCTGCCATTCGAGATTAATATCGACGCTTTGGCAGGCCAATTCGACAAACTCTCGCACCGAATAGGTTTCACCAGTGCCAACTACATAATCATCCGGCTTGTTTTGCTGCAGCATCAGCCACATCGCTCGAACATAATCAGCAGCATATCCCCAGTCTCGTTTTGCATTAAGATTTCCTAAGTACAACACATCTTGCAACCCTAGTTTTATCCGGGCAATGCCGCGCGTAATTTTCCGAGTGACAAAGGATTCTCCCCGGAGTGGTGATTCATGATTAAATAATATGCCATTACAAGCAAAAATGCCGTAGGCTTCGCGGTAATTGACGGTAATCCAATAGGCGTAGATCTTTGCTACACCATAGGGACTTCGAGGATAGAACGGGGTTGTTTCCCGCTGGGGTATTTCTTGGGCTTTGCCAAATAGTTCACTGGTTGATGCTTGATAAAATTTCGTTTTTGCGGCAAAGCCACTCAGGCGTACCGCTTCTAACATTCTCATCGTACCAAGAGCATCGGTGTTAGCGGTATATTCTGCGGATTCAAAGGAATTCTTCACATGGGACTGAGCCGCTAAGTTATATATTTCATCTGGTTCTACGGTTTTCACTATGCGGGCTAAGTTAGCCCCATCTGTCAAATCTCCATAATGAAGAAAAAATCGTTCTTCTAATTTATTTGCTGAGTGGTATAACCCATCAATACGGTCTGTATTTGGTACTGAGGTTCTTCTCATAATCCCATGTACCTGATAGCCGTTATTTAGCAAATAATCAGCTAAATAAGCACCATCTTGCCCAGTTATCCCAGTTATTAACGCTTTTTTCACATACTCGCTCCTTTCCCGCCTCATTACCTTATGGTATTCACCGAGTTAAGTTGGTGTGCACTGCTATTAGAAAAGCCCGGTTTATCAGCAACATTTGCCAATAAACCGGGCTTTTCTATTCCTATACTGCTTACACTGCTATTAGTACGCTCAATATCCTTTACTCTGGAAGATAACACTCACGATTAAATCGATTCAAAGCTTTTTCCAGTCCTCGCCGTACGGCGTAGGATTGTTTTACAAAACCAACTAAGGCCTGATGTTCACCATTTTCAGTAATTACACTATCATAGATCACATATCCATTGTTTACATCGGTTACTGTCATATAAAGCGGCACTACCGCCGTCCAGCGCTTAAGCAATATTATAGCGTTAGGAAAATCTAACTGCTGGTCGGTATAAACAAACTGAATTTCTGCCCGAACACTATAGTCTACTCTCATGTCGCTAAAAGCAGCTTGCAATGAGCCCCAATCGGCAGTCGAGTAATCATATATACCCTCCGCGCTCAATCTGTCCAGTAGGCTCTGACCAGAAAGCACTATGTACCTATCGGCCGGAAATTTATCCGCCAAGGCCTCATTAATCATCTCCGCGGTATAACCACCGCCTCTTAGTCCAGAATTGTTTATAGCCGGCAAAACGGCAACTACCGCTTTAGAACCATAGTGCGCCTCAACTCCGTTAGGCACTAGAGCAAAAGAAACTAAAGCCAATAAAAAGCAGCACGCAACAAGTACATTTCTACGCATAGTTTCCCTTCACTCCTCGGAATTTTGCAGTTTTTATAATTTAGTCATTTAGCTCAATAATTAAAATCATTTTTCTGCCTGTATATTATTTTGCTATTGAACAGAAAAAACCTCTTATTTTTCGCACATAATTGATAATCTTGTACTTGGTAGTTTCGGCCAGCACCACTACGCTATTACTCTTTTTCCCTAATACTGGAGGAATAACCCACAAAAAAGAGAACATTATAAAAGCAGCAAGTGCCCTATTTACTATGATAGTCACACAAGACAACGCCATCGAAGAGGTGATATTTTTATGATTAAAATTGCTTTGGGCCAGATAGAAATTGTTCCCGGTCGACCGGATTTAAATACTACGGCTATGTTGACAATGATGGATGAAGCTCGCCGTCAGCATACCGATATTATCATTTTTCCGGAAATGGCCATTCCTGGTTACCTTTTAGGTGACACATGGGAACAGCTAGCCTTTTTACGCGAATGCGAAGAATGCGGTCGGAAAATAATTGCGGCTTCGCACGAGCTATGCGTGATTTTCGGTAATGTCGGAATTGATTGGCACAAACATGGTGATGATGGTCGGGTGCGCAAATATAACGCTTTGTTTACAGCTACTAACGGTACTTTGTGCGGCCAGGATAATTTTTGTTACCCCTTCAGGATAAAAACCCTCCATCCAAACTACCGCGAATTTGACGATACCCGTCATTTCTACAGTTTGCGTAAGCTGGCTCTGGAACTTAATCAACCACCTTCCGAACTACTCCAACCAATTAATGTCATTATAAATGGTCGATCACTTACAATCGGCGGAATATTGTGTGAGGATGGCTGGAACGACGATTATCCACTCAACCCGCTTGCCATTCTAAACGCCAAAGCAAAGCTAGATCTTATTGTTAATATTTCATGTTCTCCGTTTACGCTAGGTAAAAACAACAAACGTAACCGGGTTTTTTCGAAACAAGCAGCAAATTTTGGGGTTCCGCTGGTATATGTAAATGCTGTTGGTATCCAAAATAATGGTAAAACAATTTATACGTTTGATGGGTTTAGTACGATTTACAATTCCCAGGGAGAGATCATCAACGGTTGTCATAATTTCCAACCGGAGTTAACAATTGTAGATATTGATGATCCGGCCATAAATAGTACATATAACAATGCATCTACTCTGTCTAAGGACGACAATATTGATAGCGTTTACCAGTCATTAACTTACGGCATCCAAAAGTTTATGGAGCAAACCGGCCTAACTAAGGTTGTTATCGGTGTTTCCGGAGGTATTGATTCGGCGGTGAATGCGGCCTTATTCGCTAATGCTATCGGTGCAGAAAATATTTTGTTGGTGAATATGCCGAGTGTTTATAATTCGGATACAACTAAAGGGCTGTCGGAAAAATTGGCCAGCAATCTTGGTTGCCGCTATGCCATTTTACCTATTCAGGATTCTGTTGACCATACTATTAAGCAAATAACTACGTCATTAGTTACCGACCTTAAAACCGGCACTAAATCTACGTTGGAGGTATCTTCGTTTGTGTCCGAGAATATTCAGGCCCGTGACCGCTCGGCCCGTGTCTTGGCAGGAATGGCTGCAGCCTTTGGCGCCGCTTTTACTTGTAACGCTAATAAAGCAGAATTTACGGTAGGTTATTCTACATTGTACGGTGACCAGGCTGGCTTTATAGCTTCATTAGGAGACCTTTGGAAGCATCAAGTCTACGCCCTTGGTGATTATCTGAATACCAAGGTTTTCCCAAGCCCAGTAATTCCCCAAGGCATCTTTGATATCGTTCCCAGCGCAGAGCTGTCGTTAGCCCAGGCGGTTGATGAGGGAAAAGGAGATCCGCTTATCTACCCATACCATGATTATCTTTTTCGAGCCTTTATGGAATGGTGGAACAGAGCCACCCCTGAGGACATATTAACTTGGTACGCCGCTGGTGAACTTGATGCCCGGCTAGGCTGTGAAGCAGGATTAACCGCGAAACTTTTCTCAACACCGGCCGACTTTATCGCCGATCTTGAACGGTGGTGGAAACTTTATACCGGGATGGGCGTGGCCAAACGCATCCAAGCTCCGCCAGTACTTGCTATCAGCCGCCGGGCTTATGGTTTTGATCATCGCGAAGCCCAAAATCAGTCCTATTTCACCAGCGTTTACTACGCCTTAAAAGCACGCTTGTTGTCTACAAAATAATTTTGTATATGGAGGAACTTAAGTTATGTATTTTGATAATGCTGAGGGGATGGTCTTTCGTCCTCCCAGTGAGGCTAATAGTTTGATATTACGCGTAACTATCGGTTGTTCGCATAATGCCTGCACTTTTTGCGGCATGTATCATGATACCGCGTTTCGAATCCGGCCAGAGGCTGAGGTTACGGCTCTTATCGAGCGGGCAGCCGCGCTTTATCCTTATCAGCGCAGAATATTTCTGGCGGACGGCAATGCGCTGATACTGCCTACCGACCGCCTGCTAAAAATTATGCACCACCTGGCTCAGGCTTTTCCTAAGTTAGCCCGCATTACTTGCTACGGCGGCCCTCATGACATCTTACGTAAAACTCCGGAGGAACTGGCCGCACTGCGTAATGCGGGACTCCATATAATTTATTTAGGCATCGAAAGCGGCGATGACGAGGTTCTTTCTGCCGTAAACAAGGGAGTAACCGCCGCACAAATGAGTGCGGCCGGACAAAAGGTGATAGCCGCCGGAATAAAGTTGTCGGGAATGATTATTCTCGGTCTTGGCGGTAAGGATCGGACGAACGGCCACGCAATTAATACTGCCAAAATTATTAATGAGATCAACCCAACGATGCTTGGCGCACTGACACTTATGCTCCACGAAGGCTCGCCCATGCGCCAAGCGGCAGAAAATGGTGAATTTTATCCGCTTTCACCTTATGAATTGATGCTGGAACTAAAAGAAATGGTGGCCCATATCAATGTTACTCAACCTTGTATTTTCCGTAGCACTCATATTTCTAATTTTTTACCACTCGCAGGAACTTTGCCTAAGGATAAGGATCTTCTTCTGACAGCCATTGACCAAGTACTTGATGTTTTTCGTAATCAAACTAGTCCTACCTATAATGCCAGAAATCAATATTAAAGCCGCCCTTCGGGGCGGCTTTAATATTGATTTTTCTTATTTATTATTTTCGCAAAAATTTTACCATCATCCAGATTAGACTTACACCAATAGCCACCAAAACAGCTAGCGGCAAAAAAACAAACACAATTATGGCGATAATTGCGGCAATCATCAACTTTGTTGTCCACTTCATCTGCCCGACACCGAAGTTCATTTGCCGAATATGAATACGCTGATTCGAATTATTCGATCGGTATTCATAATAGTTATTTCCCGAATTTTTATCATCTAAACGCGGACTTGGCGAAGATTCAACAGTTATTCCCCGAAATTTTTCCCGTTCCTCCGAGTTCAGTATTGTCGCTTCTGGCTGCTGCCAGCAGGAACATTTATCATCCGCGCCCACTTCTCGTCCACAATTTGCACAACGCACGACTATCCCCCTCCTATTACGACGTAAACAATGAATAAATCAGCCCTTCTGTACTCAAGTAACGCGGATCATATTTTGCAAGTTCCAACGCTTTAAATATTTTATCCCGATTAGTATATATGCTACTAGTCGAAACAGCTAAATCATTGGCTAGTTGCTCTGCCGAAATGCCTTGCGGAGAATTAATAAGAGCAAAGCTATAGATGACTGCCGCAGCCCAAGCACCGGCTTTACGAACCGCTACCGAGCTTAATTGACTAAAATCATTCCACAACTTTTCCGCTAAAGATTGGTCGTGTTTTGAAAAACCATATTCCGGCATAATTTTAGCAAACAGCGCCATTACCTGTTCATTAGGCTGACGCTGATTCACTATAATAGGGAAACTGCGTTCTATCTGGTCAAAGGGAGTAACATTGAGTTTTGCCATATTTAGCAGTACATCTACCGTATGGCGAAAAGCTAAGGCATGGCGACTGAAGAACTCAGTCCACGTCGCACCTGGCTGTTGAATTTCAAAAATAGCCTTTTGCCGCAAGGCCTCGTCTTTAATCCGGCGGCGAAGATTTGAGCTGAGCTTTATGCTGGTTATACAATTTATCAATACAGTTTCACGGGAAAAAACATGTCCGAAAAACAGCATATGCTTCATTTCTTTGTAATCAAACTCAGGATGCGGCAATTTAAATACTTCTTCCGTGAACATATTTACACATTCAACCCAATCTGTATTTATTACCTTATTTATAGTAAATACAGCAAATTCCGTATGCAAAAGATCTTCAACCACCCGTTGCTCTTCTGAGTTAAGTTCGTTCCAGTGGGTTGTCGCAAATTCTTTAATCGGAGTCTGATCATTTGCTAATAGCCGATAGTCAAATAAAAAGTAATCCCAAAATTCTTGCCAAAACATACTAACTTCGCCTGGCTCTGCTTCGGGAATCGAGTTAAAGGGGCCAGAAAACAGAAACAAAGCCCGTTGAAAATCATCGTTGAATTCTTTACGTTGAAAAAACTCTCCTAATTTCAACATAAGTCCTTCGACAACTTCACCAACTATGTTAATAAACTCTTCCGTCAACAGTGACGAATTTTGCTTTAATATTAAGCTACTGTTGTCAATCAGTCTTACTTTGTCGCCTCCGGCAATTTCTTCAGCAGCTTGTTCAAGTTCCGTAGTATCGGTCACAAGCTTTTTTAATGCTAAATACCGATAAAATTCTAACAAGACACTAAAAAACTTACGCACCGGTTTCAACGTCGCTTTAAATCCTTTAACATGATTCGTCAACCATTCTATAACCCGACTATATTCTTGATAAGAGATTTCCTCTAAATAATCAGCATCAGTGTGTTCCAGATAGACTAAGAACATTTTTAAATTGCGCCAAAGCTCCCTGAGTTCCTCATCATTCGTACCCTGCCATGCTTTCTGACGTAAATAGCCTTCAATCCAGTCGCGACTAATGGCTAATTCCTGCTCTATTTCTTTTTCATAAAAAACATGAACTTCTTCATAAACATTTTTCATAAGAACTAAGAATCTCCTTCAACAACGCTACGGGTTTCATTATATCACTTTCATGCGCCGCCTACTACCCGTCATTATTGAACTAAGCGTCTTTCCCAAGGCAGCGGAATATATAAAAACAATCACCTTTTCCTTTTAGTCCACAGAGCCTTTGGTGGTTTTAAAATTTCCGCAAAAATTATCCCGTTTAATACTGCGGTTTGAGTAAGCTTACCTTGCCAAGCATCAATTGGTTCTGACACCAGTTCTGAGGTTACTTCTAAATCAGTCGCACTATTTGGCAGTGCGACTTGCTCTACATCCGCGTGCTGAGCACCTTGTATTTTCAGGTTAGGTATTTCTAATTGAGGTATTGCAGGCACTGGCACACGGCGGGGAACGTCGGGATATTCGTATTTCTTAGGGTTTTTGCTTTTAAAGATAATTGGCAATATATAAAATACCACCACAAATATGATAACTAAAGCCACATCCATACTTATCACCTATTTCTTGGGTTCGGTTTTAACCGGCGCTGCTGGTCCGATTTTGGCGATTGTTTCCCGCATATCAGTATCTGCCATAATATTGTTCATATTGTAATAATCCATTACTCCCATTTTTCCCTCTTTTAACGCCATAGCCAAGGCGTGCGGAACCTCAGCCTGAGCTTCTACCACTTTAGCTTGCATTTCTTGAGTATAAGCCCGCATCTCTTGTTCTTTAGCTACGGCCATGGCTCGCCGTTCTTCTGCTTTGGCCTGAGCTACGCGTTTTTCAGCTTCAGCTTGATCAGTCATAAGTTCGGCCCCTATATTCCGTCCAACATCGACGTCAGCAATATCTATTGACAATATTTCAAAGGCAGTTCCAGCGTCTAGTCCTTTAGCCAACACCGTCCGCGAAATATAATCAGGGTTTTCTAATACATCTTTATGGTCAACTGAGGAACCAACATTAGTAACAATGCCCTCCCCAACCCGGGCAATGATTGTCGCTTCACCGGCCCCACCAACAAGACGATCAATATTAGCTCGTACTGTTACCCTAGCCTTTACTTTAAGTTCAATGCCATTTTGGGCTACCGCTGAAACAAAAGGGGTCTCAATAACTTGCGGGTTAACACTCATCTGGACAGCTTCCAACACGTTGCGGCCTGCCAAATCAATAGCTGCTGAACGCTCGAACGGCAAGCTAATTTGCGCCCGATGAGCGGCAATTAAGGAGTCTATAACACGATCAACATTTCCTCCGGCTAAAAAGTGAGCCTCTAGTTGATTGACACTAACCTCAAGCCCCGCTTTATTGGCTTTAATCAGTGGCAAAACAATTCTCGCTGGTGGCACCCGTCTCAGCCGCATACCAATAAGATTAATAATAGCCACATTTACCCCTGCCGCTAGTGCTGATATCCATAATCCAAGCGGCACAAAATGCAAAAACAATGCTAACACCATAATAACGACTACTAAAATAATAATACTTCCCACCATAATACCATCCTCCATCTATTTGTTATTATCAATCGACCGAACTACAATCCGATTGCCACTAACATCAACAACCCTAACCAAAGTCTTAGGAACAAGATATTCACCTTCAGATACAACATTAAGGTATACACCATCAATGTTAATCACCCCTGCCGGACGAAGCAGGGTGACCGTAACTCCGCTACACCCAAGGTATGACTGATAATCAGCGCTACTTATATATCCATTATTGGTTGTTGCCGCATTTTTTAACACAAGCCTTGACCACACCTGACTTGTCGGCAAATTTTTTAAAATAAGCAAGAATATTATTATAGCTGTAACCAAACTAACTGCCAATATATTTAGCGCAACAGCATTAGCCCCTAATGTTAAAAACAAGCTTGCCAAAATCATTAGCGTTCCGACCACCCCAAACAAACCTAACCCCGGTGTATAAAGTTCGGCAATAAGCGCCAGTACTCCGGCAACAAATAGTAATAGCTCTAACCAGCCAGAAAAACCAGTAGCCCATTGACTACCAAAGAAAATCAGGGCCATAACAATTGCTATAAGGGCAGCTATTCCAGTGCCTGCCGTTTTAATTTCAGTAAGTATACTTAAAAAAATTATAGTAATAACCACTGATTTTATTAAGGAACTAGACATCCATCCGGCCAATTTTTCCGGCCACCCAAACGTGCATTCAATAACCGGAGCATCGGTCAAATTATAATAGGACAAAACATCGCCTCGAGTTGCGGCAATCACTTCCGCATACCCAAGCTTCACTGCCTGGTAATCTGTAAGAGCCAAGATCTGCCCCGGCCCTGCATACTCGCTATAGCCCAGTGATTTATCAACCATGGCTTGAGCTATGCGAGGATCACGTCCTGTTTTATTGGCCGTAGCGGCAAATTCCGCTTTTAGCGCTGCAATCGTCTTTTCCGTGGCGGGAATAGGCTCAGCAGCACCAATGCTCCCACCAGGAGCAATCGCAATTCGGGAGTGAGCGATAGCAATAAGCGCCCCAGCCGACCACGCTCGATTTTTTATGTAACATATAGTTTTTACCGGTGATTCACCAATAAGGTCGCGGATTTTCGTGCCAGCCTCCACCAGACCGCCAAAAGTATCCAGTTCTACTAATACAGCTTGAGCATTATTTTCCTTAACTTCGTTAATTGCTCTATGGACGAGTGCAACTTGTCCATCATCGATTTCTCCCTTAATTTGAACAACTACAACCGGAGATTCGTTAGCAAAACAACCAGAACTACAGCTTAATACTAGCAAAATACTTACTACAGACAGACACATCCATCTTACTATATTGTACATTACAATTTTTTACCCTTTCATTTTATTGGTAATCATTTGTGTTTTATTCTTCATTAGCCCTACTATTCCTTTCTATATTGTTTCATCATCCAGTTAATGTATTTTATATTTTATTTTTTTCATTTAGCTTAGCTTTATTTGTTATATCTTTTCAGCTTGACTTATTTCGCAATATATGATATTTTTTTACTGTAGAAGTGAAGCATCGACATATTTCGTACTTTTTCTACAGCATACATTCTTCAAATACTACGCTAGTTTCCTACTTAGTATCTCACTTTTTATTAAGCAATATTAGACCTATTACATGTAGTTTTATTGTAGTAGAAATTTTAGTTGTTATTGTAGTTTATTTGTAGCGTTTATTTTTGTTAATTTATTTTTACGCTTCACTAACACCAAATAAAGACAGGCCTCCGGCCTGTCTTTATTTCATTTTTTTGCTGCACGAGAAATAAACCCGGCATCCTTTTGGATACCGGGTTTGTATTATTGATTTAGCAATTCTTTAACGATTGAATTAACCATTTTTCCATCAGCCCGACCTTTTACCTTCGGCATTAACAAGGCCATTACCTTGCCCATTTCTTTAGGCCCCGTAGCTTTAGAATCACGAACCGCCTCAACAACTAACTCTCTTACCGCTTCCTCACTCAGTTGTTCGGGAAGGTACTTGAGTAATATGGCAATTTCCTGTTCAAGAGCTTCAACCAAATCTGGTCTGTTCCCTTTACGGAATTCATCCATCGAGTCCCGGCGCATTTTGACTTCTTTAGCCACTACATCCAGAACTTCATCTTCAGTAAGATCTTTTTTTTGATCTATTTCCAAGTTTTTGATACTGGCACGAACCATCCGGATAACTGATAAGCGAGTTTTACCTGCCTCTTTCTCCTTCATGGCCAGCTTCATGTCTTCATTCAATCTGTCTTTTACTGACATATAAAAAACCTCCGAAACTATTTAAACTTACGCTTACGCGCCGCTTCGGATTTCTTTTTGCGCTTTACACTTGGTTTCTCATAATGTTCGCGTTTTCTAACTTCCGAAAGAACACCGGCTTTTTGGCAATTGCGTTTAAACCTGCGGATTGCACTATCCAATGTTTCGTTTTTTCCAACTTTGATTTCTGACACCTAATCTCCCTCCCTCCACACAGACCTCGGGAAGCTACTGTTTGGCTTATGGGTTACCTGAAAATTATACACGAAATAGCCATTCATGTCAATATTAGCCTGGCGGCCACTCCATAAATCTACCGCCCAATAAATGACAGTGCAAATGATGAACTGTTTGTCCACCGTTATCTTTGGTATTGATTACTATACGAAACCCATCCTCAGCAATACCAGCCTTAGCGGCAATTTTAGGAATGACCGTCATTATATGCCCTAGTAAAGCAGTGTCATCACTGCCTATTTCGGTCAGGTTTGAAATGTGGCGTTTGGGAATGACCAGGATATGAACAGGCGCTGCAGGATTGATATCAGGGAAAGCGAGTACATGTTCATCTTCATAAAATACTTCTGATGGAATCTCCCGGTTTATAATTTTACAGAAAATACAATCTTGCTGCATATGTCACCTCCTCTCATTCAATGGTCCAAATCTCAGCATTTATTGACATATGTAAGAAAATATTCGCCCAAGTTATCAGATTATCCTGCCTAAACCTTCCCGCCTTGGAATTTTTAGTAAATTATTTTCCCCCACACCCCGTCTTTGTAGTGTTTTTCAAGCATTACTCGTAAAAGTTGCCCTCTGGGAGCTTGGCTATCTGTATACACTCTAATATAATTTCCAGTAAGGCCTTCTAGCTCAGCACCGCCATGCAGCTCCGACAAAATTGTCATTTGTCGGCCAATAAACCGAGCGCGAAATTCGGTAGCTTTTGTCTCAGCTACTTGTTGCAAAAGATTAACTCGGTGCTTTTTTTGATTTTCAGCAATTTGATTACTAAAATCAGCAGCCGGCGTTCCTTGTCGCGACGAATATGGGAATACATGGATACCAGAAAAATTTATGGTTTTGACAAATTTCAACGTGTTATTGAACATTTCTTCGGTTTCCCCAGGAAAACCAACAATAATATCGGTGGAAATTGCAACATCCGGCACTTTAGTCTGAATACCAGTCACCAGACTACTATACTCAGTGGTAGTATAATGACGATTCATCGCTTTCAAAACAGTATCATCACCTGACTGAAGGGGCAAATGAAAGTGATGGCACAGTCTGTTGTCGTTTTTCATAATATCAATAATTTTCTCGTCTACTTCCACCGATTCAAGAGAACCTAACCGAAGCCGCACAAGGCCCGTAACTTCCAGTACTCGTTTAACAGCATCGGTAAGCGTAATTGATCCCCCGAAATCATGGCCATACGCCCCTAAATGTATGCCGGTAAGTACAATTTCTTTAAACCCAGCCGCTACTAATTTTTCAGTTTCCCGCACAACACTGTCAAGTGGTCGCGACCTAAGCGGACCTCTGGCATAAGGAATAATACAGTACGTACAGTAATTGGTACAGCCTTCTTGAATTTTTAGAAACGCCCTTGTTCGCCCCGGTGCCGCAAAAAGCGGAATATCTTCAAATTCTCGGGCAGACATTATGTCCCCTACCAGTTTTACTTTCTCTCCTTTTAACAGCGCCGCTTCAGCCAGTTCTACAATGCGTTGACGCTCTTTAGTGCCAACGACTATATCTACCCCGGGTATTTGAGCGACTTTATCGGGTGAAAGCTGAGCATAACAACCAGTTACTACGATAGCAGCCTCAGGATTTAACCTAGTGGCGCGACGAATCAATTGGCGGGATTTACGTTCCCCCAGATGGGTAACTGAGCAAGTATTGATCACATATATTTCCGCCGCCTGTTCAAACTTTACTGTTTGGTATCCCTTTTCTTTAAATAATCCGGCGATAATATCAGTTTCAAACTGATTAACTTTGCAACCTAAAGTGGTCAGCGCCACACGCGGCACACTGCTCCCTCCCCATATCAAAGGTTAGCCTAACCTAAATCACCATTTTGATACATAATAATCGATAAAGTAGCCAGCGCGGCCGTCTCGGTTCTTAAAATACGCGGTCCTAAAGTACAAATATGAGCACGATGCTGCAAACAAAATTCTACTTCATCTAAACTAAAACCACCTTCAGGCCCAATTAAGATTAAGTAGGATTTTGCTTTTGAGGTGGTTGTCATAATTTCCTTAAAACCTTGTTTAGTTTCACCCTCATACAGCATTATACTGACAGTATCCGGGCCAACAGCATCAAAAACTTCGGCTAAGCTTTTGATCTGAGTAACCTCAGGCACAGTGCCTCGGCCGCACTGTTTGGCCGCTTCGCGGGAAATTTTTTGCCAACGCTCAACTCTTGTTTTTTTCTTGGTCTCGTCATAATTAACAGTACTAAAACGAACATCCATCGGGATTACATTACTAACACCAAGTTCTACGGCCTTTTGTATTATATAATCCATTTTGTCGGCTTTGGGCAGTCCCTGAGCCAAGAATACTTTGATGGGAGGCTCTGTAAGTACATCAATCGTCTCAAGCATTACTGCTTCAACGCTCGTCGCTTTTATTGTCCTGATATGGAATCGACCAGCTTGTCCATCACTGCCAACCACAACTAGTTCATCCCCCGGCTCCAGTCGGAGAACTTGACCAATATGTCGTGCATCTTGGCCTTGGATCGTTATAGTTGGGGTTAATAATTCGCTAATAAAGAACCGCCGCAAATTAGTTTCCTCCCTTGCGGGCCAAGATGTTTCCCCAACCGCCTTCCTCAGTGGCCTTCTCCAAGATAAGACCATTAGCTGATAGTGCCAGCAGCACTTCGCCGATCCTTTCAACAATGATTCCGCCAGCGATAAAATAACCTCCATCGGTTAGGCGTGGAGAAACATCCGGCAGCATTTTCAGAATAATATCAGCGACAATATTGGCTACAATAATATCCGCCTGCCCTGTAAACCCAGCCAATAGGTCTCCAACATCGACTTTGACAACAGACTCTACATTGTTAACTTTGACATTTTCATTGGCAACACGCACGGCTACCGAATCAAAATCTGCAGCCAATACTTTCTTTGCGCCAAGCTTGGCCGCAGTTACTGCCAATACCCCTGATCCTGTGCCAACATCATACACGGTATCACCTGGTTTAACAACCTCTTCCAACATTCTGATACACATAGCGGTTGTATGGTGACTGCCTGTGCCAAACGCCATTCCAGGGTCAATTTCAATAATGATATCTTCAGATTCGGGAATATAGTCTTTCCAGGTTGGTTTGATTACCACCCGTTCGCCAATTTTAACCGGCAAGAAAAACTCTTTCCAAGTTACTGCCCAATCTTCATCCTGAACTTCCCGTCGTTCGACCGGGCCAAGACTTGTTTCAATGTTATGTTCAAGTTCTTCCAGTGAATCGCTAAGCACCCGGATTTTATCATCTATGGCATCGTCAACCGGCAAATAGGCTTTAACCGTTACTATCCCGGTGTTAAGTTGTTCAGGAATATCGCAATAATCCCAGGCACCGGAGCGCCGGTACGAATTAATAAGGTCCGGGTCTTCGATAACAACCCCAGCTGCTCCCAGTTCATGAAAAATATTGGCCACCGCTTCGGTGGCCTCACTCATGGTCTGAATGCTAAGCTCAGCCCACTTCATTATACAATCGCCCCCTGTTATGCTATTACACCCCAAAGACGTCTTTTACTTTTTTAAAAAAGCCTTTTTCTTCAGGATTGATATCAGAGCCGTCGACTTTTGCGAATTCTAGTAATAGTTCCCGCTGCCGTTCAGAAAGTTTCTTGGGGGTTACTACTTTAACTCGGACATGCTGATCGCCTCGCCCATGACTTCTCAGATGTTGAACTCCTTTATCTTTAATCCTAAATAAAGTGCCAGACTGCGTACCTTCTGGGATCCGCAGACTAACTTTGCCATCTAAGGTCGGGACTTCTAATTCATCGCCGATGGTCGCTTGAACGATACTGATGGGAACTTCACAGATTACGTCATCCCCTTCACGTGTAAACAGTTTATGCGCTTTTACGAAAATATAAACATACAAGTCCCCAGGCAAACCGCCGCGAGTACCAGCTTCGCCTTCATTGGACACTCTCAGCCGTGCCCCCGTATCAACACCTGCCGGAATTTTAACCTTAATCCGCCGCCGGTTACGTACTTTACCCCGGCCATGACAATCTTTACAAGGGCTATGAACTATTTTTCCTTCGCCCCGGCAGCGTTCACAGGTAGTAACATTAACCATGCGACCAAGCGGAGTATTGCGGACCACTTGGGTCTGACCAGTACCACGACACTGTGGGCAAACTTCCGGCTGAGTGCCAGGAGCAGCTCCGGTTCCTTGGCACTCAGCGCAATCTTCGGTACGGGGTACAGTTATTTCAGTTTCCAAGCCAAAGGCCGCTTGTTCAAAAGTCATTTCTAAATCATAGCGAAGATCATCGCCCCGTTCCGGTCCTGCCTGTCGGCTACCACCGAAACCGGATTGATTGAAAAACATGTCGAATATATCATTTATTCCACCACCGCCAAAGCCACCGAAACCGCCACCAAAGCCACCTGCACCGCCGCCCTGACTGCCGTCAACAGCAGCATGCCCAAACTGATCGTATTGCTGTCGACGTTCAGCGTTAGACAACACCTCATAGGCTTCATTAACCTCTTTAAATTTCTCTTCAGCATCTTTTGCATTGTCACGGTTTACGTCCGGATGATATTTACGGGCCATTTTACGAAACGCTTTTTTTAATTCGTCCTCTGAAGCTGTTTTCGGTACTCCCAGCACTTCATAATAGTCTTTTTTACTCACATTACACCACCAAATTACCGATATGACAAGTTAATGCAACGCAAAACTGCCAATTGACCAAAGTGCCTGCCACCAAGGCAGGCACCTCTTGATCGATCGGCGCCCAGCTACTTATCTTTTGCCAACCGGGATTATATGTTGTTATTTTTTTTCATCATCCATAACTTTATAGTCAGCATCAACTACGGTTTCGTCTTTACCTCCGCCTTGTGCTCCATTAGCCGTTTCGCCCGCTTGCGCCCCAGCCTGGTTGTACATAGCGGAAGTCAATTCATATAGTGGTTTAGTCAATTCTTCCGTATCGGCTTTGATTTTTTCCAAATCGCTACCTGCAAGACTTTCTTTAAGCTTAGCGGCGGCTTTTTCAACTTTTTCAACCAATGTTTTGTCCGCTTTGTCGCCAATATCTTTGATGGTTTTTTCGGATTGATATACCAAAGAATCGGCGTTATTTCTTACTTCAACTTCGTCACGGCGTTGCTTATCTTCAGCGGCATGTGCTTCAGCTTCTTTAACCATGCGTTCTACTTCATCTTTAGCTAGACCACCAGAAGAGGTAATGGTTATTTTCTGTTCCTTGCCAGTGCCAAGATCCTTAGCCCCTACATGGAAAATACCGTTAGCATCAATATCAAAGGTTACTTCAATACGCGGCACACCACGTGGTGCCGGAGGAATACCGGAAAGTTCGAACCGACCAAGAGTTTTATTGTAAGATGCCATTTCACGTTCACCTTGAAGCACATGAATATCAACCGACGGCTGATTGTCAGCCGCAGTAGAAAATACTTGGCTCTTTGAAGTAGGAATAGTTGTATTACGATCAATAATTTTTGTAAATACACCACCCAAAGTTTCAATCCCCAAGGAAAGCGGAGTAACATCTAAAAGAAGTACGTCTTTTACCTCACCGACTAAAACACCAGCTTGGATAGCCGCGCCTACAGCTACACATTCATCAGGATTAACGCCTTTATGCGGCTCTTTACCCAAGAATTTCTTAATAGCTTCTTGCACTGCCGGAATACGTGATGAACCCCCCACAAGAATTACTTTAGCAATATCTTTAGCACTCAAGCCAGAATCAGTCAAGGCTTGACGGGTTGGTCCCATAGTTGCTTCAATAAGATCAGCAGTTAATTCTTCAAATTTAGCTCTAGTAAGGCTAACATCCAAATGCTTAGGACCACTCTGATCGGCAGTAATGAACGGCAGATTGATGTTGGTAGTCAAAACACCAGAAAGTTCAATTTTAGCTTTTTCAGCTGCTTCACGAAGACGTTGCATCGCCATACGATCAGTCGAAAGATCAATACCTTCGGTTTTCTTGAATTCAGCGACAAGCCAATTCATAACTTTTTCATCGAAATCGTCACCACCAAGACGGTTGTTACCGCTAGTAGCCTTAACTTCAAATACCCCATCACCCAATTCCAGGATAGATACGTCGAAAGTACCGCCACCCAAGTCAAATACCAGAATAGTATGGTCTTCGCCTTTATCCATGCCATAAGCGAGAGCTGCCGCAGTCGGTTCGTTGATAATGCGAAGTACTTCAAGGCCAGCAATTGCACCTGCGTCTTTAGTTGCCTGGCGCTGGCTGTCTGAAAAATATGCTGGAACGGTAATAACCGCTTGAGTAACTTTTTCGCCAAGATAGGCTTCGGCATCAGTTTTCATTTTTTGCAGAATCATTGCTGAAATTTCTTGCGGTGAATACTCTTTATCACCAACACGGACTTTGTAGTCCGTGCCCATATGACGTTTTATTGAACTAATGGTGCCATCAGGATTAGACACTGCCTGACGTTTTGCCAGTTGTCCCACCAAACGCTCACCATTTTTTGAAAAACCTACTACCGATGGAGTTAGACGGCTACCTTCGGCAGTTGGAATTACCACCGGTTCGCCACCTTCCATAAACGCTACAACCGAATTGGTTGTACCTAAGTCTATCCCAATTACTTTTGCCATTTTACATTCCTCCTAAGCAAAATTATCTTTTATATTTTAAAATTAGCTGTTGCTGATAACCTTAACCATACTAGCTCTAAGTACTTTGTTATGGGCCATATATCCTTTTTGCAGCTCTTGAACAATAAGTCCATCTGGCTGATCGGGATCTTCAACCCGCATAACAGCTTCGTGTTGTGCAGGATCAAGAGTTGCGCCTACAGCTTCAATTGATTTTAAGCCGAAACCTTCCAGTATCTGCATCAACTGACGAAAAACCATGTCAACTCCGGTTAAAAGCTGCCCCGAGTCCTGAGTAGCCCCAGCCGCAAGAGCCCGTTCAAAATTATCCAAAATCGGCAGCAATTGATTAATAACCCCATTAGAAACAATCTGCGAAAGTTCTTCTTTTTCCTGACGTGTCCGTCTGCGGAAATTATCAAAGTCGGCCTGCAGCCTAAGTAATCGGTTATTTAGTTCCTCTACTTCCTTGGTCTTTGCTTCAATTTTAGTCTGCAGTTCATCCTGGGTATCATTTTGAACTTCGTCCTGATTTAAGCAAACTTCTGCTTCGGCGTCTACAGCCACCTCAACATCATTAATTTCCCCTTCCCTTGTGCCATCTAAATCTTTATCACTCATTGTATGATCCACCTCCTGGTTAAAAATCCGGAATCGATGCGTCACTCGCAGCAGCAGGCTGATTAGCGCCCGCACCTTCTTCTTTCTTCTTGATAATAGTATCAATCCGAAGTATCGCCACTGCCACCTCGCCTGCAGCTTTTATCGCATGCATTTTGACCTGAACCGGGTCAACGACACCTAACTCTAATAAGTCAGCAATTTCACCAGTGTCACAATTAATGCCCAGCGAATCTATTTTTTGATTTGCTTGAGCAGCTACAACTTCCTCCACCTTTTCCAAGGGATTGAAGCCTGCATTTTCAACAATTTGCGCCAGCGGACGTTTGAGAGCATTAGACACACAGTCTACGCCATAAGCCACCATACCTTTTACCTGCTCTCTGCTCTTTTCCACAGCGCGGGCAATAGCAATTTCCACTGATCCGCCACCGGGCACATAGCCCCCTTTTGCGGCCGCCTGCACACTCGAGGCAGCATCCTTGGCGATACGTTCACGTTCACCAACAACCTCTTCAGTAGCTGCTCCCACTAAAATCGTGGCCATCGGTTTACCTTTACCACCAATAATACGCACTTGTTCCAGTTTTTCATCTTCATATACCTTCTCGGCATAACCAAGATATTTTTGCAAATCTACCAATTCTTTTTTTAATCCAGTCCGTTTAATGACCCTAGCGCCGGAGTGTTCGGCCACTCGGCGCATATCCTTCATTGATACCCGCTGGATAACCATTACCCCCGCATCAGTTAGCAGTTCTTCCGCCGACTCATGAACTCCGCGGTCAACTAACACCACTTTAACTCCAAGATCGACAATTTTTTGGAGATTCCCTTTAAACTCTGTTTGAAGCTCAATATACCGTTTAAAACCGGCATCAGTGCTAAGCGCTTCATCTTCGATTTCTTCCGGTTCCAATGCATCGTCCACTAACAGCAGCTTAGCATCAATTGCCTCTTGTGGCATATCTTTGCTAAGACGCTCTTTATCAACAATAACCCCTAGAAAGACTTCGTTCTCAGCGCCTTCTTCAGCAGTAATAATATCCGACAGTTTGAAACTAGGTTCATTTAGTTTTTCCAAACCAACCAACCGTGCCGCAGATACTACTAAATCAGCAATATCGCTGTGCTCGCGTCCAGCAATCATAGCAATTTTTTCTAATACCGGATCCGTAATATCATGTACTTGGCGACCACGTTTCTTGACCTCTTCCAGTGCACAGCTAATTCCGTACTTGACCCCTTCAATAACCCGAGCTACCGGCACACCCCGCATTACCTGATTAACGCCTTCGCCAACCAACCCTCCAGCCATAATAGTAGCAGTAGTGGTACCGTCACCGACTTCAGCTTGCTGGGCTTTAGCAATGTTAATCAGCATCTTGGCCGCAGGATGATTTACATCCATCTTATCTAAAATGGTTACGCCGTCATTGGTAATGATAACTTCGCCAAACCTATCTACCAGCATAGTATCAAGGCCTTTAGGCCCTATTGTACCTTCAACCGCCGCGGTTATCGCCCGAACAGCATTTGCATTGGTCACTAACGCGGCTAAACGCTCATCAACTTCAGCCCCGCTCCCCGCCTGCTTCAAATTCATGCTGTTTCCTCCAATATAATATTATTACCTTACTTATCCTATGTATGATAGAGCCGGTTGAAGGCAGACCTTACGGTCTGCCAGCCGCTCCGGTTAAAGCTTATATTTTTTTAAAATATCACCAAGATGACGATGCATAAACTCCAACACCGTAATTATCTTGCCATATTCCATTCTGGTCGGACCAAGCACCGCCATAGTGCCGATAACCTGGCCTTCAACTCGATAGGTAGCCTGCACCATACTGCAATCTTGAATACCGCTGTACTTATTTTCTTGACCAATGGTAACCACAACCCCGTCGCCATCCTGCATGTGGAGAATATCACACAATAATTGTTCCTCTTCCAGCATGCTCAATAGTCCCTTGATCTTTTCAACTTCCCTAAATTCAGGCTGATTTAATAACTGAGTTGTACCACCTAAATATACCCGTTCACCGCCTTCTACCACCAGCGCTTGCCGCAGTACAGACAAGGCGGCTTCAAAGAGAACGGGATTAGCCATAATATCTTGCTTAGCTTCTTTCAGGAGCGAAGTCTTAATTTGGTCAAAAGACAACCCTGCCAAATGATTATTGATGCCATTAGCTATCTCTTGTAAATCATGAAATGAAGTTCCTTCAGGAATATCAATTACCTTATTGTCCACAAACCCACTATCAGTGACTACTATAACGATAGCCCGCCGTTCATCAAGCGGCAAAAACTGAACATACTTGAACAACGATTTAGCTGGCGCTGGCGCTACCATCAAGGAGACATTCCTAGTCATTCGCGATACCATTTTTACCGTTTCTTGAAAGACCTGTTCAATGTTCTTAACCTTGGTTTCGTACCAATTGGTGATTAGCGCAACCTCACGATCAGAAATCTTTTGTGGTCGCATTAAACAATCGACATAAAACCGATACCCTTGGGGCGATGGCACCCTACCAGCTGAAGTATGCGGCTGTTCCAAATAACCTAACGATTCAAGATCGGCCATTTCATTACGGATTGTAGCTGGGCTCAACCCCATTCCTGGTTTACGGGAAATAGACCGTGATCCGACCGGTTCAGCAGAGGTAATGTAGTCATCAACGATAGCCTGGAGAATCTTTTGTTTTCGTTCATCCAGCATCGGCCTTCCTCCTTGTTGTTAGCACTCTATTCAAGAGAGTGCTAACACCTAATAAAAAAATACCATTCCATGCTGCGAATGTCAAGATGTTTAGCATGTTTTATCGTATATTCGGTAAGAAAAAACCAGAACTGCACCAAGATATTTCCTGGATACCGCTCTGGGTAAAAAACCTGTTCTCTTTTTATTCCGGCAAAAAAGCTGCAAAAACAACATTACCATATTTCATGCCAACAGACGTTAGCCGTATACCCCGCTTATCTTGGCTTAGCGCGCCTTTAGCGGTCATCTCCTTGACAACCTCACCATATCGCCCAATAAAATCAATGCCAAAACGTTCCTTAAAGCCAATATATTCCAGACCATCAGCCGTTCTTAACGCTAAAAAAACATACTCAGCCATAGCATTTTGTATACTCAGCAGTTCCTCTTCGTTCGTAGGAAGTTGGCCCTGCCCCAGCATTGCTGAATATTCGTCGATATTTTTGGTATTGGCAAACCGCCGCCCCTTTAGGAACGAATGTGCCGCCGCCCCCAACCCCAAATAAGGCTGATAGCGCCAGTACTTTAAATTATGACGGCTCTCATAGCCAGTAAGGGCATAATTTGATATTTCATACCGATGATAGCCTTGTTCCGGTAAAAACTTTACCACTTCACTATACATTGCGTCTTCTTCGTCTTCGTCCGGTAGTGCTAGGCGGCCTGCCGCCAGCCATTCACCAAACGGAGTAGCAGCTTCGACCTTCAGACCATATACCGATAAATGATGAACCGGCAAGGCTAAAGCTTCTCTGAGACTTTCGCCAAAACTTGCCAGCGACTGTTCAGGCAAACCATACATTAAATCCAAGCTGATATTATCAAAGCCACACTTATTAGCGGTCAGTATTGCTATTTTCGCTGCTCTAGACGAATGAATCCGCCCTGCGGCTTTTAAAACTCCATCATCAAAGCTCTGCACTCCGAAACTAATGCGATTAACACCGATTCCTCGCAAGGCAGCAAGCTTATCCTCATTCACCGTGTCAGGATTAGCCTCCACCGTAATCTCCGCATCATTTTCAATAGCGCAACAGTCTTTTAGACGTTCAATCATTGTGGCAAAAGCGTCCGCCGGAAAAAGCGTTGGTGTTCCGCCACCAAAATATATCGTATCTACGGTATACTCGGACAAAACACCGCCCCGACCGGTTATTTCCCGGCACAGAGCGGCAGTATAGCTCAGATAATAACGCCCGACATCACGAGCACTGGACGAAAAGTCGCAATACAAACATTTTTTGCGGCAAAACGGAATATGGATATACACCCCAAGCTTCATGGGCCACCTCCACTAATCCATTTTTAAAATCGCCATAAACGCTTCTTGGGGTACCTCGACATTACCCACTTGCTTCATGCGTTTTTTACCTTCCTTTTGCTTTTCCAACAATTTTCGTTTACGACTAATGTCCCCACCATAGCATTTGGCCAAGACATCTTTGCGCATCGCCCGCACCGTTTCCCTGGCAATAACCTTGTTTCCGATAGCTGCCTGAATAGGAATTTCAAACATCTGCCGGGGAATAATACCCCGCAGTTTTTCAGCCAACAGGCGGCCACGATATTGTGCTCGGTCACTATGAACAATCACACTTAATGCGTCAACAGCAGTTCCATTTAGTAGTATGTCAAGCTTCACCAAATCAGAAGCTTTGTACCCACTCAATTCATAATCCAGCGACGCATAGCCGCGCGTCGAGGACTTAAGCCGATCAAAATAATCATAAATTATTTCACTTAGCGGCAAATGATAGGTAAGCATCACTCTCGTAGGGTCAAGATATTTCATATCTTTAAATTCGCCGCGTTTTTCCTGAGACAGCTCCATTACACTGCCAACAAAATCATTCGGCACAATAACAGTAGCTTTGACATATGGCTCTTCAATGCGGTCAATTTCCTGCGGTGTCGGCAGATGAGACGGATTATCAATTTTTAGCACTTCACCATCGGTTTTATAAACCATATAGATAACGTTAGGTGCGGTGGTAATCAACGCCAAATTGTATTCACGTTCTAAACGTTCCTGAATTACATCCATGTGCAATAAGCCCAGGAATCCGCATCTAAACCCAAAACCTAGTGCAACCGACGTTTCCGGTTCAAAAATCAGTGAAGCATCATTAAGTTGCAATTTTTCTAAAGCATCGCGTAAAGTATCATACTCACTGCTTTCTACCGGATAAAGGCCACAGAACACCATCGGAGTAACTTTACGATACCCTGGCAACGGTTCATTGACCGGCCTTTCAGCATCCGTTACCGTGTCCCCAACTCTAGTATCTTTAACATTTTTAATGCTAGCAGCAAAAAAGCCAACTTGACCTGGCCCAAGTTCGTCAACCCCGACAAGATGCGGTCGAAATATACCGACCTCAGTAACTTCAAAACGCTTGTCAGTAGCAATCATTTTTACTTTCATTCCTGGCCGAATTACACCATCAACGACTCGTACATATACAATAACCCCTTTATAGGAATCAAAATGTGAATCAAAAATAAGCGCCCTAAGCGAAGCCGACCTATCTCCCGTAGGAGCAGGAACTTTCTGGACAATTGCTTCTAAGATTTCTTCAATCCCAATGCCAGTCTTAGCGCTTGCCAATACAGCATCCGATGTATCAAGTCCAATTACGTCTTCAATTTCGGTCTTTACGCGCTCAGGATCAGCACTAGGCAGATCTATTTTATTAATTACTGTAATAATTTCGAGATCATGTTCTAGGGCTAAGTATACATTAGCCAAAGTCTGGGCTTCAATTCCTTGGGCTGCATCAACCACTAATAGTGCCCCTTCGCAGGCGGCCAAGCTGCGTGAAACTTCATAGGTGAAATCCACGTGTCCTGGAGTATCGATAAGATTGAGCATGTACGTCTGACCATCACGTGCCTTATAATCAAGGCGCACCGATTGAGCCTTAATAGTAATGCCCCGTTCCCGTTCGAGATCCATATGGTCAAGTACCTGATCTTCCATTTCCCTGGCACTAAGTGTACCGGTATACTCTAATATGCGGTCAGCCAGCGTTGATTTTCCATGATCAATATGGGCAATAATCGAGAAATTACGTATATTTGCGGTATTCATTAGGCGTCTTCCTCTCACTGGGCGAAATCACTCGTTCAATTATATCACTTGCTGAGTGCCACCCGCAACCATTTCCCCTTCACCGCTTTATCCACCTGAAAAATTCATCAAGGTATTGCCCAAACTCATAACTGTAACCCCTTAAATCCAGCTTAGTCTCAATAGCTTTAGTCACAAATTGCGTCCGCCATTCTTTAAACCAAAAAATCGTCGGCGCTAATTCGATATTGATAACGGTAGGCACAGTAAGACACACTCCTGCGGCTTCTATTTTCAAAGCCGTGCCGATATTATTACAGCTTGCTAACTCATACACCGACTTTATTCTTGTGCTATTGCCCAGAACCGCGGCAGTATAAACCCCAGCCTCATCGCGGGTAATAGCAAACGCCTGCCCATAACCTTGTTCAAACGTTAACTTTGTTAACTGCCTTCCAGTAACGCCTACCCCCATTACGACAATCAACAAAAGAGCTATTAACCCATGGCCGAGCACAACCATATCTCTATTCGCCAGTCGTGCCAGCACAAGTTCACCATCCTTTCCCTGAAGGGCCTTCCCCTAAGACTCAGCTAAAATTTCAGCCAGCACATCCCCTAAGAACTCCATACTACGTAATACTTCCTCTTTACTGTTTTCCTGACAGCCAACTTCTAATAATAACGACCTGGGAAAAAGATGCTGGTTAAATCGCCAATCAACAAGTTGTATGCCTCTTGAAAGCCCAGGATAATGCTGATTTAGTTTAGCATCAATAAGCTTAGCAAAAGCATGATTTTGCTGCCAATGCGGCTGGGGCAGACCCTCTTGCCCAATCGCTACTATAATACTAATTCGTGCCGTTGAAAGACCATTAACCATCACTGTAGTATCTTCTTTTTTACCAGCATCACGGTGAATATCAAACAACATCTGCAAGGAAGGATTTTCAGCCAACATCTTTTTGGCCGTTTCTTCTGACGGGCCATAGGCCTTCATAAAACTCGGATAATCATGCACCGTCTTACTTTGCATTGCCGCAATATCATGTTCAGCAAGTCTTTTGACCAGCGCTTCACCGGCATCAACAATATCACCGCATTTTCCACCACGGGCATGGTCAACACCAGACCACGGCACATACGCTTCAGAAGTATGGGTGTGATATATCCCCACAAGCGGTTTACCTGACGGCACATTACCTTTCCACATAAACTTAGGAAAGTCTGGTAAACTAAGCGCACTCACGGCAGGTTGATTTTGTTTAAACGCGGCCAGAATAGGAATTTCAGCCCGAAAAACTGAACTTAAATCCCTAATATCAACCCCAGTTAACCTATCAACTGTACCCACCATTATAGTGCGAAGCGAAAGTTCCGGTTCCACCTTTACCGGCACCTGACGTTCAGTAGCTTGGGCAAATCCGGGAATGCCCAAAGACAAAACATAGCGCCAACCAGGCATCTGCGAAATTGCCCCTTCATCACTTTGGTATGATGGAACAGAAACAGGTACAGCATCTCCCGCAAAAATACTAAAACACATGCGAATCACGGCTATCACTACAAACCCACAAAAAGCTCCTATTATCCATAACATGTTTCTTTGTCGTTGCCGTCGTTGTCTTCTGCTTCCCATCGCCGCCTCCTGCACTTGGTTTACATACAATCTATATGCACAGCGACAGGAAAAATATTACAGTTTGGACAAGTTAGTGCAGATACATATGAATATTCTCATAATCAATATTAGGATGGAGTGCCCGGTTAATACCTCCGGCGATAATAGCAGCAATATCCTCGATCATTCGGTCTACTTCCTTAGGCGTAACCATAAGATCACCTAAAGCTTCTGGCAAGACTTGCCCAATAATCGCTCTACGGTCCGCCTCTAGAATATTCTCCATACTCTTAAAATACCGGGAAAAGGAAGAATATTCCTGGAGCGCATTCAACGTATCCATCGCAATAGTCGAAGCATGAACAACCGTCGGCACCCCCACCGCAACAACCGGAACCCCTAAAGATTCGCGAGTCAACCCAAACCGCTTATTTCCGACGCCAGAGCCGGGACTAATCCCCGAATCAGCTAATTGTACAGTAGTTACAACCCGTTGACTGGAAGCTGCGGCCAACGCATCAATAGCAATTACCAAATTAGGCCGTATTTTGCTTACCAACCCGCTGATAATCTCTAATGTTTCCATACCGGTAATCCCCAACACTCCTGGAGCTATCGCACATACTGACCTAACTCCGCCCTTAAGTTCAGGCGACAGCATCTCCTGGATATGACGGGTGACAACCACTTTGTCCACAGCCCTAGGTCCTAGCGCATCGGGAGTAATATTCCAATTTCCCAGTCCTACCACTAAAATAGTACTATTCGGAGCAAGCTGAACCATGCCGACTAATTCCTTTGCCAAAAACTCCATAACTTTAGTCTCAAGCGGCGTATTCTTATACCTAAGTCCCCCGGCTTCAATCGTCACATAACGTCCCTGACGTTTACCCAACGCTTGCTCAGCCTCAGTGGTAGTAATGCTTACTCTGGTAATGACAACCTCGTCATCCCCCAACGTTTCAGCAATTACCCCCGGAATGTCTTCCCGTACTTGTCTAACTAAGGCCTCCCTCGCCTCCAAAGCCAAATCGGTGCGTGGCGTACTTAAACTTTGGGTCATGAAACTTCACTCCTGTCTGACTAAATACAACTAAGCATTAAACTATGGATTATCTTAACCTATTTTTTACATCGTTATGCGGGGCATGCCAAACATGACAATTGTTGCTTGCATTTTTTTTTATGACATGCTAAAATAGTTCAGGTAACATGGTCAAAGGAGGTGAACTATTTGCCAAACATTAAATCCTCAGAACGCAGCGTAAAAACCGACGCATTACGGCGCTCACAGAATTTGTCGACTAAATCGGCGGTAAGAACTGCAACTCGTAAAGTTACTACAACTATCGATGCCGGAAACGCTGATGAAGCAAAAACCCTCCTGACCAAAGCCAGCAGCGTTATTGACAAAGCAGTCGCCAAAGGCGTTCTTCATAAAAATGCCGCGGCTCGGAAAAAATCCCGTCTGGCCAAGAAAATTAACAAGGCTAATGCTTAATAGGAACTAGCTTGCCGGACGGTACGGCGAGTAACACTAGCGACAAAGCGTCCTATCTCGACTCTTTGTCGCTTTTTTGTGTTTAAAAAGGGGCTGTGTAAAAACACAGCCCCTTTTTTTATACGCAAACCACTTACCGGCATATATCAATAATTATCTGCTCTAAAATAAAATTATCCGCCTGTCCCGACTTTAATTTGCGATCCGCTTCAGCGATCGTGACCAACGTAGCCGCTAATTTAGCACCAGTAAACCCCCTGCTTAGCTCTACAATTTTTCCTCCGATAAACGATGGCAGGCCAAGTTCTTCGGCTATATAGCTACTAGACCGGCCTTGCATTGACAGCTCCCACGCCTCCCACATCATCCGTACCTGACGGGCTAGCAAGGCCAAAATTTTCAAGGCGCTTTCACCAGCAACAAGTTGTTCTTCCAACAATTCGAGCGCCAAAGCAAGCTGTTTTCGGCTTACCGCATCAATCACTTTAAACACCGAAATTTCCGGTACAGCCGCCATAATACTGGTAACTTCGTTCCGACTAATCACCCTACCTTTGCTATACAACGCAATCTTTTCCATTTCCCCATGGAGAAACCCCAATGAAACCTGCGACATAAGACTTACCGCCTCTAACACATACTCCATCGCATCCGGAGCCATTTTTTTCCCAAGCTCGTCCAATTCAGCTACAAGCCAAGGCCGTATTTCTCTGGGCTTTAGCGGGCTAAAATCAACCACCGCACCGTACTTTTCTACCGCTTTATATAGTTTTCGCCGTTTATCAGCCTTTTCAGTAGTAACAAATATTACATAGCTGTACTCAGGCATGTTCCCCAACAGATTAATAATCCGCTCACTACCATTATCCAGAGCTCCCTCAGCAGCTTCCCTCTTCCGCCCACTCTTAAACAACTGGGTTCCCCGAATCACAATAACATTTTTGCCGCCCATAAATGGCACAGTTTCGATCATACCAGCAATTTCTCCAAACGCTGGGTCATGCTCCATCACTACCAAACTAAAATCCCGTTCTTCAAGGGTTAAAAGAGCATTAACAACTTCATTTTCAACTTGCTTTATTAAAAAAGGTTCTTCGCCAGTCAACAAATACACTTGCCGAATGTGGCCTTTTTTTATTTCCAGCAAAATCTGCTTATAATCCATGAACGCCTCCATATGCTGAATCGATAATAACTTAAATGCTGATATCTATCATTCAATTTTCAAAATTAAACTTAGCTTGCTCCTGTTTAAACGTCGTAACCGACAGGCTCGTACCATTCGTTGTAAACACTACAGCTCCATCATCGTCGGTACGTAAAATCTTAATCTGTTGTTGACTAAGCCGCTCTAAGGTTTCCTTATGAGGATGACCAAAATTGTTATGCCCTACTGATATAATAGCAAACTGCGGCGAAAATTCCTTTAAAAATTGCGCTGTACTTGAGGTTTTTGCTCCATGATGCGCTACTTTAAGCACAGTACCGGTGCCTAGTCCATGCCTAAGCATTGCCCGCTCCCCTTCAGCGCCGACATCGCCGGTTATAAGAAAACTATGTCGACCATAACACACTAAAATGACATTTGAACGCTCATTTTCCTGCTCTATCGAACCGCCACCGTCGGTATGTACCATCTTGAAGGTTACTCCATCTAAACTAATGGTCTGCCCGGAAACTGCAGTTATTACTTGACTGGCAGGAGATACCTTCATAAGCGCTTTTATTGCGGCACTGTCATCCCCGGCTGGCATAACAATATGCCGAACTGGCACAGCCGCTGCCACCCCAGCCGCACCCCCAGCATGATCCTGATGGCCATGTGTCAAAATAAGATAATCCACTCTGGTTACACCATAATGGTGTAAATATGGTACTACTACACGCTCACCAATGTCAAATACATCATTATTACTCCCGCCGCAATCCACTAACACAGAGTACCCATGCGGAGTAATAATAAGCGATGAATCCCCCTGCCCTACATCAATAAAATGGACAGCGACAGGACGCGGATAATATAAATAAATAAACCCACCAATAATAATTGCCAGGACCCCAACCGTAGCTTTTGTCGGCCATCGCGCTAAAACTTGCAGCAGCGTAGGGACTCGGGGCGGCAAATAACCATAAATCCAAGCCAAAATTAAATAATAACCTGCCCCAAACATTCCCCCCATCGTCGGTAAATAGACCCGACTAAACGGCAACAGCGCAATAAGAGCCGTCATTTTAGTCGCTGTCCCTAGTAATAGGGCACACCCAACTAACAGTATCTTTCCTCCAAGCGGCCAAACTGCCGCACCGATAATTCCTAATAGCCCTACAACCACTACCATTTCAATGATTGGCAGCACCAGCAAATTAGCAATAAAGGAGCTAACCGGAAAAGCATTGAAATACCAAGCAACCACAGGCAGTACTCCCAGTTCTGCCGCCCAAGTTACAGCGGCGGCACTCCGCAAGCAACACGGCAAAAAGCTCAGGGTTTCTTTCGTTTTAGCATAAAATAAAATTAGACCACCACTAGCGCCAAACGACAACTCAAAACTGATATCAAATAACAGCGCCGGCTGGTAAATTAGCATACCCAAGGCCGCTATCACTATCGCCTGAAAAGCGTTATTATCACGTCTTAGTCCAATTGCCGCCAGCGCAGTCAGCCCCATAATGACCGACCTCACCACTGGGGCAGTAAGCCCCGCAAATACCGCATAGCCCGCCAAGGCAACAGCACTAATCAACGCCGTTTTCCCCGTGCCAAGGCCAAGCATCCCGCCCAGCCAAGCTACTACTCCGGCTACCAAAGCGATATGCGTTCCCGACACCGATAAAATATGAACCAGCCCCGTAACAGAAAAATCCTGCACCACTTGCCGATTAATACCAATATAGCCGCCAAACAACACCCCGTTTAAAATAGCGGCATCACTCTCACTCATTGCCTGATTAATACCTGCCGCAGCCCGCTGTCGTCCCTGGGAAATTATCGCTTGCCAACCACCGTTTTTAACCGAGCAAATAGTAAAATGCCCCTTTCTAGCATTTAATTTGGCAGTTATACCCCGAAGCCGCATTGAGGCTATATTGTCCACCTGACCAGGATTTTTTAGACCGTTAATCGGGGCTATTTCACCAGTCACCTGCACCCTATCGCCATAGGCAGCCACTCGTTCATTACCAGCCTGGCGAAACGTTACCATAAGATTACCGACCGCCGGATGACTGTTATCACTGCCATCCACGACTTGATCTATACCCACAACGTATTTCACAACTACTTGACCATCAGCCTCATAACACTGTGGCAATTCGGTCACCATACCTTGTACCGTGATCACGCGACCGCCCCACCGACTGATATCAATAGCCGAAATTTGCTCCACATGAATAAATCGAATCATCCCTGCAATAAAAAACAACCCTAAAACCAGCGGCAAAACATACCTTGACCCTCGCCATACCGCATAGCCAGCAGCACCAAAAAGCACTACTATTAAAACATACAATGGCATAAGGGCTATTGCTAATACTTTAGCCAGCCATATCCCCGCTGCAAAACAAATAACTACCCCAAACATTGCTTTAGGCATAAACCATCTAGCTCTCCCAACTTAAGCTAAGATATTCTACCTTTTTTATTAATTATTTACCGTACCAACTTGCTCTCTATCTTCTTAAACTTGGCACTACTAATTCCTGGAACGCGTGTTAAATCGGAAATGTTATGAAAAGGACCGTTAACCTTGCGAAATTCCACGATTCGCCCTGCAAGCACCGGTCCAATCCCCGGCAGTTTATCCAATTCATCCTTATCAGCGCTATTAATATTCACCTTACCACTACCTGCGTTAGTGGCATCAACCATACTATTATTTGACGGCTCATAAATTGGAGTACTCACAACATCTTCTACCGTACTCTTTTGCCATTGACCATAAAAACTTCCCACTATAATTAGCCCGGCTAAAATAAGAATGAGCACCCAACGCCGTTTAATGACATCTATCTTGCTCACCTCCCAGTTTAAGCTAACAAATTCTCTATTTATTTCCAATTTCCTATAATTCTTAATTGCATTTGCAAAAAAAATAAGCCGGCACAATACCGGCTCATTACCCTGTTGTTACTTAACAACGATATTTACTAATTTTTGTGGTACCGAAATTACTTTAACCACCGTTTTACCCGCTAACAATTCTTTAACCTTTTCTTGTTCAAACGCTTTACTTTCCAATTCAGTGGCGTTTAAGCCCACCGGTACAATGATTTTATCCCGCACCTTGCCATTAATCTGGAGAACTATTTCCACCTCATCTACTTTAACAGCCTCAAGATCAACTTCCGGCCATGCTTGCTCATGCACACTGCCTTCAGCAATAACCTCATGCCACAGTTCTTCCGTAATATGCGGCGCAAACGGCGCTAAAAGCCTTAACAGGCCTGACACAACTTCCCGGATTAAACCAGGCTGAGCATTCGCATCTGCTTCTTTAAACGCATATAGAGCATTGACAAGTTCCATAATAGAGCTTATTGCAGTATTAAAACTAAACCGTTCGCCAACCGCGTCCGACACTTTACCAATAGTAACATGCAGTGCCCGGCGCAACTCCCGCCCGTTCTTATCCAAACTGTTAACATCATATTTAGCCGGAGCATTAACCAAGCTGTCCGCATAATGCCCTACGATACGCCATAGCCGACCCAAGAAACGATACGCGCCCTCTACACCTTGGTCACTCCACTCAAGATCGCGCTCCGGCGGTGCGGCAAACAAAATAAACACCCGAGCAGTATCCGCGCCGTACTTAGCAATAATCTCTTCCGGCGATACAACATTCCCTTTTGATTTAGACATCTTCGAACCATCTTTAATTACCATACCTTGAGTAAGCAGATTCTTGAACGGCTCGCCAATATTAATCAGCCCGGCATCCTTAAGTACCTTGGTAAAAAATCGCGCATACAAAAGATGAAGTATTGCATGCTCAACCCCGCCGATATACTGATCGACTGGCATCCAATAATTTGCCTTCACTGAATCAAAGGGCTGCGATGTATTCCGGGGATCCGTATACCGGAAATAGTACCATGAAGAGCATATAAATGTATCCATGGTGTCAGTCTCTCGCCTTGCGGCCCCACCACATTTAGGGCAAGTGCAATTAACGAACTCTTCTACTTTAGCTAAAGGCGAAACTGAACCTGTCTCAAAACTAATATTCTGCGGCAAAGTAACCGGTAAATCAGTCTTAGGAACAGGAACAACCCCACACTTATCGCAATAAATCATCGGAATCGGCGCACCCCAGTACCGCTGACGAGAAACCAGCCAATCCCTCAACCGATAGTTAACCCGCCGTTGACCGATACCGCGTTGTTCCAGCCAGGTGCAAATTGCATTTTTTCCAGCCTGATTATCCATTTCACTAAACTCACCAGAATTAACCATTTTACCAGGGCCATCATAAGCCTCGGTCATAGTATCAGTTGCCAATTCACCATTTGGCGCTTGAATAACTAACCGTTTCGGCAAACTGTATTTTACCGCAAACTCCCAGTCCCTCTGGTCATGCGCCGGCACACCCATAACTGCGCCGGTGCCGTATTCGACAAGAACATAATTAGCAACCCAAATAGGAACTTGCTCACCATTGAACGGATTAACCGCATAAGCTCCTGTAAATACCCCCTCTTTCTCAGTCTCTGAGGAAGTCCGGCTTATCTCACTCATATTTCTGACCCGATCAACAAAAGCTCGCACTGCCGCTTGCTCAGCTTTTCCGGCAATAAGCTTTTCCACCAACGGATGTTCCGGAGCTAACACCACATAACTAACCCCAAAAACAGTGTCTTGGCGAGTAGTATAAACCGATATTTTTTCTGAAATTTCCGGTACATCAAAGCTGAACTCAGCTCCAGTGCTCCGGCCAATCCAGTTTTCCTGCATGGTCTTTACCCGATCCGGCCAGCCCTTTAGGTCTTTAAGATCTTCTAACAGCCGATCAGCATATTGGGTTATTTTAAAGAACCATTGTTCAAGTTCCTTTTTAACTACAATAGAATCACACCGCCAGCAACATCCGTCTACTACCTGCTCATTTGCCAGTACGGTATTACACTCATTACACCAGTTAACCGTTGCTTTTTTCTTATAGGCCAGACCTTTTTCATAAAACAAGAGAAACATCCATTGCGTCCATTTATAGTACTCAACATGACAAGTAGCAATCTCACGATCCCAATCATATGACAATCCCAATTGATGTTGCTGCCGCCGCATGTTGGCAATATTCTCCCACGTCCAGTCGGCAGGATTAACCCCATGCTTAATTGCCGCATTCTCAGCAGGCATACCAAAAGCATCCCACCCCATTGGGTGCAGTACGTTATACCCTTGCATCTTTTTATATCTAGCGACAACATCACCAATAGAATAATTACGAACATGTCCCATATGCAAATTGCCGGAAGGATAGGGGAACATTTCCAGCACATAGTACTCAGGACGCTGGCGATTTACCTCGGTACTAAACGCCTGCTCTTTAGCCCAATTTTTTTGCCATTTCGCCTCAACTTCACTTGGAATATACTTTTCATTAATCAACTAAAATGCCCCCCATACTGCTCTTCAAATTAAGAAAAGACTCGACTTGCGCCAGTCCGTTGGACGCAGGCGAAAGCCCAGTCATTCTATGCGTTCATAATCAACACTTTTATAGACCATATAATTATCAGAACTATTATATAGCAAAAATTTAATAAAAGTCAACTTTATCCACCTTAATTGCCAAATTCACCTTGTATTTGGAACCTTTGCTACCTTTTCCATATTAGTACAAAGGTTGTTCTAAAACCATTGCTTAAATGCATAAATTTTGGAGTGAGGAGGTGCATTATGTATAAACTAATTATCGGTAACGTAAGAATTTCGGTTTTCGATGAAAACGTCAGCCACGAACAGGCTGCTATTATGGCTCGGCAAGCCATTCAGGAAGCTCATCATCACGGCAAAGTGCTTAGCCATATTGAAATTACCAACGGTGAATACGGCCCAGAAGTCAATACTACTGAAAAAACCGGTTATCGTGCGACAATTAGAAAGTCTATTAAACAGAGCCTATTAGACGGCATCTATGCCGCCGCTCACGAAAAACTTTATCCCTCCAATGCTTATAGCAGTCCAAATACCTGGTTTGATACTGATACGGGCCAAGAATGGTACGGTGAAACAGTCGACGTCGCTAGAGATGAAATCATGCAAGAATTAGAAAAATGGCAAAAATCTCTTAGCACCCCATAAACCTTGTCCCAACACCAACCTATACTATTTTGTAAAAAGCCCGCACTGTCAAACCTGCAGTGCGGACTTTTGTACTTATCCGCCATATTTCAGGCCAACATTGAAATAATTTGCTGCAATTTACAAAATGCCATATAATAGAAGCATTATTGTTAACTACAGGAGGCTATTCTTATGCGGTTTAAAACCAATCTATTACTATTACTCGCAGCAATTATCTGGGGTTTTGCCTTTGTCGCCCAACGCGTAGGAATGGATCATATCCAGCCCTTTACATTTAGTGGCATTCGATTCATTTTAGGCAGTCTTTCTTTACTACCGCTTATTTTCTATTTTAAAGCTAATTCACCAACAACAAACAAGGCTGGTGTTCATGTAAAGCCGGCTCTGAAAGCCGGTCTTTTAGCTGGTGCGGTGCTATTTCTAGGAGCCTCGTTCCAACAATGCGGACTTGTCTATACAACCGCCGGGAAATCAGCCTTCATTACTTGCCTGTATATTATTCTTGTCCCCATCTTCAGCATCTTTCTTAAACATCGTATTACTGCCAAAACTTGGCTAAGTTCCTTAATTGCCATCACCGGCTTGTACCTTTTGTGCATAAAAACCGGCTTACAAATATCCTACGGCGATTTGCTTACCCTTGGCGGAGCTTTTTTTTGGACAATCCACATTCTGCTCATTGACCATTTCTCTCAAAAAGTTGATGCTTTAAAACTTGCGTGCATTCAATTTATCACCTGCGGTGTCCTTAGCCTGCTAGCTGCGGTTATCACCGAAAAAATAACCGTCGAAGGCATCACCCAAGCCGGTATCCCCCTGCTATTTGGCGGTATTTGTTCAGTAGGCATTGCCTACACCATCCAAATTATCGGGCAAAAACACGCTGCTCCGACGCATGCCGCTATTATTCTCAGTATGGAGTCAGTTTTTGCAGCGATTGGCGGTTACTTGATTTTAAGCGAACACTTGACCATTCAAGAACTAGCAGGCTGCATCTTTATGTTTATTGGTATGCTAATTTCCCAACTTCAGGGCACAAGACCACAAGATCCAATGACTCTCAGTCCCAAACCAACCAAATAAATTCACCTGAAATTTATTCTAACTATTAAATCCACTTTTATACAAAAAAACATATGAAACCATTATGATTCATTCTTTACCCGCCCAACAGACACTATATTAATAAAAGCATCAACCAGCGATGGATCAAACTTCCGGCCTTTTTCGGCTCGTAGTACAGCCAAAGTAGCCTTAACATCCATTTTATCAATTCCCGACCGTCCGGCGGTCATTGCTTCAAACGCATCTACTACCGCGATAATCCTTGACCCAAGCGGGATTTCAGTTCCGCGCATCCCCGCCGGGTACCCTTGACCATCAAACCGTTCGTGATGGTGCCTGACAAGTATAGCAATATCACGAAAATTCTCAATACTGCTTAAAATATCTGCTCCCATCCCGGAATGGTCCTTTATATTATTATAGTGTTCATCAGTCAGTAAATTGCCCATATCTAATAAATTACCAGAAGTCATAGTCTTACCAATATCACGTAACAGCGCTGCTGTAGCAATAAGCTTGACCTCCGTTTCCGCTACTCCCGCTTCCCTGGCCAAATCCTGAGCCAGATCACTCACCACTTCTGAATGGCCGTGACAATAAGGATCTTTCATTTCAAACATATTTACCAGGATTTTAATAATCCTTAAATAATCTTCTTCTCTTTGAGCGATCTCAAGCAAACGCTCAGACACATCAAAGAGAAACTCAACAACATAACCGCCATTAATCCCAATTACGGGAATAATAAGCCTATCGGCATATCTTCTTTCACCGTCAGGCAAAACACAGACTTCGGTTTGAGTCACTGGATAGGCGCATTTACCTTCATCTGCCAATACATTATAATTAGTTTTAGCCCCGGAAAAACCAAACAACTCGAAAAGTTCTTTTTCACCATAAACTTCAGTCTCTCCAGTTCTTCCCGTTACCGCAAACCCACAAGATATTTGTCGCCACGCATAATCATATATTGCAATTTTCTTCCCGGCCACCAGCAAAGCATGTTTAAGATATACTGAATACATAATCAACGTTGCCAAAACTAGTAACAATATAATATAGCCTACTATTTTAAACTCTTCGCTTCGCACTAAGGCCGTTAAGAAGTTATCAATGACCAACGTAACCACCAACAAAAGTCCGAAAGAAATAACCATCGGCCCATATCCGCCCCTCATTAAAACACCTCCTTCATTTTTAAAATTTCTATTATATATTATGTTTACTAGATTTAAATGTTCCTTACAACAACGGGCAGCAATTCTTGCTTTTGACTAAGTCGCACTAGAATCATTATTTTGTTATAATTTGACACAGTACTATCTTAATATATCGTTTTACTTACTGAAGTTCTTAACCTATTGATTAAATTTCGAAATAAAAACACATCCTTAACGGAAGGAATGTCACATGAAAATATTTGCTATTGCCGACACCCATTTGTCAGGTAATCCACCTTATAAGCCCATGTCCATCTTTGGAGATCACTGGGAAAACCACTGGGAAAAAATCAAAACTGACTGGCAAACCAACGTTTCCGAAGAAGACACCGTTCTCCTAGCCGGAGATATATCATGGGCCATGAAACTAGAAGACGCCCTTGTTGACCTTAACGAAATAGTAGCGTTGCCGGGAAAGAAAATAATTATTAAAGGAAATCACGACTATTGGTGGCAAACAATCGGCAAGATGACAACCGCAGTTAATGGTCAGCTTACTTTTCTGCAAAATAGTTTTATGGGAATTGACACTTATGCCGTATGCGGCAGCCGCGGCTGGATATGTCCAGAAGATCCATATTTTGGCGAATCAGACCAGTCAATCTATGCCCGAGAAGTAAGCCGAGTTAAAACTTCGTTAAAGGCTGCCCGTGATGCCGGATACTGCCGCCTCATTCTCATGCTTCATTATCCCCCTCAATATGCAGATTTACCTAGCGGCTTCACCCAGCTAATGGAAGAATATCATGTCGAACTCTGTGTTTTCGGTCATCTTCATGACGAAGCTATCAAAATCGCCCCTACTCAGGGAAACGGCACCGTTTATCACCTGGTATCAGCCGATTCCCTAAACTTTAAGCTAAAACAACTTATTTAAATCTCAAGCGACCTAGCGCCGCCGATCACACCATTTGCATTTATTGGCAAAGATTTGTATAATCAAAATGAATTTATACCCACCCCCGGGGAGAAGGAAGATGATACACCATGATTCCAACCGAAGCACGAACCGAAGTGCTTAACCGTCTGCGCAATGTAAAAGGACATGTCGCTGGAATCGAGCGAATGATTGAGGATGGCCAAGAATGTGCTAATGTACTAATCCAATTATCCGCGATCCGGGCTGCCATCGAAAAAATCGGCATTTATATATTAGAAAATAACGCTATTGAATGCCTACTGAAAGATATAGATCAAAAGCCCGAAGATAAAGAAAAAATATCACACATCGTAAAACAGATGCTGGCGTTTTTAAAGTAACAAATAGCCTTAAGCTAACCAACAAAAGGAGACAGTTATGCATCAGTACCTTTTTTTCATCGGTAACTTTCCCATCCGTGCCTACGGACTTATTATCAGTCTCAGCATTATCTTGGCAACAGGCACCGCTTACTTTTTAGCCAAACAAGATGGCCGCTGGCATAATCACGTTGTTGATATTGGCCTCTACTGCGGTTTAGCTGGTATAATTGGAGCCAGGCTATGGGATGTTTTCTTTTTCGACTGGGGCTATTATGGCCACCACCTCTTAGAAATACCTTATGTCTGGCAGGGCGGAATGGCCATTCAAGGCGGAGTTATTTTTGGGTTCTTAGCTGGCTACGTCTATACTAAGCACCACAATATCGACACCTGGGCCTTCACAGACATTGTCGCCGCCCCGGCCATTATTATCGGTCAATCCATTGGACGCATGGCCAACCTTTTGAATGGCGATGCATTTGGCCGCCCTACCGGCGACAGTTTTGGTATAATCTATCCTTCTTCCACCCTAGCTCATCAGGTATATGGCAACCAACCGCTTTGGCCAGCCGAAATATGGGAAGGCCAGCTAGATATAATTATTTTTGTCCTGCTCCTCCTGTTCCGTACAACTAATCATGCCAAAGGACAAGTGTTCATTCTCTATGCGGTGCTTTACTCTACTGCCCGATTTTTTCTGGAATTCTTGCGGGGCGACTATGGCACCCTAGCCTTTGGTCTCAAATCCGCTCAATTAACCAGTCTTACCATCATTATCATCGGTGTTATTTTGTTTGTGTGGTGTGGCCTTAAAGCCCCGCGTATCACCGATCAGAAAGTAGCTAAATAAGAAAAAAGGAGCTGTGTTGAAACAAAGTTTCAACACAGCCCTTTTAGTATTAAACACTAACCTTGCTATTAATACTAATTTACTTGCCAGAGGAAACAGGATTAGGAACACTGTTTTCAGCAGAAGTCCGCGACAATTCAATCCAGCGGCGTATTGAGTCAATGATAACCACAACAACCAGTACCATCATAATACCAGTGATGGTAGCCAATAGATAATTTTTAACTGGCAAATAAATATTGGCGATATTTTCATAGCCCGCACCAAAAGTGGTAATTGCCATAAAAATCATCGGACAAATAGTTATCCAGGTATAACGCGCTTTCCCCATCCGAAATAACATCGTTGTACCTACCGCCAGTGTAAGTGTGCCTAATAGCTGATTAGAAACACCAAATAGCGGCCAGATCGTTGAAATGCTGCCTTGTAATACCAGATATCCCCACGCTGCAGAAATTAAAGCACTAGTAATTAAAATGCCCGGCAGCCATTGGGTATTTTTTAGCGGTTTATAGATTACTCCGCCCATTTCCTGCAAGAGGTATCGGCCAACCCGAGTACCAGCATCAATAATAGTAAGAATAAACAACGCTTCAAACATGATACAGAAATGATACCAGAAGGACATTAGCGATTTCATTCCTGGGATATTTGAAAAAATATGCGCCATACCAACCGCTAGGGACACTGCTCCGCCAGGACGGCCCGCGATATTTTCACCAACCATTTGTGCCAACGCCGGCAGTTCATTAACTTCCATCCCTAATTTTGCAAATGCAGCAACGGTAGTATTTATCGCGAAATAATCGCCAGGGTCTAAACTGGTTGCCGCAATGAGGGCCATAAGAGCGACAAAACTTTCCACTAACATCGCTCCAAAACCAATTGGAAGAATATCCTTCTCATTTGTCAGCATTTTAGGAGTAGTGCCGGTACTGATTAAAGCATGAAACCCGGAAAACGCACCACACGCTACCGTAATAAATACATAGGGCCATACCGGACCACCAATAATTGGGCCACCGCCGTTAATATATTGAGTAAGAGCCGGCATGTGAATGTCCGGTCTAACGAAAATAATCCCCAACGTCAAAGCTAAAATAGTCCCGATTTTCATATAAGTACTGAGATAGTCCCGTGGAGCCAATAGCAACCATACCGGCAAAGCTGCCGCAAAAAAGCCGTAGATTGTTAGCATTATCGATAACTGAGTCAAACTAAAAGTAAAGTACGGAGCTAGCACCGAATGTTGTACCCACGCCCCGGCGAAAACACCGGCAAGTATTAGAATTACACCAATTACTGATGCTTCTCTAATCTGACCTGGTCTTAACCATCTAAGATAAATACCGATAAAAATAGCAATTGGAATGGTAACAGCAACCGTAAATGTCCCCCATGGACTATTAAACAACGCATTGGCTACGACCACAGCCATTCCTGCCATGGTCAGTACAAGCAGAAACAGCACCGCGATTGACGCACAGAAACCAGAAACATTGCCGATTTCTTTTTTAGCTATTTGCCCCACCGACAATCCGTCATGCCGCACCGAAGCGAACAAAATAACCATGTCATGAACCGCTCCGCCAATTACTGCGCCAATCAAAATCCACAGCGCACCAGGCAAATAACCAAATTGAGCGGCAAGTACCGGCCCAACCAATGGCCCCGCCCCGGCGATAGCAGCAAAGTGATGACCAAAAATAACCCATTTATTAGTAGGAACGTAATCCCGACCATCATTATGCGCTACAGCTGGTGTAATCCTCTCCTTGTCAAAAGTCAAAACTTTCGCCGCAATAAAAGAACCATAAATCCGGTAAGCAAAAATTAACCACAGCGCCGCAATAATAACCAAATAAATCGCATTCACATTAAAGCCTCCTTTGTCGAAATATTTTGATCATTTTTATTATAAATTTTATTGGCCTCAGGTGAAATGAGAACTTTGTCATCGGATTAAATTAACCATCAAACAGCAATATAGGCAGGACAACCAGAAATATACCTGCCCGCGCCGCCAGCATAGACAGATTGACTAAAAATTTCTCGTACTATAAAATTTAGATAAACTCCACTTGTCTTGAAAATTAAACGGGAAAGCAGGTCTGAGCAATGACGCTTTTCGGTAATGAGTATCTGACCATAACCAGCGGCAGCCTTTTGCACATTAACATTCTCATTGAAATGTTAGAACGATTAAGCGTACTTACAACCTTTGCCTTTATTTTATCCCACACAAAAACATTCCGCCGCCTAGCTTCACGGCAGTTTCAAAAATTGGATTGGTGGCTCTTGACCGTACTCTTCGGACTTATCGGCATTATCGGAACTTATGCTGGAATACCGGTAAACGATGCCCTAGCTAATTCACGGGTAGTCGGTGTTATGGCCGCAGGGTTAATTGGCGGCCCCAAAATGGGCTTAGCCGCCGGACTGATTGCGGGCAGTCATCGCTACCTTTTAGGCGGATTTACCGCATTTTCTTGCGCCATGGCTAATTTATGCGAAGGCCTTTTAGGCGGTTTGATTAACCGGTTTTATCCGTCGAGGTCAATCTCTTGGTGGGTTGCCTTGGTCGGCGGAGTGCTCGGCGAATGCCTTCAAATGGGGATTATATTATTAACCGCTAAACCTTATGAAAATGCTGTTTCCTTGGTAACAACCATTGCTATACCAATGGTCATAATTAATTCGTTTGGGCTGGCAATTTTTATGATGATTATTAACTCAGTCAAAGACTCCAGAGAAAAAGTTGGTTCCGAAAAATCCCACCAAGTGTTGGCTATTGCTACCAAAACATTGCCGTATCTTCGGCGTGGTCTAAACAATACCTCGGCCGCAGCTACCACCAAGATCATTTATGATATTGGCGACTATGATGCTGTAGCTATTACCGATACAACTAAAGTTCTGGCCTTTACCGGAGCCGGATGTGCTCACCATCAGCCTAATATGACCAGCTTAACTCAAGCGACGTTGCATGTTCTAGCCAGCGCAAAATCGGCAATAGCCAAAACTCCTGAAGATATAGGTTGCTCACACCCAAATTGCCCACTTGCCAGTGCCATAATCGTGCCACTGAAAAAAACAGATAAAGTAATTGGTGCCCTCAAATTGTATTACACCAAAAAAGTGAAAATTAGTCAGGCCGATACTGTATTTGCAGAAGGAGTCGCTACTTTATTTTCAACCCAGCTGGAATTAGCGGAAATCGACCGCCAGGCAAAATTGGCATCACGGGCTGAGATTAAAGCTCTTTACGCGCAAATAAACCCCCACTTTTTATTTAATGCATTGAATACTATTACTTCACTGGTCAGAACAGAACCAGACCTTGCCCGCCAACTACTTATTCAGTTAGGAGCATTATTTAGAATAACTATGCATAATACCGGAAAGAACATCACCATTAACGAAGAACTAACCCATGTTCGGGCTTATCTGGCCATTGAAAAAGCCCGTCACGGAGATAAACTGGTTATTATTGAAAATATTATAGACTCAACCCTTGACTATATGATTCCTTCATTTACCCTTCAACCGTTGATAGAAAATGCAATTAAACATGGCCTGCAACCAAAAGAAGAAGGTGGTTATATCAACCTAACCATTGCCGAGCTTGCTAACGGTATTGAAATATCTATTACCGACAATGGCGTAGGGATGAATTTGACTGCCCACCACCCCTTACAAAAACCAGCAGGAAAAGGCATTGGCTTAATAAATGTTAACGAACGCCTCCGGGGTAAGTTTGGTGAAGGATTGAACATTATCAGCCAACCAAATCAAGGAACAACCATTAAAATTATCCTGCCGAAAGAATTCCCGGACGAAGGTGAAGAAAGTGCTTGATGCGATAATTGTTGATGATGAAACACCCTCCCGGGACGAACTGAAATTTTTACTTTCCACCACCGCTTGTATTAAAGTATCAGGTGAAGCTGACAGCGGACTTGCCGCTATTAATCTGGCCGCCCAACTAAAACCTACAGTAATATTTTTAGATGTACAAATGCGTGGTATGTCCGGGTTGGAAACAGCAGCCGTCCTACGCGTCATTCCCCCGGATACCCTTATTGTCTTTGCCAGCGCTTATGATGAATATGCCATTAAAGCATTTGAAGTTGGCGCAGTAGACTATATATTAAAGCCATTCGAAGAACAACGTGTCAAGACAACAGTAACAAGGCTGTTACAATACCGTTCAGAAAATTGGCAACTCCCGGTAAAAAAAGTTGATGTTGCCTTAAACACTAAAATTATTTTAGCTAAACTGCCGCTATTTTATCAAGGAGTTATAAAACTAGTTCCTTATAGCGATATTATTTATGCTTACACAGATGCCGGCAATGTTATAGTCGTGACCACTGAAGGCCAGTTTGAGTATGGCGGTACTTTAGCCGAAATGCAGACCCGGCTGATAAACACCGCCTTTATGCGAGTGCATAAAAGCTATATTGTTAATATGAATAAAGTACAACAAGTAATCCCCTGGTTTAAAGGCACTTTCTGGTTACGAGTTGAAGGACTGCCAAATACAGAAATTCCCGTAAGCAAAGGACAGATTAAAGAGATCAAGACTGTCTTGGGACTAAAATAGCAGATTCCCATATAACAATATAAGCACCAAGGAGTCAATTAGGTGCCTAAGTTCGAAAGAACTTAGGCACCTCTGCAATCTGGGGTGTAATCTTTGCCAGCAATTTTTTCATTATATCTGCCCCTATTTATTACTGCTTTTAATCGACAATTCTTCGTTTACAGCAACATCTTTCACCGAGTCTTCTGCCGTTCCCCAGCTTCCCCATAATATACATAGCAAACACAGTACCAGCATTACGGGGAAAAAATACTTTTTCATTTTACTCATTAAATTAGTTTTCCTTTCTTTAACATTAAGATACACTCCAATATTATTGAACTCTAATTTCAACGCTACGGTTTAATGCACGACCAGCGAGTGTATTATTATCTCCCAAGGGCTGAATTTCCATAATACCGTCCTTCACTGTTTGAGCAGGAATCAGCGCTTTGGCAAGAAAATATCCCCGTTGGTGAAAGTATTGACTAATTCTTTTAGCGACAACTTCCATTTGCCCCAAAGTAAGCTCTTTACCAAGATTATCATTAAAGATAGGCCTAAACCGGTCTACACTATATATTTTTTGACCGGTAATCCGGATGTCGTTAACCAGTATCCTTGCCCCACTATCGTTTTGATTGGGAGCTTGCTGATCCATAGCTTCATCAACACTAATGGATGATTCTTTCACTGATTCCAGAATTTGTTCCCGCAAACCACCGATCACCGCACCGGCATCAGGCCGCTCAGCAGAATAAACTGAACCTACCAAATTACTAAATACTATAATAAAAACAAATGCCTTGCTACTCCACCGCCATATATTACTTAACATTTTCCCCCTCTTATTCGGCACAGACTGACATAATGTCTTTTTTTTCTACATAAAACTACTTTTGTCATTATACACTATCTAACATAAAGCTTAATTGAAAGGCGAGATGCCACTTTGTAAGGCGAGACGCCATTTTGTAAATCGACAAGTGAATATTTGTAAACCAAACGCAGTTTTTGTATTCGAAATGCAGTATTTGAAAACGAAAAGCC
>Ga0316602_10000121_pt1 | contig 76899 bp, 74 predicted proteins | sample OWC_soil_day10_C_FD_203103 | JGI IMG/M metagenome (GOLD analysis project Ga0316602, IMG submission 203103) | Wetland soil microbial communities from Old Woman Creek delta, Ohio, United States - OWC_soil_day10_CT | ecosystem: Environmental > Terrestrial > Soil > Wetlands | place: USA: Ohio...
TAGTTTTGAGGGAGCATACCGTTAAAGGATGCGCACCTCTAATATATCCGGTGGCGATAGCTACGGGGCTCCACCTGTTCCCATACCGAACACAGTAGTTAAGCCCGTATACGCCGAAAGTACTTGGTTGGAAACGGCCTGGGAGGATAGGTAGTTGCCGGTTAAATCAAAAGACCACTCATAAAAATGAGTGGTCTTTTGATTTAACCGAAAATAACAGAGGAATAATAATAGAACGTGAAGAACATAGAAGCTTACGCTTGAAAACATGAATATAACGAGGGCTGCGTAGAGGGGGAGATAATTAGTTGGATAACGAAAAGGTGCGGCGGGGATTAAAGCCGAGACATGTTAACCTGATTGCACTGGGAGGCATAATCAGTAGCGGATATTTTTTGGGAACTGGTTATGTTTTGGATAAGGCTGGTCCTGCTGCCATAATAGCTTATATTCTTGGAGGCATGATTGTTTTAAGTGTAATGATGTGTTTGGGCGAATTAGCAGTATACAGGCCGATTTGTGGTTCATTCATATCCTATGCACGGGATTATATTTCTCCAACCTGGGCCTGTGGCGTAGGTTGGTCATATTGGATTACATGGATAACATATGTGCCTTCGGAGATGATTGCTGCGGGAATAATTATGAATAAGTTTATACCTGCTGTTGCACCGGAATGGTGGGCGGTATTGTTTGGACTGTTAGTGACAGTGATTAATCTTTTTCATGTGGAGAAGTTTGGAGAAACAGAGTATTGGCTGGCAATTATAAAAATATTGGCGCTAGTAATGTTTTCTGGATTGGGGCTATTGATTGTTCTAGGAATAGTAGGTGATGGCGGCTTTTTAGGGACAAGTGTTTTACTTGGTAGTGGAGGATTTGCCCCTAATGGTTATTGGGCGGTTTTTCTTACTATGATAATTATTTTGGTTAACTTTCAGGGGTCAGAAATTATTGGATTGGCGGCAGGAGAATGTCAGGAACCTGAGAAGAGTATACCTGCCGCTATTCGCAACGTGATATGGCGCATCTTAGGTCTGTACATTATACCGTTATTATTTCTTATATCTATATTTCCGTGGAATAAGGCCAGTCTGGAGGAGAGTGTTTTTGCCGCCGCACTTGATGTTTATGGACTAATGTGGGCGGGTAAGCTATTTGCTTTTGTTGTTTTAACTGCAGCTATTTCGTGTTCAAATTCGGGATTGTACGGTTGTAGTAGGGCACTATACTCTTTGGCTAAGGAAAATATGGCACCATGTGCTCTTGGTGTTTTGGACCATAATGGTGTACCTCGTAATTCGATCCTGATTTCTATTTTGGGTTGTTGGGTTGGAATTGCAGCATATGCCGTTGACTCAAGTAAAACTTTATATACCACGCTATTGGCGCTTTCTGGTTTCACTGGTGCAATGGCTTGGATATCGATATGTTGGAGTCAATATAACTTACGGATGAGTCTTAGATTAAGTGGCAATGAGAGTAAGTTGAAGTTTCGAATTCCACTATTTCCCTATTTTACGCTTTTGGGTATTTGGGTGCAAGTTGCCTGCTTAGTTGTTGCTGCGTTTGCCGAGGATTTAAGGGTGTCTTTGATGATAGGAATACCTACGTTATTAGTGCCTATGGCGGTGTATAAAGCAAGAGAGTTTTTGACTAAACCGCTGCCTGAGGAAGGATGAATAAATTCTACCGATTTTGTAATGAATATAAAAGACCAGCAACTATGTAGTTACTGGTCTTTTATATTCATTATGATGCCTTTTTAAGGTGTATTAAGTTACGCTGAACACGTAATTTGCTTCTGAATTGTTGTCCCAGTTATATGCCGCATCCCGAAAACAGACATTTAAGATAGATTCCTCGGCGGCCAGTACAGTTGCTTCAAACATACCGGATTTTGTTTTGGCCATTTTTACTTCTTGCGTATTATCCCAATCTGTACCGATTCCAGCGTGAGCATATAACTCGGTAGCGCCGTTTTGGGCGAGCAGACCGTCATAACTGATTCTTACAGGGGCATATACAGGAGGAACTTCTAGGCTTAGCAATACTCCATTGGATTTATATTTTCGAACGGTTTTGGATTTAATATCAGCCTTGGCGATTACTTCCGAAGGTATTGTCTTTTCAGCTTTTGCCGCGGTTTTTCTTCTTGCTTTACCTTCAGCAGTATTAAGAGTATATGACTCCTCGGCAGCTTCATTAGGCCTAGCTTTTTGTATTATTCGCGTAGCTTTTGCTTCCGAAGGGGTTAGGGAGGTGGCCCCGACTGCAACTCTTTTTGTTCGACGGGCTATCTTAGTAGTGGATGCATCAAGTATTGGAGCATCGGATTCGACTTCGGGCGAAGTCTTTTTTGGCCTTGGCATAATTCGCCCTCCTTTACATAGTGTTGTGAATACTTATATTTTTCCACCGCTACAGTATTTAATACTGGGAAATAATCTGTTATTGCCACGTAGATTATGCTACTGTTTCCAAAAAACAGGATTGAGTTAGATAATGAAGAAAATGAGAACTATATAATGTTAGTGTAGGAATAGTTTTATTGACTGACATTATTTATCAATAGATAAGCGAATAACCGGAGGATTAATATGCGGTTACCTGTTGTAGATGTATTGCCATCACTAAAAAATATACTTCAAGTGCAAAGGAATATAGTTCTCACTGCGCCGCCAGGCACAGGTAAAACTACCCACGTGCCATTAGCACTTTTAAAAGAGGCTTGGCTTCAAGGAAGCCGGATTATAATGCTTCAGCCTAGACGGCTTGCTACAAGAATGGTTGCAAAATATATGGCGGCGATGCTGGGCGAAGAGGTCGGAGATACTGTAGGTTACCGGATTAGAATGGATTCGCGGGTAGGGCCAAGGACTCGGATCGAGTTAGTAACAGAGGGCGTTCTAATTAGGATGATTCAAAGTGATCCGACAATGTCAGGGGTAGGACTCATTATTTTTGACGAGTATCATGAACGCAGTCTTACTGCAGATTTAGGGCTGGCCATGTGTCTTGAGTCTCAGGCCGTTCTTAGAGATGATTTAAGAATACTAGTTATGTCAGCAACCATAGAAGCTGAGCCAGTGGCAGAGCTTCTAGGCGGTGCACCGGTAGTAGCGGTCCAAGGCAATTTTTTTCCTGTAGAAACTTATTATCAAAATAGCCGTAATGAGGTAACTTTTGAAGCTCAGTTAATTCGTGTCGTGAGGGATGTGACAACGCATAATCACGGAAATATACTGGTATTCTTGCCGGGAACTGGTGAGATTCGACGCGTTAAGGAGCAACTTGATGAGATATACAAGAATTCGATTGTTAAGGTGTATCCTCTTTATGGAAATATGCCGTTTGCAGACCAGGAGTTAGCAATTGCTCCAAGTGCAGCAGGTGAACGAAAGATAGTTCTCGCTACGTCAATAGCTGAAACAAGTATTACGGTTGAAGGAATAACCGTAGTAATTGACAGTGGATTAATGCGTGTTCCGCGGTTCTCTCTGCACAACGGAATGGAGCGGCTTGACACAGTTCGTGTTTCACAGGCGGCTGCTAACCAGCGGCGCGGTCGGGCAGGGCGTCTAGGGCCAGGCGTATGTTATCGTCTTTGGACTAAGGAAGAACATCAGCACTTAAAGATGCAGAGCACACCGGAAATTTTAGAGGCGGATCTTACAGCTTTGGCACTTGAATTGGCTATCTGGGGTATTAAGGACCCTACAAAGCTTTTTTGGCTTGATCCACCGCCTGAACTGTATTTTCGTCAAGCCTGCAGATTATTAGAGCAACTAGGCGCGATTAGCGAAAATGGAGTAGTAACTTTGCATGGTAAACTCATGGGTGAGGCTGGCATTCACCCACGACTGGCACATATGATTATTATGGCCAAGTCCCTTGGTTTGGGGGGGCTGGCCTGCGAGATTGCAGCAATCTTAGGTGAACGAGATATGCTGCGCGGTGATAAAAAGGGCATGATTGACGTTGATTTACGACTTCGTATCGAGGTGCTGCGACAACAAAATAGTGTTGAAGGGTGTTCTGGTGACGCGGTACTTTGCCGGCGCATCCAAGCTGAGGCAGGACATCTGAAACGAATATTTAATGTTGTACAAGATGGCGCAGAGGATATTGCCGCTTGCGGCTTACTGGCAGCGCTAGCATATCCGGATCGAATTGCTCAGCGAAGAGAAACTGGACGGTTTCTCTTACGAACTGGACGGGGAGCAGAGCTTATTGGTGCGGTGCAGACACTTTCAAAAGCGGATTATCTTGTCGCTATTAATCTAGATGCTCATGGTACAGATAGCCGTATATTTCTCGCTGGCACCTTGACGGAGAAAGACATCTTCGCATATTTTAGAGACCAATTTGAAGAAGAGACGGTTGTTACCTGGGATAGCGGGCTTCAGGCTGTAAGGGCTAGAAAATATACTAGGCTAGGGGCAATAGTATTAAGGGACCTTCCTTTAACTAATCCAAATCCAGAAGAAGTCTTAATGGCATTAATTGGGGGAATTAGACAGGAAGGTTTGGCAGTATTACCATGGACTAGGACCGCCCGACAGTTGTGCCAACGAATTGGTTTTATGCATCAATTGGATCAAAGCTGGCCGAATACGAGCGACGACGTACTCATAGAATTGCTTGGGGAATGGCTTGGATCGTATTTATACGGTATACGAAGCCGCGAAGACTTAACACAGATTAATCTTGCTAAAGCTATTGAAACGCTGCTTACTTGGGAACAACGACGGGAGTTGGAGGAGTGTGCTCCAACTTATATCATGGTTCCCAGCGGCCAGCGAATTGCGGTTGATTATAGTGAGCCAACTTCTCCGGTATTAGCAGTCCGTTTGCAAGAGATGTTTGGGTTGGCAGACACGCCACGAATTGCCAAAGGAAAGGTGCCGCTAACATTACATCTTCTTTCGCCAGCTAATCGTCCGGTACAAGTAACAAGAGATTTAGCAAGTTTTTGGCGAACTACTTATTTTGAAGTCAAGAAAGATCTTATGGGGCGATACCCTAAGCACTATTGGCCGGACGATCCTTTGGTGGCAACGCCGACTAACCGAGTAAAGCCCCGACAGTGACTGTGGCGACATAATAAAAAAACAAGATCGCTTGCTGAAAATGCGATCTTGTTTTTTTTATGTGCAGGGAGAACCAAGTCAGGTCCGGAAAACTAGTTAACTTTGAAAGGTAAATATTGCAATTTCGGGGGGGCAGCCAAAGCGAAACGGGAACCAATGCCCAGTGCCGCTGGAGACATAGCCATAGCAATCGGTTTGTTGATAAAGACCATACATATAGGCATATGACGAAATTAATGATTTCCCACAAACGATAACCTGTCCGCCGTGGGTGTGACCGGCAATGGTTAAGGGAATTTGCGCTTTGAAGGCGTCGAGGAGAAAGTCTGGATGATGAGCAATCAATACTTTAAACGCATCGGAGGGGATGTTTTTGAGTGCGGCGGCGAAATATTGCTGACGCCTTTTAACACTTACGTTAATTCCGGTACGGGCAGTATCGGCCCAAGGGTAATCAACTCCCATGAGATAAAATGGCTTTTGTCCAGCTATAATTAATTTATTTTCATTATTTAATATGGTCATTCGGCTTTTATTTAACTCTGCCCGAACAAAGTCAATGTTGCGGAAGTATTCATGATTGCCGTAGCAAAAATAGACGCCGTAGGGAACGGTGGGTGCGAAGTCATCCAAAATGGTAATAGCGGATTTAAGTAAATTGAGATCGTCAACGAAGTCGCCAGTTATGACTACTAAGTCCGGCTTTTCTTGTCTTAGAAGGTTAAGGACTGTTTCAAGTTTTGGAAGGTCAAAATATGGGCCAATATGGGTATCGCTGATCTGGCCAATTTTAAACCCGCTGAGGTTAGGCGGCAGGTCCGGGAAGGTTAGGGAGTAACGTCGGATGGTTGTTCCTGCCTGGGCTTCATAAATACCTTTTGAGCTAATCCCAAATGCGATAAACGGTGTAATTGCTAGTGCATTATGCAAAAACGCCCGGCGCGTCATTTGGGGAGCAGCTAATGTAGTAGCATCTGGGCGGGCCGCAGCTTTTCTCCCTTTAAGCAAACGGTGTGCCACATACAATAGCGGCTGACAGATCAAAAGGATGAGCTGCCCTAGTACCCAAATAATGGCGATGTAGATAAGCAACTGATAAATGTTGTGCTCAGGGACAACAAAGGCAGGGTGTCTTGTGAGTCCATAACCAACAATTAAAGCTACGGTTAGGCCCAATACAATATAGGTACGTTTTACAATAGTATATCTATATATTTGAAACAATCGGGCTAGTAAGTGGTGATTAAGCCAACTTACAAAGGCGATTAACGCCATTAATATCAAGCCGGTAAAAGTCACAAGCATCAATACCACCTGAAAAAGAAATAATATATTTAGTGTAGCATATTTCTATCAAATATAGTACAAAAAGTAGTAGAGGTAATTTTGTTAGGCACCTTGCAAAGGCAGATGAATATGTTTTTTAATATAGACATTTGATATATTTTCTATGGCAAGGAAAGATAACAATTCGTTACAGGGTTTTGCATATTAATGTCGAATTTAATAAATACTTGACAAATAATATTGAGTTTTCGGACTGTTGCGCGAAGTGTGAAGGGGTTCTTTGGAGGGGGAAAGGTGCTAGCTAACTATATTACCAGGGTCATGATTCGCTTTAATGCCCTGCCGATTAATAATGTGGAGGGGTGCGAGAACCATGCCAATTAGAATTCTGATTGCTGATGACCATGCTTTACTGCGCCAAGGAATACGAAATGTGCTGGAGCTTGAAAAGGACTTCGACATTGTCGCGGAAGCTGGCGATGGTGAAGAAACTGTAAACAGGGTTAACGAGGTAGGTGTTGATATTGCCCTGATCGATATAAATATGCCAAAGCTAAATGGCTTGGAGGTTACAAAACGCATTCATGCTATTCAACCAACGGTTAAAGTAATTGTTCTAACTATTCATGATGATGCAAGTTATGTAGTTGAGGTTGTCAAAGCAGGAGCCTCTGGTTATCTTCTTAAAGATATTGATCCAAGCATGTTGATAAAGGCTATCCGAACCGTTTATGCTGGGGAATCGTTCATTTACCCGACTTTGGCAAAAAGGCTTTTTGGTGAGATTCACCGGATGGATGATGAGCGCAAACAAAAACAGGCTTCCATACTGCAACGTGGGCGTAATGAGCGTTTGACGATGCGGGAACTCGAAGTGTTGCAGCTCATATCCAAAGGACTAAGCAATCAGGAAATAGCAAATCAGTTATTTTTAAGCGAAAAAACGGTAAAAAACCATTTAACGAATATTTTCCGTAAAATTGATGTTGCTGATCGTACCCAAGCGGTGTTATATTCAATTAAAAATAAGATTGTTGTGTTGGATTAGACACGCACAGCGGCTCTGTGTTTGCCATATATTATCCTATCCCAGTGAAGGGGGTAGGATATTTTGTTTGAGTCCTATTTTACGGAAGTGATCATAGTCTCTCTAGCGATATATGGAATGTGGAATGTTTTTCGGGATATCTGGCGAGGCTATCTTTTGGCGCGCTGGCGGACGCCGCTCAGATCTAGCTTTCTTGTTGTTGTCCGTAATGCTGAGCAGCAAGTGGAATATATGGTGCGATACTTTTTGCAGGAATTTGCGGACGATGATATGTGCGAAATTATAATGGCTGATTGTGGGTCTGATGATATAACACCATTAATTTTAGATCGTTTAGCGACTGAGTATCCGGTGCTAAAGGTAGTGCATTTGGCTGTTGATGCGCGCCCGGTTGCTGACAGTATGCCCTTTTGTCAGGGGGATGTCGTTTATGTATTGGATTTTGTAAATCGCCTAAAGTGTGAAGATTTTGTTGTCGCTGTTCATATGATTGTAAAAAGTATGTAATTGTGGGCAGAATAATGATTAAAGGGAGAAAAGTGCATAATTCTATTGGTGTTGGAATATACTGCTAAGCGAATATAAGGAGGCGAATTTAATGAATAATAATAGACCTGATAATGCGGAACTTGGGTATAAGTGCAGCCGGTGCGGCGGAATGTTTGGCAGTAATGAGGTTGAGACTATTCATTGCCCGTTTTGTGGCATGTTATGTGAAGAGACAAGTTGTCGAATCTCGAATTTCTAAATACTATAAATTTACCGCTTCTATAAGCCTTCAAAGTTGGGTGCCCGGACGTAGAAGCTGATTGCCAGCTGAGGTTGGCGCGGTAGAAGAGGACAACCTAGTTTTATCTCGTTAACAGCCTGTAAGACTCCTCCTCTTAGGGCGGAGATCAACAGGCTATAACAACTCGGGCTAAGTTCGCTCTGGCTCCATTTATTAGGGGAGCTGGAGTTTGTTTTTTTTAGAGATATAATTATGGGTAGTATTACAAAGGGCGTTGCTGGCGGCTATTCGTGTGTCTCGGCTGGTGTAAAGAGGGATAATGCTAGTTGAAAACGAATTTTAATAAAATGTTTATACTTATTGCACGTGATGTCAGGGGGAGCTCATGGGTATACTGAGGGTTGAAGGATTAGGCAAGTTTTTTGGTGCTGAGCGGCTGTTTGCAAATGTGGGATTTGAATTACGGTCAGGTGAAAAAGTTGGGTTGATCGGAGCAAACGGCACCGGCAAAACAACATTGATGCGTTGTCTGATGGGACTTGAAAAAGCGGACGAGGGTCTCGTAAAACTAGCGGTTGGTGATACGATTGGTTATGTAGAGCAGCAAGCGGCTGTTGGCGATAGAACGCTATATGAAGAGTTAATGCTAGCCTATCAGGATGTAATCGAATTGCGAAATAGCATTAATAGGCTGGAACAAAAAATTGCTGGCGAGCAGGACGAAGTAATTTTAGCAGAAATGATGCGGGAATATGGTACTCGAGTTGAGCAATTTGAGCGAGGCGGCGGCTATGAATATGAGAATATGATTCGCCGTGTATCAAGCGGCCTGGGATTTAGTACTGATGATCTTGCTCGGGATGTGAGTACCTTCTCTGGCGGGCAAAAGACTCGAATAAGCTTGGCCAAAGCCCTTGTTCGTAAGCCAGAAATGCTTTTTCTTGATGAGCCAACCAATCATTTGGACATTGGGATGGTGGAGTGGCTGGAGGGATTTTTACGCGAATATAATGGCGGAGTGCTGGTGATTTCGCATGACCGTTATTTTCTTGACGGAGTTGTTGATAGGATTATCGAATTGGAAGGCGGCGAACTAATTAGCTATCGGGGAAACTACAGTGCATATTTGGAGCAGAAAGCCGCTCGGCTAATTAGTCAACAGGCAGCTTACGAAAAGCAACAAGCTTATATTGCCAAGACTGAGGCGTTTATTAATCGCTACCGTGCCGGTATAAAAGCCAAGCAGGCAAGGGGGCGTGAGTCACAACTGGCGAGGTTAGAGCGCTTAGCTGCTCCGGAGGAAAGAACTGGTTTTAGCTTGCGGTTTACCACTGATGTAGAGTGTGCCGAGCGGGTTGCTGAACTTGTTCAAGTTACTGCAACTTATAAAGATAAATCAGTTTTTGAGAATCTTAATCTTTTAATTCGGCGTGGAGAGAGGGTAGTTCTTATTGGCCCCAATGGTGCTGGAAAGTCGACAGTTCTAAAACTTCTTACCGGTGAACTCAGTCCGGTGCGAGGCTCGGTAAAACTGGGCAGTCGGGTGCGCGTGGGCTATTTCTCTCAGGAGCATGAAGGGCTTAACTTTAACAATCGTGTAATTGATGAAATAATGGGTGATTTTGGTTTTAGCGAGGAACGAGCAAGAAATTACCTAGGAGTCTTTCTTTTTAGTAATGATGATGTATTTAAAAATATTAGAGATCTAAGTGGTGGAGAGAAGGCCAGAATTGTCTTGCTGAAATTGATGCTTGGTGGCGCTAATTTTCTGGTTATGGACGAACCTACTAATCATCTTGATATCGAGGCCAAGGAAGCGGTTGAAGAGGCAATTCTTCTTTATCCCGGCACTTTTTTGGTGGTGTCGCATGATCGGTATTTTATGGATAAGATAGCAGATCGGGTGGTGGAACTAGATAATGGCTACTTGACAGAGTATGCTGGAAATTACAGTTATTACCGTAATAAAAAATCAAAGGCAGTTCAGTCTGAGCGCAGGGGCAGCGCTGTTAAGGCTAAGAAAAATGACCAACCGCGACGGCGTAATCCTGAGAATACCATCCGGTTGGCCAAGAAGCTAGAAGAAGAGATTGCGGGGCTTGAATACGAATTAGCTGCGCTTGAGGCTAGGCTTAATGACCCAGAGAGTCACGCCGATCCTATTGTCAGTCGTGAGCTAGCCGAGGAGTATGCGCAAGCTCAAGCAAAATTAGCAGCCAAATATGATGAGTGGGTGGCGTTAACCGAAAGTAGTATGTCGTGAGACATAAAAAATCCAGGCCATAAGGCCTGGATTCTAGTTTACAATAGTATACAAATCGGTGCTAACTAAACATTACTACTATGGTTATGACCGCATAGGCTACGCCGCAGACAACCGAAAGATTAACGAAATAGTCGGATGTTCTGGGTGGCTTGATAATGCAACGATTCTTATAATAATGATAAGTATACATATCGTCTTTCAAGGTTATCCCCCCAAATAATTGTAAACGTAATAACCTTACTACAAATAGATGTGAAATTCCTGCTAAATAATAAAAAAATGCAGGAATAATTAATATTGCTCAGAATTATAGAACTGTCGTTTGGGGGTGAGCCATATGGAGAGTTGTTTAGTAGGGACTGTGGATAGTATTGTATTTCAAAATAAGGACGGAAGTTTCGTGGTTTTTCGCTTACGGCCGGCCAAGGAGTCTACTATAGTTACTGTGGTTGGGGATATACCAAAGCCTTTGGTGGGGGAAGAACTGGAATTGATAGGGGAATGGGTGGAGCACAGCCGATTTGGACGCCAGTTTAAGATTTTGAATGTGAAAAGAGTGCCCCCTTCTGATATAAAAGGGATTGAACGTTTTTTAGCGTCGGGGGCTATAACTGGTATTGGCCCAGCTATGGCTGCCAGACTTGTGGCTTATTTCGGAACTCGAACTCTTGAAGCGATGGAGTTTTATCCCCACCGTTTGACGGAAGTGGCAGGAATAGGAACTAAGAAAGCTGAGATTATCCGGCGGTCGTTCGCCGAGCACTCCGAAATGCGAGATTTAATGTTATTTTTAGAAACTTATGGAGTGTCTGGCGCTTACGCTGGAAAAATATATGCCTATTATGGTGCCGCGTCGCTTACGGTGCTGAATGAAGATCCGTATCGTCTGGCTCAGGAAGTTCAGGGTATTGGTTTTCGCATTGCTGACCATATTGCCCAGGCTATTGGCTGGGAACGAAATCATCCCGCCCGGCTTGCCGCCGGCGTCCGTTTTGCGCTCCTACAAACCGCAAAGGGCGGGCACTGTTGTTTGCCTGACGAGCTTTTGGTTACAGAGACGGCGAAACTTTTAGGGGCCGATAGGTTGGAAGTAGCATCTTGTCTGAATGGAATGATTAAAGACAACGCCTTATATACTGATGATTTCTGTGGGACGACGCTGGTTTATCCAAGTTATCTTTATCATGCCGAAAAAATGGTTGCCGAACGGCTAAAATTTCTTAAGCAGCATGCCAAACCGGTTAGTACTCTTGATCCTTGGCCGGCGGTCGAGCGTTGGGAGGAAAATGCTGGGGTGGAGATGGCTGAAGCGCAACGACAAGCTATTGCTGGCGCATTATTAGATGGTGTACTGGTACTTACAGGTGGGCCGGGAACTGGTAAGACGGTGACGGTCAAAGGTATGTTGTCGGTGTTGGCTGAGCAGGGGTTTAAGATTCTGCTAGGGGCGCCAACCGGGCGGGCGGCCAAGCGGTTAGGCGAAGCAGCCGGCTATGAGGCTGCAACTATCCATCGGCTATTGGAGTCAAGTGGCGGGGTGGAAGGAGCACCACTTTTTATGCGCAACGAGGAAAATCCGTTAGAAGCCGATGTGATTATTATTGATGAAGCATCAATGATGGATATAATTTTAATGGCATATCTTCTAAAAGCGGTACCCGATGGATGCAGGGTTATTTTGGTAGGGGATGTGGATCAATTGCCTGCAGTAGGACCGGGGGCGGTCTTGAAGGACATTATTCGCTCGGCGATTATCCCTGTGATTAGACTGACCGAGGTATTTCGCCAAGCTGGCGAAAGCATGATTGTGGTAAATGCCCATCGTATTAATCAGGGAAGAATGCCTGATTATAGCAGTAGTATAGATTTTCAGTTCCGCGAAATTAATGATGCTAAGGCTGTGGAGGAAGAAATAGTCAAGCTTTGCCGTGAGGAGTTGGCAACCGAGGGATTTGATATCTTTCATGAGGTTCAGGTGTTGTCACCAATGCATCGACAATTTTGCGGTGTGGAGAGTTTAAATAAAGTATTGCAGGCGGCGCTTAACCCATCTGACGAAAATAAGTTCGAAGCCGCAGGGACTAACCAGGTGTTTCGTGAAGGTGACAAAGTGATGCAAGTACGGAATAATTATACTAAGGGTGTGTTTAATGGTGATATTGGACGGATTATTCGCACCGATTCTTCACAGGTGGTTGTCCGATATTCGGAAAGCGATGTTGCGTATCAGCGTAATGAGTTTGATGAGATATCTCTGGCTTATTGTATGAGTGTACACAAAAGTCAGGGTAGCGAATACCGCGTGGTTATTATGCCGTTGGTTCGCGCTCATAACGTTATGCTGCAGCGAAATTTGCTTTATACGGCGGTAACCCGCGCTAAAGAAAAGGTGTTTTTGCTTGGAAGCAAAGCGGCGCTTAACACTGCATTGGCGAATGACCGCACCAGGCGGCGCTATTCACTATTAACCGAGCGCCTGAGGGGAGAGGACCTTTAATGAGAAAATGGTGGGCGGTACTATTAGATTGGGTTTTTCCGCCCCGTTGTCCGGTATGCCGATTGGCGGTGGACAGCCATGGCCTCTTGTGTCCTCAATGCCTGGCAGGCATTTCAAGAGCGCACGAAATTAATGTGGTTATCCGAAGGTTAGTGGCTCTTGACGGTTGCCAAGTATTATGTGACTACGCTGGTGGGGTCAAATTCTTGATCTCTGGTATGAAGTTTTGCCAGAAGGCTTATTATGCTGTTCATCTTAGGCGTTTACTAATGGAGCGCTTGGATGTTATGAGGTTGCCTGATGTAGATGTTGTTGTGCCGGTACCACTTCATATTACAAGATTAAAGGAGCGAGGGTTTAATCAGACGACGCTGGTTTTTGAAAAATGGGCTAAACATTACGGAATATTGTGGAGCGGCGATATGTTAGCAAGGGTCAAGGCAACGGCGCCACAGTGGACGCTTGTGGCTAAAGAACGGCGTAAAAACGTAAAGGACGCGTTTGTTTTAACGCGTCCAGACTGGGCTAAGGGGAAAAGAATATTGCTTGTTGATGATATAATTACAACAGGATTTACTATGAATGAGTGTGCAAAAACCTTAAAAAAGGGCGGTGCAATAGCGGTATTTGGATTGGCTTTGGCTGGTGGTGGAGATGGATGTTGAGTGGTTGCTGAGGGGTAGATGCGTGGTAGATGAGAGGTTTAGCCAAGAGCTTCGGCAAATGCCTTGATTACATCGGGATCGAAGGCGCTGCTGGCGTGATTAGTTAGTTCTTTTACTGCCTCATTTTTTGTTTTGAACCAATGCTCGGTACAAGGGTTGATAAACCGGTCGTAGTAATTGGCAACGGCAATAATGCGGGCACCAAGCGGAATGTTAACCCCCTTTAGGCGTTTGGGATATCCCTTGCCGTCCCAGCGTTCGTGGTGGTAACGTATATATGGTATTATGTCTTGACAGGCTGGAATATTTTCCAACATTGCGCTACCGGCGTTGCAATGGTTTTTATAGTTGCTCATCTCCCGACTGGAGAGATAAGGCACTTTGGAAAGGATGGCGTTGGGGACGGTAAGGTGGCCGATATCATGTAAAAGGGCTGCACCGCGGATACGCTCGATCTCTTCCCGAGGCAACCGCATCTTAGCGGCAATGCTCACGGCGTAGTTGGCGACTTGCTGACAATGCAGATAGAGCTTATCACTTTTCAGTTCGACAAGAGGCAGCAACATACTTACTATTTCGCCAAAGGCCAGTTCTTCAGTTGTTCCCGTTTTTGCGGGAGGAATTAGTGTTAACATGTACACAATAAAACTGCCTTTCGTCCATGGTATTTGGTATCTTTCTAATTTTGCTATCAATGATGATTATCCTGCAGGAATTTGTAAAAAAGTATCTCGACTATAAAAAAAATACAACTTATATGATATAATTTTTATAGAAAGGGGGCCGGACAATGAAGCTTGCCAATTGTACCCAATGTGGAGCAGTCTATGTGGAAAATGTGCACGGGTTATGTGTGAAATGCCTGCGTGAGGAAGAAGAGGCTGAGGATTTGGTAGCTGAGTTCTTGCGAGAAAAGAATAAGGCTTCTTTGGAAGAGATTCATCAAGCTACAGGAGTGAACCATAAAATTATTTTGCGAATGCTTAAACGCGGTCGCATCCAAAGTGACGCAGTTATTTCTTATCCCTGTGAAACATGCGGTGCGCCAATTAGTGAAGGCAGATTATGCGAGGCTTGCAGCAATAATATTGTGCGGCAGCTTAAACCAGATGAGTGGCAGCCAAAACCAGAGCAGCCGTCAGAGCGTAAAGGCAATCAGCGGCTTTATATTAAAGATCTATTAAAGAACAAGTAGTAAATGCTCTCATATAAGGTGTTAGGAATAGAAAAACGGTATAAAGTGGCGACAATACTCGATAATGTCAATAAATGGCCGTTGGCGGGGATTAAAATCCCCGCCTTTGTTTACGATACTATAACAAGAGGTTCTATGTTAGTGAGGTGTTGGCTATGATTATTTCAGGGAAACAAGTTCAGAACGTTATCAAAACTTATGCCGAACAAAATAAAACGACGCGTAATTGCCAGGTTAAAAACAATAATGTTGCCATGAAGCCTGATGAAGTAATCTTGTCCTCTCAGGGCCAGGAATTTGGCCATATATATCAGACCTATAAAAATATGCCAGAGGTTCGTCAGGATAAAGTAAAAGAGATTAGTGAACGCATTTCGCACGGTAATTATAATGTGGCTGCCGAAGATGTTGCGACAAAAATTATGGGTTAGGGTTATGAATAAGTGTTTGCACATGAACGGGGGGTTACAATGAAGGAAAAGTGGGAGAAACTCATTGAATTGCTTAACGAGATGATTGAGTTATATTCTACTATTCTGGTATTAAGCAAGGATAAACGAGAGGCCTTGATTGAAGTAAAACCTCAAAAGTTAGAGGCAGTGACCCAACAGGAAGAGTTGTTGATTGTTAAGGTTGGCAAGTTAGAAGCATCACGAGGCAAAATTATGCGCGAAATAGCCGAGGCTTGTGGTGTGGAGCTTGAGGAACTTACTCTTTCCGGAATGGTAGAATTGGCTGGGCCTAATTATTCTGAACGGTTGACAAAAGTGGCTGATGATTTTGACCGGATAATGGGGGAGCTTGTTGTTGTTAATCGTCTGAACGCCGAACTAATCGAACAAGCTCTTGGTTTTATTAACTTTAATATCAATGTTTTGGCTCAAAGTACTACGGCCAGTACTTATGCGCCACAGGGACAAGTACCAAAGGGTAATGATGGGCGAAAGCTTATTGATCGCAGGATCTAATTCATAATAGTCAACCGGGATGAAAGCGTTCCGGCGGGGAGAGGATAGTATGAGATCTACTTTTTCGGGATTGAATACCGCTACGCGAGGTTTGTATGCCCAGCAGGTGGCGCTTGATACGACAGGCCACAATATTTCAAATGCAAATACCGAGGGTTATTCCCGTCAGCGTGTAAATACCTCCACTACTCGGCCAGAGACTATTTATGGCGGAGTTGGAGCTATGCAGGTCGGAACTGGTGTTTCGGTGGATACTATAACTCGCACCAGGAACGCTTTTCTTGATCAGCAGATGTGGAAGGAGTCTTCGACATTAGGCTACGGTACGGCCTCCGAAACCACTTGGGGAAAAGTCGAAGGCATTTTTAAGGATGAGCCACCGGATCTCGGTGTTCAAACAGTACTAAATAATTTTTGGAATTCATGGCAGACTCTTTCTGCTTATAGTTCTAATGCCAGCGCCCGTACGGCGGTACGTGAACGTGGAGCTGAACTGGCTGATACCGTTAAACATGCCTGTCAGCAACTCCAAAACTTGGTTAGGGATACAAATGAAAATTTGGTGGCCAAGGTTGCTGATATCAATGATATGTCTGGCCAAATATTTTCGCTTAATCGACAGATAAGCAATATTGAGGTTGGAGACAGGGATCATGCTAATGACCTTCGTGACAAACGGGATTTGTTGATTGATAAATTATCCCGGTTGGGGAATGTAAGAGTATATGAGAACAGCAATCACAATTATATTGTTCAACTTGGAAACGTAACAATAGTTGATGCAAACCGTGTTACCAAACTGGGTGCTGCTTCTTCTTCGGATGCCGATTATGGCTATGAAATAAAAGATGTTACGGTAGATGGTAGTGTTCCGCTCCAGAAAGTAGAGTTTGCTTCAGGGGAGATGCACGCCATGCAGGAAGCAAACTCTACATTGGCTAAAGGCTATATGGACAAACTAGCAACCATCAGCCGTTTTTTGTTGCAAGAGTTTAACGGTGTTCATCGCGCTGGCTATGGCAGTGATAACTCCACCAACTATAACTTTTTCGGCGATGCGGGCGTGGATTATGCTGCAGCGCCGCTAGTTAAGAATGGTGATTGGATTAATGCCCTTAAGGTTAATTCAGAGCTTTATAATGCGGATGGTTTGAATAAGGTTGCTGCTAAAACAGGGGCGGTCGGGTCGGTGGTGCAAACAAGTGTTACTGGAGGCAAGGGGATAGTAACCGGTACATATACACCATCTGCCGGGAACGCCGATAAGTATATGAACTTCCAGGTAGCAGTTACCGCTGATGGTATTCAATATACTATCAGGGATGCAAACAGCAATGTTTTAGAAACCAATGCTGTTTCGAATTCGGGGACGGGCTCGTATACGCTGCCATATGGATTGAACTTTAGCATTGCCAGTCCAGGCGCTACGGTGGGAGACTCTTATAGTTTCAGTGTTCCTCAGGGAAATGCCAGTGGTGATAATGCTGTTCGGCTGGCGAATGTTCTTAAAGAACCAACAGATCCAGCGGGATCGGTTCTTAAGGGCGCAGCACTGGATGACTATTATGCGTCAATGATTGCTGACTTAGGAATTCAATCCCAGTCACGGAAGCGAGTGGCTGATAACCAAAAAGCTTTGGTAACTCAAATTGAAGGTTGGCGGCAGTCTAATAGCGGCGTTAATATCGATGAGGAAATGTCTGATATGATACGGTTCCAAAAAGGCTATAATGCTGCTGCCAGGGTAGTTACCAGCATGGATGAGATGCTGGACAAATTGATTAACGGGACTGGAACAGTCGGACGATAGGGGGTGGCATTAAGTGCGAATTTCAAATAATATGGTTGTGTATAACTTCCTAAATAGCATGGATAAGTCGCAAAATCGGATGAACAGTATCCAGGAACAACTGTCAGATGGAAAACTGGTTCACCGACCGTCTGATGATCCTATCCGGGCATACCGCGGACTAAGGTTTAATGTTGATTTAGCTGTAAATGAGCAATATCAGCAAAATATGAAAGATGCAATGGCTTGGATGAATCAGAGTGACGCTGCATTATCGGATTTGAGCGATCTGACGCAACGAGCTAAAGAAATTGTTGTACAAGCGGTTAGTGCCAATCCGTCTCTCGGTCAAGAGGCACTTGGCAAACAAATGGACGGTCTCATTGACCAAGCGGTGCATGATGGTAATACTCAAATTGGTGATCGGTATATTTTTGCTGGTCAGCAGGATAAAGTGATAGACGGTCCGTTTAAGCGTATGACAATTACCGTAGCAGGCGTTCCTAAAGAGTATGTCGTTTACCGCGGTGATTTGAACAAGGTTTCAATGTCGATTCAAGCTGGAGCAAATGATCCGCGGAAAGATAGTGTAAATGTTACAGGTGATGAGGTTTTTGGACCGATGACAATGGTAACTGATAGCGTTACCGGGCAGAGCTATGCTACAGCAGGTTTCTTTAGTGATCTACTGGCGATAAAAAATGACTTGGCTACAGGTAAAGCTGATTTGGTTAAGTTGTCAAATGTTGGTTTGGCTAATGTTGACTTGGCTCATGATCGCCTACTACTAGCGCAGACTCAAATTGGCGCCCGTATGGCTAGTTATCAGATGGCCCAGAATATGATGCAGTTTGCGAATACTACGATTGCAGAAAATGCCTCCGCTAATGACGATGTTAATATTGCTAAGGCTACGATTGACTTCAAGAATAATGAAAATGTGTATAATGCATCTCTAGCTGTGGGGGCGAGAATTATGCCGCCATCGTTGGTGGACTTCCTGAAGTAGAGCGGGGGGAGCGTAGATGATTAACTGCGGGGTATTGACAATCGATCAAACTCCTTGTCGGGCTTCGTATGGGATATTGACACCAACAGCTTCCAGACAGGAAACGAACGCTTTTCAGAAAATGGCGGTGGCGAATAATATTGGTGAAATTGTCGCCAATGGTGACCGGATGGCCAAGTTTTGGAGCAAGGCTAATTCTATTGAAGAAATATCCGCTGAAGCCTATGGCTATCATCCTAAGGATGTTGTTTTAAAATTCGTTGAACGGCCGGTTATTCGCTGGTATCCGGATAAAGGCGGTCAGGTGGATATTTTTGCCTGACAAGTACCGGAAGTTCATAATTTTAACGAGGTGAAGCTTATGGTGATTCAGTCAACCAGGCTAGGGCAGCTTGATGTGCCTGATGACTTAATTATAAAATTTCCGGCAGGCCTGCCGGGATTTAAGGACGAAACTGTTTTCGCTCTTGTGCCGCATGGTAACAACAGCCCCTTTTATTTTTTGCAGTCAGCTTATGATCCTGACCTGACTTTTTTGGTTGTGGAGCCGTTTGATTTTTTTTCGGACTATGAGTTTGAATTGTCTGATGAGAATCAGCGGGAGCTTGACGTAGTTGATCTGTCACAGGTGAAGGTATATAGTATTGCGACTGTCAAAGATAAAGTTGAAGAAATGACCGCTAATCTCATAGCGCCAGTTATTGTTAATTGGAAAACAAAAATAGCTAGGCAAGTGGTGTTGGAGCATGTGCCATACACTACCCGCCATAGACTTTTTCCACAGGGGTTTCCTAAAAATGCTGGCGGGGGGGAGAAGTAATGCTAGCTCTTACCCGAAAAGTCGGTGAACAGATTATAATTGGTGATAATATTGTAATTACGGTTGTTGACGTCAAAGGTGATGGAGTTCGTTTAGGGATCGAGGCTCCAAAGGAGATAAAAATTTATCGCGGGGAGATTTATCAGGCTGTAGTTGCTGAAAATCAACAGGCAACAATGCCTATTGATGTGGAGCAGCTTGATGTTCTGAAAGATATAGTTAAATTGCCTCCTAAAGCACAAAGATAAGCCTTGTTGTTGCAAGGCTTGTTTTATTTATTGGAGAAATCAATACAATACGTTGGAGAAGAATTTGCTTGAATTAATGAGAAAAGAGAACGTTAATAGCAATAAAGTTAGTTATTTGACTGTTTTTGCTGTTTAACTATTTTAGGTGTTAGAGCGATATAATCAATGAACATGTCTAGCAGTGTCTTGTTCCTGGCGGCCGACAGGGACAAGGGCTTTAGACAGAAATGAGGGGCAGGATGCCCCCCAATATAATTCAAGGAGGAAGAATAATATGATTATTAATCACAACGTGGCTGCCCTTAATACCTACAATCGTTTGGCTGCCAGCAACACAAACACCGGTAAGGCTTTGGAAAAATTATCGTCCGGTCTTAGAATTAACCGTGCTGGTGATGATGCTGCCGGTTTGGCGATTTCGGAAAAAATGCGCGGTCAGATTCGTGGTCTTGACCAAGCAGTTCGTAACTCCCAGGACGGCATTTCGCTTATCCAAACTGCTGAGGGTGCGCTGAATGAAACCCACAGCATTCTTCAACGGATGCGCGAGCTGGCTGTTCAGTCTTCGAGTGATACTAATACGAACGAAGATCGTCAACAACTTCAAAAAGAAATGGATCAGCTGACTAACGAAGTTGATCGTATTGCTGCAACTACTCAGTTCAATACTAAAAACCTGTTGGATGGTTCGCTGAAAGGTATTAGCGAATCAGTTACCGGGTCAATGCTTGCAGTTCAATCTAATCAGAACATCGGTTTTGTGGCTGCAACAACTAGTGCTATTACCAATATTAGTGTAAGCGATACCATCCGGGTTCGTGCTACCAGCGTTGATACCGCGGGCACGCTTACATTCTCGGTATCGTCTGCGCTTGGTAATATTGCTACCGCTAACATAACTATTGATTCAGCTAATCAGGAGATCGACCTCAACGCTGGCGGTGGCAACACTGCGGTTGGTACTTTCAACTATGCTAAGTGGAATGTTGGCGATACCATGACCATGACTTTCACTAAGTCTGAAGCCGCTAATCTCAGTGACGACGCGCTGCATTTCCAGATTGGCGCTAACACTGCTCAGGAAATTGCTGTTGGTGTAACTGACATGCGAGCTTCTGCAATTGGCGTGAAAAACGCTACTGGTCAAAGCTTGCGGGTTGGCACTCAGTATGAAGCTGAAGCTGCTATTGCTCAAGTTGATAATGCTATTACTAAGGTTTCGACTCAGCGCTCGGCACTTGGTGCGTTCCAGAACCGTTTGGAACACACGATTAACAATCTTGGCGCTGCTTCCGAAAACTTGACAGCTGCCGAATCACGTGTTCGGGACGTAGACATGGCGAAAGAAATGATGAACTTTACCAAGAGCAACATCATCAGTCAGGCTGCGACCGCGATGCTGGCTCAGGCCAATCAACAGCCGCAAGGCGTACTGCAATTGCTCCGGTAGTATGGTTTTGTCAGGCCCTCTCGCATTATGTGGGGGGGCCTGTCTTATCTTATGCGTAGAAACTACGCCGAAGGAGTTAAATTCATGGATCGACTGAGTAAAAATCTTAACGCTTTAAGTGTAGATCCCCGTAACCTGATAGCGCCTATCAGTGAAGAAGATGTTACTATTACCTTTGTCGGTCAGGATGAAGCTGGGGAGGTATTCCAGGGTGCTGACGGGCGGTGCTACGAAGTGAGGTCCCAGTGGGACAAAGAAAATGCGCCAGACCCCTTGAAGCGCGAACTAATTTTAGTGATCGGTATTTCTGGTGAAGAAGAGATTAAATGGATTATTGAGACTTCTAATCCAGGTAGTCGAATAATTATTGTGGAACCTAATTTGGGGTTACTATATGACGCGATTCAACGTAAGGATCTGACGGCGCTGGTTAATCCTCGGGTAAGCGTTGCTGCTGTTCCGATGGAGGAGATTGGTGCGGCAATTGAAAATTATCTTTTAACAGGACTAATAGTATTGGCATCAAATATTCGGATATATGGCACTTACCTTTACCGTAATTATTTTGTTAATGAAATGCGAAAATTAGTTGAGATTTTCTCACTGACGATAAAGTATGTTTATTTTTCGCTGGGCAATGATGTCCAGGATACCTTAATTGGACTAGAAAATAATTTGCAGAATATTGGTCATATGTTAGAGTCGCGAGACTTGGGAAGCCTAAAAGGAAAGTTTCAAGGTTATCCGGCAATTGTTGTGGCCTCTGGACCATCGCTGGAAAAGAATATTGAATTTTTGCGGCAAGCAAAAAATAAGGCTCTGATTATAGCGGCTGACACTATTTTAAACCGCTTGCTCAAAGAGGGAATTGTTCCTGATATTGTGGCTTCGATTGAACGGTATCCGGAACTGTATGGTTATTGCTATGCGGGAAAGGATATTCCTGAAGAAGTAGTACTTTTAGCTCCGCTGGTTATTACGCCGCCTATTTTTCAGAACCATAAAGGACTCAAATTAATTCCAATGCGGGCGATGGTGCGTGATAATTTCTGGTTGAATGATACTTTGTTTAATTTAGGACAGCAAGCGTTTTTGACCATGGGGGCGTCTGTTGCCCATCTGGCCTTTGCTTTTGCCTCTCATACCGGTGCTTCGCCGATTATTCTGGCCGGGCAGGATTTGGCATATGGGGCGGATGGCAAGCAGTCACATTCTAGCGGTACTATTTACGATGGTGATGTTTACGGTCTTAGCAAGCAGGAGAAAATTGAAGTTGAGGGTTATTACGGCGGTACGGTGTATACCAACAGGGATTGGCAGCTTTTTAAACAGTGGTTTGAGCTGCAGCTGTTGAAGCAACCGGAATCAGTTGTAATTAATGCTACCGAAGGCGGAGCTAGAATTAAAGGGACGGTAGAGCTGCCGCTGAAGGAAGCGGTGGCGAGATATTGCGTTAGAGAAGTAAACATCTTGGAAGAGCTGAAGGAGACGCCGAAGTATTCACTTAATGCACTTATTATGCAGCGAAATCTGGTGAAAGCTAAGAAGGACTTGGCGAAGTTTTTGAAGCAGACCAGAAGTATGCTTCAAAAACTGGATAAGATAAATCTTACTCCGGCAACAACTGAGAAAGCGATGGTTGCAGCATTAACTGAGATGAAAGAGACGGATAAAATTATTATTTATATTAATGAACATAACTTGCTCCGACATGTGCTGCAGCCGGTTATTGTCAACACTTTTAATAATTTTTACCGTATACCAGAAAAAATGGGCTACGAAACTGTTAATGATAATCTTAAGTTACAAAAGGATTTTTTGGTTGTTGTAGCTGCTTCTACTGAAAGGGTGGTCAATATTTTGCAAAAGAATATTGATGATTTTGCAAAATATATTAAGGCTTAGCGGCCTATTGATAATATAAGGCGATAAAACTATTAGGATAGTGGTGGAAAATATGCTTAATAATAAATCGATCCTTATTACAGGGGGAACCGGTTCTTTTGGTAAGGAATGCGCCAAACTGATTTTGGAACGCTATTCTCCTAAAAGGCTTATTATATTTTCCCGGGACGAACTCAAACAGTATGAAATGCAACAGGATTTATCCGTTCCGGCAATGCGCTATTTTCTGGGGGATGTACGCGATTTTGAACGTTTAAAGCAGGCGATGCGCGGGGTGGACTACGTTATTCATGCTGCGGCGATGAAGCAGGTTCCAGCAGCTGAGTATAATCCTATGGAGTGTATAAAAACTAATATTCATGGTGCGGAAAATGTTATTAAAGCAGCGATTGAGAATGGCGTAGAAAAGGTTATTGCTCTGTCGACCGATAAAGCTGCAAACCCGATCAATTTGTATGGAGCTACAAAGTTGGCCTCAGATAAGTTGTTTATCGCTGCGAACAATATTGCTGGCGGACACATAACAAGGTTTTCGGTTGTCCGCTACGGCAATGTCGTTGGTTCACGCGGTTCAGTGGTTCCCTTTTTTCAAAAGCTTGTTGCTATGGGGGCTGAGGAACTACCGGTGACCGACTCGCGGATGACAAGATTTTGGATTACTCTGCCGCAAGGGGTAAATTTTGTTTTAGCTTCTTTTGCCCGGATGCAGGGGGGAGAGCTTTTTGTACCAAAGATTCCTTCCAGCAGGATTGTCGACTTGGCTGAGGCCGTTGCCCCAAATATAGCGCAAAAAATTGTCGGCATTCGACCCGGAGAAAAGTTGCATGAAGTAATGTGTCCGGCCGATGACTCCCATTTAACAATTGAGTTTAATGACCATTATGTTATTAAGCCGACGATTTCATTTGTTACACCTGTCGATTATATGACTAATGCTGTTGGGGAGAAGGCTAAGCCAGTTGATCAGGGGTTTGAATATAATTCAGGGACAAATCCGCACTTCTTAACAGTCGATGAATTACGGGAGCTGGTATAGTGAAAAACATTCCGTATGCTAGGCAGCATATTAATCAAGAGGACGTTGAGGCGGTTGTCGAAGTTTTAAAATCCGATTGGCTGACACAAGGACCGACTATCGAACGGTTTGAATGTCAGGTGGCGGCTTATTGCGGTGCAAAGTATGCTGTTGCCGTAACTAGTGCGACAGCAGCACTGCATCTTGCTTGTCTGGCAGCTGGGCTTGGGGCTGGCGATGAGCTATGGACCTCACCGAATACCTTTGTAGCATCGGCTAATTGCAGTATATATTGTGGTGCCGGTATTGATTTTGTTGACATCGATCCTCATACCTATAATTTAAGTCCGACTGCTTTTGATACAAAACTGTCTAGTGCACGAGAGCAGGGTAAAGTTCCGAAGGTAGTAATTCCGGTCCATTTTGCGGGGCAATCTTGCGAAATGGAGTTTTTTTGGACAAGGGCCCGTCAGAACAATATTGTCATAATTGAAGATGCTTCTCATTCGATTGGTGGCAGTTACCGTAATACCAAGATAGGCAGTTGTCGGTATTCGGATATGACAGTATTTAGTTTTCATCCGGTAAAAATAATTACTACCGGTGAAGGTGGTATGATTTTAACTAATCGTAAGGAATTTTACGATAAACTGTTACTACTTCGCAGCCATGGTATTACCCGTAATGATGCCCTAATGGAGAAAACACCGGATGGGCCTTGGTATTATGAACAGCAAGTGTTGGGGTGGAATTACCGGATGACGGACATTCAGGCGGCGCTCGGTGTTAGCCAATTTGTCAGAGTTGACGAATTTGTTGCTCGCCGCCGTTACTTGGCAGCACGCTATGGCGAGCTGTTGAAAGAGCTTCCGGTGATATTGCCATGGCAGCATCCTGATACTGCGTCGGCTTATCATTTGTATGTAATTGGTTTGGAACTCAATCGTTTGAAGAAATCGCATACTGCGATATTTGAAGAATTGCTCCAGCGTGGAGTAAATGTTAATTTGCACTATATTCCGGTTCATACTCAGCCCTATTATCGGCGGCTGGGCTTTAAGCCGGGAGATTTTCCGGTGGCGGAAGAGTATTATCGTAAGGCGATAAGTCTGCCGATGTACTATGGTCTTACTGACGAAGACCAGGATTATGTTATCGCTGTGCTGAAAGAGGTCTTGGTGTGAAAGTAGTCATAATTGTTCAGGCCCGGATGACTTCAACCAGGCTTCCGGGGAAGGTGCTTCTCAAAGTAATGGATAAGCCGCTCTTGGAGTATCAAATTGAGCGTTTAAGAGAGGTACGGGCTGCGGAGCAGGTTTTAATTGCTACAACGATTAATGCTGCCGATAACGAAATCGTCCAGTTGTGTAAGCGGTTAGGAGTTACGTTTTTTTGCGGCTCAGAACATGATGTGCTTGATCGTTACTATCAGGCTGCTCAGGCTAGTCATGCTGATGTAATTGTAAGAATTACTTCAGATTGTCCGCTGATTGATCCGGTGGTAGTTGACAAGGTAATCGGTTTTTACCTCGATCATCCAGTTTATGAGTATGTTACTAATTGTCTTCCCCGGACGTACCCTGTGGGGATGGATACGGAAGTATTTTCGTTTCAGGCTTTGAGAATTGCGCACCAGGAGGCTGTTACCGGACCTGACAGGGAACATGTAACAGGCTACATTGAACAAAGGCCAGATCGATTCTGCCAGGCCAATGTGGCTTATAAGGAAAACCATAGCCGTTACCGTTGGACAGTAGATACTCCGGCTGATTTTGAATTGATCAGCCGCATTATTACTACCCTTTATCCTGGCAATCACAACTTTACTTTAGAAGATTGCCTGACGCTTCTGGCGCATAATCCAGAATGGGAGAAGATAAATAGTCATGTAAAACAGAAAAAATATGGCGAGTAAAGAAATTGTGAGGGACAAAAATGAGTCAGTATAAGACAGAACAGGAATCCTTCTGGGCCGGCGAATTTGGTAATGACTATATTGAGCGAAACCGGGGAAATAGATTAGTTGCTGCTGATACCGCATTATTTTCCAAAATTTTATTTCGGGCCAGCCAACCGATTGAATCAATTATTGAGTTTGGCGCTAATATCGGGCTCAATCTCCAGGCTCTTAATAAGCTATTGCCTGAGGCCGAATTTTCAGCCATAGAAATCAATAGCAAGGCGGTTGAACAATTACGGACAATTGACAAGGTGAAGGTTTATGCCAGCTCGATTCTGGATTTTGTTCCTGATTATCAGCGTGATTTTGTACTTATTAAGGGAGTGCTTATTCATATAAACCCCGATATGCTTCCGGTTGTGTATAATCTGCTTCATGCGACAAGTAAACGGTATATCTGCATTGTTGAGTACTATAATCCGACGCCGGTTGAGGTACTTTATCGCGGTCATGCCGGTAAACTTTTTAAAAGGGATTTCGCTGGTGAAATGCTTGACCGATTTAACGGTTTGCGCTTGGTTGACTATGGATTTGTTTATCATCGTGACAGCAAGTTTCCCCAAGATGACTTGAATTGGTTTCTGTTGGAAAGGCACGAATAATGAAGGTTGTTTTTCGCTGTGACGCTTCTATGCGGCTAGGAATGGGACATTTGATGCGGTGTCTGACTTTGGCGACCGTGCTTTTCCGGGCAGGAGCGACGATTTCATTTGTTTGCAGGAAGTCCGCCGTGGATTTGACGGCGCGGCTAAGAAGCCGTGGTTTTGAAGTGGCGCTAATTGGTAATGAAGACACTGATGAAATTGTTCCGGTAAGTGAAGACGCTCGGGAGACTGCGGCAATTCTTGCTGATTTCCAGCAAGTTGATTGGCTGGTGGTTGACCATTATGCGCTTGGGGCAGACTGGGAATTAGTTCAACGAAAGTATGCTAGAAATATAATGGTAATCGATGACCTGGCTAACCGCCGGCATGATTGTGACATCCTCTTGGATCAAAATTTATTTGCTGATGCCAATATGCGCTATCAAGGACTTCTGCCTGATGGCTGCAGACCGCTTTTGGGGCCGCATTATGCGTTGTTACGGCAAGAGTTTATGGAGTACCGGAACAATAGCCGCATAAACACAAGCAAGAAACGGCTTTTTGTTTCGTTTGGCGGCGGAGATTTTACTAACGAAACAGCTAAAGTGTTGAACGCTATCAGGGATGCAGACTTTACCGAGTTGGTAGTCGATGTTGTTATTGGGGCCGCAAACCTTAATTATGACAAAATTGCCGAATTGTGCGCTTCAATTTCGAATGTTAAGCTTTACCGCGAGGTCGATAATATGGCCGAACTTATGGCAGCAGCAGATTTCTGTATTGGCGGCGGCGGCAGTACTACTTGGGAACGATGTTGTATCGGTTTGCCGAGTATTGTTATTACCGTCGCTTTAAATCAAATAGAACCGATGCAGCAGTTGGCTGAAGCCGGGGCTATAATTCTTTATACTGGAAGCAGAACTGCGTCTGGATACCGCGAAGCCTTGGAAGCCTTGTTGACTGGAAGGTACGATTTGCATTCGATAAGCAAAACCGGGCAAATGTTATATGATGGTGAAGGTGCTTTGCGGGTTTATAGAAGTATGACAGAGGTGAGCTAACGAATGAATATGGCTGAGCATTATCGACAGTTATTTTATAAGTATGGCGACTCACCGGAGGCAAACCAGTGGTCAAACATTGAGACTCAGGAAATGCGGTTTAAAATTCTTACTGAAATTGCTGATCTTAATGGCGCTAAAATTATCGATTTTGGATGTGGTACAGCTCATCTGGCCACTTATCTAAAAGAACATGGTGTTCAGGTGGATTATACCGGGGTGGATATTGTTGAAGAAATGCTTGAGTTTGCGGGTAATAAATATCCGGAGTATAATTTTTGCCGTCAAGCAGATGCAGTAAAGGATACTTATGATTATGCTTTTGTCAGCGGCACTTTCAATAATTTGGTTAAGAACAACCGTAGATTTTACCGTGAGACGATAGCGAATTTATTTGACAGAGTTAGAAAAGGTTTGGCATTCAACATGTTGAGTTACTATGTTGATTACTACGACAAGGGCTTGTTTTATGAAAAGCCAGAAGAAGCATTTGCTTTTGTTAAGCAAGAAATATCACCATATGTTATATTGCGCAATGAGTATCAGCTAAAAACAGGAATAGTACCTTTCGAATTTACAATTTACGTATATAGAAAATAACCTGCGGAGGTATTGCTATGCGGTGTGCAATTATGCAACCGACCTATCTGCCGTGGGCCGGATATTTTAACCTAATAAGTGAAGTGGATAAATTTGTTTTTTTAGATGATGTACAGTTTGATCGTCGCTCTTGGCAAAGCCGAAACCGTCTTTGGGCGAATGGCGATGTACATTGGGTTACGGTACCGGTGAAAGCAGGCAGGCGGGATCAAGCTATTAGCGAAATAGTTATTGATGACAGCCAACCATGGCGGGATAAGCATATCAAGACGATGCAGCATGCTTATGCCAAACATCCGTATCGCTCTGAACTAGAGGCAATTTTTGATATTATTAATGACAAGCGTCTTACGTTATTGGCTGATTTAAATATGGCCATTGTCAATATTATTGCGCTAAAGCTGTCACTCAGTGCGGTGTTTTATCGCGCAAGTGAACTTAACGCTTGCGGCAGGCGCTCACAGCACTTGCTGGAGATATGTCGCCAGCTAGAATGTGATGAGTATCTGAGTCCTGTCGGATCAGCCGACTATCTGGCTGAAGACGGAGTATTTTCGGAATCAGGTGTACAACTATTGTTTCAGAATTATACCCCTGGCGTTTATGTTCAGAAAGGCCGGGCTGAATTTGAAAGCCATTTGTCGGTTGTGGATGTAATTGCTAATCTGGGCTGGTCAGAATTAGCTCAGTATATTAAAGGTGCAGGGGGATTAAAGTGAAAGATATCCGAATCGGCGATTTATTGATTGGAGTAAAGAATAGACCGGTTATTGTTGCCGAACTTTCCGGCAATCATAATCAGTCGCTTGAACGGGCGCTGGCTATTGTTGATGCCGCGGCTAAGGCGGGAGCGCAGGCGTTCAAAATCCAGACTTACACTGCTGATACTATGACGCTAGACATTGATCAGAACGAATTTCATATTGGTGATCCAGACAGTCTGTGGCAGGGGCATTCGCTTTATTCCCTTTACAAAGAGGCCTATACTCCTTGGGAGTGGCACAAGGCAATTTTTGATCGCTGTCATCAGTTGGGGATGATTGGTTTTAGCACTCCCTTTGATGAAACAGCAGTGGATTTTCTTGAATCTTTGGATGTACCTTGCTATAAAGTAGCATCCTTTGAAAATACAGATTTGCCGCTTATCCGCCGTATAGCCGCTACCGGCAAACCGCTGATTATTTCTACCGGGATGGCAACCCTGGCTGAACTTGATGAAATGGTGAGTACTGCCCGGGAGGCCGGCTGCAGGGATCTTATTCTCTTAAAATGCACTAGCAGTTATCCGGCAAGCCCAGCTGATTCTAATCTTATGACAATTCCTCATATGGCGGAATTGTTCGACTGTCAGGTTGGCCTTTCGGATCATACGATGGGGATTGGGGCGGCGATAGCTGCTGTAACTATTGGGGCAACTATAATCGAAAAGCATTTTACATTGTCGCGTTTAGACGGGGGAGTGGATACAACTTTCTCTTTGGAACCTCCCGAATTAAAGCAATTAGTTGAACAAGCAGACCAGGCCTGGCTGGCGCTGGGGCGGGTTAGTTATGGGACGACTGAGGCGGAAAAGAGCTCGCAGATGTTTCGTCGGTCGCTATATGTGGCGAAGGATATGAAAGCTGGGGATGTTTTTTCAAGGGAAAATTTGCGGATTATTCGGCCGGGATTAGGGCTAGCACCAAAATATTTTGACTTGGTTCTTGGTAAAAAAGTGGCAATGGATGTGACCAGAGGAACACCGGTCAATTGGGACTTAATTGGATCTAGAAATAATTAGGGGCCGGAGACATTTAGTTGTCGCTCTAGAGTTTTATAGCTATTTAAATACATCTGACGCAATTCTTGTTATTTTCTACTAAAGTTTTAGCAAAAATCTTCGATATACTAGGTAAAGTATTATTTTGCGAGGTGTCTTCACATGGAAGTGAAAATGGCTAAAATCTCTGAAGCGTCTTTTGCGAATACTTCGGCTAATGCTGATAATGCTACCAAGGCAGGAGAGCTTACACAACACGTTGTGGCTTCGCGTGAACTGAGTGAAACTGAGTTGCAGCATAAAAACCGTCCGGAACTAACAAAGGCTCAGCTCAGTCAAATGACGGAAGACATGAATAAATTTATGCAGTCTCTAAATGCTGACCTTCAATTTGCGGTACATGAAAAAACTAAGCACTTGATGGTTCGGCTGATAGATCCACATAGTCAAACGGTTCTGAAAGAGTTCCCATCTCATGAATTTTTAGATACAATCGCTAAAATCAGTGAGTCTATCGGCGCGTTTCTGGACAAAAAGGCGTAATAGGGAACTACTCTTATGAAATTTTTGCTATAAGTTAGAGGGAGGAGGGCTTTTCGTGGCGGTACAAAGAATATTTGGCCTGTCGGGGTCAGGTATGGACGTCGATTCGATGGTTAAGAAGTTAATGGAAGCTAAACGAGGACAATATAATAAGTTATATCAAAACCGTACTCTGTTGGAATGGAAAAAATCAGCGTATGCTGACGTGAATAAGGATATTACAGCGTTCAAGAATACGTTGGTTGGTTATAAGTTATCCGGTACTTTGGCAATTAAATCTGTTACGTCAACAAATGCAAATGTGGCTACTGCTACTGCCAATGCTGAATCCGATGATATAAGCCATTCCTTGTCGGTAACGCAGCTTGCTACCGGTGTGCGTCTGACCAGTACTGGCAATATAACAACAGGTGACAGCAAGGATTCTATTGCAAAACAGTTTTACGGTGGTGCAGCACCACTTGAACCGATTACTTTGAATATTGCCAATGGTTCGGCTTCCACGAAAGTTACTGTCGATCCCAACAAGAGCATATATGATTTTGTCAATCAGATTAATGCCGCAAAGATTAATGTTACTGCTAATTATGATGCTGCTCTGGATCGGTGTTTTATTAATACAACCAATACCGGGGCAAATGCTGGTATCGATTTTTCTGGCAGTGATGTGAATGGGTTGGATTTTTTAACAAATAAACTTAAAATCAGCAGTGAGCCTCAGAATGGGGTGAATGCAAAATTTAATTTAGATGGCGTAGATTTGACACAGGAAAGCAACAACTTCATGATTTCCGGCGTTTCATATAACTTGGCTGCTCAAGGGGCGACTACTTTTAAAGTTGCGACCGATGTGGACAAGACGGTTACAAGCGTTCAGAACTTTGTCGATGCCTACAATAAGATGTTGGATAACGTAAACGATAAATTGGATGAACCTCGTTACCGCGATTATTTGCCGCTCACTGACGAGCAGAAGAAGGATATGAAGGATGTCGAAATATCAGCGTGGGAGAAAAAAGCCAAAAGTGGTATGCTGGCCCGAGATCCGATATTGCAGAACTTTATCTATAGTGCGCGGAATGCTCTAGTGACTCCAGTTGCCGGGCTAAGTGGCACGTATACCAGTGCGGCAGCCATTGGGATAACGACTGGAGCTTATACTGAAGGTGGACATATATATTTGGAGTCTGGCAAGTTAAGGGCGGCACTTGCAGCTGAGCCGGATGCCGTTTTGAAAATTTTTGGGTCTAACGGCGACGACAAGAGCGGTATTGCTTTCATGCTAGATAATGTTGTTGATACGGTTAAAAAACAGGTCATTGCTACGGCAGGAACATCGTCGGTTGTTGATCAAACCAGCGCAATCGGCCGTCAGCTTAGTGAATATAATAAGAATATTAAAAGTACGGAAACCAAGCTAAAAGAGGCAGAAACCAATTATTATCAGCAGTTTAGTAATATGGAAACGGCAATTAACAAGATGAACTCGCAGAGTTCCTGGTTGTCGCAGCAGTTCGGTGGTAAGTAAATTGGACGGATGTAAATAAGGGGGACATTGTATGAATGCCGCAACAACGGCTAATACGTATAAAACGCAGCAAGTTATGACTGCTTCTAAAGAAGAGCTAACTCTGATGCTATATAATGGCGCCATCCGATTTGTAAGTGAGAGTATTAAGGCCATGGATACCGGGGAGTTAGAAAAGGCGCATTATGCCAATTTGCGGGCTCAAGAAATTGTTCAGGAATTTATGGTTACCTTGGATATGAGTTATGATATTGCCAAGAGTATGTACATGCTTTACGATTATATAAAGTATCGATTAGTTCAGGCCAATATTCAAAAAGATAAAGAGCAGCTTATTGAGGCCCGGGACATGCTTGCTGAACTTCGTGATGCATGGTATCAGGCTATGAAGCAAGCTCGTGTTGCGGAGGCTGTTGGTAGATGAGTGATCAATGTCAATGTTCCCGTGGGCTTTGGCGAAACTATCTGTTTGTGACACGGGAAATGGGTAAGTTTTTAGCCCAGGTTAATGTTGACATGTTTCTGAATTTGCTGGAGCAACGCGAAAAATTGCAGAAGGAAATTGAAAAAGCTGATGATGGTGGCTTTAAAGATTTACCTGAAGGCCAGCAACTTGCCGGAGAACTGGAACAAATAAATGAAGAACTGGTTTGCCAACTGGAAAGGATGCGTAATCAGTTGGAAAAGCAGCAGAAGATTTCTGTTGCTTATGACGTTATGCGCCCAAGTTTTCTGGGAAACCGTATGGACCAAAAGGGCTAATGACAAGGTATATATAATGTTTTATTCTTACGCAAATGGTTGTGTAATGCGAATTTTTGATGTGGCGTCACGGTGATAACAGATTTTTTGCTTGCATTTTCTAAAATAGAAACTTATAATTTGGGGTGAAGAACCTTTTGCTTAGGTCTGTGGTTGAAAATCGATGCCAGTCGCAGGCGAAACGATCCACATAAGAAGTCCAAAGTGGCTTTGAGCATGGTGCGGCTTAGATGTAAGTCCTGCCGGTTTAGTTGACCGAGAGAGGTAGTAGTGAGGAGATTGAATTCTTAGTAGCAAACCTTCCAGCAGGCGAGTGTGGGGGCAAAGACCAGGTCGGCTAAGCGATGGTCCTTTTAGTATCAAGATAAAGGTGAGGGGATATCGTTAATGGCTTTCGAGGACAAAACGTTAAAGTGCAAGGATTGTGGGGCAGATTTCGTTTTTACGGCTGGAGAGCAAGAGTTTTATGCTGAAAAAGGGTTTGAGAATGAACCGGCACGTTGCCGTGACTGCCGTGATGCGAGGCGACGCAGCCGTGATGGCGGTGAAGTCCGTGCCCAGCGTGAGATGCACGAAGCTGTTTGTGCTGAGTGTGGTGTAACGACGCAAGTGCCGTTTAGACCACGCAATGATCGTCCCATTTATTGTCGCGATTGCTTTGCCGCTAAAAAGACGGAATTGTAATATTTTTAATTTTTAGCTTAATTGCGGCCTGGACATTTAGTCTAGGCTTTTTGCTTGTCTAGATTTAGTAGGTTTATATTTTTGGCCTAACAGGTTTTGCCCAGGTTATCCCCAAAAAGAATGTTGTATTTGGTAGTTATCAACACATTTATCAACAATATCCACAAATGAGAATCAATTTAGTTTAGATTAGTCGGGATGAATTGGGCAAAAATACTTGCTTGTCTATGAACAAGCAGTTTGGCGAGAAAACTGGTTGACAGGCCTCTTATAGCATAGCTATAATCATTATGAGATACATAGCACGGGCCGTTGAAAAAGTTTTTTCGCAGTGTTGCGAATAGCTTTTCCAACGGCTTATTTTGGGAATAAAAGATTAAGGTGAGATTATGGAACTAGATTTTGGTCTGATTGTCCGATCCCTTCCACTATTATTGACCGGCGCGGTGGTAACAATCCAGATAACGGTGCTCAGCGTAGGTTTTGGATTATTTATTGGAATGTTTGCCGGTATCGCCCGCATGGCAAAGTTTTGGCTTGTACGGGCGGCAGCAACAGTGTATGTAGATTTTATTCGTGGGACCCCGCTTTTGGTTCAAATTTTTATTATTTATTTTGCTCTTCCTCTTCTGTTGGGAAAGCGTATTGACCCTTTTTTGGCCGCTATTACTGCTTGCAGTATTAATAGCGGTGCGTACATTGCAGAGATTTTTCGGGCCGGTATTCAGTCAATTGACAAGGGGCAAATGGAGGCAGGAAGATCCCTGGGGATGAGCTGGATACAGACGATGTGCTATGTAATTCTGCCGCAGGCTTTCAAGAGAATTATACCGCCTCTTGGAAATGAGTTTATTGCCATGTTGAAGGATTCTTCACTGGTATCTGTGATCGGCTTTGAAGAACTGACTCGCCGGGGGCAGCTTATTATTGCTCGTACTTACGGATCGTTTGAAATTTGGGTGACAGTCGCGGTAATTTATTTGATAATGACGCTGACTATTTCGCGTCTGGTTGATTATCTCGAACGGAGGTACAAGATTGATGATAAGCATTAAGAACCTGCATAAACACTTCGGCAGGCTGCATGTGCTCAAAGGTATCGATGTCGAGATCAGGGAGCAGGAAGTTGTCGTAATTATTGGACCGAGCGGTTCAGGAAAAAGTACCTTGCTTCGGTGTATAAACTATCTGGAAGAACCCAGTGAAGGGGAAATAATTGTCGATGGTATTACGCTTACTGGCGAGTCTAGTATTAATAAGGTTCGCGCAGAGGTCGGTATGGTGTTTCAAAGATTTAACCTTTTTCCGCACATGACGGTACTGGCAAATATAATGCTGGCGCCACAGAAAGTGCGTAAGTTAAACAGGAACGAATCCGAAATAATTGCCCATGATCTTTTAAAAAAGGTCGGGCTTTCAGATAAAGCAAATGCATATCCCGAACAGCTTTCTGGCGGTCAACAGCAAAGAGTAGCGATCGCTAGGGCGTTGGCGATGCGACCGAAGATTATGTTGTTTGATGAACCTACTTCGGCACTTGATCCCGAAATGATCAACGAAGTGCTTGATGTTATGAAAAACCTTGCTCATGAGGGGATGACAATGGTGGTTGTTACTCATGAAATGGGCTTTGCCAGGGAGGTCGGCGATCGGGTTATTTTTATGGATGAGGGCCGTATTGTTGAGGAGGGAACTCCAACCGAATTTTTTACGAACGCTCGTGAAGATCGGGCAAAAGCTTTTCTATCCAAGATTTTATAGCCTCTGCTGATAGGCGTGGCAGCATTGACACCCTTATCTAGTTGTGCTATAGTAGGGTTTGCATCACACTGTGACTTGCAGTACACTGTTAGGAGGAATTTTGTAGATGATCGGCAAAGTAAAATGGTTCAGCGCGGAAAAGGGGTATGGCTTCCTTGAGAGGGAAGATGGCGGCGATGTTTTTGTTCATTTTTCCGCGATTCAAGATCAGGGCTTTAAGACTTTGGTAGAAGGGCAACAGGTAGAATTCGAGATCGTTGAAGGAACTCGCGGACCACAAGCTTCTAATGTGACAAAATTGTAATTAACTACCCGGCTGGTTGCTACTAGCCGGGTTTCGAATTTAATGGATAGATAAATGGCTTGTTTTGACTTTTAATGTAGGAATATTTTTCAACTTCGAGTTTTTTTGACAGGAATTTTTCACTTTTGCGGGAATAATACTAAGTAAGATTTCGGAAGGGAGCTGGGGTTATGGCTATCACTGTACGAGGAAAAAACATCGAAATTACACCGGCTTTAAAAGACTATGTTGAGAAACGTATTGGCAAGATCACAAAGTATTTTGAGACCTTGAATGACATTGCTGTGGTGTTGACTGTTGAGAAAGGCCGCCATATAGTAGAGGTTACCGTACCGGTAAACGGGATGCTGTTAAGGGGCGAGGAGTCAACTACCGATATGTACACCTCGATTGATCTTGTAATTGAGAAGCTGGAGAAGCAGATTGAAAAGTATAAAACCAAGCTTGCTCGGAAACTACGTGTAGGTACGTTTAAAGGTGATATCGCCGCAGTAAGCCGTGATGTCGGCGATGCGGACGAGTTTAAAATAGTCAAAACCAAGCGGTTTGCAGTAAAGCCTATGACCACTGAAGAAGCCCTCTTGCAAATGAATTTGATTAATCATGATTTCTATGTGTTTACTAATGCCGAAACTGAAGACGTAAATGTTTTATATCGTCGGAAGGATGGCAATTATGGCTTGATTGAACCAGAATTCTAGAAAAGTCAAAACCGGGGAGTAATCCCCGGTTTTTATCTGTCTGTTGAGATAAGCAAAGTTTTAGGTGTCTGCTTGTTGCTGAAGGATAGATAGTGGTCTGGTTGAAATACTAAAAGATGGATGTGACCATTGCGGCGCATTTTTGACTACTAACGTTTGCGTTCAAGGATACTTGCACGGCGGCTTAAGAGAATTTCGGCCAAACTGGCTTGTTCCATTTCCCTTGCCTTGGAGGCAAATTCGTCCTTAGACATTAACCCTTTTTCGATTAGTAACTCGATTATCGCTACTATTGCCAAGGTGTTTTTGTAATTAACGTCTTTCATGTCGGCAATATGACCAGCAATTTCAAGCAAGTTTGGTTGCATTTTAATTCCTCCCGGTAGATTATTTAAATCCTACCTTCTAGTTATTTCCATATTGGCTTGCCGTTATACCGGCAGTTGTAATGATTAGAAAAAGGGATGTTCCAAGTGCTAAAATAAATGGATTTAATGGTGTTAGCTAGGTAGAGGGCCTGGAGGGACAAAAACGTGCCATATTTTGACTTATTGGCCGCATTCTGCTAAAATTTTAAAATAGGCTTTAAAGGAGATGATACCGATTGTTAGAATTTCTGAAGAAAATATTCGGTGATGATAATGAGCGCGAAATTAAGCGCTTGATGAAGTATGTGGACGCGATCAACGCGTTTGAACCCGATATTGAGAAACTCAGCGATATTAGTCTTGCTGCCAAAACACCTGAATTCAAAGGGCGTTTAGATCAAGGTGAGAGTTTAGAAAGCATTTTACCTGAAGCGTTTGCGGTTGTCCGCGAGGCTTCGCGGCGGGTTTTAGGCATGAGGCATTTTGATGTGCAGCTTTTAGGCGGATTGACTTTGCACGCAGGAAATATTGCTGAAATGCGCACCGGTGAAGGTAAGACGCTGGTGGCGACGTTGCCGGTTTATCTTAATGCGTTAGCAGGTAACGGCGTTCATGTGGTAACGGTCAATGACTATTTAGCTAAACGTGACAGCGAGTGGATGGGTAAGGTATATCAATTTCTCGGTTTGAGTGTTGGCCTAATTGTTCACGGTCTGGATTTTGCTGAGCGCAAAATGGCCTATAGCGCCGATGTTACATATGGTACCAATAATGAGTTCGGATTTGATTATCTCCGGGACAATATGGTGATTCATCCTGACCAGATGGTTCAACGGGAAGAGCTTAATTATGCTATTGTGGACGAGGTTGACAGTATTTTGGTTGATGAGGCTCGCACTCCGCTTATTATTTCCGGCCCTGGTGAAAAGTCGACTGACCTGTATGCCGTATTGGCAAAGGTAGTCCCCAAACTTAACGAGACTGAAGATTATACGGTTGACGAAAAAAGCCATACTGTTGCTCCAACGGAAAGTGGTATTGCTAAAGCCGAAAAGTTGCTGAATGTTAAAAATCTATATGAAAATGAAAATATGGAAATATCACATCACTTTAACCAGGCGCTAAAAGCTCATTCGCTTATGAAACGTGACCGTGATTATGTTGTAAAGGATGGCGAGGTTATCATTGTTGACGAGTTTACCGGTAGGCTGATGTTCGGACGCCGGTACTCGGACGGTTTACATCAAGCCATTGAGGCTAAAGAAGGCGTGAAAATCGAGCGGGAGAGTCAAACACTGGCTTCGATTACTTTCCAGAATTATTTCCGGATGTATGGCAAACTAGCTGGGATGACCGGTACGGCTAAGACAGAAGCGGATGAGTTCCGTAAAATTTACGGATTGGATGTAATCGTTATTCCAAGTAATATGCCGGTTGTCCGCGAGGATCTGCCTGATGTTATTTATAAAACTAAACGTGCTAAATATAAAGCGGTTGTTAACGATATTAGCGAGCGGTATGCTAAAGGGCAACCTGTGTTGGTGGGTACAACATCTATTGTCCAGTCTGAAGAATTAAGCGATATCTTGAAAAAACAGGGTGTGCCGCATAATGTTCTTAATGCTAAGTATCATGAAAAAGAGGCCCAAATCGTGGCTCAGGCTGGTCAACCAGGTACTGTAACTATTGCTACCAATATGGCTGGGCGTGGTACTGACATAGTACTTGGAGAAGGAGTGCCGGACATTGGCGGCCTTCATATTATTGGCACTGAGCGTCATGAGAGCCGCCGTATAGATAATCAGTTGCGGGGGCGTTCAGGTCGTCAAGGAGATCCTGGTTCTACCCGGTTTTATTTATCACTCCAAGATGACTTGATGCGTCTATTTGGTTCGGATAATATTGCAAGTGTGATGGATAAATTGGGTATGGATGAAGATGAACCTATTGAACATGGGCTCATTACCCGGTCGATTGAACAGGCTCAGAAGAAGGTGGAAGCACGTAACTTCGACATCCGCAAGCATGTGCTGGAATATGATGATGTCATGAACCAGCAACGGGAAGTTATATATAGCCAGCGTCGTAAAATTCTTATGGGCGAGTCAATGCGGGAAAATATCTTTCCGATGATTGATAAAATCATTGATCAGGGCATGGAGTTATATGCCAATGAGAAGGTATATCAGGAAGAGTGGGATTACGACGGTCTTATTGAGTATGGGGAAAGTTATTTTGCTCCGCCTGGAGAACTAAAGAAGGACGCACTTAGTAAGCTAAGTCGTGAGGAGCTCAAAGAGGATTTGCTCTCGATAGCTACTAAGGCTTATGATGCCAGAGAGGCGAGCTTTGGCGCCGATAATATGCGTGAACTGGAAAAGGTAGTTATGCTTAAGGTCGTAGATGCTAAGTGGATGGATCATCTGGATGCCATGGATATGTTGCGGGAGGGAATTGGACTCAGGGCGTATGGTCAGAAAAATCCGCTTATTGAGTACAAGATTGAAGCTTTTGATATGTTCCAGCAGATGATTGATAACATTCAGGATGAGATTGTCCGCTACATTTATCGGGTGAATATTATCAGTCAGCCAGAGGATAGGTTACAGCATGCTCATGCTGACCATGGCGAGGAAGAGGCGACACAAGCTCCGGTGGTTAATAAGGATAGTATCGGGCGTAATGATTTATGTCCGTGCGGCTCTGGTAAGAAATATAAGAAGTGCTGCGGATTAGGAAAATAATTTTTCTAATCTTGCATGATAGTGTTGTGTCGTCAATAAAATTTTAGGGAGGGATGCGTGTGTTATTAGAAGATTTACGCCGTCCTGTGGAGGAACTGGCCGAAAGATTAGAAGAAGTGAGGGTTTCCCTTTGACGTAGCTGCGAAAGAACTTGAAATTGCAGCGCTGGAATATAAGTTGGCAGCACCAGATTTTTGGGATAATCCTGATAATGCGCAGAAGACTATGCAGGAATTGACTCGGATCAAGGAAAGTGTTGGTCAGTACTATGATTTAGTAAGCCGCCATAGTGATGTGTCTGTACTGTGGCAGCTTGGGATGGATGAACAGGATGAAAGCATTTATGGCGAGGTCGAAGAAACGATAAAATCGTTAGGTAAGGAACTGGATCATCTTGACATGATGCTGATGTTGTCTGGAGAACATGATGCCAATAACGCAATTGTTACTCTGCATGCCGGTGCGGGTGGCACAGAGGCCCAGGATTGGGTCCAAATGCTGCTAAGGATGTATGTCCGGTGGGCTGAAAGTAACAAGTATAAAGTGGAAACTATGGATTTTTTGGCTGGGGACGAGGCCGGAGTAAAAAGTGCAACAATTATGGTGTCAGGCAGTAACGCCTATGGGTATCTACGCTCCGAAAAAGGAGTACATAGGTTAGTGCGGATATCGCCTTTTGATGCTTCCGGTCGCAGGCATACGTCGTTTGCAGCGGTAGACGTGATGCCGGAAATTGATGATACTATCGAAGTCAATATTAATATGGCTGATGTTCGGGTGGATACCTTCCGGGCTAGCGGAGCCGGAGGACAGCATATTAATAAGACCGATTCTGCGGTCCGTATGACTCATATACCAACAGGTATAGTAGCACAATGCCAGAGTGAGCGGTCACAGATTCAAAATCGCGAACAGTGTATGCGTCTTCTTCGGGCTAAGCTGTTTGAGCTCGAACGGCAGAAGCAGGACAATAAAATGGGCGAGTTAAGCGGTGACTATCAGGCTATTGAGTGGGGAAGCCAGATTAGATCATATGTTTTTCATCCATACAATTTGGTTAAAGACCACCGGACTTTGGCAGAGACAGGCAACGTTCAGGCAGTAATGGATGGGGAAATTGAACTATTTATTGAAGCATATTTGAAACAGGGGAAAAGTGCCGGAAAATAGGGAGGCGGGCTTAAATGTTTAAGCAGTCAAGGATGGCAATTATTCTCATTCTGGTAGTGGTTATCGCCTCACAGTTTTTGTTGCCTTGGCTGGTCAGTAAAGTGGTAGCTCGTGGCATGGCCGGAGTACTGGGGACCGAACAAGTGACGGCCACGGTGGAAAAGAGCCCGGCGATGCTGATGCTTGGCGGACGGTTTGATCGTGTCGTTATAAGTGCCCAAAATGCCCGGGTAGATCGTCTTATTTTTGCTGAAATTGATGCTGTTTTGACTGATGTAAAATTGGATGCAGCAGCACTTATTAGCGGTCAACAACTGGTAGTAAAGTCGGCAAAAGAGGTTAATCTAACGGCATCGATAACTCAGGAAGAACTTAGCCGATACCTTAACCAGGCGGTAAAGGGCGTTAAAAACGCTGTTGTTTCAGTAAACGGCGGTGAGGTCAAAATTAGCGGCGATTTCGGCCTGGGTAAAATAGCCAGTGTAGCGGTAACTTTAGAAGGCCGGGTTAGCGCGGATGATCAGAAAATCAAATTTGTAACTGAGCGATTCTTGATAAACAATACTCTCGTTGGCAAAATTGGCGGGACTGCATTAACTGAAGTGCCGCTGGTAGATTTAAAAAAGTTTCCTTTCAATGTGGTGGTGCGACAAATTACTATGGAAGACGGCAAAGTAACTGTTTTCGCGGACAACCACGCGCAATAGGTTAAGCAGTGTAATCACTGCATAATATTTGGTTGAAGCAGGAAAAAATAAGGTGTCCGGACCTTGTTATGCAGTCGTATTTTAGGGCAAGGTGGAGAGATGTTTGACTGAATTCAAGTACAATCGTGTTTTGTTGATTTTAATTTTTGCTGGTCTCTTAGCATCCCTTGTTATTGGGTGGCAGCGTTACAATGTTGAAGAGAATAACTCTGCAGTTGAAATGGTGCTTGACTATGAGGATATTGTTAGTTTGGCCCAGACTGAGGGAGTGCCTGAGCATCTATTGATGCAGCAATTTAAGGATGCCGGTATTAATTCGCTGGCTGTATATGACACAACATTGGAGAAACTCGCAAAAAGCGGGAAGCTGACTGTGATGACTGGCGGTGATCTTTTAGGACGTTATCGCACAGGCGAGAAGGATGGTTTACCTAGTGGCGATCCCAGTGGAACGATTGTTCCTTCTCGTGTGTACATATTTGCTGCTCAAGAGTCCGGTGGGTTAGCTCTGTTTGAAGAAGTGAAGGAAGATCTCTGCCGCCGTCTTGGAACGGCAAGAGTCAAAGAAATGACACTTACTGGTAACCGGCGCGGATTGGCGGTGGATGCCAATTACGAAAAGTTGATAAAAGAAAATTTAGGATTATCAACACAGGAAATGCGTGCGGTTACGGCTTATGGATATAACATTATTGCCAGGCCAAGTAACTTCGTAAAGGTACGTCCAGATGATATCAACGCGGTGTTTGACCGCTTGAAGGGATTTTCGAATATTACTGGCATTATGTTCGTCGGTGAAGAGGTATTAGGATATCCGGATCTTTTAAATTATACCGCTGAGAAAATGCAGCAGATGAATTTGACGCTGTACATGATTGAACATCCCCTTCAGTTGCAGTTTCTAAAACAGGACGGACTACTGCCGTTGGCTGCACTAAGTGATTATCGATGTGCTAGGGTCTATGTTATTCCTAAAGACGAGCAGCCTAAACTGAAAGTGGATGATGCGGTTCATCGTTGGGCGATTACCGTTGACCAGGAACGTAATATTCGGGTTGATTTATTACGAAAGTATGATAAACCTGAAGCAGGATTGTCTTTGGTTGAAACCAACTTGAAATATGTGAATGGGGTTAGGCAGTCCCTTATCGACAGAGGATTTACTATTGACCGGGCCGGTGTTTACCGACAGTATTATCCTAATTCATGGCTTTTAATAGTAATCGCTGTTGGAGCAACTGCGGCCTGTGTGCTGCTATTAACTTTGATTAGGCCATTCGCATCACGATATCAATATTTTCTGCTTGTAATCGTGTCATTAGTGTTTGCTTTATTGTTATTAAAGGGAAGTAATATCCTGGTAAAACAGGCAGTGGCGATGGTAAGCGCGATAACGTTTCCGGTGCTGTCAATGACTTGGCAGCTGGATCGCTGGCGAACCCGCGAACCTGCTCAAGGATCTTTTTTAACCCGGATTATTGTTGACGGCGTTGGCGGACTTGTGGTTGCCACATTATTGTCAATTGTTGGTGGACTATATGTCGGGGCTATATTAGGGGATATCCGCTTTATTCTTGAAGCTGAGATATTTCGTGGTGTAAAGTTGACTTTTGTTATGCCTTTGATTTTGATAACGCTTGTTTATCTTACCAGGTATAACCTTTTTGGCAAAAGTGATGATGTTGGAAAGGGGGTTTGGGGTAAAATACTAAAAATCCTTAACTACCCGATATACCTTAAAACTTTGTTGGGAATTGGTGTGCTAGCAGTAGTTGGATGGGTTTATGTCGGCCGTTCCGGGCATACCGCCGGAGTCCCAGTACCGGGGCTTGAGATAAAACTCCGGACTTTTTTGGAAAATGCTATGTACGCCAGACCTCGGGAAAAGGAATTTCTTATCGGCCACCCCTCGTTTCTTTTAGCTGTAATGGCTATTTATCGTAAATGGCCGCTAGTGTTTCATTATATATTGGTAGTTGGAGCTACGATGGGACAAGGCTCGCTGGTTGAGACCTTTGCTCATATCCGTACACCCATTCTCATGTCATTGGTGCGGGGGCTTGAAGGGATGGCTTTGGGGGCTGTTATTGGGATTATTGCAGTGATAGCGGTGCAGGTATTACATTATCTTTCGTTTATGTTGGGAAGGAGATCTGCTGTCGATGAGTGAAATCGTGATTTCCGGCTATTATGGATTTGCCAACGCCGGTGATGAGGCGATGCTGACGGCAATGATCGAAGCTTTGACTACTGTTGATCCAGAGGTAAGAATAACGGTTCTTTCTGGTAACCCGGCCGATACTAAGCGACGTCATGGGGTTGAGGCGGTATATCGGTTGAATTATCCCGAAATTATGCGGGTAATGGCGAAAAGCGATCTTCTTATCAGTGGCGGAGGCAGTTTGTTACAGGATGTTACCAGTGATCGCAGCTTATATTATTATTTAAGTATAATGATACTGGCGAAAAAACTCGGTACACCTGTAATGCTCTATGCTCAAGGAATAGGACCGGTGCGGGGCAGCTTAGCCAAAGGAGCGATGCGCTATATAGGCAATATGGTTGATCTTATTACCGTACGAGATGATGCTTCCTGCGACGAATTGAAATCGTTGGGGGTCAAAAAACCGCCGATCTATGTTACTGCCGACCCGGTTTTGGCACTGCATCCTGTGGATTGTGAGGTTGGCCGTAGCATTCTGCAGCGTTATAATCTGGACAGAGGAACTAAGCCCTTGATTGGCCTGTCTGCCCGAGAGTGGAAGGATTGGGCCTATTACAAACAGGTACTTGCGATAGCCCTTGATGAGATTGTCGAGGAATTTGATGCCAGAGTCGTCTTTTTACCAATGCAGTGGCCAGATGACCTTGAGGTGGCGCGGCGAATCAAGGGGCATATGCGCCGACCGGCGGTACTATTAGAGGATGAGTTTACTACAAGCGAGTTTTTATCGCTGGTGGGAAGCCTGGACATGCTTATTGGGATTAGGCTTCATGCGTTGATTTTTGCGGCGGTGATGCAGGTTCCAATGATTGGCGTGTCTTATGATCCGAAAATTGACCGGTTTCTTGAAAGTATTGGCGACTGCCATGCCGGGACACTCAATAATATAACGCTTGATGAGCTTATGAACAAGGTGCGACAAAGGTGGGCAGAGCTCAATCAGCCCAACAAAGAGCGAGGAGAACTTATTCGGGGCTTGCGTAGCAAGGCCTTTCATAACGCCGAACTGGCGATGGAGTTGATCACGAGCCGAAAGCGGGGGTAAGTGATGGCAAAGTGGGTGCGAAATTATACCGGAATAACGGTGGGAACTTTGCTGACGGCTATAGCGTTAAATATGTTTTTGATTCCGAATAAGGTGGCCGCCGGTGGTGTTAGTGGTATGGCTACTGTGTTACATTACCTTATAGGGGCACCTGTAGGTGCCACCATGCTAGCCTTGAATGTTCCGCTTTTTTTGGCCAGTGTCAAGGTTTTGGGAGCAAGATTCGGAGTGAGAACACTTTATGGTGCGGCAATCCTATCGGTATTTATTGATGCGACAGCGTCATATACGCCGGTTTTAACCCATGACCTATTGCTTAATTCATTATATGGCGGCGCATTGTCTGGAATTGGTATGGGGATGGTGTTTCGTTTCGGCGGTACTACGGCTGGCACTGATTTGGCGGCAGCCATAATAAATAAATTAACCCGTATCAGCGTTGGTCAAGCGCTCTTGATGGTTGACTTTTTTGTTATTGCCGTTGCTGGAGTTGCGTTTAAAAGCGCGGAGCTTTCATTGTATGGTCTTATGTCGTTGTTTTTGACCAGCCATATCATTGATTTGATTCAGGAGGGTCCAAGTTCAGCCAAGGCATTTTTTATTGTGAGTAACCAGACGGAACAGGTAGCTCAGCGAATTATGGATGAGTTAGAACGCGGGGTAACGTTTTTTCAGGGCAAAGGCGGTTATAGCGGTCAGCCACGGGAAGTTTTATTTTGTGTGGTGGCAACCGGTGAGGTTAGTCGGGTAAAAGAGGTAATTAAAAGCGCTGATCCTGGAGCGTTTGTTATTGTGGCCGATACGCACGAGGTTATGGGGGAAGGCTTTACTCGTCTGAAAATGTAATTTTATAGTATATCGTGCTAGCTACGAAGAAAAAGGAGGAATTTTTATGGTGGCTCAACTTACTCCCGCTAAATTGACGGAGTTAAATGAACGGGCTCAAGCAGTAAGACGAAATATTGTTGCAATGATTACTGAGGCTCAATCTGGACATCCAGGGGGGTCTTTGTCAGCGGCGGACATTCTGGTTACGCTGTATTTTGCAGAAATGAGGGTAGATCCGCATTCTCCTCAAGATGCCGACCGGGATCGTTTTGTACTCAGCAAGGGTCATGCGGCTCCGGTTTTATATGCGACTCTGGCTGAAAAGGGATTTTTGCCACATTCAGAACTGCTGACGCTGCGCAAAATTGACAGCAGGCTTCAGGGCCACCCGGATATGAAGGGTATCCCAGGAGTGGATATGTCGACAGGTTCCTTAGGACAAGGGTTAAGCGCCGCTAACGGTATGGCACTGGCCGGAAAAATTGATGAGCGTGATTATCGCGTGTACGCGCTCTTGGGCGACGGCGAACTGGAAGAGGGCCAGAATTGGGAAGCGGCAATGTTTGCGGCTCACTACAAGTTGGACAATCTTACCGTGTTTGTTGATAATAACGGCCTGCAGATTGACGGACCAGTGGCGGATGTCATGTCACCGCTTCCGATACCTGAAAAGTGGCGGGCCTTTGGGTGGAACGTTATTGAAATTGACGGTCATGACTATGATGCTATTTATCAAGCCATCCAGACCGCTAAGACAGTGAAAGGCAGACCTACGATGGTTGTGGCAGCCACAGTCAAGGGCAAAGGGGTCTGCCGGATGGAAAATATGGTTGACTGGCACGGCAAGGCACCTTCGCATGAGGAATGCACCTTGATTTTGTCAGAAATGGATGATTAAGGGATGGTGAGAGTATAATGGGTAAAGCGACACGTGAGGCCTACGGCGAAGCGCTGCGTGAGCTGGGCGCCAGATTTAAGGATATTATTGTGTTAGACGCTGATTTATCGAAGTCAACCAAGACCAACCTTTTTGCCAAGGAATATCCTAATCGTTTCTTCAATGTTGGCATTGCTGAACAAAATTTAGTGGGAACGGCGGCAGGATTGGCCGCTGCCGGGAAAATTCCTTTTGTTTCTACGTTTGCTATATTTGCATCCGGGCGGGCTTTCGAACAAATTCGTAATTCTGTATGTTATCCTAAGCTTAATGTCAAAATAGCTGCAACTCATGCCGGTCTAACTGTGGGTGAGGATGGGGCCACGCATCAGGCTATAGAAGATATTAGTCTGATGCGAACCATTCCTAACATGACTGTAATTGTGCCGGCTGATGCAACTGAGACGCATCAAGCGGTAACTTTTGCTGCTCAATATAAGGGCCCGGTATATATCCGTTTAGGACGAATGGGTGCGCCTGATGTTTTTGGTGGGGACTATGAGTTTTGCCATGGCAAGGCAGTACAACTGGCTGAAGGTAATGATTTGACAATTATTGCTACGGGAATGATGGTGGCAACGGCTAGAAGGGCAGCCGATGAATTAACTCAAGCGGGGTTAAGCGCCAGGGTACTGAATATTCATACCATAAAACCTATTGATGTAGCTGCAATAGTAGCGGCGGCCAATGATACTGGTGCTATTGTAACCTGTGAGGAGCATAGTATTATTGGCGGGCTGGGTAGCGCTGTTGCTGAAGTACTGGTTGAGAATGCCCCTGTACCGTTGGAGCGGGTAGGGGTGCTGGACGTGTTTGGAGAGTCCGGTACGCCGGATGCGCTGCTTGCAAAGTATAACCTGACGGTAGCTGATATTGTTCGTGCTGCTAAACGGGTTGTAAGCCGTAAAAAATAGTTCTGAAGGTTGTATCGACATAAAAAGACTCGCTTATTCATATATATAAGCGGGTCTTTTTATTTTTAGTTGGAGGGATAATATGGGCCTGTGGACGGTTATCAGGTTAGGCAGACGTATGCTAAGGCGACTAGTTTTTTTGGCTGTCGGACTGGTAACCATGTTTAATTTGGGTTCGGCTGCTGCTATGGCGGTTACGATGTTTGTATCCTTAGCAATTTATGCCTTAGCTTTTGGCTGGAAGTTTGCCTCTGGTTTCGTTCTATTACTTTTTATTCATGAACTGGGGCATGTTATTGCTGCCAGGGTCGTGGGGCTAAAACCGTCGATTCCAGTATTTGTACCATTTATTGGTGCTGTTATTTGCTTAAGACAGCCGCCGAGAAATGCAAAAATGGAGGCGAATATTGCTATTGGAGGTCCAGCTATCGGGACTTTAAGTGCGTTATTTTTTTTGGTACTTTATCTATGGACTGATAGTACGTTGATGCTTGTGCTAGCATATACCGCCTGTATATTGAATTTGTTTAATTTAATCCCTTGTGCACCGCTGGATGGCGGAAGAATCGCCGCTGCAATTTCGCCTCATATGTGGTTGTGGGGATGTATTGCTACCGGAGGGGTGTTTTTTTATACTCACAATATTTTTATGCTGGTTATTTTTTTATTTTCGCTTTACCGTCTGTGGCAGGGTGATACATCTGGGGAGCAGGATCGGTATTATGTGCTGAATGTTCACCAGCGGGTTAAGGTCGCAGCTTGGTATTTTGGTCTGTTAGCGGTGCTGGGGGTGGCTACCGCTTATCTGGTTAATCTTTTGCGGTAGATATGTAAATTTAGGTAAATTAATGAATTTTTCCAAAATAAGAAAAAAGAAGGTTTTTCTGTAAGCAAGTCGAATTTTAAAGGGTCGGAACAGATAAGTGTTAAATTACTATTTTTTGCTAAAGAAGGAGCGGGTTCTATGATACGTATGAGTGGTGTTTCTATGGTATACAGCAACGGTTCCGTCGCCCTCTCTGATGTGACGGTGGGCATAAAAAAGGGAGACTTCGTTTTTGTTGTTGGACCTAGTGGTGCTGGCAAGTCAACTTTTATCAAATTACTATTCCGGGAGATAGCGCCTACAAACGGTCATCTTTTTGTTAATGGTCGTGAGGTCGGCGAGATGCCGCTTTCAGAAGTACCATATTTTCGTCGACAGTTGGGGATTGTATTTCAAGATTATCGTTTATTGCCCAATAAGACGGTTTACGACAATATTGCTTTTGCAATGGCTGTTATTGAGGCTCCGCGCCGCGAAATTCAAAAGCGTGTTGATCATGTGCTTGACTTGGTAAACCTTAGGGATAAAGCTCGTACATATCCAACCCAGCTTTCCGGCGGGGAGCAGCAACGAGTCGCAATTGCTCGCGCAATTGTCAATAATCCAGTTCTGGTTATTGCTGATGAGCCAACCGGTAACTTAGATCCAGATACATCGTGGGAGATTATAAGGATTTTTGAGCATATCAACAGGGATGGTACTACTATTGTTATGGCGACTCATGACAAGACTGTGGTTGATACGATGAAAAAACGGGTAATTGCATTTGAAAAGGGTCGTGTCGCCCGCGATCAGGAAAAAGGGGCATACGGCTATGAAAATTAGAACAGTAGAATATTTTGTCGGCGAAGCAGCATCTTCGTTGCGTCGTAACAGTCTAATGAGTTTTGCTTCAGTGAGCACGGTAGCGTTGTCGCTTTTGATCTTAGGAATGTTTTTGGTAATGGTTCTTAATTTGAACCTTATGGCATCAACGCTAGAGTCTAAGGTAGAGATTACTGTATATATTCAGGATAATCTTTCTGATCATGACCAGCGGGAAATTGGCACTAGAATTACAAAGCTGCCGGGAGTATCCGAGGTAACATTTGTAAGTAAGGATGACGCGTTGAAGCGGTTTAGGGAAAGGCTGGGTGCGCAGCAGGAACTGCTGAATGCTCTTGGCGATTCCAACCCGTTGCCGGATTCGTTTCAGGTTAAAATGGACAAGCCTGATCTAGTTAAAACTACAGCGCAGTCTATAAGTGAGTTTAAAGGGGTGGAAAACGCCAAGTTTGCCCAGGAGGTTATTGACCAACTTTTTGTTTTAACTAGGCTGATTCGTATTGTTGGCGTGGTGTTAATTGTATTCTTGGCTTTGGCGGCTCTATTTATTATTTCTAATACCATTCGTATTACTGTATTTGCCCGCCGCAGGGAAATCGGCATTATGAAATATGTGGGGGCGACTGACTGGTTTATTAGGTGGCCGTTTTTATTTGAAGGTATGATTATGGGCTTTACCGGCGCTTTAATTGCTATACTTTTATTAATAAAAGCTTATGGTATGTTTACGCATCAGGTATACGAGACATTAGCTTTTCTGCCATTGCTTCCGCAGTACCCCATGCTTACACATATAGGCGTATTCTTACTGGTAATTGGTGCGGTAATAGGCGCTCTGGGGAGTACAATTTCGCTTAGACGATATATGAATGTTTAAAAGGAGGAAACCGATGCTTCGACTTAAACGCAAGCTTTCTTTGGGGTTAAGTATTTTGCTGCTGTTTACGGCTGTTAGCTCGGTGTTGGCTGAAGAGTCCCAAGAGGCTAAGGATAAACTGGAAAATGTTCGTAAGCAGATGGAACAGCAGAAGAGTGCTGTTACTCAAGCTCAGCAGCAAGTTGATAGCGCAGCTGAACAGTTGCACCGTATCCAGGTTAATTGGGACAATGCTATTGAAGCTTGCAATCAGCTTAAGGTCAAACGCGCAGAGGTCGATAAGCAGATGGAGGCCAACTCTGCGGTGCTGACCAAGACCGAGGCAGCGCTAAAGAAACGCAGCGACATTTTAAATAAGCGGGTTAGAGATATTTATAAAAATGGTCAGATCAGTTATATTGATGTTTTGTTTGGGGCTAGCGACTTTAGTGATTTTACCAACCGCTTGGACATTATTAAGCGAGTCATTAGTCATGATGTTGCCTTGTTCGCCGCCGTTAAAGCCGAAAATGACGCTGTACTGGCGACGCGAGCCGAACTGGAAAGCGAAAGAGCTGCCGTGGTTGAATTGGAAAAGGCGATTGCGGAGCAAAAGAAGATTATTGAAGCAAGCAAGAAGGAACGGGAGGCAGTTCTGAAAAGTGTTACCGATAATCGTGACACGGCAGAAAAGGCTTACCAGGATCTAGTTGCTACTTCAAAGGACATTGAGGCACGGCTTCAACAGTCACAGTACGCTTCTCAGGCGGTAGGATCAACAGGCGCTATGATGTGGCCGGTAAGTGGCGGAACGGTTACTTCGCCGTTTGGCTGGCGTACTCATCCTGTTTTTGGAACTGCTCGTTTCCATAGTGGTATCGATATTGGCGTCGACTATGGAACGCCGGTTAGAGCCGCAGATGGCGGCGTGGTTGTTACTGCAGGATGGATGAGCGGCTATGGTTATGGGGTTATTATTGACCATGGCAGTGGCATTTCAACGGTATATGGCCATAATTCTGAACTGTTAGTAAGTGAGGGGCAAAGAGTTGCAAAGGGTCAACAAATTGCTCGAGCGGGTTCCACAGGCTATTCAACAGGACCGCATTGTCACTTTGAAGTTCGTAAAAATGGTTCGCCTGTTAGTCCGCTTAGTTATTTACATTAAAGTGCATATGAGGCAGGGATTTTACATATAGTTTATCTATAAGTTTCCCGCACAAAAAAAGTGAGGTGTATGAGTTGTCCGACCGGCGCAAGCTTATTGCGGGGGCCATCGGTTTGGTGGTCGCTACTTTTCTTTTGACTTGTGGCGGATTATATTATCTGCTGCATGTTTGGACCAACGATGCCCGAGGAACCATAAAGCTGATTCGAGTCGTTCAGCTTATTAAGGCCAATTACGTGGAGGATGTCTCTATAGATGACCTGATGGCTGGAGCACTTAAAGGGGCAGTAAACGCTATTGGCGATCCTCATTCTATTTATCTGGATTCTAAGATGCTCAAAGAGTTTATGATTGAAGCAGAGGGCTCTTTTGGGGGCGTGGGCATTGTATTAGGGGTTAAAGATAAAGTTCTCACTGTCATTTCTCCAATTGAGGGGACACCTGGAGAGCAGGCCGGCATTAAGAGCGGCGATCAGATTACCAAGGTGAATGGGCAGGATACAAAGGATATGGCATTGGATGAAGCAGTCAATAAAATCCGGGGTGTGGTGGGAACTCAAGTAACGTTGACTATTGCACGCGGTCAGGAAGTCAAGGATTACTGTCTCACTAGATCTAATATCCAAATAAAAACGGTATCAGGTAAAATGCTGAAAGATAACATAGCTTATATTCGATTGTCAGCTTTTAATGAAAACACCGGAAATGACTTTATTCGTCAGTATAATGAACTCGATCAGGCTGGAATGAAAGGTATTATCCTTGATCTTAGGGATAATCCGGGAGGCATTTTGCAGGAAAGCATAAAGGTAGCAAGTCTGCTTGTGCCAAAAGGACCAATAGTATCAGTTGTCGACCGGGCGGGAGAAAGGGATACATCCTATTCGACTTTGGATAAGGTAAAGTACCCGTTGGTGGTTCTAGTAAATGGCGGCAGTGCCAGCGCTTCAGAGATAGTGGCTGGAGCGGTTCAGGATACCAAAGCCGGTATTCTTGTAGGCACTAAAACGTATGGCAAAGGATCAGTGCAGACAATAAAGAATTTGTTTGACGGTACTGCGATAAAGTTAACTATTGCCAAATACTTAACCCCGAGTGACCGTTCTATTAATGGTATTGGAATTGAGCCTGACGTTAAGGTGGAAATTCCTGAGAATGCGATGGGCGATGTTCAGTTGGAAAAAGCGACTGAAATTCTTAAAAGTAAACTTCAATAAATATTTCGACCGGCGGACTCGTTTAGAGTTCGCCGGTCGAAATATTTATGACCGGTAATTTGTGCTTATAATTGGTATATGGTACTATTTCTTTAGACAATACTGTTAATTTTGCTGACAAAGTCATAATTGCTTGTTAGGATGTTTGGCTTGTGATAGAATAAATGGTATAGCGAACACCAGTTCTTAAGGCGGTTAATCAAACGTCGTCTTCTTTGGCCTTTGCTATTGCCGAGGATGGCGGCGGAGGTCGATGCTGTGATCTTATATTAATTGAAATGGTGATTAACATGGGGATGTTACCAAAACTGAAAACAACTTATCAGGAGAAGAATATTCCGTTTCAAGTTGTTGCTCCTTTTGTGCCTACTGGAGATCAACCTAGGGCGATTAGTAAACTTGTTGATGGTATTCAGCGCGGAGACTGGGCTCAAGTGCTTTTGGGAGCTACCGGTACTGGCAAGACGTTTACAATGGCTAAGGTAGTGGAAGCGCTGCAACGGCCCACTCTTGTTATTGCGCATAATAAAACGTTAGCCGCCCAGTTGGCTAGCGAGTTTAAGGAGTTTTTCCCTAACAATGCCGTGGAATATTTCGTAAGTTATTACGATTTTTATCAGCCGGAAGCTTATATTGCTCATACCGATACTTATATTGAAAAAGATGCATCAATAAATGATGAAATTGATAAATTGCGACATTCGGCGACAAGTTCGTTGTTTGAACGCCGGGATGTAATTGTAGTGGCCAGTGTGTCTTGTATTTACGGTTTGGGTTCACCGGAAGATTATTATAATTTAGTGCTATCTGTCAGACAGGGGCAGATGCGGGATCGGGACGAGATATTGCGTCGGTTGGTGGATATTCAGTATGAGCGGAACGATATAAATTTTGTGCGTGGAACTTTTCGGGTTAGGGGAGATATCATTGAAATTTTTCCGGCCGCTTATGGTGAAAAAGCGGTGCGGATCGAGTTGTTCGGGGATGAAGTGGAGCGCATTCTGGAGATTGATACCATGACTGGTGAGATATTGGCGGAGCGTAAGCATATTGCTATTTATCCTGCATCGCACTATGTTTCATCCAGGGAAAACCTGTTGCGGGCGGCGGGCGATATTGAAAAAGAGCTTGAGGTGCGGCTGGCGGAATTGAACGGGGAGGGCAAATTGCTTGAAGCGCAGCGACTGAATCAACGTACTAGGTATGACTTGGAAATGATGATGGAAATGGGCTATTGTTCGGGTATTGAAAATTATTCCCGTCACCTTACTAATCGGAAATCGGGTGAGGCACCATATACGTTAATTGACTATTTTCCAGATGATTTCCTAATTATTGTTGATGAGTCCCATGCAACGTTGCCTCAGCTACGGGCAATGTATGCAGGTGACAGATCGCGAAAGGAGTCACTGGTGGAACATGGATTTCGCTTACCATCTGCTTGTGATAACCGACCGCTTAAATTTGACGAGTTTGTAGAAAGGATTAACCAGATTGTTTATGTGTCTGCGACACCGGCGGCTTATGAACTTGATGTCAGCAGTCAGATTGCTGAACAGATTATTCGACCGACGGGGCTGCTTGACCCGGAGATAGAGGTGAAGCCAATAAAAGGTCAGATGGATGATCTTCTGACCGAGATCAAGCTGCGGGCCGCGATCAATGAACGAGTACTTGTTACAACTTTGACAAAAAGAATGGCGGAAGATCTTACTGAGTATTTGAAGGAGATGGGAATACGGGTGAGATATTTGCATTCAGAGATTGTGACAATTGAGCGGGTGGAAATTATTCGGGCACTGCGTTCCGGCGAGTTCGATGTGCTGGTGGGAATTAATCTTTTGCGTGAGGGGCTTGATTTACCGGAAGTGTCGTTGGTGGCAATTCTGGACGCTGATAAAGAAGGCTTTTTGCGATCAGAGACATCGCTGGTACAGACTATTGGTCGTGCTGCTCGTAATCTAAATGGGCGGGTGATAATGTACGCTGATGTTGTTACTGATTCGATGCGGCGAGCGATTGATGAGACCAATCGGCGGCGGTTGGTACAAGAGTCATATAACACTGAGCATGGTATTACACCACAGACAATTAAGAAGCGGGTTAAAACCCTAATTGAAACTACAATGGTGGCTGAGGAAAAAGCTGAATATCGAACTGAACGATTAGCGGCAATGAGTCGAAAGGAGACAACTGAGCTAATTGCCAAGCTGGAGAAGGAAATGCATCAGGCATCTAAAATGTTGGAGTTTGAACAGGCTGCCGAACTAAGGGATATAATCATTGAACTCCGGCAACGGCTAAGTGATATGCCTGCTCCCAAAAAGGTGAAGAAAACCCGCTGATGAAAGTCGGCAAGGTCAAGAACGTTGGAGGAAGAACGTTGAAAGATAAAATAATTGTAAAAGGTGCCAGACAGCACAATTTAAAGAATATTGATGTTGAGATTCCGCGCGATGAATTGGTAGTGATTACCGGACTTAGTGGATCAGGAAAGTCATCATTGGCCTTTGATACTATATATGCCGAGGGGCAACGCCGCTATGTTGAGTCATTGTCTGCTTACGCCAGACAGTTTCTAGGCCAAATGGACAAACCAGATGTTGACTATATTGAAGGCTTATCGCCGGCGATTTCTATTGACCAGAAAACGACCAGTAGGAATCCGCGGTCGACGGTGGGGACGGTGACGGAAATTTATGACTATCTCCGCCTGATGTTTGCCCGGGCAGGACGTCCTCATTGTCCTCGGTGTGGAAAGCCAATCAGTCAGCAAACGGTAGAGCAGATGGTAGACCAGATTGCGGGGTTGGCGGAAGGTACTCGCTTGTCAGTGTTAGCACCGGTTATTCGTGGCAAAAAGGGCGAGCATCAGAAGGTGCTTGAGGGAATTCGCAAGGATGGCTTTGTGCGGGTGCGAGCTGACGGAGAAATTATGGACGTTGCCGAAGTAAAACTGGAAAAGAACAAAAAGCATACGATTGAAGTAGTGGTGGACCGCATTGTTATTAGAGAAGGCGTTGCTCAAAGACTGGCGGACTCGCTGGAAACAGCACTAAAGCTTGCCGGTGGTCTTGTGATAGTTGATGTTGTAGACAGAGAGGAAATGGTTTTTAGCCAAAATTTCGCTTGTGTCGATTGTGGTATTAGCTTGCCGGAAATCGCCCCCAGGATGTTTTCGTTCAATAATCCATTTGGTGCTTGCCCCGATTGTACTGGCTTAGGCAATAATATGGAGATAGATATCGCTCTTGTGGTGCCTGATGGCACCAAAGCATTAATCGATGGAGCTATTGCCCCGCTTAGTAAGAATACTAACTCCTGGTTTATGTGCCAACTCGACGCTGTGATGCAGCATTATGGGCAGTCATTATATGTTGCTTGGAACGAATTGCCTGAAGAGCTTCGGCAGATAATTCTGTGGGGCGCGGGGGAAGAAAAGTTTTCTTTTGTTTATGAGAATATGTATGGTGAGAAGCGCAAGTATCATTCGAATTTTGAAGGTGCTATTCCAACTTTGAAACGGCGTTACCGGGAAACATCCTCCGACTGGTCGCGCGAGGAAATAGAAGAATATATGAGTTCTAAACCCTGTCCGACTTGTAAAGGGGCGCGTCTCAAGCCAGAAGCTCTTGCTGTTCGGGTCGGCAACAAAAATATATATCAGGTCACGCGCCAGACGGTTCTAGAATGTCAGGAGTTTTTTGGTTCGCTTGAGCTTTCCGAACGCGAGCGAACGATTGCCCAGCAAATTTTGAAAGAAATAAACGCTAGGTTGGGGTTTCTGATAAATGTGGGGTTGGACTATCTGACTCTTGATCGAGCGGCCGGCACGCTAAGCGGCGGTGAGGCACAGCGTATTAGATTGGCAACACAGATTGGCTCAGGATTAGTAGGGGTATTGTATATCCTTGATGAACCTAGTATTGGATTGCACCAAAGAGATAATAATCGATTGCTTAGCACTTTGAAGAATTTGCGTGATCTTGGCAATACACTTTTAGTGGTTGAGCATGATGAGGATACGATGTACGCAGCTGATCATATTATTGATATAGGGCCGGCTGCAGGGGCTCATGGTGGTCATGTTATTGCTCAAGGATCAGTGGAGACGATAAAGGCATGTGAGGCGTCGGTTACTGGCCAATATCTAAGTGGACGGAAAAAGATCCCGATACCAGACATGCGCCGCCAGCCGAGTGGAAAATGGCTGGAGGTTATAGGAGCAAGGGAGAATAATCTGCGGGATATTGCAGTTAAGTTTCCTTTAGGTGTGTTTACTGCCGTTACAGGAGTGTCTGGTTCTGGTAAAAGTACGCTGGTTAATGAGATTCTTTTCAAGGGTTTAGCTAGCCGGATTAATGGTAGTCGCCAACGGCCGGGGGAGTTTACGGCCTTACACGGAGTCGAATATGTTGATAAGATTATTGATATCGACCAATCTCCGATTGGCCGGACGCCGCGCTCTAATCCGGCGACATATACCAGTCTGTTTGATGCCATCCGTGAGGTTTTTAGCCAGACTCCCGAAGCCAAAATGCGTGGTTATAAGCCTGGACGGTTTAGTTTCAACGTCAAAGGAGGACGCTGCGAGGCCTGTAAGGGAGATGGCATTATTAAGATTGAAATGCATTTTTTGCCCGATGTTTATGTTCCTTGCGAGGTATGTAAGGGTGCCCGCTATAACCGCGAGACACTAGAGGTTCGTTATAAAGGCAAAAGCATTTCGCAGGTGCTGGACATGGTTGTGGATGAAGCGGTAGAGTTCTTTTGCAACCAGCCAAAGATTTACCGTAAACTGGAGATATTGAGAGATGTGGGGTTAGGCTATATAAAACTTGGTCAGCCAGCTACAACTCTTAGTGGAGGTGAGGCACAGCGGGTTAAACTGGCTACAGAGCTTGCTCGGCGCAGTACTGGTAAAACGCTATATATTTTGGACGAGCCTACCACAGGTTTACACACTGCCGATATTCACCGTCTCTTAGAGGTTCTTCAACGGCTGGTGGACGGAGGTGACACAGTTGTGGTTATTGAGCACAATCTGGATGTTATTAAGACTGCTGACTATATTATCGACCTGGGACCGGAAGGCGGTCTGCGCGGCGGAACAGTGGTAGCGCAAGGTACTCCGGAGGAGATTGCAGCGATACCTCATTCATATACCGGGCAGTTTTTGCGGCCGATATTGGTGCGGGGGCGATAAAAACTTATAAAAAAAGCGGGCCATGTGGCCCGCTTGGGAAATGTCAGGAAGTCATTTGTCTGTTGATGAATTGGGTGTCGATGTCTCCACTACAGAAGAGAGGATTGTTTAATATTCGACGATGGAAGTCGATGGTGGTTTTTATTCCCTCAATTCTAAATTCTGATAGTGCACGTTTCATGGTGCGGATTGCTTCACCACGGGTTCTACCATGGGCGATTACTTTGGCGATAAGCGAATCATAGTAGGGCTGGACGATGCTACCAGTACATACACCGCTATCTACGCGGATATTAGGACCGCCAGGCTGGTGATAGAAAGTTATTTGCCCGGGTGACGGCAGGAAATTTAAGGCGGGATCTTCGGCGTTGATCCGACATTCTATGGCATGGCCAGTAAATATGATATCTTCTTGCCGCAAGGATAAAGGATCGCCAATTGCCAGTTGGATTTGAGTTTTTACCAAATCTACCCCAGTTACAGCTTCGGTAATACCATGTTCAACTTGGATGCGTGGGTTGATTTCCATAAAGTAAAAATCGCCGCCGTTTTTATCCATAAGAAATTCTACGGTGCCCACATTGGTATAATGTACGCTGCTGGCTGCACGAATGGCTAGTTCGCCAACTTTTTGCCTCATGGCCGGAGTTAAGGCACTGGAGGGAGCCTCTTCTAGGACTTTTTGGTTACGACGCTGCAGAGAGCACTCTCGTTCGCCCAAATGGATAATATGGCCGTAGTTATCTGCGACTATCTGTACTTCGATATGTCGAGCGTCGGCAATGTATTTTTCCAGGAAGAATGGAGCTGTGCCATTTGATGATGCAGCGATTTTTTCGGCTGCCCGATTGAGATCACTTTCGTTATAAGCAACATGGATACCGCTGCCGCCGCCACCGGCGGCTGGTTTAATGATTACCGGGTAGCCTATTTCTTCAGCTGCATGGCGAAGTTCGGCTACATTAGTGCTTGGGGCGCTTCCCTGGGCCATCGGAAGACCTGCCTGAAGCATTGCTGCCCGGGCCGCATCCTTGTTGCCTACTTTGCGGATTGTATCGGCGCGAGGGCCGACGAATACCAAGCCAGCTTGAATGACCATTTCGGCAAAGTCTGCATTTTCCGATAAAAATCCATAGCCAGGGTGAATAGCGTCAGCCTGAGCGGCTAGTGCCGCTGCAATAATTGCTTCACCATACAAGTAGCTATTTTCGGCTGGCGCAGGCCCTATTGGATAGGCTGCATCAGCCAGATGTACATGTAAAGCGTCAAGATCGGCCTCGGAATAGACGGCCACGGTTTCAATACCAAGTTCTTGGCAGGCACGTATTACTCTGACGGCTATTTCGCCACGATTGGCGATGAGCAGTCGTTTAAACATAGTATAGACCTCCAATTACCTAAATGCGTTACTATTAGTTATTAATATCTGGTACTATAAGTGATTATAATACAAATAGCAGCTCAAAGCAATCGAATTCATAACCTATAGTGTCTGTTGATTAAGCAATTTTATGAGTGCCTGACGCAAGCATTGTGTGAGCGATTTTGTAGTTTGGAGGAAACCATGAACAGTGAATTGGCGGAAAAACTAATGCATTTACCGGATAAACCTGGTGTTTATTTAATGAAAGGCAGCCAAGGAGAAATTATCTACGTTGGTAAGGCGGTTAATCTGAAAAATCGAGTACGGTCATACTTTCAAGCTAGCCGTAATAATTCGGCTAAAGTGTTGGCCATGGTAGCCAGGATTGCAGATCTCGAATATATTGTTACCGCCACAGAGATGGAGGCGTTAATTCTTGAATGCAACTTGATAAAAAAATATCGTCCTAAGTACAATATTAGTTTAAAAGATGACAAAAGTTTTCCATATATTAAAGTAACGTTAAACGAAAAATTTCCCCTTGTTCTGGTTACTCGGCGAGTGCTGAAGGACGGTGCCCGCTATTTTGGGCCGTATACTAACTCTGGGGCAGTATATGAGACCATTAGATTGCTTAAACGATTGTTTCCGCTTCGAAGTTGCCGTTCACTAGATGCTGGCAGACCGTGTCTCCAACACCATATTAAGCGTTGCCTTGCTCCGTGCACCGGTACGTTGAAACCGGAGGTATATGATGAGATGATCAAGGCGGTATGCCTCTTCCTTGAGGGGCGTAGTGATGAAGTGGTAAGGGAATTACGACGTCGAATGGTTGCGGCGGCACAGAAGCAGGAGTATGAACAGGCGGCCCGACTAAGAGACCAACTGGCGGCGGTTGAATCGGTAATTGAAAAGCAGAATATTGTTACCGGTGCTGGGGATCAGGATGTGATTGGGTTAGCTAGCTCGGCGGCTGGTAGCTGTGTGCAGGTGTTCTTTATCCGTAGTGGCAAGATGGTGGGGCGTGAGTATTTTATGTTAAGCGGCAGTGAAGCAGAGGATGAAATCGAGGTGCTGACAGCATTTATAAAACAGTATTATAGTCGTTCAACTTTTATACCGCGGGAGGTTCTCTTGCCATTGGGTTTGCCGGAACGACACCTTTTTGCTGAATGGCTGAGCTCTATAAAAGGAGGTCGGGTGATGGTAGAGATACCCAAACGAGGGGTTAAGAAAGACTTGGTAACCATGGCGGTTGATAATGCTTCTATTGTGCTGAGAGAAGCTGCTGCTCGCATGGAAGCTGACGTTGAAAACACCAGAGGGGCGGTGATTGAGTTGGCTGCTTTTTTGGGATTGCCTTCACCCCCGGAACGAATTGAATGCTTCGATATTTCTCATATTCAGGGATCTGAAACGGTGGCATCTATGGTAGTATTTGAAGGTGGGCAACCCCAAAAGAACAGTTATCGGCGCTATAAGCTAAAAACGGTGGAAGGAAAGCCAGATGATTTTAAATCGATGCAGGAGGTATTACTACGTCGTTACCAAAATATGACGGATCCACTGCCTGATTTGATTGTTATTGATGGGGGCAAAGGACAACTAAATGCAGCGCTGGAAGTTATTCGTCGAGATGGTACGATGACAGTACCTGTGGTTGGTTTGGCCAAAGAATTTGAACACATTTTTTGTGAAGGCAACAGCCAGCCGCTTATTTTGCCTCGGAATTCGAAAGCTCTTTACCTTATGCAGCGTATCCGAGATGAAGCGCATCGTACGGCTATTGGTTATCATCGTAAACTAAGGGCGCGGCGGAATATGGTTTCGGTACTAGATAATGTACCGGGAATAGGCGCTAAACGGCGCAAGGCACTGTGGGACTATTTCGGCAGCCTGACCGGTATAAAAGCCGCGGAAGTGGAGGCGTTGACTCTTGTACCTGGAATGAACCGGAAGGCGGCTACTTCGGTATATGAGTTTTTCCGGGAGGGAAAGAAATGATGTTAGAGCGTACTGGTATTGTTTTGGCTGGAGGCCTTAGTACCCGTATGGGTAGAGATAAAGCCAGTTTGCCGTGGGGCGGAGTTGATTTGCTGCATAACGTGCTACGGAGTTTGGTGCCTGTGTGTGGACAGCTTATAGTCGTCAGTAATGTTGAGCGGGCAATTAACATACCAGATGTAATTGTAGTTAGGGATAAGTATTGTGGTTGTGGGCCTTTGGGGGGGATCCACGCAGGACTAAGCGTTTCCATGAGTACATATAACTTTGTTGTGGCTTGCGATATGCCTTTTGTGCAAAGCTCATTGGTCGACTATATGTTTCGTCTTGCCGAAGGTTATGACGCTGTGGTGCCATTTGTCGATGGGCACTATCATCCTTTACACGCAATATATAGCCGGCAATGTCTTGCGTTAATTGAGATTATGCTGAAAGACGGCCGCTATCGTGTTGCCGAACTTTTTGAAGAGCTGAATATGCTGTTGGTAAAAAAGGGCGATTTAAAAGAATTTGATCGGGATTGTTCTATGCTGTGTAATTTAAATAGTCCTGCTGATGTTGAAAAAGTTTTGAAAAATAATGAATAAAATATACATTACAGTCCATACTAAGAAACGTAGAGGGTTCGTAATGGTCGAGCCAAGACTGGTGTCGGATCTTAAAAGGTTCGGTACTGGTCGGCCAAAGATTAGTGCTGGGTCTACTTGGGCTTGGTATTAGTCGGCGGGCAGATTGGCATATGTCTTGTAAGGCTGCACGGTAGCCCAACTGTTGTCGTGTGGTCGAAAGGGAGGTATGTTGGTCGAGCTAAGACTGCCAGGAGTGCTGGAGTGGTTTTCCCGGAAACCGTTAAGATGGGTTTATTGCAGTCGGGAGATTGCAGTAGGTTCGGCAAGGATTTCTGGCAGTCGAGCAAAGGTCAGTATCGGTTGTGTAATGCTTGTGCGTAGTCGAAAGATTGCGTATAGGTGTGTAATGATCGGTATTGGCTGTAGCGTAGATCATTACGGGCTCTTTTCATAATTTATTTTATTGGAAATTATTGCATAGGCGTAAGAGAATAATGTACAATATAGCCATATCGTTAAATAAATAGATAGATATTGGTGGGGTGAAAGGAGCAACGAAGTATGGAAAAATGGGTTTGCACGGTGTGTGGCTATGTTTATGATGAGGCAGCAGGAGATCCAGAGCATGACATAGCACCGGGCACTAAGTTTGCAGATATTCCTGACGATTGGGCTTGCCCCATATGTGCTGTCGGCAAGGACCAGTTTGAAAAAGAGTAGGATATATATCGCCCTTTGGGTATGAAGTTATACCCTCTGAGTAAACACAAAGCTTACCGTGTTTATGAAGGGGGTTTTCGTATGTCGGAATGAAATTAGCCAAGTATTTGTTATAAATACATATGTATGGAAGGAAAATTACAGATAAAGGGCGAATTTTTGATATTAATGTCGATTGATAGAACGGTAATGTATTTTGCTTTTGCGGAGTAAGGCTGAATATTTATTTTTTGCTTAAGCGCGGTGCTTTAAGAGGGGGCGATGGAGGTGGTGAGTTATGACTAAGAATCGGGATGAGCAACTATGGGATGTACGATTTGTCAATACTATTAAGTGTTTGGCACCTGGCACGATGCTTAGGGATGGACTGGAAAATGTACTTAGGGCTAAAACGGGGGCATTAGTGGTTGTTGGGGATTCCGCAAAAGTTATGGAAGCAGTAGATGGGGGGTTTGCTATTAATTGTGATTTTACTCCTGCTGCGTTTTACGAACTGGCGAAGATGGATGGGGCGCTAGTTTTGTCGAGTGATGCTAAGCGGATATTATACGGTAATGCTCAACTTGTACCTGACTCATCTATTGTTACATTGGAAACTGGTACTCGTCACCGGACCGCTGAACGAATGGCCAAGCAAACAGGGGTATTGGTTATTGCTATCTCTCAGCGGCGTAATATTATTACTTTATATTTGGGTAATTTGCGATATACTTTAAAAGATATTACAGTTATTCTTAGTCGGGCAAACCAAGCTTTGCAAACATTGGAGAAATACCAGGCAATCTTGGCACATGGCCTAAATACACTGAGTGCTCTGGAGTTCGAGGATATGGTTACTCTTGGAGATGTTGCAAGCGCTGCTATTCGGGCTGAGCAAGTCGGTCGCATTGCAACTGAAATACGCCGAAGTATTATAGAGTTGGGCAGCGAGGGTCGGTTGATTAGTATGCAGGTTGATGAACTGATGCCTAAAGAAGATGAAGTATTGCTGTTGATTAAGGATTACTGTGTAAGCGCGGACGCGGCTACCCACGAAAGCGTCCGGGAACAGATTGCTGAACTGCCGGAGGAAAATCTTGATCCCTACAACGTTTGCCGAATTTTGGGTTACGGTGTTACTCCAAACACTATTGATGTTTTAGTTGCACCAAGGGGATATCGACTATTAAACCGCATCCCTCGTCTGCCGATGACGGTAGTGGAAAACTTGGTAGCGTGTTTTAAAACGTTGAAGCGTGTTTACAATGCTACAATTGAAGAACTAGATGAGGTTGAAGGAATTGGCGAGATACGTGCTAAGGCAATAAAGGATGTTCTAAAACGCCTTCGGGATCAGGCTTTGTTGGATCGGCAGATTTAATTGTTTGGGCAATTATCTATAATATTATGGCGGGCTATGATACCTTTCTAAATTGATATATTCGATAAACCGGGCATAAGCCCGGTTTTCTTCGACTTTGACTACTCGGTAACGTTTGTTGTCTTCGGTAATTACTTCATCACCGATATTGACAATCATTGGCACGTGCATTAACGGTTGGCTTGTTTTTTCATCAATAACTTGATAATAATCATATACTGTTGAAGGCAACTCTGGAGATTTTTGTGGTCCGAAAAAAAATTTTAGTGGCAACCAGTGAATTGTTCCCCAAATTATTATGCCACTGAGGAATAGAGTGATGGCGATTAGTGGCTGGCGCTTAAACATAGGGCGATTCCCCTTATTCCAAGTGTATCTGTCTCTATTCAACGTTAATTGTATGATGTCCGCTAATTGAAAGTGTTATGTAATAATGTTGGTACTTGGTCTATTTCTTGATAATAAAAACTGCTGAACGCTCATTCGTTCAGCAGTAGGATATATTCAAAGAAGGAAGTTAATGGTTATAATATCTTGTTTAATATTAATCAAGAAAGGTGATAAATGCCTAAGGTGGTTACGGTATTGCATTCTTGTCGCATTATATCATGAACGTTTAAACCTAACAAATTACATAACGCAGTCATATAGAACAGACTATGTCCTAATTCGGCACTGATTATTTCTTTACAGTGTTCGCATGGTTCGCCTGATAAGTGCGAAGACATATACTGCTTTAATTCGCTATATTCGACTTCTGCCGGCAGGTTTTGTCGTCCGGCTTTAATTTCTAAACAACCGCATTCGGTGACCGCCTTGGCAAAGGCGCGATTAACTCTAGCTGTGGCTTCCTGATACTTGGTTAATATGTCGATCACACTACGGTGACGAATGAGAAAGTCGCCAACAGCCAATTGAAAATCATCACAGCAGTTATCTGACATATGTAAGCACCTCACTTTAGGCATATTATATAAACATCAGTAGTCCGTTGTCAATGCTGGGCGTAAATAAAAAAGATGAATTGACAACCTATTGATGCCTGTGTTAAAATATTAAATTTTGACAAAAAGATTTCTTTGTGATATACTTGAAATGTTGATAGGAGGTGCCGCGATGTTGGCCATAGGGGATAAGGTGGTATACCCCATGCATGGTGCAGGGGTGATCGAAGCGGTTGAAGAGCACGAAGTTCTGGGGCTGCGGCAGGCATACTATATCCTTACCATGCCTTACGGTGGCATGAAGGTTATGATTCCTATGAAAAATGCCGATAATATTGGTCTGCGGGAGGTAATCGGCGAACCAGAGGTTTCAAGAGTGATTGATGTATTGCAGACTGCTCCGATTCAGGTTAATGCAAATTGGAATAGGCGCTTTAACGTCAATTTATCCAAGATTAAAAGTGGCAATATTTTTGAAGTGGCTGAAGTTGTGCGTAACTTAATGTTGCAAGATCGGGTCAAGAAACTTTCCACTGGAGAGCGGCGGCTTCTTGATACTGCTCGACAGATTTTGGTGAGTGAATTGGTGTTGGCGTGCAATATGGATTTGAGTAGTGTTGAATTATGGATAGATGGACTATTTGCTGAAAATACATCAGATCACTGAGGTATTTTTCTTATGCCTGGTATGCGACAACAGACTAAGATGCTAAGCATGTTTTCTGGAATATTGAGCATAATCTTTGCTTCGAATAAATTCGATAGAGGTTATTCTGTAATATAGGGACTTGGTTTAGGCCAAGTCTTTTCGTAATACAAAGAAAAATGACAGGTTCATTTGTTTGTTGACTTGTCCTAATGTGCAAAGTCATTTATAATTGAAAGCGTAATGATTGGAGGTGGAATGTTGCTGGATAGAGCACTTTGTTTTGCAATAACCGTTCTTGCGGCTATTGGTGGATTAATGACGGCTGATAGAGTTGCGCCAAATTTGGCGACGGTATTGGGTCTTGAGTTTTTACGGGTTGGCTTTTTTGGTGTAACTATGGCTACGATTTTACCATTTGTATTCGGCGCGTTGATTGGTGGCCTGCTGGGGTATTTATTTGCTCCGTTTTTTGTTAAAAAACTATGGCAGTTTACATTTTGGGTGGAAGCCAGACTGAACAAAATGCCGATGTATGATGTACTGGCTGGTTCATTGGGGTTGGCTGTTGGTCTTATAATTGCTAATTTGCTGGGGTCGGCTTTCCTGCCTATTCCGATTGTCGGTACATATATTCCAGGATTAATCAGTATTATTTTTGGTTATCTTGGTATCAATGTAGCCATTCGCAAGCGGGATGAATTATTTGGTGTGTTGTCAATGGTTCCTTGGATGAACAAGGAAAAACAAAAAGACAAGACCGCCAGTGTCGTTCAGTATAAAATTTTAGACACCAGCGTGATTATTGACGGACGTATTGCTGATATCTGCAAGTGCGGCTTTATTGAGGGTACCCTTTTAATTCCTGGTTTTGTGTTGGAAGAACTGCAACATATTGCTGATTCGTCAGATCTTTTAAAGCGAAACCGTGGTCGTCGTGGCCTTGATATTTTGAACCGCATTCAAAAAGAACTAGGCATGTATGTCAAAATCGACACCCGCGATTTTGAGGATATTGCAGAAGTGGACTCTAAGTTGGTCAAATTGGGACAAGTGTTACATGGTAAGATAATTACAAATGACTACAATCTGAACAAGGTAGCTGAACTTCAGGGCGTGTCTGTCTTAAATATTAACGAACTGGCGAATGCTGTTAAGCCTGTGGTATTACCAGGCGAAGAAATGGTTGTGCACGTAGTTAAGGATGGCAAGGAGCTTGGGCAAGGTGTGGCATATCTTGATGATGGTACGATGATTGTTGTAGATGGTGGCAAAAAGCATATTGGTGAAACTATTGGGGTGCTTGTTACTTCTGTACTCCAGACGGCTGCTGGCCGAATGATTTTTGCTAAGCCTAAAGCAATGTAGCCAAATGGAGGCGGTTGAGAATGGTGACGGCTATTGTTGCAGCTGCTGGACAAGGTAAAAGAATGGAGCGGGGAATAAACAAAGTGTTTATTCCCCTTCTTAATCGTCCGGTACTGGCAAATAGTGTGAATGCAATTTTGGGTTGTCCGGAGGTGGACAGTCTTATTGTTGTGGTAGCACCGGGTGAAGAAACTGAGACAAAGAAAATTATGACCCAGATGGCGTTAACAAAAAGCTATCAGGTGGTGGTGGGCGGGAGTGAACGTCAGCATTCGATTGCTAATGCGCTTGCGGTTGTGCCGGAAACGGCAAATTTGGTTGTTGTGCATGATGGAGCTCGGCCGCTAGTTGAATCATCGGCTATTAGCGAAGTTATTGCTGCTGCTCGTATATACGGGGCTGCTGTAATTGCGGTACCAGTAAAGGATACCATCAAAACGGTGAACCGGGACGAGTTTGTTACAACAACTCTTGAGCGTAGTATGCTTTGGGCAGTTCAAACACCTCAGGTTTTTAATGTCGGGCTAATAAAAGAGGCTTATGCCGCTGCCGCGCGTGACGGTTTTTTGGGTACGGACGATGCGATGTTGGTGGAACGTTTGGGATTAAAGGTTAAGGTTGTAAAAGGACGCTATAGCAATTTAAAAATTACAACGCCGGAGGACTTGGTTATAGCTGAGGCGCTGATGGGAAAGGGTGAAAATTCTGTGTCTCGCGTGGGGATAGGCTATGATGTGCATCAATTAGTCAGTGAGCGTAAGCTTATTCTCGGGGGGGTGGAAGTAGCTTTTGAGCAAGGTTTGGATGGTCACTCTGATGCAGATGTGCTTGTTCACGCAGTTATGGACGCCATTCTTGGAGCAGCCGCTCTTGGGGATATTGGACGACACTTTCCTGATAGTGATATTAGTTACAAAGGAGTGTCAAGTTTAAGCCTTTTGGCGGTAGTGAGAGATCTTGTTGCAGGCAAAGGCTGGCGAACTGAGAATATTGATGCTGTGATTGTTGCTGAGAAACCCAAATTAGCTCCGTTTATCACGATGATGAATAAAAACATTGCAGAAGTGTTGGGTATTAGCGATGAACAAGTAAATGTGAAAGCAACAACTACCGAAGGACTTGGTTTTGCTGGGCGGAAGGAAGGCATTGCTGCGCATGCTGTCGCTTGTATTGTACGAGCGTAGCAATGTATAGAAGCAAGATATTGGTACATAATATGGTCTAACCCTAATGTTTAAGCAAAGGTGGATATTATGGCCAGAATATTTTGCGTCTTGATTGTTGGTATCGCTTTTCTGTGGTCAAGTCCGGTGAAGGCGGCTGAATTTAACTTTGATGTTAGCATGATATGTCTTGATGATGGTACTTTTTGTGGTGAGTTAAAACGAAATAGCCAGGTATTATGGCGAGTCATAGTTTTTAGCGATGGGGCCCGGGCGGTGGCAGGTAATGTTGATGCTAATACTACTATTGTGGTTCCGGATATCGCCGATGGGTGGTTTCTATTAAAGATGTATAACCAGTAGCGCTTGTCGTGCGGCGACAGGTGCTTTTTCCTGTTGCATAAGTTTGGTTTGCTAAATAGGAGATTATGGATTAAAATAGCAGAAGATAATTTATGATGGAAACTTATGCTGTTTCGATGGTTTATGGAGGGGATAGAATGGGAGAACAACAAATACGATTGCGGTTTGCTCCGAGCCCTACCGGCCCGTTTCATATTGGCGGTGCTCGCTCGGCTCTTTTTAATTGGCTGCTGGCAAGAAAATATGGCGGCAAGTTGGTGCTTCGCATTGAAGATACAGATCTGGAGCGTTCTAGCCGGGAATCGGAAGAGAATATTAAAGAAGCGCTAAAGTGGTTAGGGATTGACTGGGACGAGGGCATTGACGTCGGGGGGGATTATGGCCCTTATCGTCAGACGGAACGGTTGCCACTGTATGCTGATTATACCACTAGGTTACTGGAAACTGGTCAGGCTTATTATTGCTACTGCAGTGAAGATGAACTGGAAGCTGAACGGCAGGAACTTATGGCAAAAGGCGAAATGCCTCGATATTTAGGACGCTGTCGTTCTTTATCCGATGCTGATAGGGTTAAATACGAAGCGGAGGGGCGTAAGCCAGTTGTTAGGTTTCGGGTGCCTGAAAATAAAGAGATAATAATTAATGATCTGGTTCGGGGGACGGTCAGCTTTGATTCGGCGGGTATCGGTGATTTTGTTATTGTCAAATCGGATGGCATTCCAGTTTACAACTACGCGGTGGTACTAGACGATGCGCTAATGAGTATTACTCATGTTATTCGTGCGGAGGAACATTTGTCCAACACGCCACGACAGATATTAATTTACGAAGCTTTGGGTTTGTCAACGCCTAAGTTTGGGCATATTTCGCTGATTCTTGGCGCTGACAGGAGCAAGATGAGCAAACGGCATGGTGCAACAGCGGTCGAGCAGTATCGTAGTCTAGGCTATCTGCCGGAGGCGGTGGTCAATTTTCTGGCGCTTCTCGGCTGGTCACCTTCTGGCGAACAGGAGATCTTTTCTGCTGCAGAGCTGATAGCGGAATTCTCAGTTGAGCGCTTGGCAAAAAATCCTGCGGTTTTCGATATTGATAAGTTAAATTGGATTAACGCTCATTATATTCGCAAAGCTAGCCCAGAAACAGTTCTCGAACTTGCACTGCCGCATTTGGAGGCAGCAGGGTTTGTTCAAACGCCTTTGGCGCCTGAAAAACGTACTTGGCTTACAGAGGTTGTGGCTACTGTTCAGGAGTACATAAGTTATGCCGCACAGGTGGTAGATCATTCGGCGATATTTTTCGCAGATAAGGTTGAACTAGAAAATGAGGCGGCTAAAGAAGTGTTGCTTGATCCTGATCTTTCAAAGGTAATGGCTGTGTTTTGTGCTAAGTTAATGGCGTTAGAGACGTTAGATGAAGCTGGTGTTCAGGCGATATTAAAGAGTATAACCAAAGAACTTAAACTTGGTGGCAAAAAAGTGTATATGCCTATCCGGGTTGCACTTACTGGGCAAGTCCATGGCCCTGACTTGCAGCGAATCATTGTGCTCTTGGGCAAGGAACGAGTTATTGACCGTTTGGAAGGCACTATGAAAGAAGTGGTACTCTAATTGACAGTGGAGCTTGCTTCTGGGTACAATAAAAAGAGTGGTTTATCATCAGCAAAGTTAATTACTAATAATTGCTGGGAACGGGAAAAGTAAACGTTGGCAAGCTTTCAGAGAGGTATCGTCTAGGCTGCGAGCGATGCTAGGTAAAGGCGCGTTGAAGTGCACCCGGGAGCAGGATGGCTGAATATCGAAGTAGGCTGTTTCGGTTGCCCTCCGTTATAGGGCTGGGCGAGTATGCCTATAAGTGAGGTGCTTAAGGCATCTAAACAGAGTGGAACCACGGGCCACCGTCTCTGAGCAGGCGGCGGCTCTTTGTTTTTTGGGGACAGGGAGATGACGTTAGGCGTAGCTTAGCGTTGAGTGGAGGGGAAAAACGTGTTTGACGGCATTAAGAAGGATATCCAGGTAATTTTTGACCGCGATCCTGCGGCTAGAAGCGTTGTGGAGGTACTGTGCTGTTATCCGGGGTTACATGTAATTTGGTTTCACCGGTTGGCGCACCGGCTATACAAACGCGGATGGGTATTACTCCCAAGAATGATATCAAATATTGCTCGTTTTCTTACTGGGATAGAAATTCATCCGGGTGCGACTGTTGGCAAGGGACTGTTTATTGACCATGGAATGGGCGTGGTTATTGGCGAGACTGCTGAAATCGGCGACAATGTTACTCTTTATCAAGGAGTTACGCTAGGTGGGACTGGTAAAGAAAAAGGTAAGCGCCATCCAACTATCGGCAGTAATGTGGTGATTGCCACTGGGGCTAAGGTATTGGGGTCATTTAAGGTGGGGGATAATTCAAAAATTGGCGCCGGTTCTGTAGTTTTGAGTGAAGTACCGCCTAATTCTACAGTTGTTGGGATACCGGGTAAGGTAGTTATTAAGGATGGCAATAAAGTTGTCGATGGCAAGGTTGAGGTTGACTTGGCTCATGATGTATTACCCGATCCTGAGGGTGAAATGTTATGGTGTATGCAGCGCCATTTGGGTAGGTTAGAACGGCGAGTTATTCAGTTAGAAGAGGAGCTGAAAAACAGTGACAATAAAAGTGTTCAACAGTCTGAGTAAACAGAAAGAAGAGTTCAAGCCTGAAGAACCAGGAAAAGTTAAAATATACGTTTGCGGAGTGACGCCCTATAATCATCCTCATATTGGCAATGCTAGGCCGTTTGTAACTTGGGATGTTATTAAACGCTACCTTGAAAGGCGAGGTTTTCAAGTATATCATGTACAAAATTTCACCGATGTAGATGATAAAATTATTAATACTGCTAATGCCGAACAGGTAAGTTGGAAGGAGATTGCCGACAAGTATATTGCTGCTTATTTTGAGGTTATGGATAAGCTTAATGTTCGTAGGGCTAATCTTTACCCGCGGGTATCAGAACATATTTCGGAAATCGTTTCCATGGTTGAGACTCTGATTGAAAAGGGTTTTGCTTATGTAGTAGATGGCGATGTGTATTATGGTGTGGAGAGTTTTTCTGGATATGGCAAGTTGAGCGGGCGTGGGTTGGAGGATATGAAGGCCGGAGCCAGGGTAGATGTTGATGAGCGAAAACGCCATCCCATGGATTTTGCTTTATGGAAAGCGGCAAAACTCGGTGAGCCGTCATGGGAAAGTCCTTGGGGTCAGGGACGACCGGGATGGCATATTGAATGTTCGGCTATGTCGCTTAAGTATTTAGGTGAAAGTTTTGATTTCCACGGCGGCGGTAGTGATCTTGTTTTTCCTCACCATGAAAACGAAATTGCCCAGTCTGAGGCTTGCACAGGTAGGGAACCGTTTGTCAGGTATTGGCTACACAATGGCTTTATAACTGTAAACGAAGAAAAGATGAGTAAATCGTTAGGCAACTTTTTTTTAGTTAAAGACATATTGGCGCACTATTCGGCAGAAGCTTTACGTTTCTTTATTATTTCCACACATTACCGCAGTCCGCTGAATTTTAGTGACGAGCAATTGGCTGATGCTGTGCGTGGGCTGGAACGGTTGAAGAGTGCTGCTGACAATTTGACGTATTTAGCCAAAGCTAATGTTAAAGAAGGTTCAGGGGCTGAGACTAAAGCACTTTTAGCAGCTGCCAACGATGCTAGACGTAACTTTATGGCAGCGATGGATGATGATTTCAATACTGCGTTAGCTATCGGGGTGATGTTTGGTCTAGCCAAGGAAGTCAATATTTATTACAGCGGAGTTATGGCAGGGAAATTTGGGAATGATGCCGAAATTCTAGCCGAGATAGAGTCTATATATCGTGATTTAGCTGATATTTTGGGTTTGGTGTTTAGTAATCAAACGATCAGCGAAAATTGTGATACGCTATGTAATGATAATGGAACAGTGAACAAGTTGCTTGATCTTATTGTGATTATTCGGCAGGAAGCACGAAAAAAGAAAGATTGGGCAACCGCTGACACTATCAGGGATCGATTGGGAGAAGTGGGTTATGTTATTGAGGATTCACCGCAGGGAGCAAGGTGGAAGAAACGGTGAAATTTGACCAATTTGAATTTTTAACACAGCAGACTTTCGGTCAGATAAATTCTGATGGTTCACCTACGATGCGGTTTGCAGATATTCTGCCTGACCGTTTGCATCCGCTAGTACTGGCCTATGTCGGCGATGCAGTTTTTAATCTTTATGTTCGTACAAGGTTGCTAAATTTTGAGCAGAATCGGGTTCGCGTTCTTCATGGACACGGCGCGAAAATGGTTTCGGCTACATTGCAGGCTTATGCTTTGCGGCAGGTAGAACAAGAATTGACGGAAAAGGAACGGGACATTATCCGACGGGGACGCAACGCAAAAGCTAATGTGCCAAAAAGTGCATCGGTGAGTGATTATCGTTCTAGCACTGGCTTTGAAGCTTTGCTGGGATATTTGTTTCTTGAAGGTAATAATGTCAGAGTAAACGATATTGCTGAACGGTGTTTTGTAATTATTTCCCGGAAATTAACGAATATCGACGAGAGCTAGGTGAAATCTATGATAGTGAAATTAATTTGTCACACGCCGGATCCTGATCGAATGGCAGCAACGGCGGCCAGATTATGCTATTCCCCAGTCGGGGCGGAGGAGCTGGTGGAGAAATTATCCGATGCCCAGATTGTAAAATTGTTGGATAGAATTGTTGACTCGGGGCATTTATCTACAGTGGAGCATGTAAATTTTACTTTTGCTGTGGAAGGTGTGTCCAGGGTGCTTACGCACCAATTGGTCCGACATCGGATCGCTTCCTATTCCCAACAGTCGCAGCGGTATGTCAAAGAACATGACTTTGAATATATTGTTCCGCCGACTATAGCTGCTAATCGGCCAGCAGCCGCAAAATTTGCCGCATTGATGGAGAATATTAGAGACACGTATGATGACTTGGTAGCACTTGGAGTACATCAAGAAGATGCTCGATATTGCTTAGCAAATGCTACTGAGACAAAAGTTGTGGTGACGATGAACGCTAGAGCGCTTCATAATTTTTTTGAGCTTCGCTGTTGTACTCGGGCTCAATGGGAGATTCGCTGTTTGGCGGAAAAAATGTTGGCAGAAGTACGGAAAGTTGCTCCTTATTTGTTTAAAAAGGCAGGTCCGACTTGTGTTACCGCAAATCACTGTAGTGAAGGCGACTTGTCATGCGGTCGCTTGGCGGCTATGACCTCTGACGCATAAACCGGGGACATCCCCGGTTTTCTTAATATCTATGTTCACATAAACATATGGCGAATGTGAAAAATAGTAGAGTATTGATAATTAATTGGGAGGTATCCTGAATGACCGAGGAATTTATTGCTGGTCGAAACAGTGTTCTAGAAGCGCTGAAAGGCGGCAGAACAATTAATAAACTGCTGGTAACGAAGGGCGACCGACATGGTTCGCTCAAAGAAATTGTGGGTTTAGCGCGGTCAAAGGGACTAGTGGTACAAGATGTTGAAGCAGCAAAACTAGATCAAATTACTAGCGGTGTGCGGCATCAGGGGGTCGTGGCCATGGTAGCGCCTGTTGAGTATGTTGAACTAGAGGATATCTTGGCTAATGCCGAGCGTCGTAATGAACCACCATTCATTGTGTTACTAGATGAATTGGAAGATCCTCATAATGTCGGTGCTATTTTACGAACCGCTGAGGCTGCCGGAGTACATGGCGTGCTTATTCCTAAACGGCGTAGCTGTCCATTGTCAGCTGCAGTAGCTAAGACCTCTGCAGGAGCGGTGGAGTATGTACCGGTAGCCCGGGTAGGAAATGTCGCTCAGACTATTGACAGTCTTAAAAAGGCTGGGCTCTGGGTGGTAGGGGCTGATATGGAGGGGAGCAAGGAGTATTATCGAGCTGATCTTAGCGGACCAGTACTTTTGGTGGTAGGAAGCGAGGGGCGAGGTTTGGGGCGATTGACCAAGGAAGCCTGCGATTTCCTGGTGCGGATTCCAATGAAAGGAAAGGTAGGATCGCTAAACGCCTCGGTTGCGTGCTCGCTGCTTCTTTATGAGATTTTCCGGCAAAGGGAGTCAATGGTATGAAAAAAACGCGGTGGCTTATAGTAGCGGTATTCGCTATAATTGTCACTGTTGGATTATTGCTGGTTATTCAGCCGCTTTACTGGTCTAAAGTGTATGCAGGTGTGGTAATAGATGGCATTCCGATTGGGGGGAAATCACGGGAAGAAGTAACTCAGCTTGTTGAATTGTGGCGTCAGGAACAACGCAATCGTAAAGTTCGGACGTATTATGGTGATAAAGAATTTTGGTTTGATGCCGCTAGTATTGGATATGACATTGATGTTGAAGCTACAGTTGAGGAGGCCTGGAACTTTGGGCATTACGGTAGTTGGGTGAAAAGGTTGACTAGTATTCACTCAGCCGCCAAAGCCGGCCATGATATTTCTTTGCATATCATCTATGATGAAGCCAAACTGACGGGAATTATTGATCAGTGGTGCGAAGTTATTGATCGTCCACCGCGAAATGCAGCAATTAGTCTTTTGTCAGGGCGAGTTGTACCTCAAGAAGAGGGACGGAAACTGGATGTTGAACTTGTAAAAAAACAAATTTTAGAGGCGATCCGTAACCCTGATTGTTGTTTGCCTTTATCGGTGACGCCGCTTTATCCAGAAATGTCACAAGCTAACCTGGAACAGAACGGCCTAAAAATAATATGGGCCAGTTTTACTACACATTTTGATTCGAGTAACACTACTCGCTCGGCTAATATAGAACTATCAGCAAATAAAATTAATGGGCATATTCTTTATCCGGGCCAAACTTTCTCTTTTAACGAAGTGGTTGGCCCTCGTGAAAAGAATCGGGGGTTTAAAGAAGCGCTTGAGATTGTTGATGGAGAGTACGTTCCTGGTATTGGCGGCGGAGTATGTCAAGTATCATCTACACTTTATAATGCCGTACTTTTGGCAAATCTGGATGTGGTTGAAAGGACAAATCACTCTAAGCCGCTAGGCTATGTGGGAATAGGTCGCGATGCAACTGTATATTATGACACGCTGGATTTAAAGTTTGTTAATAATACTGATGCACCGATAATGGTTTTAGCTGAGACGCGAGATAATACCTTAACGGTAGGGATTGCTGGGACTAGGACTATTGCCGAACAAGTTGAATTAATGTCCGTTGATCGCCGGGTAATTCCGCCGAATGTTATAAAAACACCGGATAAAGGCTTAGCTATTGGCGAAACAAAAGTTGAAAAGGCGGGGGCACCCGGCTTTGAAGTAACAACTATTCGTGTGGTTCGTTCTGCTGGCCGAGAGATTAAACGCGAGGTACTAGCTAAAGATAGCTATTTAGCTGAGGATACCGTTATCAAGATTGGTGTTAGAAATAAAAAGAGGTCACGGTGAGTTGATTTAAGTTAGGGAAGGCAGGTGGGCGATTTAAATGGCTGATTTTATGCTAGTGGACGGCTATAATGTTATTAATGCTTGGCCGGAATTAGTGGCGCTAATAGAGAATTTAGATTATGCTAGAGACAGATTGGTGGACATTCTTTCAGGCTATGGCGCATATAAAGAATACAGGATTGTCATTGTTTTTGACGCCCATGCTGTAGCTGGTGAAAGCACTATATTTGAGGTTAGACCTAAGTGGCTGGAGGTTGTATTTACCAAAGAAGGGGAAACTGCTGACAGTTATATAGAGAAAAAGGCATATCAATTGGTTAGGCAGGGCGAAGTGGTTCATGTAGTAACATCAGATCGAGCTGAACAGCTTACTGTTTTGGGGATGGGGGCTTGGCGTATTTCAGTACGTGAACTACTGAACGAAGTGCTGGCGATAGAAAAATGTTTGCGGGAGGATTATGGTGAATCAGTTTTTAATCATCGGCGACAAGAAATAGGTGGTCGTGTTGGTCGGGATATTATGGAAAAACTCGATGAAATGCGGCGCCGTGGCTGATGGTGGCATTCCAAGAAGAGCTTGACTCCAAAGTGACAGTGGGGTATAATCTTCATGTAAAAGCTCATGTATACACGGTTTGTAAAATAAGCGCACTAAGCGGTTTTAGTGCACTTTCTTTTTACGCAGGATTAGTAATTTAGAGAGTGGGGGCGATTTGATGCGGGCCAATACCCAACGCGACGTGTACGTTTGTTTTGAGAATATGACTGATGAACAAATTGTTATCGATGCCAAGGATAATGACAACACTGTCGCACTGGAGTATTTGATTAACAAGTACCGCAACTTCGTCCGCGCCAAAGCCAGGTCCTATTTTCTGATTGGTGCTGATCGGGAGGACATTATCCAGGAAGGCATGATCGGATTATATAAGGCCATTCGGGATTTTCGTAATGATAAGCTTTCCTCATTTCGGGCGTTTGCTGAGTTATGTGTTACACGTCAGATTATTACGGCAATAAAAACAGCAACCCGTCAAAAACATATTCCTCTGAATTCGTATGTATCTTTGAATAAGCCTATTTATGACGAAGATTCTGATCGCACGTTGCTTGACGTGCTTTCGGGTTCGAAGATTGCCGATCCAGAAGAACTTGTCATTAGTAGGGAAGAGTTTGTCGATATTGAGGAAAAAATGGGAGAGATACTCAGCGACCTAGAGTGGAAGGTGCTGATGTCTTATTTAGACGGGAAGTCATACCAAGAAATTGCTGTTGAACTTGATCGGCATGTAAAATCAATTGATAATGCCTTGCAACGTGTGAAGCGCAAATTAGAGCGATATCTTGACAATCGCGGTGATGACACCGACATTGGCGGCTTGTATAATGGCCTGGCAGGTCTGAACAAGGAGATTTTGGACGAATTGAAGGACTTTGACAGTGGGATTGACGATTAAATCGATACGTATTCGTGGCTGGGAGAGACTTGCCTGAAAAATGGTAAGTCTCTATTTAATTATCGGCTTTAGCCAGTGGGGCGCACGTTTTTAGCGCTCCACAATAAACCACCCGCTAGGCGGGTGCGGAAACGGATGTTATACAAAAAAATCACCTTTTCGTTATAATTTAGGTGTTCAAGCCAATTTATAACGAAAGAAAAGGTGATTTTAATGGCAA
>Ga0316602_10000126_pt1 | contig 75054 bp, 72 predicted proteins | sample OWC_soil_day10_C_FD_203103 | JGI IMG/M metagenome (GOLD analysis project Ga0316602, IMG submission 203103) | Wetland soil microbial communities from Old Woman Creek delta, Ohio, United States - OWC_soil_day10_CT | ecosystem: Environmental > Terrestrial > Soil > Wetlands | place: USA: Ohio...
TTTGAGATTTTTGGCCAGTTCGTTAGCCAGAGCTTGCAACTGTTTTTCGTCCATACATTAACCTTCATTTGATGGTGAATTGAACATATCAAAATCAGGCAATTACACAAATCTATGTACAGGCTCTTTGACGTAACTCACCTGACTTTTTTATTGCTTATAGCGATACCTCTGCATCACCGTTTATGAAACATCCGAAATGCTGCGAGTGTTGCTTACCCATCCATTAAGCTTATCAGCCCATTCCTGCATCATCACTTTACGATCATCAATATAGGTCGCATGGTTATATGTGCGGCGAACATTATTGGTATCTGCGTGCGCAAGCTGAGCTTCGATAGCATCAGATCGATAGCCCATCTCGTTTAAGCGTGTACTGCCTGTAGTCCTAGTAGCATGTGGGCTATAAGTACCACTCCAGCCGAGGCTTTTGAGTAGCTGACGCAGAGAGTGCGATGTCATTGGACCTAGCGGATTATCCCTGCCCGGAAAAAGATGCTGCCGATGCCCGGTTAATCCTTGTAGTGTTTTGAGCATGTTGACGGCCTGTGAGGGGAGGGGAATAACATGTTCCCTACGAGCTTTCATGCGCGTCGCCGGAATGGTCCATAGTGCATTATTGAGATCGAATTCTGCCCATTCAGCTTCGGTGACTTCGGCTGGACGCGCCAGCGTCCACCACATTAGCCACATGCAATAGTTAACCTGGTATGAGCCGCGACTGTTGTCAAAACAGCTTAACAGCTTCCCGATTTGCTGTGGATTTAATGCTTGTTTGTGCTGCGTTTTGTTTGCCGGAAGTGCCTTGCGAACAGGCCAGACAGGATCGCTGTCCGCTCTGAGGGTTGCTACCGCTAGCTCGAAAACCGATGAAATGGTGCGGCGTGCTTCAGCGGCTACTGTTGGTGCACCGCGTTTAGCCGTTTCCTGAAGAATTTTAAGAATGTGGTGCGGGGTGATTTCCCTGATAGGAAGTTTGCCGATGGCGGGGAAAACCACACGTTCCAGCATATCCAGTCGGCGTGTTTTGGTGATGTCGGCCCAGTCTTTCATCTGCAACCACTCTTTGGCGATAAGCTCAAAGGTGTTGGAGGCATCGTTGACCTTGCGAATTTTATCTAGCTGCCTAGCCTGTGCCGGGTTGATTCCCTCTGCAACTTGCTTACGTGCTTGCTCACATTTCTCCCGCGCTTCGGCGAGTTTTACCGTTGGATACTCACCCAAAGCAAACATGCTGGATTTGCCGTTGAGTTTAAACCGATAGCGCCATGCCTTTTTTCCGTTGGGTTTCACTTCGAGGTAGAGACCGTTGAAGTCATTGAGTCGATAGAGTTTTTCTTTCGGCTTAGCAGTGCGGCATTGCGTATCAGTGAGCATAGCGAGTCCTTGTCTATTTCTTATACCGCTATTGTACTCACCTAAAATGAAGATGAAAACTGATTGTACTCATGTCTGTACTCATTTTTGGCTGCGCTGTCATGAAATAATATGAGACGTCATGAAAAGAAAAATCCACGCAAGCGCGTGGATTTTAGAGGTTTTTTTGATTTTTATGAGATTCGATGAAACCTCATGAGACAACAAAACTAATTTAGACGTTGAACAGGAAGTTCATCACATCGCCATCTTTAACGATGTACTCTTTGCCTTCTGCGCGCATTTTGCCGGCTTCTTTCGCGCCTTGCTCGCCTTTGTAAGCGATAAAGTCTTCATAAGCGATAGTTTGTGCGCGGATAAAGCCTTTTTCGAAGTCAGTGTGGATTTTGCCGGCGGCCTGCGGAGCCGTTGCGCCAACCGGGATTGTCCAGGCGCGCACTTCTTTCACCCCAGCGGTAAAGTAGGTTTGCAGGTTCAGCAGGGCATAACCGGCGCGGATCACTCGGTTCAGGCCCGGTTCTTCAAGACCCAGCTCGGCCATGAACTCATCGCGCTCTTCGTCATCCAGCTCGGCGATATCCGCTTCAACTGCGGCACAAACCGGCACTACCACTGAGCCTTCTTTTTCCGCGATGGCGCGAACTTGATCCAGATACGGGTTGTTTTCGAAACCGTCTTCATTGACGTTAGCGATGTACATGGTCGGTTTCAGCGTCAGGAAGCTCAGGTAACGAATGGCTTCTTTCTCTTCTTTGCTCAGATTCAGAGCACGCAGCATACCTGCGTTTTCCAGCTGCGGCAGGCATTTTTCCAGCGCGGTTAGCTCAACTTTCGCGTCTTTATCGCCGCCTTTTGCTTTCTTGGACACGCGGTGAATCGCGCGCTCGCAGGTTTCCAGATCGGACAGCGCCAGTTCGGTGTTGATAACGTCGATATCTTCCGCCGGATCAACTTTACCGGCAACGTGGATGATATTGTCGTTTTCAAAGCAGCGTACGACGTGGCCGATGGCTTCGGTTTCGCGGATGTTGGTCAGGAACTGGTTCCCCAGACCTTCACCTTTGGATGCGCCTTTTACCAGACCGGCGATATCAACAAATTCCATCGTGGTCGGCAGAATGCGCTGAGGCTTGACGATTTCCGCGAGTTTGTCCAGACGCGGATCGGGCATCGGTACGACACCGGTGTTCGGCTCAATAGTACAGAAGGGGAAGTTTGCCGCTTCAATACCTGCTTTGGTGAGCGCGTTGAACAGGGTGGATTTACCTACGTTGGGTAGGCCAACGATACCGCATTTGAATCCCATGATGTAATTACCTTAATCTCTTGATAATCAATCCGTTGAGTAAAACGGATTGCAGAAAAGTGAATAACTTTGGCTATTATACACGTAACCGATGTAACGCGCGGCAAAATTGCCGCTGCAGTGGGGTTACTGTGCCTTAAAGGCGTGCAGGCGGTTAGTGGCTTTGGTTAAACCGTCCTTCAGCCAGATCTCTGTACAACGTGCCGCTTCGTCAACGGCTTCATCGATCAGCTTCTGTTCAGAAACCGGCGGTTTACCCAGTACAAAACCGACAACTTTGTTTTTATCCCCCGGATGTCCGATACCCACGCGCAAACGGTGAAAATTGGGGTTATTCCCCAGCTTGCTAATGATATCTTTCAGACCGTTATGACCTCCGTGGCCGCCGCCCAGTTTGAACTTCGCCACGCCTGGCGGCAGATCCAGTTCGTCATGCGCGACAAGGATTTCATCCGGGTTGATGCGATAAAAAGTTGCCATCGCTGATACCGCTTTGCCGCTCAGGTTCATAAAGGTGGTCGGCACCAGCAGACGCACATCTTCACCTGCCAGATTAATGCGCGAGGTATAACCGAAGAATTTCGGTTCATCGCGCAGCGGCGTGCGTGCGCGTTCTGCCAGTAAGTCGACATACCAGGCGCCCGCATTGTGGCGTGTCGCAGCGTATTCAGCGCCAGGGTTCGCCAGCCCGACAATCAGTTTAATCGTCACTTTTTATTCCTGACCAGGTCAATATCCGGCGCGTAGTTTACGTTGTGCGGGGCGCGATGACAAAATTCTCACAGTATCAGATGGAAAATGCTAATGATTGCTCACCTCAATCATTCAAAATTCAAGGAGTTCAATCGCTTATTTGTAAGTTTTTGTTAGCCAGACATGGGTAATTGTGATCGTGCCCGCAACTGCCAAAAAGAGCATTGTCTATACTTTAACCACAAGGATTGGGGTTTTCCCATCCAACCCATCGTTCCGGAGGTGACATATGAAACGCAAAAACTCTTCGTTACTCGGTAATGCGCTCATGGTGTTTGGGTTGGTAGTGATGGTTGTCGGTGTTGGTTACTCTATTTTAAACCAGCTTCCGCAGCTTAACCTGCCGCAATTTTTTGCGCACGGCGCGATACTGAGTATCTTCCTCGGGGCTGTTCTCTGGCTCGCAGGCGCCCGCATAGGAGGCCATGAGCAGGTTTGCGATAAATACTGGTGGGTCCGCCACTATGACAAACGCTGCCGCCATGACCAGCACCATCACAGCTAAAGACGAATTTTTTCGATAACGGCTCTTGATCGAGCCGTTTTTTTTGTCTTCCGCTTGACCCTCACGTAACGTCAGGCCTGAAAGTCTGGTCTGTGAAGAAGGGGGAAACCATGTTGATTCAGGTTGGAGAGTTGTCGCGGCGGGCGGGAATCAGTGTACGTACGCTGCATCACTATGAACATATTGGTTTGCTGCTGCCTTCTGCCCGAAGCGCCGCGGGTTACCGACTCTATAATCTTGCTGATGTGAAGCGCCTGCATATGATTCAGGCTCTGGCAAAAGCAGGGATGGAACTGGCGGCAATTAATGATTATCTGGCGCAGGAGACGCGCCCGCTGGCAGAATTGCTGGATCAGCAAATTGCAATGCTTGATAAGCAAATGCGTGGCATCATCACCTTACGTCATCAGCTCATAACTTTACGTGACGGTATTGCCAGCGGTGCGGAGCCTGACCTGGAGTCATGGCTACAGACACTGGAGATGATGAAAATGTACGATCGCTGGTTTACCCCGCAAGAACTACAGGAATTGCCGTTTGCCACGCCCGATGAGGCGCGGGAGCAAGCCTGGGTCGGGATGGTGAGTGAAGCGCAGAATTTGCTGGCGGAAAATTGCCCGCCGGACGATGCGCGTGCAATGGATCTGGCGACGCGCTGGATGAGCCGTCTTGAAGACGATACGGCGAATAAGCCGGAGTTTCTTACCCGCCTAAACGAGATGCACAGTGTTGAGCCGCAGATGCGCGAGCAAACCGGCATTACGCAGACCATTGTCGATTTTATTACCCGTAGTTTTGCAGAAAGTAAGCTCGCTATCTGGCAGCGTTATCTGTCGCCGGAAGAGATGGCGTTCACGCGGGCCCACTATTTTGACCGCATGATGGAGTGGCCGCCGCTGGTGGCGAAACTGCATCTCGCCCAGCGGCAGGCGCTGGATCCTCAGTCGGAAGAGGCACTGGCGTTGGCGCAAAACTGGCTGGTGCTGTTCCAGTCTTACGCAGGAACGGATGCTCAGACGCAGCAAAAGTTTCGCACTGCGATGCAGCAAGAACCGCACCTGATGAAGGGGACATGGATGACGCCCGAAGTACTGCAATGGCTACAACGGGCGATAGAGGTGATGATGCGGAATCGCTATTCCGCATCCGGTTCACAGGTCGGCTAATGCCGCGTCACGATTAGGGAAGAAAGCCAGTCGGCCAGGGATAGGCTGAACACCAGCGCGCGCCAGCGTGCGCAGCGGCTGAAACTCCAGATTGCTGACCCGCAGCTCGGTACCTTCCGGCAGGCGGGCAACAAAACGGCGGAAGGCATCCAGCCCGCCAGCATCCAGCACTGGCACGGCATCCCACTTCAGCACGACAATTCGCTTACCGGCGATGCGGGTTTCCAGATCGTTGAACACACCTTCCGCAGCGGCAAAGAACAGCGGGCCAATAACGCGCAGCACCAGCACGTCATCCGGCACAATGACATTCACCGCCGCCAGGCGCGTCATTCGCGCAATGCGGCGCATAAACAGCAGCGACGCCAGCACAATCCCGACGCTAATGGCGATAACCATATCGAACAGCACCGTAAGCGACATACAAATCAGCATCACCACAATGTCATCGGCGGGCGCGCGACGTAGCAGATCGATCACTTTGTGCGCTTCACTCATATTCCACGCCACCATTAACAGCAGCGCGGCCATCGCCGACAGCGGCAGCCAGGAGAGCAGCGGTGCCAGCGCCAGTAACGCCAGGATCACCAGCAGTGCGTGGATCACGGCAGAAATGGGCGAGGTGGCGCCAGCGCGCACGTTAGCAGCAGAGCGGGCAATCGCCGCCGTCGCGGTGATACCGCCAAAGAACGGGGCGATAATATTCCCCATGCCCTGGCCAATCAGTTCGCTGTTGGCTTTGTGTTTGGTGCCGGTCATTCCGTCCAGCACCACCGCGCAGAGCAGCGATTCAATGGCGCCCAGCATGGCCATCGAAAATGCGGCGGGCAGCATCGCCTGGAGTGAACTCCAGCTCAGGTTGAAATTCGAACCCGGCAGATCCCACGGCAATACCAGTTGCGGCAGAAGCTGAGGGATACCGTTGCCCTGCGTGCCATCCGCCAATGTGTAATGGAACTGAGAACCGATAGTGGCAACATGGCCGCCGAGCAGGTTTACCACCAGCATAACAGCACAGCCTGCCAGCAGTGCAGGCAAGTGACCTGGCAGGCGTAAGCGTAAGCGCGGCCAGAGAACCAGCGTCGCCAGGGTCGTCACGCCGATAGCCGCATCGCCAAAATTAATGGTGGGCAGCGCCATCACCAGCGCGCCAACTTTTTGCAGGTAATGTTCCGGAATATGCGACATATGCAGCCCGAGAAAATCTTTAAGCTGCATCGTGGCAATGGTGATGCCGATACCGGAGGTAAAACCGAGCGTCACGGAAAGCGGAATATATTCAATCAACCGGCCAAAGCGCGCCAGCCCGAAGAGGATCAGGAACACCCCTGACATCAACGTGGCAACCAGCAGGCCCGCAAGGCCAAACTGTTGTGAAACCGGGTAGAGGATCACCACAAACGCAGCGGTCGGGCCGGAAACGCTATAGCGCGAGCCGCCACTCAGGGCGATAACGATACCTGCAATCGCCGAAGTATATAGGCCATATTGCGGCGCGACGCCGCTGCCAATTGCCAGCGCCATCGACAGAGGAATGGCGATAATCCCGACGGTGATACCGGCGATGAGATCGCGGGTAAAGCGAGCCATCGTGTATTTTTCTTTCCAGCACGCCTCAATTAACGCGCGGAAAGGCAGAATTTGTGGAGTGAAAAATTTATTCACAATGCTATTTCATCCTGGAGGTGGAAATTAATAACGACCTGATAAATCATACAAATAACATTGAAGGATAAAAAAACCCGCCGCAGCGGGTTTTCTGCTCAGCAGCGATTAATGTTCGAACATCGCAGAAATAGATTCTTCGTTGCTGATACGACGGATAGCTTCGGCCAGCATGCCAGACAGCGTCAGCGTACGTACGTTCGGCAGCGCTTTGATCTCGTCGCTCAGCGGAATGGTGTCGCAGACCACCACTTCGTCAATCACCGAGTTGCGCAGGTTGTTCACCGCATTACCAGAAAAAATCGGGTGCGTCGCGTAAGCAAATACACGTTTTGCGCCACGCTCTTTCAGCGCTTCTGCTGCTTTGCACAGCGTACCGCCGGTATCGATCATATCGTCAACCAGCACGCAGTCGCGGTTAGCCACGTCGCCGATGATGTGCATCACCTGAGAGACGTTAGCGCGCGGACGGCGTTTGTCGATGATCGCCATATCGGTATCGTTCAGCAGTTTGGCGATAGCACGGGCGCGAACTACGCCACCAATGTCCGGAGAAACCACGATAGGGTTGTCCAGGTTCAGTTGCAGCATATCTTCGAGCAGGATCGGGCTACCGAACACGTTATCAACCGGCACATCGAAGAAGCCCTGAATCTGTTCGGCATGCAGGTCAACGGTCAACACGCGGTCAACGCCAACGCTGGAAAGGAAATCAGCAACAACTTTTGCGGTAATTGGCACACGGGCGGAACGCACACGGCGATCCTGGCGGGCGTAGCCGAAATAAGGAATGACCGCGGTGATACGGCCTGCGGAAGCACGACGCAGCGCATCAACCATGACAACCAGTTCCATCAGGTTGTCGTTTGTGGGAGCACAAGTGGACTGGATGATGAAAATATCACCACCGCGTACGTTTTCATTAATTTGTACGCTGACTTCGCCGTCGCTAAAGCGACCTACAGCGGCGTCGCCGAGAGAAGTGTACAGGCGGTTGGCAATACGTTGTGCTAGTTCCGGGGTAGCGTTACCAGCAAAAAGCTTCATATCAGGCACGAGAAGAACCTCAGGCATGCGTCCAGTGGCGGATAGAATACGCCAGAATGTGCGGTCAGGGCGAAATTCTATCCATGCGGTGTATTAAAGAGCGCGATGCAACGTCTGGAACATGTGACGTTGTCACCGGAGCTCAGCTTGCCCGGCGATGGTTTGTGCTAGCGGCGAGAGGTTGACGCCTCGCGCGACAAAACCGTGCAGCCATTCCGGGGCTTGCTCAAGCACCTGACGAGCGGCGGATTCGGTGTCAAATTCGGAAAAGACACAGGCCCCTGTGCCAGTCAGGCGCGACGGCGCGTATTCTAACAGCCAGGAAAGCGCGGCATCAACCTCGCGAAAACGTTTTCTTGCGATAACCTCGCAATCGTTGCCGAATTCACAATTTAGCAACGTTTCTATTGACCGCTCCGGTGTCGCTCTCGGCAACTCGGGATCTTTGAAAATCACTGGCGTGGGAATGCTGACGCCCGGATGCGCCACCAGATACCATTTCTCCGGTGGATTAACCGGTGTCAGGATCTCGCCAATTCCCTCAGCAAAGGCCGCATGCCCACGCACAAATACCGGGACATCCGCTCCCAGTTGCAGGCCAAGCGCCGCCAGTTCGTCAACGCTCAGTCGGCAGCGCCATAAGTGATTCAACGCGACCAGCACGGTCGCGGCATTTGATGAACCGCCGCCGAGGCCGCCACCCATTGGCAGACGTTTATCAATTGCAATGTTGGCGCCGCTGCCCTCGGGATAACGCCCTGTCTCGCTGGCGTGTTTGATCAGCAAACGTGCCGCGCGCACGATCAGATTCTCTTCGTCAGGCACTCCGGCAACCGGGGTTAATAGACGAATTTCACCGTCTCTGCGTGGTTCGATGGTCAGCGTATCGCCATAATCGAGAAACTGAAAAAGCGTCTGTAAGGTGTGATAACCATCAGCTCGCTGGCCTGTAATATATAAAAACAGGTTAAGTTTTGCCGGAGCGGGCCAGGTTGTCATTTTACAATCCAGTTATCCATTTTCAGCTTGATACGCTGGCTGCCGTCGCTCAGCTCCATATTTGCGGGCATTGCTGGTTGGGTTTTGCTGTCATATCCGCCATAAACGACTTTCCAGTTTTTACCGCCCTGGCTGTAGTTCAGTTCGCTCAGGCGGTACTGATCGTCAAGTTTGTAATCGGTGGCATTGCCCGGCAGACCGAGGATCCACTGGCGCAGGCTATTAAGCGGGATCGGCATGCCGGTCAACTTGCCGATCATCTCTTCGGCATCGTCAGCGATATAGTGCTGGCCTTTATTATCAACCAGTTGCACATTACCCGGCTGTGCATTCAGTTCCAGTTCAGTACTGCCCAGTGGGTTGGTTAGCAACAAACGGTAACGATCTTCGCCAGTCTGCTGCCAGAAGAAGCGGGCGTAGACTTTTTGCTGATCGGACAGGTAAGCGAAGGCTCCGCGCGTCTGATACTGGCTTAATGCTCTCACCTGCTGCTGATGCTGACGCCACTGCGGCGAATCCGGGCTTTGCCCTGGCCCTTTGGGCGCGTTGAGCGTACAGGCGGTCAAAACGAGGCTGGCCAGCGGTAGCAGGCGAATAAAGCGGAAGTCCGACAGAGTCATAACGATGACAAATCCTTGAGAGAGGTTGCGGTGATAAGGCTTAATGCTAGCGCCGCACTGTAACAGCGTCTACGTTCAAGTTGTCTTAAATCATTAAAATTCCAATTACTCCGAAAGGAGAGTCTCTCTTTTATTGACCGTGTGCATCCTGTATGATGCGTGCAGTCTAACCTTATCAACGTTGGTACTATTCCCGCGCTCATGACCCTTTTAGCTCTTGGCATCAACCACAAAACGGCACCCGTTTCGCTGCGAGAACGCATTGCATTTTCGCCGGATACGCTTGACCAGGCGCTGGAAAGCCTGCTCTCGCAGCCGATGGTACAGGGTGGCGTGGTGCTTTCAACCTGTAACCGCACCGAGCTTTATTTAAGCGTCGAAGAGCGGGAAAACCTGCGTGAAGCGCTGGTTCGCTGGTTGTGTGATTACCATCACCTGAGCGAAGAGGAAGTGCGCCAGAGTCTTTACTGGCATCAGGATAATGACGCTGTCAGCCATTTAATGCGTGTGGCGAGCGGGCTGGATTCGCTGGTGCTTGGCGAGCCGCAAATTCTCGGCCAGGTGAAAAAAGCCTACGCCGATTCGCAGCTCGGACACGGCAATGCCAGCGATCTGGAACGCATGTTCCAGAAATCCTTCTCCGTGGCTAAACGGGTGCGTACGGAAACCGATATTGGCGCCAGTGCTGTGTCGGTCGCCTTTGCCGCTTGTACGCTGGCGCGACAGATCTTTGAATCCCTCTCGACGGTCACTGTATTACTGGTTGGCGCGGGCGAAACCATTGAGCTGGTTGCCCGCCATCTGCGCGAACACAAAGTGCAGCAGATGATCATTGCTAACCGTACGCGTGAACGCGCGCAGGTGCTGGCGGAGGAAGTCGGTGCGGACGTTATTTCCCTGAGCGAAATCGATGAGCGTCTGAAAGACGCTGATATTGTTATTAGTTCTACCGCCAGCCCGCTGCCGATCATCGGTAAAGGGATGGTGGAACGCGCGATGAAAGCGCGACGCAATCAGCCTATGCTGCTGGTGGACATCGCCGTGCCGCGCGACGTTGAGCCGGAAGTGGGGAAAGTGGCCAACGCTTATCTCTACAGCGTTGACGATCTGCAAAGCATCATTCAGCACAACCTGGCGCAGCGTAAAGCCGCTGCGGTGCAGGCGGAAACCATCGTCGCCCAGGAAACCAGCGAATTTATGTCATGGCTGCGCGCGCAAAGCGCCAGCGAGACTATCCGTGAATACCGCAGCCATTCCGAAGCCGTGCGCGATGAGCTGACCGCCAAAGCGCTGGCCGCACTGGAGCAGGGCGGCGATCCGCAGGTTATCATGCAGGACCTCGCGTGGAAACTGACTAACCGCCTGATCCACGCCCCAACCAAATCTCTTCAGCAGGCCGCCCGTGACGGGGATGATGAGCGCCTGCATACTTTGCGCAACAGCCTCGGGCTGGATTAGCACAACAACACTCTCTGATTATTAAAAGGTGCATTTACGCCTATGAAGTCTTCTATCGTTGCCAAACTGGAAGCCCTGCATGAACGTCATGAAGAAGTTCAGGCGCTGCTGGGTGATGCGCAAACTATTGCCGACCAGGATCGTTTTCGCGCGCTGTCGCGGGAATATGCGCAGCTAAGCGATGTGTCGCGCTGTTTTACTGACTGGCAACAGGTCCAGGAAGATATCGAAACGGCACAGATGATGCTCGACGACCCGGAAATGCGCGAAATGGCGCAGGAAGAGTTGCGCGATGCGAAAGAGAAAAGCGAACAACTGGAGCAACATTTACAGGTTTTACTCTTGCCGAAAGATGCGGATGATGAACGCAATGCCTTCGTTGAAGTGCGTGCGGGTACAGGCGGTGACGAAGCGGCATTATTTGCCGGCGATCTGTTCCGCATGTACAGCCGCTACGCGGAAGCCCGCCGCTGGCGTGTGGAGATCATGAGCGCTAACGACGGCGAACATGGCGGTTATAAAGAAGTGATCGCCAAAATCAGCGGTGAAGGCGTCTACGGACGTCTGAAGTTTGAATCGGGCGGCCATCGTGTGCAGCGCGTCCCGGCGACCGAATCGCAGGGGCGCATTCACACTTCAGCCTGTACCGTTGCCGTCATGCCGGAGCTACCTGAAGCTGAGCTGCCGGATATCAACCCAGCAGAACTGCGTATTGATACTTTCCGCTCCTCCGGCGCGGGCGGTCAGCACGTTAATACCACCGACTCGGCAATCCGTATTACCCACTTGCCGACAGGGATTGTGGTCGAATGCCAGGACGAACGTTCACAGCATAAAAACAAAGCCAAAGCAATGTCGGTGCTGGGCGCGCGTATCCGCGCGGCAGAAATGGCGAAACGCCAGCAGGCGGAAGCATCAACACGCCGCAATTTGCTGGGCAGCGGCGATCGCAGCGATCGCAACCGCACATACAACTTTCCGCAGGGGCGCGTTACCGATCACCGCATCAACGTGACGCTCTATCGCCTTGATGAGGTGATGGAAGGCAAGCTCGATATGCTGATTGAGCCGATTGTGCAAGAGTACCAGGCCGATCAACTGGCGGCGCTTTCCGAGCAGGAATGATGGACTATCAACAGTGGTTGTGTGCGGCAATAAGCCAGTTGCAGACGAGCGAAAGCCCACGCCGCGACGCTGAAATTCTGCTGGGGTTTGTGACCGGCAAAGCACGCACCTTCATCCTCGCTTTTGGTGAAACTGTGCTTACGGCGGAACAACAGCAGCAACTTGATGAGCTGCTGGCGCGCCGTGCGCTTGGCGAACCAGTGGCGCATTTGGTCGGTGAGCGTGAATTCTGGTCGTTGCCGCTGTTTGTCTCTCCGGCGACGCTGATCCCGCGCCCGGACACGGAGTGCCTGGTCGAACAGGCGTTAAACCATCTTCCCGCTTCGCCATGTCGCATTCTTGATCTGGGTACCGGTACCGGGGCGATTGCGCTGGCGCTGGCCAGCGAACGAGCGGATTGCCACGTAACCGCCGTCGATGTGGTTGCAGAGGCGGTGGAGCTGGCGCAACGCAATGCGGAACATCTGGCGATTGCCAACGTCAGCATTCTGCAAAGTCGCTGGTTCAGCGCGCTTACAGGGCAGCAGTTCGCCATGATTGTCAGCAACCCTCCTTATATTGATGAGCAGGATCCGCATCTCGCGCAGGGCGATGTCCGTTTTGAACCGCTGAGTGCGCTGGTGGCGGCCGATCATGGTCTCGCCGATTTGCAGACCATCATTTGCGACGCGCGACACTTTCTGCTGCCGGGCGGCTGGCTGCTGCTGGAACATGGCTGGCAACAAGGCGCGGCGGTGCGTGCGCTGTTTTCACAATATGGCTGGCAGGAAGTGAACACCTGCCGGGATTATGGCGGTAATGAGCGGCTGACGCTGGGAAAGTGGCCTGTACAGGAGTAATGCGCAATGCATGCCTTTAACATACTGATTATATTGCATTTAACCTGCGTTGCGTTGACCATTAGCCTGTTCGTTTTACGTTACTGGTGGCGCTGGACGAATAACCCGCGCGCACAGGCTGGTTGGGTGCGGGTGGTGCCGCATGTGGTCGACAGCGTGCTGCTGCTAAGCGGTGGCGGGTTGATGTGGGTAACGGGCTATTTACCTTTTACTGTTAAAGGCGCATGGCTGACTGAAAAGCTGTTTGGCGTTATCATCTACATCGTTTTGGGTTTTATCGCGCTGGGACGACATCGTCCGCGTAGCCAGCAAACGGGTTTTATCGCCTTTATGCTGGGGCTGGTGGTGCTGTACATCATCATTAAACTCGCCGCCACAAAAGTACCGATACTGGGGTAAGAAATGAGGTCGTTAGCTGATTTCGAATTTAACAACGCGCCATTATGCGATGGGATGATCCTTGTTTCAGAGCTGATTCGCGATGATTTTCCTTCGCTGTACGTGCATGAAGAGCTGGAGCGGCTGCTAAGCCTGGCGCGAGAGGAAATAAGTCAGGTGAAGCCTCAGGAGTGGCAGCTGGAAAAGCTCATTGAGTTGTTTTACGGCGAATGGGGTTTTAAAGACACGCGTGGGGTTTACCGCTTGTCTGATGCACTGTGGCTGGATAAAGTGCTGGAAAATCGTCAGGGAAGCGCCGTCTCGCTGGGGGCGATTCTATTGTGGGTCGCCGGGCGTCTCGATATTCCGCTGACGCCGGTCATTTTCCCGACGCAGCTGATCCTGCGTGCCGAGTGGCTGGATGGCGAAATGTGGCTCATTAACCCGTTTAATGGCGACACGCTGGATGAACATACGCTCGAAGTATGGCTTAAGGGTAATATCAGCCCGGTCGCCGAGCTGTTTAACGAAGATCTGGATGAAGCCGACAACGCTGAAGTGATCCGCAAGCTGCTGGATACCTTAAAGTCAGCGCTGATGGAAGAGCAGCAGATGGAGCTGGCATTGCGCGCCAGTGAAGCGCTGTTACAGTTTAATCCGGAAGATCCTTACGAAATTCGTGACCGTGGGCTGATTTACGCCCAGCTTGATTGCGATCATGTGGCGTTGCACGACCTGAGTTATTTCGTCGAGCAGTGTCCGGAGGATCCAATAAGCGAGATGATCCGCGCGCAAATCAACACGATTTCGCACAAACAGATTACCCTGCATTAAAAGTAAGTTCCGACTCACACTTGATAAGGCGATTTTATGAAACAAAAAGTGGTCAGCATTGGCGACATTAACGTTGCGAACGACCTGCCGTTTGTGCTGTTTGGTGGTATGAACGTGCTGGAATCCCGCGATCTGGCGATGCGCATTTGCGAACACTATGTGACTGTGACTCAGAAACTGGGCATTCCGTATGTGTTCAAAGCCTCTTTTGATAAAGCCAACCGTTCTTCCATCAAGTCCTATCGCGGGCCGGGTCTGGAAGAGGGGATGAAAATTTTCCAGGAACTGAAACAGACCTTTGGTGTAAAAGTGATCACCGACGTGCATGAAGTTTCCCAGGCGCAGCCGGTAGCTGATGTGGTCGACGTGATCCAGCTTCCGGCATTCCTCGCCCGCCAGACCGACCTGGTGGAAGCGATGGCGAAAACCGGCGCGGTAATTAACGTGAAAAAGCCGCAGTTCGTAAGCCCCGGCCAGATGGGCAATATCGTGGATAAATTCCATGAAGGCGGCAATGATAAAGTGATCCTCTGCGACCGCGGCGCCAACTTCGGTTATGACAACCTGGTTGTAGATATGCTCGGTTTCGGCGTGATGAAGAAAGTCTCCAATAACTCACCGGTGATTTTTGACGTAACCCACGCACTGCAATGCCGTGACCCGTTTGGCTCGGCTTCCAGCGGCCGCCGCGCGCAGGTCACCGAACTGGCTCGCGCAGGGATGGCAACCGGTCTGGCCGGCCTGTTTATTGAAGCGCACCCGGATCCGGACAACGCAAAATGCGATGGCCCGTCCGCGCTGCCGCTGGATAAACTCGAACCGTTCCTCAAGCAGATCAAAGCAATTGACGATCTGGTGAAAAGCTTCGACGAACTCGACACCGAGTAAAAAAACAAGACCCCGCCGCAGCGCTGAGGGATCCCCATAAATCAGCGCTAATAAACCAACACCATATTCTGGTAGGTTTTGGCGAGCACCGTTCATTTTAAAATTAGCGGGGAGTGTCGTAAGACATTCTCCGCTAACGTCAGAGACGAAATTACCCGGCGAGTTTTATGCTGTTGGCCTGGTATCTCAAATGTAATCCTTTATTTTCAGCGTGACAGCCTATAAGCCACAGCACGCTGGTACTCAGCGTCGCTAACAGACTCAGGCTGAACGGCTGCAACGGGCGCGCAGGGCGAACCCAACGCGCGCACTTTTTTATCCCTGAAGTTCTGCTCTGTCTGCATTCGGCGGCTGTATAACTTCATGATTTCACCCGGCTCAAAGTCATCTGTACTACTGAAATTAACCACGGTTCTTTTGCCGCCGGGCTGGCATCTTTTATCTGTGATGATCTGGCTATACCACAACGGGAGCGTTTATTTTTCCGGCCTTTCGGCTCTTTTTTATGTAAATAAAAATGGCCATCGCACCGCGCATATTCTGAGCGGGCAAGCGTTCCCGGCCGCGGATATTCCGGTTTACTACAGGCCTGCAATTCCTGACGTCTGAACCAGTATTCACCTTTAGTCTCAGACCGCATCTGGATATTCTCCCCTGAAAATCCCGGCCGGGTGATTTTATGTGCCGGAATCAGGCATTCTGCCCCCTGCATCCATGACGATGATCCCCCTTGCTTTTGGGTTTACCGTTTCGGCAAGAGTATTAAGAAAGGCTTGCTGTACCTTTGTATTTCGCTGTTTTTCCTAAGGAACTATCCATCTCAGCAAGGGGCGCAAATCAGGCTGGCGCGGAGTACGTGATGCTCCTGAGATGGGTATCCACTCCAGTCAACGGCGATGACGCCCAGTGATAGCTTGCTCGTAGACATGGAAATAATATTTTTGAAAATCAGGGGGATATTGTGATGAGGAGATTCATTTCCGGGCAGACGATAAACGCGTTTTATTTTGTTTTTGACCTGAGCAGTACCGGGTAAATAACGTCCGATGCAGGTCAGCGCCAGAGATGCGCCATTGATGAGTGCGATGGTGGCATCCGGCAAATCATTTTGTCGGTATTTGTGAAACGGAGCTAAAGCATCGCGGAAAAATTTCTGACATACCTGGTGAGCAGGCATAGAGGTGATGTCATTGAATTGGTTGCACAAATCAGTAGATCACAAAACTCTATGCCTGCTTTTTTTACCCGCCCATTACTGAGGATTCCGCAGTAATGGGCGGGGGTTTTTTATCGGCCAGGTAAAATGGCGTCAGGCAAATATTGTCATCAGGTAGGCTGCAAACAGCGCCATATGCGCTGCACCGTTCAGCACATTAGTACGGCCGGTCGAGAAGGAGAGCTGGCACAGCAGCAGCGAGGCCACCATCACAATCATTTCCGGCGCGCCAAGGCCAAACACCAGGTGATTACCAGTGAGCCACGCGATCAGCGTGACGACCGGAACCGTCAGGGAAATGGTGGCCAGCACTGAACCAAAAAACAGATTCATGGCGCGCTGAACCTGATTATTCAGCACCGCTTTAAGCGCCCCAAGACCTTCTGGCGACAGGATCAGCAGCGCCACCAGGAAACCGGTAAAAGCGACGGGCGCATTCATCTGCGTCAGCAGTGCTTCCAGCGGTTTCGCGTTCATTTTGGTCACCGCGATCACTGCAATCAGATGCACGATCAGCCATACGGTATGCCACAAATTCCCATGTGCAGACGGTTTGCCGTGATGTGGATTGTCGTCGTCGCTTTCGTCTTCATGCTCGTAAACAAACAGATTCTGATGCGTTTTGGTCTGAATAAGCAAAAACACGCCGTACATCGCCGCCGAGATTAACGCCACCAGCAGCGACTGAGCAATAGTGAAATTGGCGTCCGGCAGCGCCATCGGGAACACCAGCACTATAACCGCCAGTGGGAACAGGGCGATGAGATACTGTTTGATACCAAACAGATTCATATACTGGGTGGCGAATTTACGCCCGCCGAGCAGCAGCGAGAACCCCACCAGCCCGCCGGTGACAATCATGATGATGGAGTAAAGTGTGTCGCGCATCAGCGTTGGCGCCGCATCACCTGTTGCCATCAGCGCGGAAATCAGGCTCACTTCGAGGATCACCACCGAAAGACTCAGAATCAGCGAACCGTAGGGCTCACCGAGGCGGTGTGCGAGTACGTCAGCATGGCGAACCACGCTAAAGGCGCTGGAAAGAATACCGATCAGCGCCAGGATATTAATGCCAATCACCACTGGCAATGACTGCGAACTTCCCCAGAAAAGCAGCACGGCCAGCGCCAGCACCGGGAAAATAAGGGATGTCTCCTTGTGGCGGGTTTTAACCGCTTCGTGCGTTGTTGTCATTATGATGCTCCGTCATAGTGCAGGTATATGTGGATTATAGATAAAATTATCAGCGGATTAAAATAGCAAAAAAACGGCAGTTTTAGGTGGGTTTTTACTAATTTTTACTATTTAGTCACTTTTTTTAGTCCAGCGCTTAGAAAAGCTATCTCTCATAAGAATTATATTTATCTAACAATGTGATGTGATTTTTTATTTTCAATAAATCAAGGTGTGATGGCGATTGTATGGATTATCAGCCAGGCTTATTCATTTAGCCCAAAAGGAGCCAAAACATGCCCTATAAAGAGAAATCCGATCTTCCTGACAGTATCCAGCATGTGTTGCCTGCCCATGCGCAAGAAATTTATAAAGAGGCGTTTAATCGCGCCTGGGAGCAGTATAAGGACAAAGCCGATCGGAGTGATGACGCCAGCCGTGAAGAGACGGCGCACCGCGTTGCCTGGTTGGTCGTTAAACAGGATTATGACAAAGGCGATGACGATCGCTGGCACAAAAAGAAATAACACAATGAAATAATTCCACTTCGCCATTTATATCCACATTCAATGTGTTGGTGCTATTGCAAGCGGCCCGCGAATTGCATATGGTGCGTAGTAAGCTGCGTTTAAAGCAGCATTTGTCGGGAAGACAGCAGTAGAGCAGTCGCAGGGAAGCAGGCAGTGGCGGAGGTAAAAGATGTTAACGCGTGATTTCTTGCGAACAGCCGATTGTAAAACAGCGTTTGGCGACATTGATGAGTCGCTATTATGGTCGGCGGAACAACGGGCTGCATCGCTGGCAGCGACGCTCGCTTGTCGTCCGGATGAAGGGCCAGTGTGGATTTTCGGCTACGGTTCGCTGATGTGGAACCCGGCGCTGGAATTTGAAGAGTCTTGCACCGGAACACTGGTTGGCTGGCATCGCGCATTTTGCCTGCGTTTAACTGCGGGCCGCGGAACGGCCTGTCAGCCTGGCCGTATGCTGGCGCTGAAAGAGGGCGGCCGCACGACCGGTGTGGCTTACCGTATGCCGCAGGAAACCCTTACAGAAGAACTGTCTCTGCTGTGGAAACGTGAAATGATCACCGGCTGCTATATGCCAAGCTGGTGCAAGCTGGCGCTGGACGATGGCCGCGTTATTAACGCGCTGGTGTTTATTATGGATCCACGCCATCCACTCTACGAATCCGATACCCGCGCGCAAACTATCGCCCCGTTAATTGCCTCCGCCAGCGGCCCGTTAGGCACCAATGCGCAGTATCTTTTCTTGCTTGAACAGGAGCTCATTAAACTCGGTATGCACGATGACTGCCTGAATGAACTGGTGGGGAGAGTGCGTGGCTTGCTGGAGGGAGAAAAACCAGGCCCGGATCTGCAACCTGGTTTTGTCTGTTGAGCGATTATGCTGCAACGTAGCTGATTGAGTGCTCCAGCGACTGGCTGTGGCTATCGATCAGCACGTTCCAGATACCGCTGTAAGGCACCGCCAGATAGGCGCTTGCGCGGTTCTGGACGCTTAAAATATCGGTCTGCTCATTAGCCGCGCTGCTCTTCTCGCTCATCAGATGAATATGACAATTTGCTGAACAACGAACGACAATTGTATCCCCGCCAAATAATCTCAAACTTGTTTTTACCACCGCCATTTTCCAACCCCGTAGTTTTATAACAACGCCTTCCGCCACGAAAACTTCTCGCGCGTGATTCTGTTCACAATTTACTCAGCCAATAACACCAAAGTGAAGGATAACGAATGCTGATTTTGATCAAAAAATGACGTAGCGATTAAACAAAAATTACATTATCTGGTGAGGGGGGATGTCGGCGCATAAAACCGTGGGTGAAATGCGCCGAAAGAAGATTAAATGCGGAAATGCCCGGCGGTTTCAGCAAGCTCCCCGGCCTGTGAGCGCAACGCGTCTGCGGCGGCGGCGGACTGGATCACCAGTTCGGCGTTTTGCTGCACCATACGGTCAAGATCGATAACCGCATGATTGATCTCCTGTATGCCCTTCATCTGCTCGCTCGTCGCGACGGTGATCTCGCGCATGATCACCGACACGCTGTCGATGCTGGAAACAATGTCAGTCATACTGTCTCCCGCCAGCCGAACAAAGCGTGAACCAGTGGCGACACTGTTGGTGGTGGAATCAATCAGTGTTTTGATCTCTTTTGCTGCTTGCGCACTACGGCTGGCCAGATTACGTACTTCACCAGCGACCACGGCAAACCCGCGTCCCTGTTCGCCCGCGCGCGCCGCTTCAACGGAGGCATTCAACGCCAGAATATTCGTCTGGAAGGCGATTCCGTCAATCACGCTGGTGATATCCCCGATTTTCGCTGAAGCGGTTTCAATAGATTGCATGGTAGTTATCGCTTGTGTCACCACCTGACCGCCGCGGGATGCTGCTTCAGATGCCGCATGTGCCTGCTGATTAGCCTGAGCGGCAGCATCGGTGGACTGGGCGACCGACGCGGTGATCTGCTCCACGGCGCTGGCCGTTTCTCGCAGGCTGGATGCCGCCTGTTCAGTCCTTCCGGAGAGATCCTGGTTACCTGCAGCAATCTCCTGCGCAGCTTGCTGTACGGATTGGCTGGAATCTCGCAGTTTAACCATCACCACCGACAATTTATCGCTGAAGGTGTTAAAGGCATGGGCAATTTGCGTCACTTCATCATGGCCATCCACTGGTAAACGCTGGGAAAGATCGTCGGTGCCGCTACTGATAGCATTCATCGCATCGCGAATCGTTAGCAGCCTTTTAAGCATGGCCGTCACTATCCAATGCATGACTGCACCGGCAATCAGTACCAGCACGACCAGCGACAGAGCGGAAGCTTTGAGCTGTGCCTGCAAACCGGACGTGGAATCTGCGCTGTCCAGCGCTACGGTCAGCAGCCAGTGGGTGCCTTTGACCGGGGTAGCTTGCAGTATCTTCTGTACGCCAGCGTACTGGCCTTCGACGATTTTTCCGGCACGCAACCCGGCGAGACTCACTCCGCTGAGCGCTTCTGCGAAGGGTTTGAGCGTCAGATTATCGTTATTAGCGGCAATCACCGTGCCGTCGCTGTCCAGCAGTAAACCGCTACTGTTAGGCGATGGATTGATGCCGCGTACGTTAGCTACCACGCTGTCCATTGAAACATCACCAGCGACCACGCCTTTCAGTGTACCGTTCTCTTTCACCGGTACGGCGAACGTGACCACCAGTTTCCCGCTACCCGCATCGACATAGGGTGCGGTCACCACCGGCGCATCCGTTTTCAGTACCTGCTGATACCACGGACGGATCGTCGGATCATAATCGGCGGGTACGCCGGTCGGATCGGAGAATTTCGCTGTTTTGCTGGCGTAACCGATATATACATTGGTGAAGCCACCAGCGTGAGCCATCTGTGTGAAAACGGGTACCGGATCGTCAGTTAGGGCGACGCTTTGCAGTGAGTTGATGATCTCCATTTTACTGGCGACCCAGTCTGCAATGGCAATGCTGTGGCTGGCGCTGGTGCTGGAGAGAATATCCTGCTGAGTTTGTTGATTATGCTGGCGAGTGACCTGATAGTTAATAACGGTGTTAAGAAGCAAAGCGGTAGCGAGACATCCCGCCGTGGCCGCAATAATGCGGGATTTAATCGATCTAAACATAATTATGTTACCTGCTGTGTTGTCTTAAGTGGCTATCGGCAACACAACAGGCAAACTTGATGACAGAACGTCATTCATAAGAAAATTGTATTAAACTCCCGGAGGTATTAAAAAGTTAATACCTTATCCGCTGCCACAGTCCACTGTGCCAGTTCCACCAGCGTGCCGATTTCCACGCCATCGACTAGCGGCAGGGTGGTGATACCGCGTCCATCAGTGCAGGTTTTGCATAATTTCACCGCCACGCCCTGGGCGGTCAAAATTTCCAGCATCTGTTGCAGGTTATAACCCTCAGTCGGCTTTTGCCCGCGCAGACCAGCGGTTACCGCGTCGGACATTAGAAACACTTTCAGTTGCTTCGCGCTCTTTTCTTCGCACAGGGCGATTGCCAGCCGCAAACTGCTGAACAGCGATTCACTACCATAAGCCGCGCCGGTGGCGACAATGACGATCTTTTGCATTTTCACTCCTTCGATAACATTGTGCAGACGGGGTTTATGCTACTGCGTCGCCGTCCCCGGTGAAAGGACGGCGACGCAGAATCAGTGGCTTACCACAAATTATTGTCCGAAACGGCCAATCAATCCGCTGGCGGCCAGTGCATGCCCTTTGAGTTTATCTAACAACGCTTCGCGTGTTAGCCCTTCCGGCAAGGTTGGCGGCAGTGAGGTGGCAATCAGCGTGAAAGTGTAATGGTGTGCGCCGCTGCCGGGCGGTGGACAGGGGCCATGCCAGCGCAGATTTCCGGGGCTGTTTTTCCCGCCGGTATAATTTTTGCCGTCGCGCAGATCGTTGGGCGCAAAACTGGTCGTTGACGGCGAAATATTGTAAGCCACCAGATGCGTCACCCCCAGTCCGTTTGCGCCTTCCGGATCGTGAACCAGCAGGGCGAAACTTTTTGTACTGGCTGGCGGGTTACTCCACGCCAGCGCGGGCGACTGATTTTCACCGGTACAATTGGGATTGTTGTTGGCGTTACCGGCGAATTTTTTCTCCATCAAGGCATTGTCGGCGAAAGCCGGGGATTGCAGGTTAAACATTTCATTTGCGTATACCTGTACGCCGTACAACAGCAACGCGCTGCAGAACGCTCCACACAGTTTACAATTCATGGCGATTCTCTTTCAGCATTGGCGAATTAACTGTAGTTGCAACGCAGAGGGTGGGTAAGGATTTTCCTGGTATTTTGCCACTCCCTGCAAAGTAGGGGCAAAACCGGTAAACTTATCGGTTCATGTCGACAAAACTGGGCGGTTTATTATCAGCAAATTGCTGTACGGTGTTATGAATTATAAGCTCTCATCTCTCCTGATATTGCTGCTGGCGGGCGATGTTGTCGATGCCGCACAAAATAGCTTCGTTCAGCAAGCGGAAAACCCCTTCGATAATAATGGCGATGGTTTGCCGGATCTCGGCATGGCGCCAGTAAATGGCTCGCAGGGAAAACACGTCGCGGAAATGGTCAAAGCCTTCGGTGAAGCCAGCATGACGGATAACGGGCTGACCGCGGGAGAGCAGGCGCGCCAGTTTGCATTCGGGCAATTGCAGGATGTGGTGAACGATGAGGTGAACCAGAGAGTGGAATCCTGGTTGTCGCCCTGGGGCAGCGCCAATATCGATTTTAAGGTCGATAGCGAGGGCCGTTTTACCGGCAGCCACGGCGACTGGTTTGTGCCTCTGGAGGATAATAACCGCTACCTCAGTTGGGGGCAGATCGGAGTGACGCAACAGAACCAGGGACTGATGGGCAATATCGGGCTAGGCCAACGCTGGATGGCTGGCGACTGGTTGCTCGGCTATAACACATTTTATGACACACTGCTGGATGACAATTATAGCCGTGCCGGGTTAGGCGCCGAGGCATGGGGGGAGTATCTGCGTTTCTCCGCCAACTACTACCAGCCAGTGAGCAACTGGGGTTATCAAACTGCTACGCAGCAACAGCGGATGGCGCGGGGTTACGATGTGACGGCGCAGGCGCGATTGCCGTTCTGGCAGCAACTGAATACCAGCCTCAGTGTTGAACAATACTTTGGTGAAAATGTGGGGCTATTTGATACCGGTACCGGCTATCGAAACCCGGTAGCGGTGAAAGTGGGCCTCAACTATACTCCGGTTCCGCTGGTGACGCTGACCGCCGAACACCGTCAGGGTGAGAGCGGTCTTAGCCGGAATGACTTAGGTTTGAAGCTCAACTACCGCTTTGGCGTCCCGTTGTGGAAGCAACTTTCAGCCAGCGAAGTGGCTGCCAGTCGTTCGCTGCGCGGTAACCGTTACGACAGCCCAACGCGCAACAGTACGCCAGTGTATGAATATCGTCAGCGCAAAACATTGTCGGTTTTTCTCGCTACGCCGCCGTGGGATTTACAACCTGGTGAAACTGTGGTGCTGAAGCTGCAAATCAACAGCACACATGGCGTGCGTTCGATTAGCTGGCAGGGCGATACACAGGCGCTTAGCCTGACACCGCCAGCGAATGGCCGCAGTGCCGATGGTTGGACGCTGATTATGCCGCGCTGGGATAGTGCTGAAGGAGCGAGCAATCGTTGGACGCTTACTGCACTGGTGGAAGATGATAAAGGGCAGCGCGTGGCGTCGAATAGCATTGAACTGAAACTGACTGAACCAGTGATACCGCCGATGACGAACGATAACGCTAACGTGGGCTGGCCGCTGCCAGCCCCGTAACGATCAGAAAATGCGTTCCTGATGAACCCATACTGCAGCTTCAACGCGGGATTTCAGCTTCATTTTCTTCAGCATATGTTTAACGTGCACTTTGACTGTGCTCTCGGTGATATCGAGACGGCGGGCGATCATTTTATTCGGCAACCCCTGCGCAATCAGCTTGAGAATATCGCGCTCGCGTGGGGTGAGCTGGCTGATGTCGCGATCGCTGGTCGAGCGATTGGCGCGCAGGCTTGCCGCCAGCACCGGGGTGAGAGCTTCGCTGAGCACCATCTCTCCCGCAGCTGCTTGCTGCAACGCTTTCAGTAAATCTTCCGGCTCCATATCTTTCAACAGGTAGCCATCCGCGCCGCGTTTCAGTGCGGTCACTACATCTTCTTCGTGGTTGGAAACGCTGAATACCACCACCCGGCCCGAAAGCGACTTCTCGCGCAGTTTATCGAGCGTTTCCAGGCCGTTCATGCCAGGCATATTGAGATCCAGCAGTATCAGGTCTGGATCGAGCGTATCTGCCAGTTCAATCCCTTGCTCGCCGTTGCTGGCTTCGCCGACCACGGTGATATCAGGCGCCATACCGATCAACTGCTTCACACCGGTTCGCAGCATCGGATGGTCGTCGATCAGCAAAATAGTAGCCGGTTGCGGGTTACTCATGGGTATCTCCTTGCATGGGTGAGATAAACGTCTCAGGGATGAACGTAACGATAACCTCCGTCCCACCGGAGGCAACGGGGCGTACCTGGCAATCGCCGCGCAGGCTTTGCGCACGGTCACGCATAATGATCATTCCATAATGATTTGTCCTTTCAGCATTGACCTGAATACCGCGCCCATTATCGCTAACGCGCAGTATCACCCGGTTTTCTTGCTGTTCTACGGCGACGCTGACTGCGGTTGCGCCGGAGTGTTTCAGTGCATTGCTCAGCGCTTCGCGGGCAATTTGCAACAGATGGATAGCCTGATGCGGCGGCACCAGTCGGGGCGTAAGCTGATAGTCGAGCCGCACCTGGAAACCGAAACGATCGCTGTACTCCTGGCAACTGGCTTCCAGCGCCGGGCGCAGCCCCGGTTCGGTTAATTGTAAACGGAAGGTAGTCAGCAGTTCGCGTAACTGCGCCCAGGAGGTATTCAGCTCGTTACGGATCTGGCCCAGTAACTGCTGGCTATTTTGTGGTAACGCATCGCCCTGCATTTGCAGGCAGCTAACCTGCATCTTCATACAAGAGAGTGACTGGGCGATTGAATCGTGCAGTTCACGGGCAATGGTGGCGCGCTCTTCCATTACCAGCAGTTGCTGCTGTTTGTCCTGATGCCTGTCGAGTGCCAGCGTCGCGGTTAACTGCTCTACCAGCGTATCAACAAGTTGTTGCTGGTCATGGCTTAAATGCCGGCCTTGCGGCAATTGCGCCAGCAGCAAACCGTACTGCATATGGGCATCCGCCAGCCGCCATTTTAATGTTGTTCCGGAGCCCACATACGGCGTTGAGACACCACGCGGGCACAAATGGCAGCCTTTATCATCGCAACTGGCATTCGACTGGCAGGTAAATTCCTGATGGTTGTTCTCATCTTCTGTGTCGTAGACACGCAGTTCGATATCGTGAAGCAAAGTTAAATCCTGCAAACCATTAAGCACTGGCGAAAGGCGTTCGCACAGCGGAATGCGTGAGTGCAGGCGGTGGTTAGCCTGCCACAAAAATGACAGGATCTGGTTTTTCTGCTCAAGCCCGGCGGTCTTCTCTTTGACGCGCTGCTCGAGTACCGCGTAACTTTCCGCCAGCTCAGCGGACATGTTATTCAACGCCTCGCCAAGCGTTGCCATTTCATTGCGTCCGCTAATCGAGGCGCGTCGGGTAAAATCTCGCTGGCTGACGGCGCGCGCCATTTGCAGCAGTTGTTGCCACGGGCGCAGTAGTCGTGAACGCAGCCAGACGACGGCAAACAGTAGCAGCAGAGCCATCAACAGCGTCATCAGATGTTGCATGATGACGACCTGTTCAATCCGTTGTTCTGTGCTGCGATCGAACGACGTCACCAGTTTATCGATCCTGCCAACGAAGATTGCGATAATGTCCGCAGCTTCGCCAGGCTGTTGCGCCTGGCGGATGGCGGGGATCACAAGGCTGTGCCAGTAGTTTTGTAGCTCGGCAAGCTGCGCTTGTTGGCCATCACGCTGCGCGGCCAGCGCCAGCTCCGGGCTGAATGCGGTATGTTCCATTTCATCAAACAGGTAATGCTTATCTTCATGCAGCGGAATCGCGGACAACAGGCGATAGCTCTGCATGCGCAGAGAACCGGCTTTATTGATGGCATGCGCGCTACCCTGAACGCCCTGTACCAGCCAGCCGGAGATGGCCATGCCTGCCACGCCGATAATGGTGGACAGCAACATCAGCAGCGCCAGTTGGTTGACCAGCGAAATAGGAGAAAAGAGGCGTTTTAGCATAAGTGATGAAAGCTCCTTGACCGCATGTGCTGCGGTGACTGTATTGTCAGCTATCGCCTGGGGTATACCCATACCTCTAAAGGATTACCTCTTTATTTCCTGTGTGTCGACCAACGTGGGAACAATTTGCGCGGTAGCGGCGATGACCGTGAAAAACCACACCTTTTTTATATGTTATGACTACTCACTAATGAGCATGGTGATTTTTCAGGTGTAGAAAGTGCTGCTTTTCCTTTGATTTATATCAACTTACCTGGCGCTGCAAAAACTATGGTGACAGGCATCAAACCGATCAGCAGAGGTGTATATGCAGCACTCATCCATCCCGGAAAAAGGTTCGTCATCACGGGTTATTACCGAATGGCGTCCTGAAGATCCGGCTTTCTGGCAACAGCAGGGACATGCGATTGCAAGCCGTAATTTGTGGATTTCCGTTCCTTGCCTACTTCTGGCGTTTTGTGTCTGGATGCTGTTCAGCGCCGTCGCCGTTAACCTGCCCAAAGTGGGCTTCAAGTTTACCACTGACCAGCTCTTTATGCTGACTGCGCTACCCTCTGTTTCCGGCGCGTTGCTCCGCGTACCGTACTCTTTTATGGTACCGGTGTTCGGTGGTCGTCGCTGGACGGCCTTCAGCACCGGGATTTTGATTATTCCTTGTGTATGGCTCGGTTTTGCCGTGCAGGATCCGACCACGTCTTTTAGTACGTTTATTATTATCTCGCTGCTGTGCGGTTTCGCCGGGGCGAACTTTGCTTCCAGTATGGCGAACATCAGCTTCTTCTTCCCGAAACAGAAACAGGGCGGCGCGCTGGGGATCAACGGCGGGCTGGGCAATCTGGGCGTCAGCGTGATGCAATTGATTGCGCCGCTGGCCGTCTCTTTTTCCATTTTTGCCGCTTTTGGTGGTATGGGGGCAATTCAGCCGGACGGCTCAATACTGTATCTGGAAAACGCGGCCTGGGTCTGGGTTCCACTGCTGGCCTTGTTTACGTTAGCGGCCTGGTTCGGCATGAACGAACTGGCGACCTCGAAAGCCTCGCTGCGCGCGCAGTTGCCAGTGCTGAAACGCAGCCACTTGTGGATCATGAGCTTCCTCTATCTGGCAACCTTTGGCTCGTTTATCGGCTTTTCAGCCGGTTTTGCCATGCTGTCGAAAACGCAGTTCCCGGATGTACAGATCCTGCATTTTGCTTTCTTCGGTCCACTGATTGGCGCTCTGGCGCGTTCGGCTGGTGGCGTGATCTCCGATCGACTCGGCGGCACGCGTGTCACACTGGTGAATTTTGTGGTGATGGCTATTTTCAGTGCCGCGCTGTTCCTGACCTTACCCACAGGAGGTACTGGCGGTAGCTTTATTGCCTTCTTCTGCGTCTTCCTGATGTTGTTCCTCACGGCGGGTCTGGGCAGTGGTTCTACGTTCCAGATGATCTCGGTTATTTTCCGCAAAATGGCCATGGAACGCGCACAAAAACGCGGCGGCAGCGAGAGTGAAGCCATGCGCGAAGCAGCAACAGAAACAGCGGCGGCGCTTGGGTTTATCTCAGCAATCGGCGCGATTGGCGGGTTTTTCATCCCAAAAGCGTTCGGTACTTCATTGGTATTAACCGGCTCTCCGGCCGGCGCAATGAAAGTATTTCTCGTGTTCTATATTGCCTGTGTTGTGATCACCTGGGCGATATACGGGCGTAAAAAATAATAATATGAAAGATTGTTGATTATCGTTGCGCGGTGAAAGCCGCGCTTTTTTTATTCAGTATATAGTTACAACATCCTATTAAATTTTTTTTCATCCTGCTTCGGAAGCTCTCATGCACCAGGTGTCAGGCAGAACATCTACCCCTTAATACCTGACGCTCTGGAAAAGTAGAGACCACTCTGCACTTCTTTCATAAAAAACATTATTTATCAGTGGATTATAAAATAAAAATCACTAACCCTTTGTGGGTAATTCTCTTTTTTGCTGCTTTTGTGAAGTTCTGAGGGCTTGATCGCCATCAATTCTCTTTGTCTTTGTGGGGTTTACCGTCGCGGCAAATGCAGCAATGTCGATTTAGCAAGAGAGCCATACAGGCTCCAACAGGAGAACCCCGATGAGTAAATTCCTGGACCGGTTTCGCTACTTCAAACAGAAAGGCGAAACCTTTGCCGACGGGCACGGCCAGCTCTTAAACACCAACCGGGACTGGGAGGATGGATACCGTAGCCGCTGGCAGCACGATAAAATCGTTCGCTCCACCCACGGTGTGAACTGTACTGGTTCCTGTAGCTGGCAGATCTTTGTTAAAAACGGACTGGTCACCTGGGAAACCCAACAGACAGACTACCCGCGCACCCGCCCGGATATGCCTAACCATGAACCGCGTGGTTGCCCGCGCGGCGCGAGTTACTCCTGGTATCTCTACAGTGCTAACCGCCTGAAATACCCGCTGATACGTAAACGCCTGATTAAACTATGGCGCGAAGCGAAAGCGCAACATGCCGATCCGGTGAATGCCTGGGCTTCCATCATTGAAGATGTCGATAAAGCGAAAACCTTTAAACAAGCGCGCGGTCGCGGTGGTTTTGTGCGTTCTTCCTGGCAGGAAGTGAATGAGCTGATTGCGGCATCCAACGTTTATACTGTCAAAACCTACGGCCCGGACCGCGTGGCAGGTTTTTCGCCGATCCCGGCGATGTCGATGGTCTCTTATGCTTCCGGCGCGCGTTACCTTTCATTGCTCGGCGGTACCTGCCTCAGCTTCTATGACTGGTACTGCGATTTACCGCCAGCCTCGCCGCAAACCTGGGGTGAACAGACTGATGTGCCGGAATCCGCTGACTGGTACAACTCCAGTTACATCATCGCCTGGGGTTCTAACGTGCCGCAAACCCGTACTCCGGATGCGCATTTCTTCACCGAAGTTCGTTACAAAGGCACCAAAACAGTTGCTGTGACGCCGGATTACGCGGAAATCGCTAAGCTGTGCGATTTGTGGCTGGCGCCTAAACAAGGCACCGATGCTGCGATGGCGCTGGCAATGGGCCATGTCATGCTGCGTGAATTCCATCTGGACAAACCGAGCCAGTATTTCACCGATTATGTGCGTCGCTATACCGACATGCCGATGCTGGTGATGCTGGAGGAACGCGACGGTTATTACGCCGCAGGTCGTATGTTGCGCGCCGCCGATCTGGTGGATGCGCTGGGCCAGCAAAATAACCCGGAATGGAAAACCGTCGCTCTTGATAACGATGGCAACCTGGTCGCACCGAACGGCTCCATTGGTTTCCGCTGGGGTGAGAAAGGGAAATGGAACCTTGAACAACGCGACGGCGGCAATGGCGCTGACGTGGAATTGAATCTGAGCCTGCTCGGTAAACACGACGATGTGGCGCAGGTTGGTTTCCCGTATTTCGGCGGCGAAAGCAGCGAGCATGTTAGCGGTGTTTCGCTGGAGAATATCCTGCTGCACAAACTGCCGGTAAAACGCATCCAACTGGCAGACGGTTCTACCGCGCGGGTGGCGACAGTCTACGATCTGACGCTCGCCAACTACGGTCTGGATCGCGGTCTGGATGATGAAAACTGCGCTACCCGTTACGACGAAATTAAAGCCTATACCCCGGCATGGGCAGAGAAAATCACTGGTGTGTCACAGGCGCAGATTATCCGCATCGCCCGCGAGTTCGCCGATAACGCCGACAAAACCCATGGTCGTTCTATGGTGATTATCGGTGCCGGGATGAACCACTGGTATCACCTCGATATGAACTATCGCGGCATTATCAATATGCTTATCTTCTGTGGCTGCGTTGGGCAGAGCGGCGGCGGCTGGGCACACTATGTTGGCCAGGAAAAACTGCGTCCGCAAACCGGCTGGCAGCCGCTGGCGTTTGCTCTCGACTGGCAGCGTCCGGCGCGCCATATGAACAGCACATCCTGGTTCTACAACCACTCCAGCCAGTGGCGCTATGAGACGGTAACGGCGCAGGAATTCCTTTCGCCGCTGGCAGATAAATCCCGCTATACCGGTCATCTGATCGACTTTAACGTGCGTGCTGAACGCATGGGCTGGCTGCCGTCTGCGCCACAGTTAGGCACCAACCCGCTGCGCATCGCCGCCGAAGCGGAAAAAGCCGGGATGAGCGCAGTGGATTACACGGTGAAATCCCTGAAGGAGGGCACTTTGCGTTTTGCGGCTGAGCAACCGGAAAACGGTAAAAACCATCCGCGTAACCTGTTTATCTGGCGCTCCAACCTGCTCGGTTCTTCCGGTAAAGGTCATGAGTTTATGCTCAAGTATCTACTGGGTACCGAACACGGTATTCAGGGCAAAGACCTCGGCAAGCAGGGGGGCGTGAAGCCGGAAGAGGTGGAATGGCGTGACAACGGTCTCGACGGCAAACTGGATCTGGTAGTGACGCTTGATTTCCGTCTGTCGAGCACCTGCCTCTATTCGGATATCGTGCTGCCAACGGCAACCTGGTATGAAAAAGACGACATGAATACCTCGGATATGCATCCGTTTATTCATCCGCTTTCTGCGGCTGTTGATCCCGCGTGGGAATCCAAAAGCGATTGGGAGATTTACAAAGACATCGCCAAATCCTTCTCCGCGCTGTGTGTCGGCCACCTGGGTAAAGAGACCGATGTGGTGACGTTGCCGATCCAGCACGACTCTGCCGCAGAGCTGGCGCAGCCGCTGGGCGTACAGGACTGGAAAAAAGGCGAATGCGATCTGATCCCGGGTAAAACCGCGCCACATATCATTTCGGTCGAACGTGATTATCCGGCAACCTATGAACGCTTTACCTCGATTGGTCCGCTGATGGAGAAAATCGGCAACGGCGGCAAAGGTATCGCCTGGAACACACAGAGCGAAATGGACCTGCTGCGTAAGCTCAACTACACCAAAGCGGATGGCCCGGCAAAAGGTCAGCCGATGTTGAACACGGCGATTGATGCGGCAGAGATGATCCTGACGCTGGCGCCTGAAACCAACGGCAACGTGGCGGTGAAAGCCTGGGCGGCGCTCAGTGAATTTACCGGTCGCGACCATACGCACCTGGCGCTAAATAAAGAAGACGAAAAGATTCGTTTCCGCGATATTCAGGCGCAGCCGCGCAAAATTATCTCCAGCCCGACCTGGTCCGGTCTCGAAGATGAGCATGTCTCTTACAATGCGGGCTATACCAACGTGCATGAGCTGATCCCATGGCGCACGCTCTCCGGCCGCCAGCAGTTGTATCAGGATCATCAATGGATGCGCGACTTCGGTGAAAGCCTGCTGGTTTACCGTCCGCCGATTGACACCCGTTCGGTGAAAGCGGTGATGGGCGTGAAACCTAACGGTTATAAAGAAAAAGCGCTCAATTTCCTGACTCCGCACCAGAAATGGGGCATTCACTCCACTTACAGCGATAACTTGCTGATGTTGACGCTGGGTCGCGGCGGTCCGGTGGTCTGGCTCAGTGATGTTGATGCCAAAGAGATGGGTATTGCGGATAACGACTGGATCGAAGTGTTCAACAGCAACGGTGCGCTGACAGCGCGTGCTGTGGTGAGCCAGCGTGTGCCATCCGGTATGACGATGATGTACCACGCGCAGGAACGTATCGTGAACCTGCCAGGGTCAGAAATTACCGGGCAGCGCGGCGGCATCCATAACTCGGTCACCCGTATTACTCCAAAACCGACGCATATGATCGGTGGCTATGCCCAACTGGCCTATGGTTTCAACTATTACGGGACGGTTGGTTCCAACCGTGATGAGTTTGTGGTGGTGCGTAAGATGAAAAATATCAACTGGTTGGATGGCGAAGGTAATGACCAGGTACAGGAGAGCGCAAAATGAAAATTCGTTCACAAGTCGGCATGGTGCTGAATCTCGACAAATGCATCGGCTGTCATACCTGTTCTGTGACCTGTAAAAATGTCTGGACCAGCCGTGAAGGCGTGGAGTACGCGTGGTTCAACAACGTTGAAACCAAACCGGGCACCGGCTTTCCGACCGATTGGGAAAATCAGGAGAAATGGAAGGGCGGCTGGATCCGCAAAATCAACGGCAAGCTGCAACCACGTATGGGCAACCGTGCGCTGCTGCTCGGTAAGATCTTCGCTAACCCGCATCTGCCAGAGATTGATGATTACTACGAACCGTTCGATTTTGACTATCAGCGTCTGCATAACGCGCCGGAAAGCAAACATCAGCCGATTGCGCGTCCACGCTCGTTGATCACCGGTCAGCGGATGAACAAAATCACCGTCGGCCCGAACTGGGAAGACGATCTGGGTGGTGAGTTCGACAAGCTGAGCAAAGACCAGAACTTCGCCAACCTGCAAAAAGCGATGTATGGCCAGTTCGAAAATACTTTCATGATGTATTTGCCGCGTCTGTGCGAGCATTGTTTGAATCCGGCATGCGTTGCAACCTGTCCGAGCGGCGCAATCTACAAACGTGAAGAAGATGGCATTGTGCTGATCGATCAGGACAAATGTCGCGGCTGGCGTATGTGCGTCACCGGTTGCCCGTACAAAAAAATCTACTTCAACTGGAAGAGTGGTAAATCTGAGAAGTGCATTTTCTGCTATCCGCGTATCGAAGCGGGTATGCCGACCGTTTGTTCGGAAACCTGCGTTGGGCGTATTCGTTACCTTGGCGTGCTGCTGTATGACGCGGACGTCATTGAAAACGCCGCCAGCACCGAAAGCGAAAAAGACCTGTACCAGCGCCAGCTTGATGTGTTCCTCGATCCGCACGATCCGGCGGTAATTGCTCAGGCGCTGGCCGATGGTGTGCCGCAGAGCGTGATTGACGCAGCGCAGAAATCACCGGTCTACAAAATGGCGATGGACTGGAAACTGGCGCTGCCGCTGCATCCGGAATATCGCACACTGCCGATGGTGTGGTACGTGCCGCCTCTATCGCCGATCCAGTCCGCAGCCGATGCGGGGAAACTGGGCAGCAATGGCATTCTGCCGAACGTGGAGAGCCTGCGCATTCCGGTGCAGTACCTGGCGAACCTGTTGACGGCCGGGGACACCGAACCGGTGCTGCTGGCGCTGAAACGTATGCTGGCGATGCGCCACTTTAAACGTGCGGAAACGGTTGACGGTATCGAAGATACCCGCGCGTTGGAAGAGGTTGGGCTGTCGAAAGAACAGGCGCAGGAGATGTATCGTTACCTGGCGATCGCCAACTACGAGGACCGTTTTGTTGTACCGTCCAGCCATCGTGAGCTGGCGCGTGAAGCGTTCCCGGAGAAAAGCGGTTGTGGCTTCAGCTTCGGCGACGGTTGTCACGGTTCAGACAGCAAATTCAACCTGTTCAACAGTCGCCGCATTGATGCGGTGGATGTAACAGTCAAAACGGAGCCGCACCCATGATTGAACTGGTGGTTATTTCCCGTTTGCTGGAGTACCCGGATGCTGCCTTGTGGCAGCATCAACAAGAGCTGTTCGATGCGCTGGCCTCCGGCGAAAACCTGACGAAAGTTGATGCGCAGCAGGTCGGGATTTTTTTACACGATTTAATGGCGCAGGATCTGCTGGATGCGCAGTCCACTTACAGCGAGCTGTTTGATCGCGGTCGCGCAACGTCGTTGCTGCTATTTGAACATGTCCACGGCGAATCCCGCGATCGTGGACAGGCTATGGTCGATCTGCTGGCTCAGTATGAGCGCCACGGTTTGCAGCTCGATAGCCGTGAATTACCGGATCATCTACCGCTCTATCTGGAGTATCTGGCGCAGCTTCCTGTGGCGGAAGCGATTGGCGGTTTGCAGGATATTGCGCCGATCCTGGCGCTGTTGCAGGCGCGTTTGCAACAGCGTGAAAGCCATTACGCCACGCTGTTTGAAGCACTACTTTCGCTGAGCAAAACCGCAGTGGATAACGAGCAAATGGCGGAAAAAATTTCCGCTGAAGCGCGCGACGATACGCCGCAGGCGCTGGATGCCGTGTGGGAAGAGGAGCAGGTGAAATTCTTTGCTGAACAGGGTTGCGGTGACTCTGACATTACTGCTCATCAGCGCCGATTTGCCGGGGCTGTCGCACCGCAATATCTGAATATCACAACAGGAGGAGAGCGCTAATGCACTTCCTTAATATGTTCTTCTTTGACATTTATCCCTATATGGCCGGTGCGATTTTCCTGATTGGTAGCTGGCTGCGCTATGACTATGGGCAATACAGCTGGCGTGCAGGCTCCAGCCAGATGCTGGACCGTAAAGGGATGAATCTCGCCTCGAACCTGTTCCATCTGGGGATTCTGGGTATCTTCGCGGGCCATTTCCTCGGTATGCTGACGCCTCACTGGATGTATGAATCATTCCTGCCGATCGAAGTAAAACAGAAGATGGCGATGATCGGCGGCGGCGCCAGTGGCGTGATGTGCCTGGTGGGTGGTTTGCTGCTGCTGAAACGCCGCCTGTTCAATCCGCGCATCCGCGCGACGTCGACCACGGCGGATATTCTGATCATGACGCTGCTGATGGCGCAGTGTGCGCTGGGCTTATTGACCATTCCGTTTTCTGCTCAGCATATGGATGGCAGCGAAATGATGAAACTGGTCGGCTGGGCGCAGGCCGTAGTCACTTTCCATGGCGGAGCCTCTGCACATCTTGACGGTGTTGCCTTTATTTACCGCATGCATTTGGTGCTGGGAATGACGTTGTTTGTGCTGTTCCCGTTCTCCCGTCTGGTGCATATCTGGAGCGCGCCTGTGGAGTATCTGACGCGGAAATACCAGATCGTTCGCGCTCGCCGCTAATGACAAAACCCCGCTTTGCGCTATGCCGACCAAGGGCGTCCTGAAAAGCCACCAGCCACCTTCTTAAGAAGGTGGTCTTTTGACTGTTTCGTTATGCGGCTGGTTGTGCGCTCCATCGAGCAACTGGATGCGCTGCTCGACACGATTTCCGAGTATGCGCAATGCAATACGTCGATAGTGAAGAGTTCACCGGTTAAACGGCGTTTGCCGCCAATCTAAAGCCGGGCCATCAAGTGAGATGATCGGGTCGAACCTTAATCGAAGGTTCTCGTCCTTCCCCGAACGGCAAAATATGTGGGTATTGAGCTGAATAAAAGTTGGGGAAATATCTTTGAAATGGTGGTGGGGGAAGGATTATTCGGAGCGTTGCTCCTCACCCTTCGGGTCGTTGCCTGCGGCAACGCGCTCTCGCGGTGCTCGAGTCGAACCTTAATCGAAGGTTCTCGTCCTTCCCCTAACGGCAAAATATGTGGGTATTGAGCTGAATAAAAGTTGGGGAAATATCTTTGAAATGGTGGTGGGGGAAGGATTATTCGGAGCGTTGCTCCTCACCCTTCGGGTCGTTGCCTGCGGCAACGCGCTCTCGCGGTGCTCGAGTCGAACCTTAATCGAAGGTTCTCGTCCTTCCCCGAACGGCAAAATATGTGGGTATTGAGCTGAATAAAAGTTGGGGAAATATCTTTGAAATGGTGGTGGGGGAAGGATTCGAACCTTCGAAGTCGATGACGGCAGATTTACAGTCTGCTCCCTTTGGCCGCTCGGGAACCCCACCAGGGGTAATACTTATTGTTGACGCATGTGCAGTAGATGGTGGTGGGGGAAGGATTCGAACCTTCGAAGTCGATGACGGCAGATTTACAGTCTGCTCCCTTTGGCCGCTCGGGAACCCCACCACGGGGTAAAGCTAGTTTGGTACTGGCCTGCTTCCATCTCGGGAAGCGCGGCGCATCATATCAAATGACGCGCCGCTGTAAAGCGTTGAAACACCAAAACCGAATCGGCTGCCTGCTTTTTGCACGTAATGGTGTAAACGCAGGCAATTCATTTCATTAATGATTAAAGAATAATCGTCCGGTTACCGTATACAAATACGCGTTGCGCCAGTACCTGATACAGCGCACGGCTCAGGACATTTTTCTCGACATCACGACCGGCGCGCATCATATCCTCTGCTGCATAGGTGTGATCCACATGAATGACGTCCTGCATAATGATTGGACCTTCGTCCAGATTGTCGTTCACATAGTGTGCAGTTGCCCCGATGATCTTCACGCCGCGCTCATAAGCCTGATGATAAGGACGGGCACCGATAAAGGCGGGCAGGAACGAGTGGTGAATATTGATGATTTTATTCGGGAAGCTGGAAACAAACTCCGGAGTCAACACCCGCATGTATTTCGCCAGCACCACGTAATCGGGTTGGTGGGCTTCAATCGCCCGCACCATCAGTGCGTCGTGTGCTTCACGGGTCAGCCCTTCATGGCTTACCAGTTCGAACGGAATATCGAAGCGCTCTACCAGGGAACGCAGCGTATCATGGTTACCAATAACGGCGGCAATCTCCACATCCAGCCCACCATAGTTGGCTTTCATTAGCAGATCGCCGAGGCAATGCGCCTCTTTTGTCACCAGAATTACCACGCGGCGGCGACCAGCAGGGTTCAGCTCGCGAATGGAGCCTTCCGGCAGTGCGCTATCAAGATCGGCCAACAGCGTGGCATCGTTAAAAATACCTTCCAGTTCGGTACGCATAAAAAAGCGTCCGGTGCGGTGATCAACGAACTCATTGTTCTGCACAATGTTCAGTTCGTGTTTGTAACAAATGTTGGTGATTCGCGCGATAAGGCCTTTCTGGTCAGGGCAAATGGTGCGCAAAATTTTACGTTGTAATGAATGCATTGCCGGGTAAATCCTGTTGATAATGTTTGCTATGAGGTGATGCCCGGCTTATTGCCAGCAGCACTTTTTAAATTTTTTACCTGACCCGCAAGGGCAGGGATCGTTACGGCCAAACTGAGGACGTGTACCATCGATATAATACCACTGGCCGTCCTCCTTTAAGAATCGGGAACGTTCGATTATCGCGCCGTTCTTACCCTTTTCCTGAAAGCGTGCCACAAAACTGACATAGCCTTCGTTGTCACTAACGCCATCAGCATGCTCAAATACCGTCAGACCCAGCCAGTGTGTATCGGCAAAACCGGCTTCAATCTGCTGGCGGAGCGCATTTGCTTCGCACGAGGGATGCCAGGTTTTGATCAGGTAGTCGGTCTGATGGAAAACAAAAGCGGTGTAACGCGAGCGCATCAGGCGTGACGGATCCCGCGCAACCTGCGTACCAGACAGATAAGGCTGACAACATAAGCTATAATCGAGAGCGCTACCGCATGGGCAAGATTGAGACAAAATAGCATTCCAGGAACTATAAAAGCGGCGCGTTTGCGCCAGGGTAGCAATATGTTAACTGAGCCGTAGCGTTGTGGCTACAGTAAGCCGGGGGAAGTAGAACAAGCGTAATGAGAAAGGTAAAAATAGGTCTGGCGCTCGGTTCAGGCGCAGCCCGGGGTTGGTCGCATATTGGTGTAATTAATGCCCTGGAGCGTGCCGGCATTGAGATCGATATTGTGGCAGGGTGTTCCATCGGAGCCCTTGTGGGGGCGGCGTATTCCTGCGGGCGATTGTCAGCGCTCGAATCGTGGGTGCGCTCCTTTAGCTACTGGGATGTGCTGCGGTTGATGGATGTCTCATGGCAGCGTGGTGGTTTGCTCCGTGGGGAACGCGTGTTCAATCAATATCGCCAGATTTTACCGTGTACTGAATTCAGCCAGTGTGAAAAGCGATTTGGCGCAGTGGCGACTAATCTGAGTACCGGACGTGAACTCTGGTTCACCAGTGGCAATCTGCACCATGCAGTACGCGCTTCCTGTAGTATGCCTGGCCTTATGTCGCCGGTTGCGCACAATGGCTACTGGCTGGTTGATGGTGCTGTCGTTAACCCGGTTCCCATTTCATTGACCCGTGCGTTAGGTGCGGATGTCGTGATTGCTGTTGATTTACAGCATGATGCGCATTTGATGCAACAGGATCTCATGTCATTAAATCTCACGCGAAACGAAGCAGAAGCAGGCACCATCGGAGAGACGTTAGCGTGGCATGTGCGTCTGCGCGCGCGGTTGGGCCGCATTACGCCCAAACGTCCGGTAGCGCCAACCGCGATGGAGATCATGAGTACCTCGATTCAGGTGCTGGAGAACCGGCTTAAGCGCAACCGTATGGCAGGCGATCCCCCTGATATTCTGCTACAGCCTGTTTGCCCGCAAATATCGACGCTAGACTTTCACCGTGCGGACGCTGCCATTGCTGCCGGTCAGTTGGCGGTTGAAAAGAAAATCGATGAATTGATTCCTCTGGTGCGGACATCGGTGTGACTATCTTTACAAGAGTTCAGCAAATTCTGACAGGCGATTCCTGGCTAAGCATGCCACTATTAGTCTATCGTCAGGCAGGGGAGAAAAGATGACGCAGCCGTTAACCGGAAAACAAATATTGATCGTTGAAGACGAGCCCGTTTTCCGCTCGCTGCTGGATTCATGGCTCCTGTCATTAGGTGCGATGACGTTGCTTGCTGGTGATGGAGTAGACGCGCTGGAGTTGATGACGACAAGTAAGCCTGATTTGATGATTTGCGATCTTGCTATGCCGCGCATGAATGGTCTGACCTTGATCGAATCGCTACGTAATCAGGGCAATCAGACACCGGTGTTGGTGATCTCCGCAACAGAAAATATGGCTGACATCGCTAAAGCGCTGCGTCTTGGTGTGCAGGACGTGGTGCTAAAACCGGTGAAAGATTTCAACCGCCTTAAAGAAACTATCTTTGCCTGCATTTATCCCAACATGTTTAACTCGCGCGTCGAAGAGGAAGAACGCCTGTTCCAGGACTGGGACGCGCTGGTGGGCAATCCGCAGGCTGCCGCCAATCTGTTGCAGGAACTTCAGCCGCCGGTACAGCAGGTGCTTTCCGGGTGTCGGGTACATTATCGTCAATTAGTTTCCGTGGAAAATCCAGGTCTGGTACTGGATATTGCGCCTATTTCTTCACTGGATCTCGCCTTTTATTGCCTGGATGTAACCCGTGCGGGGAATAACGGCGTACTGGCTGCGCTATTATTGCGGGCGTTATTTAACGGCCTGTTGCAGGAGCAACTGTCGCATCAGCGTCAGCGTCTGCCTGAAATGGGGGCGTTACTTAAACAGGTGAATCAGCTTTTGCGCCATGCGAATTTGCCAGGGCAGTTTCCGCTGCTGGTGGGCTATTACCACAGTGAGCTTAAAAACCTGATATTAGTTTCAGCCGGACTTAATGCATCGTTAAATACCGGCGATCACCACATTCAAATTAGCAGCGGTGTTCCGCTTGGCACATTGGGTGATGCTTATCTTAATCAGTTGAGCCAGCGCTGCGACTCCTGGCAATGCCAGGTGTGGGGCGCAGGAGGAAGGCTGTGCTTAATGTTGAGCGCAGAATGAGCGATCGCGTCATCCATTGCAGATACATTTACCCGCCGGGTTAAACGGGTGGTACTATCGCCGCAGAATATGCGTATTTGTCCTAATTAGATGTAAGCGCGTCCTTTTCAGACCTGGTTGATGGGTGGGTGCTGATATACTCAGGCGCGAGTTAATTTGAACATGTTCATAGTTTGAACAGTCCAGGAGATTTCAATGGCTGCAATAAATTCGAAAGTGACTAAAGCAGTAATCCCGGTAGCGGGATTGGGAACCAGGATGTTACCAGCGACCAAGGCAATTCCTAAAGAAATGTTGCCGCTGGTTGATAAGCCATTAATCCAGTATGTCGTTAATGAATGTATCGCTGCAGGTATTACGGAAATCGTTCTGGTCACACATTCATCCAAAAACTCGATTGAAAACCATTTTGATACCAGTTTCGAACTGGAAGCAATGCTGGAAAAACGTGTTAAGCGTCAGCTTCTGGAAGAAGTTCAGTCTATCTGCCCGCCGCATGTAACTATTATGCAGGTCCGTCAGGGGCTGGCGAAAGGGCTGGGACACGCGGTGCTGTGCGCGCATCCGGTGGTTGGTAATGAACCTGTTGCGGTAATTCTTCCGGACGTTATCCTGGATGAATTTGAATCAGATCTTTCCCAGGATAACCTGGCTGAAATGATTAGACGTTTTGACGAAACGGGTGTCAGCCAGATTATGGTTGAGCCGGTTGCTGATGTGACCGCCTATGGTGTTGTTGACTGCAAAGGCGCAACGTTAAATCCAGGCGACAGCGTGCCGATGGTTGGAGTTGTGGAAAAACCGAAAGCTGACGTTGCACCATCCAATCTGGCCGTGGTAGGCCGTTATGTGCTCAGCGAGCAAATTTGGCCGCTGCTGGCGAAAACGCCTCCGGGAGCGGGTGATGAGATTCAGCTTACCGATGCGATTGATATGCTAATCGAAAAAGAAACGGTTGAAGCTTATCATATGAAAGGCAAAAGCCATGATTGTGGTAATAAGCTGGGATATATGCAGGCGTTCGTAGAATACGGTCTCCGTCACAATTCTCTGGGTGCAGAATTTAAAACCTGGCTGGAAGATACTGTGGGCGTCAGAAAAGCATAATCTTCCTCCTGTTGCCCAAATAAGGCCAGAGACAACAGTGCAATGCGCTGATTATCTCCGGCCTTTTTATTTTTGTGTTTACCGGTGAAACATCTGTTAACTTCTTCTCGTAAGAACAAAGAGCACAAAAAGAATAAAGTGATGCTGTGAATTTAATCAAAGGGCCAGCGATAAGTATGAGCGGGGATGGCAATACACTATATTTGTGAAGATATTGTGTGTTTCATCAAAAAAAATCCCGCCGGTGGCGGGATTTTTCTGAAGCAGGCGAGATTACTCGTTGATCAGGAAATCTTCGAGCTGCTTGCCTTGTTCGTCCATCGCTTTTTTGATAACGGCAGGAGTGCGACCCTGGCCAGTCCAGGTTTTAGTCTCGCCGTTTTCATCAACATAGCTATATTTAGCCGGACGTACTGCGCGTTTAGCTTTTGCGCCTGATTTAGCAGCTGAAAGGCTATTCAGCAATTCATTCGGGTCAATACCGTCAGCCATCAGCATGTCACGATATTGTTGCAGTTTACGCGTACGTTCTTCAACTTCAGCTGCAGCGGCACTTTCTTCCTCGCGACGCTCATTTACCACAACTTCTAATTTTTCCAGCATTTCTTCGAGCGTTTCCAGAGTGCATTCTCTTGCCTGCGCACGAAGAGTACGAATGTTGTTCAGAATTTTAAGTGCTTCGCTCATTGTAGTAATCTCAAACTTATATAGGGGTGGTTTGTCGGGCTAATAATAGAGCGTTAATTTGACCAGTGCAATAGCTGAGAATGTAAGGAATTCAAAATACCCATTTATTTTGATGATTTTTAAATATCGCTAACTTAAATTTAGCTTGAAGAATCGCACCAAACAGCTCTTATACCGACGACAAACTTCACCGTCATGATCACGGCTGCTTTCGATTAATCCAGAAAGGGTTATAGGCGCAATGGATAAATAACAGCCTCGTGTATTATGACATCAGATGGTTTTTTTCTTCTAATTTATTAATAAGTTCCGAACCATAAGCTCAGAATGCTCTGATTAAAAAGAGTATGTATGCGGTCCGGTTTCTAATTGCTGTTTCTTTGGCAGTAACAAACCACTGCGTAAAGTTGCCTTATATCTATGAGTCCATAACCGGGCTCGATTTAGTCAGGATCAGCGCTGGTGCAGGGTTAGCCGGATAAAATATGGTACAATCGCTGCCGGAATAACACACTTTGATTGGGGTTTTGCACGCAATGGCTCAGCTTTATTTCTACTATTCAGCAATGAATGCAGGGAAATCTACAGCGTTACTACAGTCTTCGTACAATTATCAGGAACGCGGTATGCGTTCGGTAGTCTACACCGCTGAAATTGACGATCGCTTCGGAGCAGGGAAGGTAAGTTCACGTATTGGATTATCCTCACCCGCACGTTTGTTTAATCAACACACTGCATTATTCGAAGAGATAAAAGCTGAACATGCGCGTGAAGCGGTGCATTGCGTGCTGGTGGATGAGAGCCAGTTTTTAACACGTGAGCAGGTCTATGCATTGTCTGAAGTTGTTGACCAACTGGATATTCCGGTACTGTGCTATGGGCTGCGTACTGATTTTCGCGGCGAGCTGTTCGTGGGAAGCCAATATTTACTCGCATGGTCAGATAAACTGGTCGAACTAAAAACCATCTGTTTCTGCGGACGTAAAGCTAGCATGGTACTGCGCCTGGATCAGGCCGGACGTCCCTACAATGAAGGGGCGCAGGTGGTGATAGGCGGTAATGAGCGCTATGTCTCCGTCTGCCGTAAACACTACAAAGAAGCCCTTGCAGAAGGTTCGTTAACGGCAATACAGCAACGCGTACGCGGAACAACATCCAATTGTTGAGTTTATGCCAGATATAATAACCGACGTAGCGCTGAGCGTTCCCCGGTAATGGGCCGGTAAAAAGACAGGCATAGAGTTTTGCGATCCACTGATTTGTGCAACACATTTAATGAGATCACCTCTATGCCTGCTCGCCAGGGATGTCAGATTATTCCCCGTGATCGTTAGCACCATTTCACAAATACCGACAAAATGCTTTGCTGGGTACCACCATTGCGCTTATCAATGGCGCACTGACCAGCATCGGGCGTTAGTTGCCCGGCACGGCTCAGGTCAAAAAGAAAATCAAACGCGTTGATCCTTTGCTCGCTAATAAATCTCTTCATAGCTATATCTCACTGATTTTCAGAAGTTCGATTGCGTTCCCGTCGTGGTATCGCAAATAGAAGATACCCGTTCAGTTGCAACATAACCGTGGCTAATCTTCTTTAGTAGCACAGATGACTTCAGTCCATAAGAAATCATGAAGTTTGTACAGCCGCCGAATGCAAATCGAACAGAACTTCCTGGATGAAAAAACGAGCGTTTTGGGTTCGGCCTGCGTGCCAGATACAGTCGTACGGTGGGAGGAATGCGGGTACTGAGCCTGCTGGCTACACTGAGCACAATAGTGCTGTGGCTTATAGGCTATCATACTGAAAAAAGGATTATATTTGAGATATCAAGACAACAGGATTAAGTCACGGCGGGTTATATCGTATCTGACGTTAGCGGAGAATGCCTTACGACACTCTCCGCTAATTTTAAAACGAACGGTGCTGAGCACCGTTCTTAATCACCTCGCCAAAACCTACCAGAATAGAGTGTTGGTTTATTAGCGCTGATTTATGAGGGTCCATCAGCGCCAAAGCGGGTTTTTTTATTAGCTGAGATAATTAAGCGGTTTTCTTCGCTTTTTTATCTGCTTTTACAGCCGGTGGTACTACTGCTTCAACTTTCGCTGATGACGCATCACCTTCTTTGTACTCACGACCATAGAACGTATCCAGCAGGATTTGTTTCAGTTCGGAGATCAGCGGGTAACGCGGGTTAGCGCCGGTACACTGGTCATCAAATGCGTCTTCAGACAGTTTATCCACATTCGCAAGGAAATCGGCTTCCTGCACGCCAGCTTCACGGATAGATTTCGGAATACCCAGTTCAGCTTTCATGCTTTCCAGCCACACCAGCAGTTTTTCAATTTTCGCTGCGGTACGGTCGCCAGGAGCGCTCAGGCCCAGGTGATCGGCGATCTCAGCATAGCGGCGACGCGCCTGCGGACGATCGTACTGGCTGAAAGCCGTCTGCTTGGTCGGGTTGTCATTCGCGTTGTAGCGGATAACGTTACAGATCAACAGGGCGTTAGCAAGACCGTGCGGAATATGGAACTGTGAGCCCAGTTTGTGCGCCATTGAGTGACACACACCGAGGAAGGCGTTTGCAAACGCGATACCTGCGATGGTCGCTGCACTGTGAACGCGTTCACGCGCTACCGGGTTTTTAGAACCTTCGTTGTAAGATGCTGGCAGGTTTTCTTTCAACAGTTTCAGCGCTTGCAGCGCCTGACCATCAGAGAACTCAGATGCTAGCACAGAAACATAAGCTTCCAGTGCGTGAGTCACCGCATCCAGACCACCGAAAGCACACAGCGATTTCGGCATTTCCATTACGAGGTTGGCATCGACAATCGCCATATCCGGAGTCAGCGCATAATCCGCCAGCGGGTATTTCTGACCGGTTGCATCATCGGTCACCACAGCAAACGGCGTCACTTCAGAACCAGTACCGGAAGTGGTGGTGATAGCGACCATTTTCGCTTTCACACCCATTTTCGGGAACTTGTAGATACGTTTACGGATGTCCATAAAGCGCAGTGCCAGCTCTTCGAAATGGGTTTCCGGGTGTTCATACATAACCCACATGATTTTCGCGGCGTCCATCGGGGAACCACCACCAAGCGCGATGATAATGTCCGGTTTGAAGGAGTTAGCCAGTTCCGCACCTTTACGCACGATGGTCAGTGTCGGGTCAGCTTCAACTTCGAAGAACACTTCAGTTTCTACGCCAGCAGCTTTCAGCACAGAGGTGATCTGGTCTGCGTAGCCATTGTTGAACAGGAAACGGTCGGTCACGATAAGCGCGCGTTTGTGACCATCAGTAATCACTTCATCCAGCGCGATTGGCAGGGAGCCACGGCGGAAGTAGATAGATTTCGGAAGTTTATGCCACAACATGTTTTCAGCTCGCTTAGCAACGGTTTTCTTGTTGATCAGGTGTTTCGGACCAACGTTTTCGGAGATGGAGTTACCACCCCAGGAACCACAACCCAGAGTCAGGGAAGGCGCGAGTTTAAAGTTATACAGATCACCGATACCACCCTGTGATGCCGGGGTGTTGATCAGGATACGTGCGGTTTTCATCTTCTGACCGAAGAAGGCGACACGTTCCGGCTGGTTATCCTGGTCGGTGTACAGGCAGGAGGTATGGCCGATACCGCCCATGGCGACCAGTTTCTCAGCTTTTTCTACCGCGTCTTCGAAGTCTTTCGCACGGTACATTGCCAGCGTCGGGGAGAGTTTTTCATGTGCAAAGGGTTCACTTTCATCAACCGCTTTCACTTCACCAATCAGGATCTTGGTCGTGGCAGGAACGGTGAAGCCGGCAAGCTCAGCAATTTTATAGGCTGGCTGACCAACGATAGCGGCGTTCAGCGCGCCATTTTTCAGGATAATGTCCTGAACGGCTTTCAGCTCTTTACCCTGCAACAGGTAGCCGCCATGGCTGGCGAAACGTTCGCGAACGGCGTCATACGCAGAATCGACAACAACGACAGATTGTTCAGATGCGCAGATCACGCCGTTGTCGAAGGTTTTGGACATCAATACGGATGCGACGGCACGTTTGATATCGGCAGTTTCATCGATAACAACCGGGGTATTACCAGCGCCTACACCAATTGCTGGTTTACCGGAACTGTACGCCGCTTTAACCATACCCGGGCCACCGGTGGCCAGAATCAGGTTAATGTCAGGGTGGTGCATCAGTGCGTTGGATAATTCAACGGACGGTTGGTCAATCCAGCCGATCAAATCTTTCGGCGCGCCAGCGGCAATCGCAGCTTGCAGAACGATGTCTGCGGCTTTGTTAGTGGCATCTTTAGCGCGCGGATGTGGAGAGAAGATGATTGCGTTACGGGTCTTCAGGCTAATCAGCGATTTGAAGATAGCAGTAGACGTTGGGTTAGTGGTCGGAACGATACCACAGATGATGCCAATCGGTTCTGCGATGGTGATGGTGCCGAAGGTATTATCTTCAGACAGCACACCACAGGTTTTCTCATCTTTATAGGCGTTGTAGATATACTCAGAAGCGAAGTGGTTTTTAATCACTTTATCTTCAACGATACCCATACCGGATTCGGCAACGGCCATTTTAGCGAGAGGGATTCGAGCATCTGCGGCTGCCAGTGCGGCGGCACGGAAGATTTTATCTACTTGCTCTTGAGTAAAGTTGGCATATTCACGCTGGGCTTTCTTCACACGTTCAACGAGTGCGTTAAGTTCAGCGATATTAGTAACAGCCATAATGCTCTCCTGATAATGTTAAACTCTTTTAGTAAACCATCTGTCCATGGCGAAATTATAGACAGATCGGTTGCAGGTTGCATAATTTTCATAAAAACAAAGAATTAACGCCAACCCAATACTACTGGTTTACTGAAAGAGCCTTAACAGAAAAGTCGCATTTATTGACGATTTTGCTCTCTTTTCGTGGCTTCAAGATTACCCACTTCTGAGTCAGTAATGCGTGATCTGTGTCAAGTTTCAGAGAAGCTGACACCTTTCAGCAGGCCATTTTCGGGGGTTGTATCAAATGTTAATGGCATTTGGCCAGGCGCGCCGTAAGATTATCACAATTACAACAACTTAGTAACGCGCTGTATTGCATGATTTTTCTGCAAATCTTAATGAACAGCGGCATGAAAACGCGTATCTTCTGCATGGATTTTCCTGCCACGCCGATATAGTTGATATTAGGGTGACATTACGGAGCTTACAGCGGTGCAAACAATGATAGATTTACCTCTTTATTTTAAATTTTTTATTGGCCTTTTTGCGCTGGTGAACCCGGTCGGCATCATTCCGGTTTTTATCAGCATGACCAGTTATCAGATGGCTGGGGCACGAAATAAAACCAACCTTACAGCAAACGTCTCAGTGGCAATTATCCTGTGGATTTCTTTATTTCTCGGTAATGGTATTTTGCAGCTATTCGGCATCTCGATTGATTCGTTCCGCATTGCCGGCGGCATTCTGGTTGTCACCATTGCCATGTCGATGATCAGCGGCAAACTCGGTGAGGATAAACAGAATAAACAAGAGAAGTCAGAAACCGCGATTCGCGAAAGTATCGGCGTGGTGCCGCTGGCCTTACCTTTGATGGCTGGGCCTGGTGCCATCAGTTCCACGATTGTATGGGGAACGCGTTATCATAACCTGGTGCATTTAATCGGTTTTACTGTGGCAATTGCGTTGTTTGCTTTCTGTTCGTGGGGATTGTTCCGTATCGCGCCATGGTTAGTGCGTTTACTGGGTCAAACCGGCATCAACGTTATCACACGTATTATGGGGTTATTGCTGATGGCGCTGGGCATTGAGTTTATTGTCGGCGGCATAAGATCCTTGTTCCCCGGACTGCTGAACTGATTCACCTTTGTATTAAGTACGGCTGAGCTTGTTATCTCTTCCTTTATATAACTGTAGATTCAGCCGCTACGAACCCGCCTGGAAAAGTCAAAAATTAGTAAAAGATATGAAGAATGCGCAATGCGGCGCGAAATATAACAATTTACACTCATCAGAAAATCTGTTCCCAATCAGTGAATTATAAGTAATGTGAATCGATCCTGCGCGTATTTCGCGCAATTGAAGCTGTTATTTCTTTCACACCATACTATTGGGCTTGCCGTGACATAATCGAAATGATATTAGTACTTTCAGACTTCCTGCAGATGAATGTGCTAAAAAGTAGTCAGTTGTTGATTATTTGTGCAAAACAATGCGGCATCTGCTAAAAAGCGTTACATGGTGGTAATGCTATCTTATCTTCTTGATTTAAAGAGATAAAAACCTCAAAAGGAGGCTGTGCATGCAGCGCTTCATAGTTGATGCTGCGTCGCAAAAGAGAAATGGTTAACAAATTTGCAAATTGTATTGGCGGCAGTGTGAGGCATTTGATATTTTCCGCCCTTATATTGAGCTCCTTATAATTTGCAAGATAAACAATACAGATGAGAATCGTTTTCATATAACGACCATCGTCACATTCAGAGTTGCCTCGACAGGGGAGGCAGTTTACCGAATCGACGTAAGATTGCCGTTTGAGCGATCCGTAATAAAAAAGTCGGTGATAGCAGCAGTAAAAAAAGATGTCTGATAGCGCCAAAAAGCTCCTGCGCTCTTCAGGCCCCCACAGGGGATAAAACACGCTGATGTTAACGTCAGTAATTATAATGAGTGGAGTATCAACACAATGTCCATCATCACAAAGAAAAGTCTGGTAGCAGCCGGAGTTCTGGCGGCGCTAATTACCGGCAACGCGGCAATGGCTGCCGACGTTCCGGCAGGTGTTCAACTGGCGGATAATCAGACGCTGGTCCGTAATAACGGTTCTGAAGTGCAATCTCTCGACCCCCATAAAATCGAAGGGGTTCCTGAATCCAACATTAGCCGCGATCTGTTCGAAGGTCTGTTGATTTCTGATGTTGAAGGCCACCCGACAGCTGGTGTTGCAGAGAAGTGGGAAAACAAAGATTTTAAAGTCTGGACCTTCCATCTGCGCAAAAACGCAAAATGGTCCGATGGTACGCCAGTAACGGCGCAAGATTTCGTCTACAGCTGGCAGCGTCTGGCGGATCCGAAAACCGCTTCTCCGTATGCGAGCTACCTGCAATACGGCCATATCGCTAATATCGACGACGTTATCGCCGGTAAAAAACCCGTCACCGATCTCGGCGTAAAAGCTATCGATGACAACACGTTTGAAGTGACGCTTAGCGAGCCGGTTCCTTATTTCTACAAACTGCTGGTTCACCCGTCAGTTTCTGCTGTGCCTAAAGCCGCTATTGAGAAATTCGGTGAAAAGTGGACTCAGCCAGCCAATATCGTCACCAACGGTGCTTACAAACTGAAAGACTGGGTGGTCAACGAACGTATCGTTCTTGAGCGTAACACCAACTACTGGGATAACGCTAAAACGGTTATCAACCAGGTCACCTATCTGCCGATCTCTTCTGAAGTGACAGACGTCAACCGCTATCGCAGCGGCGAAATCGACATGACTTACAACAATATGCCGATTGAACTGTTCCAGAAGCTGAAAAAAGAGATTCCTAAAGAAGTACATGTCGATCCGTACTTGTGTACTTATTATTACGAAATCAACAACCAAAAAGCGCCATTCACTGATGTTCGTGTTCGTACCGCCCTGAAACTGGCGCTGGATCGCGACATCATCGTCAATAAAGTGAAAAACCAGGGCGATCTGCCAGCATACAGCTACACGCCGCCGTATACCGATGGTGCAAAACTGACTGAACCGGCCTGGTTCAAAATGACCCAGGAACAGCGTAACGCCGAAGCGAAAAAACTGCTGGCCGAAGCGGGTTATACTGCGGACAAGCCGCTCTCCTTCAGCCTGCTGTACAACACGTCTGATCTGCATAAAAAACTGGCGATCGCCGTGGCTTCCATCTGGAAGAAAAACCTTGGCGCTAACGTAACGCTGGAAAACCAGGAGTGGAAAACTTTCCTCGACACGCGTCATCAGGGCACCTTTGATGTGGCACGTGCGGGCTGGTGTGCGGATTACAACGAGCCGACCTCCTTCCTGAATACCATGCTGTCCGACAGCTCTAACAACACCGCACACTATAAGAGCCCGGCGTTTGACAAGCTGATTGGCGACACGCTGAAAGTCACTGACGAAGCGCAGCGTACTGAGCTTTACTCCAAAGCTGAACAGCAGCTGGATAAAGACTCGGCGATCGTTCCGGTGTACTACTACGTGAACGCCCGTCTGGTGAAAACCTGGGTTGGCGGCTATACCGGTAAAGACCCGATGGATAATATCTACGTTAAAAACTTGTATATTATCAAGCATTAATGGCAATGAGTGGGGCAGGGTGACCTGCCTCACAGTGTCTTATTTTTTACGCAACAGAATACACATCATGCACGGATGGCTGAATTGCCGTCTGGAAGCGAATGTGTAAAAGGCACAGGCCAGAAGGTACGGGCAATGTTGAAATTTATCCTACGTCGCTGTCTTGAAGCGATTCCAACGCTTTTCATCCTTATCACGATTTCGTTCTTTATGATGCGTCTTGCTCCGGGCAGTCCTTTTACCGGTGAACGAGCGCTTGCGCCGGAAGTGATGGCGAATATTGAAGCGAAATACCATTTAAACGATCCGATCACTACGCAGTACTTCAGCTATCTGAAACAGCTGGCGCATTTTGATTTTGGACCATCATTTAAATACAAAGATTACACCGTGAACGACCTGGTGGCGGCCAGCTTCCCGGTTTCAGCGAAATTAGGGGCAGCCGCCTTTATTCTCGCCATTGTTTTTGGCGTTACCGCAGGCGTTGTTGCTGCGTTAAACCAGAACACGAAATGGGACTACACGGTGATGGGGCTGGCAATGACCGGGGTGGTGATCCCGAGTTTTGTAGTCGCGCCATTATTAGTGATGATCTTCGCCATTATATTGAAATGGCTGCCCGCCGGTGGTTGGAATGGCGGTGCACTGAAATTCATGATCCTGCCGATGGTTGCGCTCTCTCTGGCCTATATTGCCAGCATCGCACGTATTACGCGCGGTTCAATGATTGAGGTATTACACTCAAACTTTATTCGTACCGCGCGGGCGAAAGGCCTGCCGATGCGCCGCATTATCTTCCGCCACGCGCTGAAACCTGCGCTGCTGCCGGTACTCTCTTATATGGGGCCTGCGTTTGTCGGCATTATTACCGGTTCAATGGTCATCGAGACCATTTATGGTCTGCCGGGTATTGGACAGCTGTTTGTAAACGGCGCGCTGAACCGTGACTATTCACTGGTGCTGAGCCTGACTATTCTTGTCGGGACACTGACCATTATCTTTAACGCGATCGTTGATGTGCTGTATGCCGTTATCGATCCGAAGATCCGTTATTAACACTGGAGTTCGCCATGATGTTAAGTAAGAAAAACAGCGAGGCGCTGGAAAACTTCAGTGAGAAACTTGAAGTCGAAGGACGTAGTCTGTGGCAGGATGCGCGTCGCCGCTTTATGCATAACCGTGCGGCAGTCGCCAGCCTGGTTGTGCTGCTACTGATCGCACTGTTTGTGATACTGGCGCCAATGGTTTCACAATTCAGCTATTTCGATACCGACTGGGGCATGATGTCGAGCCAGCCGGATATGGAGACCGGCCACTATTTTGGTACCGACTCATCCGGGCGCGATCTGCTGGTGCGTGTGGCGATCGGCGGACGTATCTCGCTGATGGTCGGTATTGCTGCGGCGCTGGTGGCAGTCGTGGTCGGTACGCTGTACGGATCGCTTTCCGGCTACCTCGGCGGCAAGACAGATTCCGTCATGATGCGTCTGCTGGAAATCCTCAACTCCTTCCCGTTTATGTTCTTCGTTATCCTGCTGGTGACCTTCTTTGGGCAAAATATTCTGCTCATTTTTGTGGCGATCGGTATGGTCTCCTGGTTAGATATGGCGCGTATCGTTCGCGGCCAGACCTTAAGCCTGAAGCGTAAAGAGTTTATCGAAGCGGCGCAGGTTGGCGGTGTTTCCACGGTGAATATTGTGGTGCGCCACATCGTACCGAACGTGCTGGGCGTGGTGGTGGTGTACGCGTCACTGCTGGTGCCGAGCATGATCCTGTTCGAGTCCTTCCTCAGCTTCCTTGGGCTGGGTACGCAGGAGCCGCTGAGCAGTTGGGGCGCGTTGTTAAGTGATGGTGCCAACTCGATGGAAGTGTCTCCATGGTTGCTGCTGTTCCCGGCGGGTTTCCTCGTTGTCACCCTGTTCTGTTTTAACTTTATCGGCGATGGCCTGCGTGATGCCCTCGACCCGAAAGATCGTTAAGGAGTGCTGTCATGAGCATTACTGAAACCTCATTAGCGTCCACGACGCGGCAGCAATCGGACCTTCTGCTGGATGTTAAAGATTTACGGGTCACTTTCCTGACGCCGGATGGCGATGTTACGGCGGTTAACGATCTCAATTTCTCGCTGCGTGCAGGTGAAACACTGGGTATCGTTGGTGAGTCCGGTTCCGGAAAATCGCAGACCGCATTTGCGCTGATGGGGCTGTTGGCGGCTAATGGTCGCATTGGCGGTTCTGCAACATTTAACGGTAAAGAGATCCTCAATTTGCCGGAACAGGCGTTGAACAAACTGCGTGCCGAGCAGATTTCCATGATTTTCCAGGATCCAATGACCTCGTTGAACCCGTATATGCGGGTTGGCGAGCAGTTAATGGAAGTCCTGATGTTGCACAAAGGCATGGGCAAAGCGGAAGCGTTTGAAGAATCCGTTAGAATGCTTGATGCGGTGAAAATGCCGGAAGCGCGTAAGCGCATGCGCATGTATCCGCATGAGTTTTCCGGCGGCATGCGTCAGCGCGTGATGATCGCGATGGCTCTGCTGTGCCGGCCGAAACTGCTGATTGCCGACGAGCCGACCACTGCGCTGGATGTGACCGTGCAGGCGCAGATCATGACCTTGCTGAATGAACTGAAACGTGAATTCAACACCGCGATTATCATGATCACCCATGACCTCGGCGTGGTTGCCGGGATTTGCGACAAAGTGCTGGTGATGTATGCCGGGCGCACCATGGAATATGGCAACGCGCGCGATGTGTTCTACCAGCCGTCGCATCCGTACTCCATTGGTCTGCTGAATGCCGTACCGCGTCTGGATGCAGAGGGTGAAGCACTGTTGACCATTCCGGGCAACCCGCCGAACTTACTGCGTCTGCCTAAAGGCTGTCCGTTCCAGCCGCGCTGCCCGCACGCGATGGAAATCTGTAACAGTGCTCCACCGCTGGAGCAGTTTGCCCCGGGCCGCCTGCGCGCCTGCTTTAAGTCGGTGGAGGAGCTGGTATGAATGCCATGACCGAAGAGAGAAAAGTGCTGCTGGAAATCGCCGATCTGAAGGTGCATTTCGATATCAAAGATGGCAAACAGTGGTTCTGGCAACCGGCAAAAACCCTGAAAGCAGTTGATGGCGTCACCTTGCGTCTGTACGAAGGGGAAACCCTCGGCGTGGTGGGCGAATCCGGCTGCGGTAAATCGACCTTCGCCCGCGCTATTATCGGGCTGGTAAAAGCCACCGACGGTAAAGTCGCCTGGCTGGGCAAGGATCTGCTGGGCATGAAACCGGAAGAGTGGCGTGAAGTGCGTAGCGATATCCAGATGATTTTTCAGGATCCGCTGGCGTCGCTAAACCCGCGTATGACTATCGGGGAAATCATTGCCGAGCCGTTGCGCACCTATCACCCGAAAATGTCGCGTCAGGAAGTGCGCGATCGCGTGAAGACGATGATGATGAAGGTCGGTTTGTTGCCGAACCTGATCAACCGCTACCCGCACGAGTTTTCCGGCGGTCAGTGTCAGCGTATTGGTATTGCTCGCGCGCTGATCCTCGAACCTAAGCTGATTATCTGCGACGAGCCTGTATCCGCACTGGATGTGTCGATTCAGGCGCAGGTGGTGAACTTGCTGCAACAACTGCAACGTGAAATGGGGCTGTCACTGATCTTTATCGCTCATGACCTGGCCGTTGTGAAGCACATTTCCGATCGCGTGCTGGTGATGTACCTCGGGCACGCCGTTGAGTTAGGCACTTACGATGAGGTGTATCAGAACCCGCTACATCCGTACACCAAAGCGCTGATGTCGGCCGTGCCGGTTCCCGATCCGGATTTGGAAAAGAATAAAACTATCCAGTTGCTGGAAGGGGATTTACCGTCTCCGATTAACCCGCCGTCAGGTTGTGTCTTCCGTACCCGTTGCCCTATTGCCGGGCCGGAATGCGCGCAGACGCGTCCGGTACTGGAGGGCAGTTTCCGCCATGCGGTCTCTTGCCTGAAAGTCGACCCGTTATAAGCGATGCATAAAAAAGGGCTGACATTTGTCAGCCCTTTTAACTGTCAATCTTAGGCCACCTCCTGGGGAGGTGGTGATTGATCCTGTAAGGCTATAGCCTGAAGAATGCCCATGCCGGAATATCTCTCCTTACTCACCACAAGTAAAAGGAGACAGACCGACATGGGGCTTTACAGGAGTTCATCACATGTATATTGGCGTTGCAAATACCACATAGTCTGGACGCCTAAGTACCGTTTCAGGATCCTGAAAGATAAGTTGGGCAAGGAACTTTACAGGACAATCTACATTCTCTGCGGAATAAAAGATTGTGAGGTTCTGGAATTAAATGTTCAGCCAGATCATGTGCATCTGGTTGTAATTTTCCCACCTAAAATCTCGATATCAACCCTGATGGGGCATCTGAAAGGCCGCAGCGCTATCAGGCTCTACAATCGTTTTCCACACATAAGAAAGAAGCTATGGGGCAACCATTTTTGGTCCCGTAGTTACTTTGTAGATACGGTGGGAGTGAACGAAGAAATAATCAGGCGATATGTGAGGCATCAGGAAAAAACGGAACAGACACATGAACAGCAGATGGAGTTGTTAGAGTAGTAAGCGGAAAGTGACAATAGCCCCCCTTACAGGGGGCATTCTCAAAAGCCACCTTCTCAGAAGGTGGTCTTTTACTTTCACGGCAGCTTATTCGCGCCACAGAATATGGCAAAGTTTATGATCTTTCTCGCGGCACAGTAAAACGCGCGCGAAGATGTCATTGAGTTCGCCGCCGTCGGTGTCTGCCAGCCCGATCACCACTTCAGCGAAGAAGTCCGGGTTTAAATCGTAATCGACATGCTCCGCCCAATCCTCTCCTGGATCAAACAGCTCTGCGCCACCACGCTCTTCAAATTGCAGGTTGAAAAGAATGATGTCCGCCGGGTCAAGGTTGTCCGCCGCCAGTTCGAGAAAGATGTCATAAGCCTGTTCGAGCGTTTCGTCTTCGGTCAGGCGGTTGTTCAGATCCATTTCCATGATTTACCTCTTCATGTCTGTTGGGCACGTTTTACAGCAACGGACTAAAGAAGTAAAACAGTCGTTCAGCAATCCGGTGCCAGAATGGTCGTTTTACCCACAAGCGCGCATCAAGCAACCGGGAACGGGAGATATAATCGTCCTGCACCGCAGCCAGATCGCCGCCAAAACCGGCATCGTCAATAACCAGCGTGATCTCAAAATTCAGCCACAAGCTGCGCATATCGAGGTTCACGGTGCCAACAAGGCTCAATTCGCCATCAACCAGTACGCTTTTGGTGTGCAACAGACCACCTTCAAACTGATAAATCTTCACCCCGGCCGCCAGCAACTCAGTGAAGAAGGCGCGACTGGCCCAACCGACCAGCACCGAGTCGTTTTTGAGCGGCAGAATAATGCTAACATCGACGCCGCGCTGCGCTGCTGTGCAAATGGCGTGCAGCAAGTCGTCACTGGGTACGAAATAAGGCGTGGTCATGATCAGATATTCACGCGAGGCGTAGACGGCGGTTAGCAATGCCTGGTGAATCAAATCCTCGGGAAACCCTGGCCCGGAGGCAATCGTGTGAATCGTGTGCCCGCTGGCTTCTTCAAACGGCATGATATTGGTATCCGGCGGCGGTGGCAGAATGCGCTTGCCGGTCTCAATCTCCCAGTCGCAGGAGTAGACGATGCCCATCGCCGTGGCTACCGGGCCTTCCATACGCGCCATCAAATCGACCCACTGGCCGACACCAGCATCCTGTTTGAAGAAGCGTGGGTCAACCATATTCATACTGCCGGTGTAGGCAATATAGTTATCGATTAGCACAATCTTGCGGTGCTGGCGTAAATCCATGCGACGTAAAAAAACGCGCATCAGATTCACTTTTAGCGCCTCGACCACCTCAATGCCCGCATTGCGCATCATAGCGGCCCAGGGGCTACGGAAGAATGCCACGCTACCCGCAGAGTCGAGTAACAGACGGCAATGCACGCCGCGTCGCGCTGAGGCCATCAGCGATTCCGCCACCTGATCGGCCATTCCGCCGGGTTGCCAGATGTAGAACACCATCTCAATATTGTGTCTGGCGAGCTGAATATCGCGGATCAGCGCCTGCATCACATCATCGCTGGAGGTCAGCAGTTGCAACTGGTTGCCTTTGACGCCAGCGATGCCCTGGCGTCGTTCGCACAATTTAAATAATGATGAGGCAACGCTGCTGTTTTCCTGCGTGAAGATGCGTTTAAAGTTTTTTAAATCGTTGAGCCATTTTGCGGTAGAAGGCCACATGGCGCGCGCGCGTTCGGCGCGGCGTTTGCCGAGATGCAATTCGCCCAGCGAGAGATAGGCGATAATCCCGACCAGTGGCAGAATATAAATAATTAACAGCCAGGCCATCGACGATGTCACCGCCCGCCGTTTCATTAAAATACGCAGGGTTACACCAGCAATCAGTAGCCAGTAACCTAAGATGATCAGCCAACTCATTAGGGTGTAAAAAGCGGACATAGATAAAAATCCTTTTAAAAACCACATCTCATGAGTTTACGCATCCGCATTCATCTGGCAAATAAAAACGCGGAAAAGAACTGGTCTGGGGAAAATGACGGATTATAATGGCCTCTCTGTTTTGTTCAGAGTTGTAAAAATGAAGCGTAGTCGAACGGAAGTGGGGCGCTGGCGTATGCTTCGGCAGATGAGTCGCCGTAAAGCCCGCTGGCTGGAAGCGCAATCACGCCGCAATATGCGCATCCACACCATCAGAAAATGCGGTGTAAACCGCCATCGTAATGTGCTGTTGTTCGCTATTTACGATCTTTAATACCCGGGCACCGATAAGGTGCCCGCGGTCGTTTTAAGGCGTTCTTTTATCTACAGGAGAGGCGGCATGTCGGTTATTGATAGTCTTCTTGCATTTACTTTTGCGGCCACGTTGCTGACGTTAACACCCGGGCTTGATACCGCGCTGATACTGCGTACGGCAGCGGTGGAAGGGCGTAAGCAGGCATTCAAAGCCGCACTTGGTATCAATACCGGATGCCTGATTTGGGGCGCGATGGTCGCCTTCGGTCTTGGGGCGCTGATTGCGGTTTCCGAACTCGCTTATAACATCCTGAAATATTGCGGCGCCGCTTACCTCTGCTGGCTGGGGCTGAATATGCTGCTACGCCCTCGCGGTTCACTGGTTACAGATAATGGGGCGCAAACCAAAGCGCAAAACTGGTTTATAAAAGGTATGCTGGGTAATGTGCTGAATCCTAAAGTTGGTATCTTTTATGTCTCTTTTTTGCCGCAGTTTATTCCGCATGGACAGCCGCTGATTGCCTGGACATTCGGCCTGGTTATGATTCATGTTGTGCTGGGTTCCTGCTGGTCAACGGTATTAATTTCGGCGACCCGCCCGCTGTCGTCATTTTTACGTAAAGAGAGGGTGATACGCTGGATGGATCGCAGTACCGGCATAGTGTTCCTGCTGTTTGCCACCCGCCTGGCCATTAGCAAACGTTAACGGATATAAGTTGGACAAAATGAATAAAGAAGCGCTCATTTTTCTTAGTATTGCCATTGTTTTTGAAGTCATTGCCACCACCGCACTGAAATCGTCAGACAGCCTTACCCGGCTGCTGCCCAGTATCATTAGCATTGTGGGTTATTGCATCGCATTCTGGTGCCTGACGATTCCGATGCGCACCATCCCGACCGGAGTTATTTACGCCATCTGGTCTGGCGCCGGGATTGTATTGATTGGGATTGTTGGCTGGTTGGTTCACGGCCAGAAACTGGATCTTCCGGCAATCTTTGGTATGGGGATGATTATTGCTGGCGTGGTTATCATTAATCTTTTTTCCAGAAGTGTAGCCCATTAATTATCGCCGCCAGCGTGAATAATCCACGCTGGCATTTTCCTTATATTCTCCATAACCGGATCTTGGGCATATTTTCTGGTTCTGGGCGATTAAGATGATTCGCCGTGATCTGCATAACCGCATCACCAACGAACCTGACGCGGAAGCCCCGCCAGAAACGACAGCTCGGTAGCCATTGACTGAAAAGCAAAAGATCTGCCATCTTTGACGGGTATTAAATTTTAAAAAACCTTCTTGAACGGCTTAATGATAACGTTCTGGTACACGCCAGCGGCAACATAGGGATCGGCGTCCGCCCAGGCTTTTGCCGCTTCCAGCGATTCAAACTCTGCAATCACCGTTGAACCGGTAAAACCTGCGACACCAGGGTCGTTGCTGTCCACAGCTGGCATTGGGCCGGCCGTCAGTAAACGGCCTTCGTCATGCAGCAGTTGCAATCGTGCCAGGTGGGCAGGGCGCACGGATAAACGTTTCTCAAGCGAGTCAGCAACATCTTCAGCAAAAATAACGTAAAGCACGGGAAGAGCTCCTTACTTATCAGAAAGGCATACCGTATGTGAAAGGGAATGCGACTGCAATGTAAAGATGCTCTGACATTAATATCCGTGTAAAAAATTCAACTTTTTTACCCGGTAATGGGAGAAAATGGACGGTGAATACGATGGCTTGTTGAATATGATTGCTATTTGCATTTAAAATTGTCCCCTGGTTTTTTAACTGACACGATTATGACTTCAATGACCTTTGATTTACCTCGCCGCTTTCCCTGGCCGACGCTGTTGTCCGTTGGTATTCACGGCGCCGTCGTGGCGGGTCTGCTCTATACATCGGTACATCAGGTTGTTGAATTGCCCGCACCCGCACAGCCTATCTCTGTGACGATGGTGTCACTGGCTGAACTAGAACCGCCGCAGGTAGTGCAACCGCCACAACCTGTCGTCGAACCGGAGCCAGAACCCGAACCGGTGGTGGTGGAGCCGCCAAAAGAATCTCCGGTGGTAATTGAAAAGCCAAAACCAAAACCAAAACCAAAACCAAAACCTAAGCCAAAGCCGGAGAAAAAGGTCGAGCAGCACAAGCAGGAGGAGAAACCGGCACAACCGCGTCCGGCATCACCGTTTAACAACAACGCGGCAGCACGCCCGGTGACTAATCCGACACCGTCGGCGTCCTCCACGCCAGCGCCGTCCGTGCCGGCCGGTCCGCGCGCGCTAAGCCGTAACCAGCCGCAATATCCGCCGCGTGCGCAGGCGCTGCGTATTGAAGGTCGTGTGCGGGTGAAATTTGACGTTACGGCTGATGGTCGCGTCGAGAATATTGAAGTTTTGTCTGCGCAGCCAGCAAATATGTTCGAACGTGAAGTGAAAGCGGCCATGCGGAAATGGCGCTACGAAGCCGGTAAGCCCGGTTCAGGACTGATAGTCAATATTGTGTTCCGCCTGAACGGCGGGGCGTCTATGGAATAAGAAAAGCCTCCGTCTGGAGGCTTTTCTTATGACTGCTGCGGTAACGAGCGAGGTTTCCCTTCTTTATCAACCGCGACATAGATAAACAGCGCTTCGGTGGCTTTGTAACGCTGGCCAATTGGCTCAGAAGAGACTTTTTTCACCCACACTTCTATATTGATGCTGACGGAAGTGTTCCCGCGTTTCACGCAGCGCGCATAGCAGCACACCACATCGCCGACGGCAACCGGACGCAGGAATGTCATGCCATCCACCCGCACGGTTACCACGCGCCCGTGCGCAATCTCTTTTGCCAGGATTGCGCCCCCCATATCCATTTGTGACATCAACCAGCCGCCGAAGATATCTCCGTTAGCATTGGTATCCGCTGGCATTGCTAATGTGCGTAAAACAAGTTCTCCCTGAGGAGTTGCCTGAATGGTGTTCATTATTATCTCTTCTGTGATGAGGATTTCTGGCGGGATGCTACTACGAATATGGGGCGTTCGGGAAGAAAAAAGCCAGGCGCTGGCCTGGCTTCAGTTTTCAGGAGTTATCATCCTGCTGCGGCATATGGCGGTAGATGTAAATACCGCTGAGCACGGTATACACCAGCGTCAGAATCGTCAGGCCAAACACTTTGAAATTGACCCAAACATCAAACGGTAGCCAGAAAGCAATATAGATATTCGCCAGCCCGCAAACGATAAAGAACAGCGCCCAGGCGATGTTCAGCCGTGACCAGACGGCTGCAGGCAGTGTTAATTCTTTCCCGAGCATACTCTGGATCAGGGTTTTCTTCATCACCCACTGGCTGAACAGCAGCGCGACAGCAAACAGACCATAAATCACCGTTACTTTCCACTTAATAAACTCAACGTCGTGGAATTTGATGGTCAATCCGCCAAACACAGCGACCAGCACAAACGTGATTAACGCCACTTTCTCCACTTTGCGGTAACGGATCCAGCAATAAATCAGCACGATGGCCGAGGCGATAATCAATACCTTGGTCGCGGCGAAAATATCGTACAGCTTGTAAACTGCGAAAAAGAGCGCCAGCGGAAGAAAATCAAGAAACTGCTTCATTCTACGATTCCATAAACAGGGGCAACCCTGACAGGGTTGCCGGAACAATCATTAGCGCATCAGCATATAGAGACGGAACAGATAAATAAGCAGCGCCGCCGAGATCAAATTGCTGATTGTATTCGCGATAACTGCGCCTACTTCCGGGGTGAAAACCGCGAAATTGTGCGCGAACATTAACAAAACTGTTTTTGCCAGCAACCAGCTTATGACCGCTGGGGCCACCAGCCGCATATTGCGCCAGCTCAGACGCATACTGCTGCGCATGGCGGCGAAAATCCCTGCTTTATCCTGTACCAGCATTACGGGGGCGAAAGAGAGCAGAATTGCCAGAATCACGCCCGGAACAATGATAAACATAATGCCGATCTGCACCATAAAGGTGGTCAACAGGATCAATAAAAACAGCTTTGGCAGCACCGGCGCGCTGGCACCAATCGCACGCAGCGCACTGACACGTTGACCGGCTGAAACCATCTGGATCAGCAGCAAGACGCCGCCTGCCAAAATCGCGTTGCCGATAAGCCCGGAAAACGTCGATGCGGCCGAGGCGCGCAGCAGCACCTGCTGTTGCTCTGGCGTCATGTTTTGTACCAGTTCAAACAAGCCGACGCTGCTCGCCAGGTTATCCCCTTGCGTTAAAATGGAGAGTTGTTCGTCAGTGGGCGAAAACGCGTGCCCAATGACAGCGGTGATAAATGCGCACAGCAGCGCAATTAGCAAAATGGTAATCAATTGATTACGAAAAAAATTCCCCGTGTCACGGTAAACGGACTTCGCCGTGATAGACATGCACTCTCCTTGAGTATTGCGGTATTAAATTGTTGGCGATTGTACCCCGAATAGCGGCTCAGTGGCAGCATCATGGCTTGTATGGAAAAGCATATCTTTGTAAAGAGGCGCTAATCCGTAACGCGCACGGGCACGATCACACGCTTCATTCACTTCACCATTCTCGCCAGACATCGCAAATTCCCGGCAGGGTGACGGCCTTCCTTCATAGATACTGCAACGGGCCGATTCGCCGGGGGTACCTTCCAGCGCCACGCAGCGGCTCTGTTTCTGATTGGTGCCGCTCATACAGCGTAAAAAGGGGGTCAGTGGCTCCGTAAGTTGAGCCGGGACAGGGCCGCCAGCGTCATCCGCTTCAGCCCAGTAAAAAGAGACACGAAAATACGCACAACATGCTCCGCACGACATGCACGGATTGAGATCACTCATAGCACACCTGTACTTCACTACGTATCAAGACGAATTGTCAGGCCACTAAATTATCTCTGCGCTTGCTGGCGTACAAGATGGCTGAGGTGGAAATTTTTTATTTCTGAAAAAGTGAAAATTGATTTAAATACAAAAATTAAGGAGATGGCATGAGGGTGAAAATTATCTCAGATCAACGAATGTTAAATTATGGGATTAAGTGTGATCTGGGTTGGATCACTTTATACTTAATTGTAGGTATATTCACGCCGCGATAAAAACCTTAATCATGGAGTGGATATGAAAAAATTAGCTGTGGCAGCATTAGTCCTGAGCTCGCTTTCCGGCGGCGCGTATGCGCATGACGCGGGCGAATTCTTTATTCGTGCCGGTTCCGCTACTGTCCGTCCAACGGCAGGTTCGGATAATGTTCTGGGTAGTCTTGGCAGTTTTAATGTCAGCAATAACACCCAGTTGGGTGTGACAATGACATGGATGGCAACGGACAATGTGGGTATTGAGCTACTGGCTGCAACGCCGTTCCGCCACCGCGTAGGCACCGGCCCTACGGGCGATATCGCGACCGTACATCATTTGCCGCCTACATTGATGGCGCAGTGGTACTTTGGTGATCCGAAAAGTAAATTCCGCCCGTACATTGGCGCGGGCATCAACTACACCACGTTCTTTGACGAAAAATTTAACGATACCGGTAAAGCAGCAGGGCTTTCCGACCTGAGCCTGAAAGATTCGTGGGGCGCAGCAGGGCAAGTAGGGCTGGACTATCTGATCAACCGCAACTGGTTAATCAATATGTCGGTCTGGTATATGGATATCGATACGGATGTGCGTTTCAAAGCCAATGGTGTTCAGCAGAGTGTCAGTACTCGCCTGGATCCGTGGGTATTTATGTTCTCTGCGGGGTATCGTTTCTGAGTGCGGTTGGAAACTGGCCCGTTTGTGGCCAGTTTCCCCGTTTATCTTTGCGTCAGTGACAAAATCCATTTGCGATAGCAGTGAGTCACTCTACCGGCAAACCGGGAGTCCGGATCTCTCCACGTAGCGGCACGTCATATACGCGCCAGCCACGCACAGTGTGAGAGGGACAAAAAAGCTGAAGTCCATGCCGGTGAATTCCATCAGCAGGGCAATGGCAGTCAACGGCATCTGCATGGATGACGCCAGAAACGCGGCACCGCCAGTGAGAGCAAATTCCGCCATACTGCCGCCAGGGAAGAAGGGACCTACAAGCAGAAACATCAGCGCGCCCAGCAGTGCGCCAATCGCCAGACCGGGCGTCAGCAGGCCGCCCTCAGCTCCGCTGCGTAGCACCATCCAGATACTCACTACTTTCAGTACAATCAGCATGGCTGCCAGCGGCAGAGTGACACCGCCGCCAAAACTGAGCTGCACCGGCCCGCGGCCGTTGCCCGGCAGTTGCGGAAACCAGATGGAGAATAATCCCAGGCAGGCAAAGGCGAGTAAACAGAACAGTGGCATCTGCCAGTTGCTTTTCACCTGGCTCCGCGCTTGCCGCGTCATGCGGCGGAACTGGCTGGCGGCATAGCCGAATAGTGGGCCGGAGAGCACCGCCCAAACGATTAATGACACAGGTGCAGTAGGGGCAATAAATTGGTACTGACGTTCGTTGCCGAGCACCAGCGAGGTGATAAACGCCGCCAGCGCGGAGGTGATCGTTGCGGCGATCACCGCATCCCAGGTAATGGTCACCAGCAGCACTTCCAGCGTGAAAATCGCACCTGCCAGCGGAACGTTATAAACCGCAGCCAGCCCGGCTCCTGCGCCACAGGCGATCACCAGCCTGGTTTCCTGCGCATTGAGGCCGCTACGCCGGGCAATGTTGCCGCCAAACAGCGCTCCCACTTCTCGCGGCGCGCTTTCACGTCCCAGCGGCGAGCCCATCGCCACCGTCACTACCTGTAACAGGGCATGGCAGATTGTGGTGTTAGCCGGCATCTGATGACCATTTTCGCTGAGCGCCGCCGTAACACTTACCCGGGGTTTGCCATATCGCGCCAGCAACCACCAGCCGCAGCCAGCAATCACACCGGCACCGGTCAGTGCAGCAAAACGGCGCAGGTTACTGGCATCGGTAACGCCTTGCAGAAACGGCGCGCCGCCAATCAGTGATTGCTGGCTGTAACCAAACGCCAGATGCTGGATTCCATGCAGCAGTAGCACAACCAGCATGCCTGACACGCCGGAAAGCAGGCCAGTCAGCAGCAGCGCTATCCAACGCCGCGGCCAGGAGGAAGGAGTGTCACTCATCTATTCAGTCTCTGTGTAACAAGCGTCGCGGTTATTATTCCACAGAAAATATGAACCTTTTAATGGGTTACCAGGAATGGATGATAAAGACGGTTCTTTTCTGGCTGTCATCACGCAGCCAGACGTCTGACAAACTGAAGCATGAAGAGGCCGCCTGATCGAACAGGCGGCAACAGGATTAACGCGGCAGCGTAGCGGCTTTCAGGCTCTGAACAAAAGCTTTCAGCTCAGCCAGCATCGCCGTGGGGTTTTGCAGATTTTTTTCAATGATTTTAACAATCGCCGAGCCGGAAATCGCGCCCGCTGCGCCTGCATTCACGGCAGCGGCGACCTGATCCGGCGCGGAGATACCAAAGCCCTGCAACGGCGGCGCAGCGTGGTATTCCTTCAGTTTTTCCACCAGGTGATGCAACGGCAGCGCCGCACGGTTTTCCGCACCGGTCACGCCAGCCCGCGACAGCAGATAGGTATAACCACGACCATAAGAGGCAATCTGACGCAGTAGCTCATCATCGGCATTCGGCGGGCAGATAAAAATTGGCGCAACGTTGTGGCGCATCGCCGCTTGACGGAAAGGTGCAGACTCTTCAATGGGCACATCGGCTACCAGAACTGAATCGACACCGACTTTTTCGCATTTGGCATAAAACTCATCAATGCCGCCGCTGAACACCAGGTTAGCATACATCAGCAGGCCAATTGGAATGGCCGGATGCTTCTGGCGAATGGTCGCCAGTATTTCAAAGCACTGGGTCGGCGTAACGCCTGCAGCGAAAGCGCGCAGCGTCGCGCTCTGGATCGTTGGGCCATCGGCCAGCGGATCTGAGAAGGGGATCCCCAGTTCCAGCGCGTCCGCGCCAGCTTCGATCAGCGTATCGACAATTTTCAGCGACTGTTCCGGCGACGGATCGCCCAGCGTAACGAAGGGAACAAAAGCGCCTTCTTTCCGGTCGGCGAGTCGTTTAAACAGGTTGTCGTAGCGTTCCATCAGATTTCCCCTCGCGCTTTCAGAATGTCATGTACGGTGAAGATGTCTTTATCGCCGCGGCCGGAGAGGTTAACTACCAGCAACTGCTCTTTATCCGGGTTTTCGCGCATCATTTTCAGTGCGTGGGCGAGGGCGTGCGAAGATTCCAGCGCCGGAATAATCCCTTCATGGCGGCTCAGCATCTGGAACGCGTCCAGCGCTTCGTCGTCGGTAATCGACACATAATCAGCGCGACCGATGCTGTTGAGATACGCATGCTGCGGCCCGACAGACGGGAAATCCAGCCCGGCGGAGATGGAGTAAGACTCTTCAATCTGGCCTTCATCGGTCTGCATCATCGGCGATTTCATGCCGAAATAGATGCCCACGCGGCCATGCTTCAATGGCGCGCCGTGCTCGCCGGTTTCGATACCGTGACCGGCCGGTTCAACACCAATCAGGCCAACGCCGGTTTCATCGATAAAATCGGCAAACATACCAATAGCATTAGAGCCGCCGCCGACGCAGGCAATCACGGCATCCGGCAGGCGTCCCTCTTTTTCGAGGATCTGCGCTTTGGTCTCTTCGCCGATCATGCGCTGGAATTCACGCACAATGGTCGGGAACGGGTGTGGACCAGCGGCAGTGCCGAGCATATAGTGCGCGGTTTCGTAGCTACCGGACCAGTCGCGTAGCGCTTCGTTACACGCGTCTTTCAGCGTGGCGGAGCCGCTATGTACCGGGATCACTTCTGCGCCCATCAGACGCATACGGAAGACGTTCGGCGACTGGCGCTCAACATCTTTTGCGCCCATATAGATGCGGCACTTCAGGCCGAGCAGAGCGCTGGCAAGCGCTGATGCAACGCCATGTTGCCCCGCGCCGGTTTCTGCGATGATTTCGGTTTTGCCCATCCGTTTTGCCAGTAGCGCCTGACCGAGAACCTGGTTGGTTTTGTGCGCGCCGCCGTGCAGTAGATCTTCACGTTTCAGGTACAGCGTGGTGCGGGTACCTGCAGTCAGGTTCTGGCATTTCGTCAGCGCAGTCGGACGCCCGGCGTAGTTTTTCAGCAGATCGTTAAACTGGCGCTGAAAATCCGCATCGCTCTGGGCGTTGACAAACGCTTCTTCCAGTTGGCGTAGGGCAGGCATTAGGATCTGTGGAACAAACATGCCGCCAAACTCGCCAAACCATGGGTTCAATAGTGTCGTCATTCTCTTCTTTCCTTAATAAGCACGCAATGTACGGAAAACCGAAGCCAGTTTGCTGGCATCTTTTATACCCGGTTCCGACTCCACGCCTGAATTAAAATCGAGCCCGGCACAGCCGGTTTTCGCCGCCTGCACACAATTATCTGCGCTCATGCCGCCAGCCAGCAGCACATTATCGAGCGGCTCACCAGCCAGCAGTGACCAGTCGAAGCTTTGGCCGCTGCCGCCCTGACCGTTGTCGAAGACATATTTATCAACCTGCTGCAAGTGACGTGGCGGCAGGGTATCGCTGACGCTCAGTGCTTTCCAGATTTGCGTCCGGGCAGGCAATACCACGCGCAAAGCGTCAATATAGGCCTGATCTTCGTCGCCGTGTAACTGCACCGCAGAGAGTGCCAGCGCTTTCGCTTTCGCTACCACATTTTCCACCGGAGCATTACGGAACACACCGACATAATGCAGTGGCGCGCCCTGCATTACCGCCTGCGCCTGTTCATCGGAGACAGCGCGCGGCGAGGAGGCGACAAAAATCAATCCACCGTAAATCGCGCCCGCTTCATGGGCGGCGCGCGCATCTTCGGCGCGAGTCAATCCGCAAACCTTGTTCTCGCCGAGTAGCACGCGTTTCACGGCGGCATCAAGATCATCATGAGACATCAGCGCCGAACCAATCAGGAAGCCATTGGCAAAGTGGCTTAATTCGCGAACCTGGGCATAGGTATTAATGCCGGACTCGCTGATCACCGTGACGCCATTACCCAGACGCGGCGCAAGCTGGCGGGTACGGTTGAGATCAATCGAGAGGTCGCGAAGATCGCGGTTATTAATGCCGACCACTTTCGCTTTCAGCTCAATAGCGCGTTGCAGTTCTTCTTCGTTGCTCACTTCAGTCAGAACGCCCATCTTCAAACTGTGCGCCACGGCGGCAAGCTGACGGTACTGATCGTCATCCAGCACTGACAGCATCAACAGGCAAGCATCGGCCTGGTAGTGACGCGCCAGATAGATCTGATACGGATCGATAATAAAATCTTTGCACAGGATCGGCTGCGGCGCGATGGCGCTGACGATGGGTAGAAAATCGAAACTGCCCTGGAAATATTTCTCATCGGTCAGTACGGAAATCGCCGAAGCGTGATGTTTATAAATGCCAGCGATGCGCGCTGGATCGAAATCGTTACGGATAACGCCTTTGGACGGCGACGCTTTTTTGCATTCCAGAATAAAGGCGGTACGTGTTCCTTGCAGGGCATCGTAAAAGCTGCGGGTACTCGGCACGACGTCGTTCTGGAAGCTGGCCAGCGGTTGTTGCTCCTTGCGCGCCGCAACCCATACGGCTTTGTCGGCGACGATTTTCGCTAAAACGGTCTGCATCTTTTATCCTCTTGCCGCAAGTGCGGTGACTTTGTCGTAGGCTGCTCCGCTGTGCAGCACATCCAGTACTTCCTGCGCGTTGGCCCGTAAATCTTCGTTGCCGTGCAGACGCATCAGCATCGCGACGTTGGCGGCCACCGCGGCTTCATGAGCAGTTTCGCCTTTACCTTGTAATAAGCGCGTCAGAATGTCACGGTTTTCTTCCGGTGTGCCGCCCGCAAGCTGCTCCTGATGATAAGGCGTCAGACCGAAGTCTTCGGCAGTCAACTGGTAACTTTTAATTTCGCCGTTATTTAGCTCCGCAACCAGCGTCGGTGCGTGTAATGACACTTCATCCATACCGCCGCTATGCACTACGGCCGCTCGCTGATAACCGAGAACGCGCAGGGTTTCCGCAATCGGCAGCACCAGTTCCGGGCTGTAAACGCCTATCAACGCCAGCGGCGGATGTGCCGGGTTGATGAGCGGCCCCAGTACGTTAAACAGGGTACGGGTTTTTAGCTGCTGACGTACCGGCATCGCGTGGCGGAAACCCGTGTGGTATTTCGGCGCAAACAGGAAGCAGACACCAAGTTCATCCAGCGCGTTGCGCGATTTGTCGGCATTCATGTCCAGATTAATACCAAATGCGGCCAGCAGATCGGATGAACCTGAACGGCTGGAAACGCTGCGGTTACCGTGTTTAGCGACCTTCAGCCCGCACGCGGCAGCGACAAACGCGCTGGCGGTGGAAATATTGATACTGTTGCTGCCATCGCCGCCAGTGCCGACGATATCGGCAAACGGATAATCCGGACGTGGGAAGGGTGCGGCATTTTCGAGCATCGCCGTAGCAGCACCGGCAATCTCATTTGGGTGCTCGCCGCGGATCTTCATGCTGACCAGCGCTGCGGCAAGTTGTTCCGGCTTCAGCTCGCCGCGAACCACCGCCGAGAAAAGCTGGTGGCTCTCTTGCTGGCTGAGAGTTTGCGCCTGGTAAAGTTTCTCCAGAATCGGTTGCAGCGTGTTGCTTTGCTCCAGTTTCTGCAACGCCCAGGCCAGCGTCTGCTCCAGCAGACGCGCTCCCTGCGTGGTGAGGATCGATTCCGGGTGGAACTGGAAACCGCAGACGCGATCTGCATCGTGACGTACCGCCATCACCATGCCGTTGAAATGCGCATTGATGGTCAACCCGGCGGGAATATTGCTGCCAATTAGTGAATGGTAACGCGCCACCGGCAGCGGATTGCTTAAACCGGCAAACATCGCCTGGCCATCATGTTCAATACTGGAGGCTTTTCCGTGCAGGATTTCACCGGCCTGGCCGACATAACCGCCGTAGGCTTCCACAATCGCCTGGTGCCCAAGGCAGATACCAATAATCGGCAACTTGCCTCGCAGACGCGTTAACAGTTCCGGCATACAGCCAGCTTCCGACGGCGCGCCCGGACCAGGTGACAGCATCAGCACCGGGTTTTGCATCGTAGCCAGGCGGTCAATTAAGGTTTGTGCGGGTACATGGTTGCGATAAATCACCACATTATGTCCGCTTGCACGCAGCTGATCCGCCAGGTTGTAAGTAAAAGAGTCGATATTATCGAGCAGCAGAATGTCAGCCATCAGAACGTCTCCTGTGCGTGGTGTGCGGTGGCAATGGCGCGCAGAACCGCGCGAGCTTTATTACGGGTTTCATCGGCTTCAGACTGCGGTACAGAATCCAGTACCACACCGGCGCCGGCCTGAACGGTGGCAATACCGTCTTCAACCCACGCGGAACGAATGACAATACAGGTATCCAGATCGCCGTGAGCGGTGAAATAACCTACAGCGCCGCCATAGCTGCCGCGTCGCGCGCCTTCGGCCTGGGCAATCAGTTGCATGGCGCGGACTTTCGGCGCGCCACTAAGCGTCCCCATGTTCATGCAGGCGCGGTAAGCATGCAGCACATCCAGATCCTGACGCAGTTCGCCCACCACGCGGGAAACCAGGTGCATAACATAGGAGTAACGATCCACTTTTGTCAGGTCGGCAACATAACGGCTGCCCGGCGTACAGATGCGCGCCAGATCGTTACGCGCCAGATCGACCAGCATCAGGTGCTCAGAAAGTTCCTTGTGGTCGGTACGCATGTCGAGTTCGATACGGCTGTCGAGATCGCGATCCAGCGAACCATCCGGGTGACGACCACGCGGGCGCGTTCCGGCGATGGGGTAGATCTCAATCTGACGGTTGCTGGCATCATACTTCAGTGAGCTTTCCGGCGATGCACCGAACAGGGCGAAGTCATCGTCCTGCATGAAAAACATATACGGACTGGGGTTGCTCTTTTTCAACACTTCATAAGCGGCCAGCGGCGAGGGGCAAGGCAGCGTAAAGCGGCGCGACGGGACAACCTGGAAAATTTCGCCGCTGCGAATTGCTTTCTGCATCTCCCGTACAACGGCACCGTATTCTTCATCGCTCTGATTGGTTTCACAACGCATATGCACAACGGTTTGTACCGGCAGCGGCCCTGCGGGGAGATCCAGCTGTTGGCGTAGGACATTAATACGCTCAAGCAGGCGTGCTTTTTCGCCGGCATCCTGGCTGAACGCGCTCGCCTGGATACGCGTCTGCTTTTTCTGGTGGTCGATCACCAGTAATGTTTCCGCGAGGTAGAAGCAGTAATCCGGGCAGCGACGGTCGTGGGCAAGCTGTGGTAAATCTTCAAAACCGGCGACCAGGTCATAGGCAAACAAGCCGCCAAAAAACATCGCTTCACGTTCGTCTGTCGGGACGTCCACCAGTGTTTGCAGCAGGCGGAAAGCATCAAATACCGAGAGTGAACACAGGCGGGCGTCTTCATCCAGCAGCGTGCTGACCGACGGAAAACGCAATTTGCGACCATCCATCAGCACGGTGTTTTCAACCCCGGCAGGCAACGCCGCATCAAGCAGGTTTAACAGGGAAGCGCCATTGGCCGTTAGTGCCTTAATAGTGACGGTGTCACCTAACGCAGTAATGCGCAGCGCGCTATCGACCAGCAGCAGGCTTTTTAGATCGTTCTTGCTGTCGATATCGGCAGATTCCAGTAGCAGCGTGGCCGGCCGATCGCCGCATAATTGCTGAAACAGCGCCGTCGGATTGTCACGGTATGCGGCGTTACTGGTCAGAAGTTCGAGTGCTGGTTTTTGCGTTTGCATAGTCGCTCTCATAAATTTGTTCAAAAAAAAGCCCGCTGAATGAGCGGGCCGGGTATCGGTATGCTGAATGCGCACGTGATCTCACAGCCCTGTTCAGGGAGTGCGCCACCAGCGAGTAACAGAGAAATGTGCATTCATTGTTGCGATACCTTGTCGTGTGAACTTTCGTACTAGTTAACTAGTTCATGAAAAGAAAGTCAACCCTCGATTTCAGAAAAAGTTGGCTAACCGTTATGATAGGGCGCAAACAGATGTCCTGATAAATCTACGGAGCCGCTTTGAGCGACACGAATTACGCCATTATTTATGACCTGCATAGCCACACCAAGGCCTCTGACGGCCTGCTTTCCCCGGAACAACTGGTACATCGCGCGGTAGAAATGCGAGTGGGCACGCTGGCTATTACCGATCACGATACCACAGCTGCGATCCCTTCGGCACGTGCTGAAATTGCCAGCGCCGGGCTGGCGCTGGAATTAATTAGCGGCGTGGAAATCTCCACTGTCTGGGAAAATCATGAAATCCATATCGTGGGTCTGAATATCGATATCGATCACCCGGTGATGCGCGAATTTTTGCAGCAGCAGTCCGCGCGTCGTCTCCTGCGTGCGCAACTGATTGCCGAACGTCTGGAAAAAGCGCATATCTCCGGCGCGTGGGAGGGGGCACAGCAACTGGCGCAGGGCGCGAACGTGACGCGTGGTCACTTTGCCCGCTTTCTGGTTGAGCAGGGAAAGGCCAGTAATATCGCCGATGTTTTTAAAAAATATCTTGCGCGCGGGAAAACCGGATATGTTCCGCCGCAGTGGTGTACAATAGAACAAGCTATTGAAGTGATTCATCATTCTGGCGGAACGGCGGTGCTGGCCCATCCCGGTCGTTATAACCTTTCCGCTAAATGGCTGAAAAGACTGCTGGCACATTTTGCTGACCGCGGCGGAGAGGCGATAGAAGTCGCCCAATGCCAGCAGGCTCCCAATGAACGAGCGCAGCTCGCCGAATATGCCCGCCAGTATGGTTTGCTGGCGTCGCAAGGATCGGATTTCCATCAGCCCTGCCCGTGGATTGAACTGGGGCGCAAACTCTGGCTACCGGCTGGTGTTGAAGGCGTCTGGCTGAAATGGGAGCAGCCGCAGTAACACGTAAGAGAGGGAAGTATGAGTCAGTTTTTTTATATTCATCCGGAAAACCCACAACCACGATTAATTAATCAGGCGGTGGAGATCGTGCGTAAGGGCGGTGTGATTGTTTATCCCACCGACTCCGGGTATGCGCTGGGGTGTAAAATCGAGGATAAAGGCGCGATGGAACGGATTTGCCGTATTCGTCATCTGCCGGATGGTCACAACTTCACGCTGATGTGCCGCGATCTGTCCGAGCTGTCGACCTATTCATTCGTTGATAACGTGGCGTTTCGTCTGATTAAAAACAATACGCCTGGTAATTACACTTTTATCCTGAAAGGGACAAAAGAGGTGCCGCGTCGTTTATTGCAGGAAAAACGCAAAACCATCGGGCTGCGCGTACCGTCGAATCCGATTGCGCTGGCGCTGCTGGAAGCGCTCAATGAGCCGATGCTTTCAACGTCATTGATGCTGCCGGGCAGCGATTTTACCGAATCCGACCCTGATGAAATCAAAGATCGGCTGGAAAAAGTCGTTGATCTGATCATCCACGGCGGCTATCTCGGGCAGCAACCAACGACCGTGATAGACTTAACCAATGACACGCCGGTGGTGCTCCGCGAAGGCGTCGGCGACGTTAAGCCTTTCTTATAGTGACGCAAGCCGCTATACTACGCGGCCATTTCAGCAGCGGCTTCGCCGGACTGATAACCCTATTCGACGCCTGTGAAGGCGCACAAGATAAATATTAAATCCTTTGAAATCAATGGATTAATATGTTTAGGTTAATGGTTGTTACCAGCTTGTGTGACAGCCATTAGCCACATCTTGACTCTCATTATGCATGTACACCTTTTCCCTTCCATTTTACGTTTCTGCCTGATGGCTCTGCACGTTGTCTTATCACCAACAGCCTAAATGGTTTCTTTTACCTAAATCAGATAGTTGCACAAACTATGTGACCTGCTCCCCATTGATTAACACACGACGATGTTAGTAATGTCTTCATAAGCCACATGAGGACAACCCCATGAAGAAGCGTTTTTCCGACGAACAGATCATCAATATTCTTCGTGAAGCCGAGGCGGGTGTTTCCGCCCGCGAACTTTGCCGTAAGTACGCCATCTCCGACGCCACGTTTTATACGTGACGTAAGAAGTTTGGTGGCATGGAAGTACCTGAAGTAAAAAGGCTTAAGTCACTTCAAGAAGAGAACGCCCGCCTCAGGAAGCTGCTCGCCGAAGCCATGCTGGATAAAGAGGCACTACAGGTGGCTTTGGGCCGAAAGTACTGACGACAGACCAGAAGCGGGAAGCCGTGACAGTGATGTGCAAAGCGACAGGTCTGTCGCAACGGCGTGCCTGCAGGCTGACAGGTTTGTCCCTGTCGACCTGCCGTTATGATGCGCACCGCCCGGCTACTGATGCGTATCTGTCTGCACGTATCACCGAACTGGCAATGGAACGCCGACGTTTCGGTTACCGGCGTATCTGGCAGCTTCTGCGTCGTGAAGGCCTTTGCGTTAACCACATGTTGTAATCTTAAAACGATCCCGATCTGTGATATTTGAGGTGACAGCCATGAAAACCTTCGTTGGACTTGATGTTTCTCAAAAGAAAACAAGCATCTGCGTTATAGACCATAACGGCAATAAAATTCGTATGGCTAACGTCGATACGCATCCCGGTGTTATCGCCGATTATCTCTTTTCTGAAGGATTTGATAACTCGAAAGTGGGTCTGGAAACAGGGCCACTTTGCGTCTGGCTTTACCATTCACTCAGGAGCTTTGGCCTGGACATTGATTGTATCCATGCCCGCCATGTTCATGCAGCATTGTCGATGCAGTTGAATAAAACCGATCAAAATGACGCTTTTGGTATTGCCCGGCTGGTCCTTTCCGGATGGTACAGACCAGTACATGTCAAAAGCCTTGAATGCCATCAGCAAAGACTCATTCTGACCAGCCGGGAAAAACTGGTTCAGCTCAGGGTTGCCGTAACTAATCAGATCCGCGGGCTCCTGAAAACATTCGGTGTTGTTCTTCCCCCCGGGAAAAACAGTGTGTTTGAGCGTTCTGTACTTGAGTCATCACCTTCGCTGGAAACCGTTAAACCCGCAGTGATTATGTTGCTGGATACGTGGGAACATCTTTCGCTGCGGCTTATTCAGCCGGGCAAGCCGACACAGAATGGCTTTATCGAGAGTTTTAATGGTCGTTTTCGCGATGAATGCCTGAATGAGCACTGGTTCCACGATGTTGTTCATGCAAAAGCAATTATAAGCGCATGGCGGCAGGACTATAACGAATGTCGGCCTCATTCTTCGTTGAATTATCAGACCCCTTCAGAGTTTGCAGCGGGATGGCGAAACGGAGAATACGGGAGTAAATCAACCGACATTACTAACTGATTATTGTGTTTAATACTGGGGGTATGTCAATTAATTTATTGAAACTAAAATAATTTTGGGGGCGGGCCTGTACCGGGCCACAGGTACACGGTAAGAGGCTGTTACCACTGGATGAATTAATGGTTGACAGGTAATGATATTTGTGAGTTATGGTTATGGCCCCGCCCACCCCCTGATCGCCATGCCTGGCTGATGTGTCCAAACTCGAAAGATATTTTCCCCACTAGAGAGGACAAGACCTATCCCCTTTTATGTTCAGGCATAGGATAGGCTGGGGCAGTCTCGCCGATGATAGATAACAGAAAGGGCCACTGAGGCCCTTTTGTTTATGTTTGGCTACTGATATTTTCGCCGTACTTTCTGAATAATGAACATCAACAGCGCAGTAATAACGAGCATGAGTAGGAGCAGCACCCAAAGAAACGATGGATCAGCTTCGCCATCAGCAAATCCCAACCCGGTGCGGTTAAGAAAATCATTACTGATTTGAGACAAATACTCGACCAGCCCGCCCAGAGGGAACAGCACTATAAAGAATGAAGCCACAAGGCAGAGAAGACCGATCAGTGTGTTAATTATTAAATTTGCATGACGCATAATTAGTCCGCCCTGTTACGTCTATACGTCCATATGCCATTAATCCTTTTCCTCCTGGCACTCGAACTTTTTTACGTGCAAGTAATGAGGTTCTGACTAACTGGAAATCAGGAATGTTATAGAAAGTTATGCAACCCCACGACTCCCCCTCACCGTTTGGGCGCAACGGGTGAAGCCGGAAAGATCCTCTGTCAACGCCATTAACGAAAACGTGATCACTCATTGTGGAGGCATTGAACAATCCAAACCACTCATCGTGATTTGTTCCATTCCTGAAATCCTTAACAAACCGCTCGACCTGATTGGCAATACTGCCGGACGGGGCATCAACGATCCAGTAAGTGCCTACAGGCAGAGCCGCATTCCGTATAAATGCACACTCTGCGATGTTGGTTACTGGTGCTATCCCTGAAAACACTGGAAACGTTCCGACACCGTAAACATGAAGTTTAAGCCGTCTCCCGTCTGCTGATACATCGTTGTAATCCATCCTGCAAATCTGCATAACATAAAACTCCCTGTACATTTGCGGAGTATGTTAACGCCGATTGAAGAAGCCAGCCAGCCTTAACCTCTGATTTAGGAAAACAGGAACCTATTGATACTATTCAATGAATGCAATCAATTACGGGTAGCAAATCTTTAAACGGCGATGTATGCGTATACCTGGCTGTGATAGACCCTGTACATGATTCTGTGTAAATGCCTTTCTCAGTAGTGACCGTCCAGGCGGTCACCGAACTCGATAATAAAGCGGCTCATTGCCATACGCCAGTCCCTCAGCGGCATCGTCCATTTCTGTG